>ENA-OQCP01000725-OQCP01000725.1-human-gut-metagenome-genome-assembly--contig:-NODE-725-length-14106-cov-10.608913_pt1 | contig 14106 bp, 17 predicted proteins | sample MGYA00242760_ERZ504583 | MGnify/ENA primary metagenome ERZ504583 (study PRJEB26092, sample SAMD00036308) | human gut metagenome | host: Homo sapiens | study: EMG produced TPA metagenomics assembly of...
CGACGCGCTCGTGGTGCCGGCGCCGTGCGACCGCCACGAGGCTTTCGTGATCCCCAGCGACACTCTGCTTTGCGGCAAGCGCGTGCGACCCGCGTCGCCTGGGCATTGACGTGACAGGCACTTGGGCCGTGGCTGCCAACGCGCTCTCCTACGACTACCTGTGGAACGAGATCCGCGTGAAGGGCGGGGCGTACGGCTGCGGATTCCGCGCGGCAGGTGAGCGTCAGGCGGCGTTCTACACCTACCGCGACCCGGCGATCGATCCTTCGATTGAGCGCGTGGAGCGCGCGGGTGCATGGCTTGGCAGCTTTGAGCCCGACGAAGCCGCCTTTGAGGGCTTTATCGTGAGCTGCGTGAGCGGCATGGACGCGCCGGTGAAGCCGTACGCGCTCACCAAGCGCCGCAACACGACCTACCTGGCCGGGCTCGATCCGCATGCGCGCGAGGAGCGTCGCGCCAGATGCTCGCCGCCACGCCCGGTGAGCTGCGCTCGCTCGGCACCGACGTGACGCGCATCGCAGCCGAGTCGCCACCTGCGTCTTTGGCGGCCGAGACGTCATCGCCAAGAGCAACGCCAACTTCAACGTAGTCGACCTGCTGGGCTAGCCACAGCAAGCAAAACCACCACAAAGGGGACAGGCACCTTTGTGGTGGTTTCGACATTTGCCCAGATAAAACCTGCCAAAATAAACCCGTCCCTTTTGGTAGGTTTGGGAGAGGGGGCTGGAATGGATAAGGCTGAGTTGCGGCGGGCGGTAATTGCTCGGCGCGATGCGATTGATTTGGATGTTCGGAAGGCAAAGTCTGCTGTCATTTGCACGCGGCTGGCTGAGCTGCTGGGCCGCTTGGATGCCGCGGCGCCGCGCACCGTTGCCGTCTATGCCGCGATGGGTTCCGAGGCAGACCCTGCCGCGTTTGCCGCTGCGGCGCCGCGCGCGGCTGGCGCGCAGCCTATCCGTGCATGCTCTCGGCAGCCGAAGCCGCAGCTTGTGGCCAGCGTATGTGCATGCGGGCGTTGCCGCCGACGATGCGTCCGCGGCTCCGTTTATCACTCATCCCACGCGAACCTTCGCTGCCGCGGACATCGGCAGCAACCGCTTCCCCATCGTGCCTGCCGAAGCACTCGACATGATTGTTGTGCCGCTCGTGGCCTTCGACCAAACCGGCGCGCGCCTGGGCTACGGCGGCGGCTGCTACGACCGTTACCTGTCCATGCTCTCGCCCGCATGTCAAATCGTCGGCATCGCCTTTGACGAACAGCGCATCGACCACGTCCCCACCGACGTCCACGACCTGCCGCTGCCCAACATCGTCAGCGCCTAAATGTCGTTGTATCGCACCCGCAAGATAAGCGTGGAAAAACTCCCACTTTGGAACTGTTCGGGGGCAAAAAACGGGAGATTATCCACGCTCATTATTCAAACGTCCGATAATCCACGCTCGTATGTCTGAAAATCCACGCTCAATCAACGCGCGTCCAGATTTCCGCGCTCGTGTGTCCGATTATCCACGCTCGTGCAGCTTAACGCCCCGCAACCGCCTCAACATGCACGCGGCACGCCGGCAACTTTGAGCTTGCGATCGAGCTTTGCCGGATCCCTCAGATCATCCCAGCACAAGCGCACGATCCTGCAGTTATCAAGCAGCGAAAGCCTCGACTCGCGCTGGCGCTCATCAAACTGCGCCTTTGCGAGCTTGCCCTCCTCCGCTGCCTTCTCGCTTTTAACGAATCCGTCAAATTCCCCGATGATCAGCCGATCTTCCACGCGCCACAAGTAGTCGACGCGATACGGCCGTCCCGGCTCAACCGGTCGAACAGCTCAATTTGCAGCTCCGGCGTCTGCCAGCCGCGCTCGATCATCAGCGCGCGCCTTGGACTCGCCACCGCTTTCCGACAGGCCATCGGCATACCGTGCAACCCTGCGCGCCGTCACAACACCGCGACGATTTAAGCCAAGCTTGTTGACTGCCTCAACGAGATGCTCCTTCGACAACAGCTGCTCATGGAGCGCCGAGTCCGCAATGATCAGCCCCTCGACAAACGACGCATCGACCAGGCAATCCGTAATCGTCTGATCGATATCGGTCACGGCAATATCCATCTGGCTGGCCCGCGTTCGATGAGCATAGCGATGGCGAATAATCTTAGAGCCCGGCGTCGTTGATTGTGCCGGTGCCACGGCGATATGGATGTGCGTCAAATTGGCATGCGAAACCGAAAGGCCATAGATAACAGCCGCTGTATAGGAGCAAAACGTCCAGTCGGGATGCTTTTGCGCAAGGGCCCGCACCCGATGCAGATAACGCTGTCGAAACTTGAGTTCGGACCAATATTCCGGACGCGCATACAGCCCTGGCATGACCGCCTCTAGACTTCCCGCCGCCACCCGTCGCTCAATCTGCTTTGCCTCCGCCGCAGTTCGCGCGTACACGCAGCTCATCTGCTGTTCGCATGCCTTAATGTGACCTGCAAGTCTTTGATTCGCCGTCATGTTTGCCATGTCGCCTCCAAACTCTTGGAACGGCGCCAACGTACCAGGCGGTTTCATGCGAAGTCTGACCAAATGCCAACCAAAAGCTGACCAAATGCTTGACGGTTTTGAACGCTTTAGGTTAATGGCTTATATCTGCAGGTAGAACGGTTGTCAAGAGGTCCCTGTCTCCACATTTTGAACCTCAAAAGCCACCGACTTCATTGAAAGAAAAAATGCCGTGGATCAAAACTACCTAGTTTGCGATGCGGCCCGTATGTACTCGACGCATGATGCTGCCGCCGGTACAACAGCTGCAGAAAAATCGAGCGTGGAAAATCTCCCGCTTTGGGCCCCCTTACGAGCTAAAAACGGGAGATTATCCACGCTCATTCAACATGCATCCGATTATCCACGCTCGTGTGTCCGATTATCCACGCTCGTCGCGTAGCGGCCACGATAACCGCCGCAGCCACAGCCACGACAGCGGCCTAGTGCTCCTCGCCGGCGCGTGCTAGGTCGTAGGGCGTGGTTTGATAGACGTAGTAGTTGAGCCAGTTGGTGTAGAACAGCTGAGCCTGGCTGCGCCAGACGTTTCGCGGCTCGGCGGTGGGGTCGTCGCCCGGAAAGTAATGCGCCGGCACCTGAGGTTGAGCCCGCGCTTCACGTCGCGCTCGTACTCCAGGCGCAGCGTGTCGGTATCGTACTCGGGGTGGCCAAATACAAAAAAGCGACGGCTGTCGGTCGACTTGACAATGTACAGGCCAACCTCGTCGGACACGGCCACGACCTCAAGCTGCGGCTCGGCCTCCACGTCCTCGCGGCGCACATCGGTGTTGCGCGAATGCACGGCATAGAAACGGTCATCAAAGCCGCGGACCAGCGGCTTTGCGGCTTCACCAGATAATGCTCAAATACGCCGCTCGCCTTTGCCGGCAGGTCGTACTTCTGGATACCGTAATGATGGTACAGGCCGGCCTGCGCGCCCCAACAAATGTGCAGCGTAGAGTGCACGTGCGTGGTGGACCAATCCATGATCTGGCAGAGCTCGGGCCAGTAGTCGACCTCCTCGAACGGCATCTGCTCCACCGGCGCGCCCGTGATAATCAGGCCGTCGTAGTGGATGTCGCGGATGTCGTCGAACGTGCGATAGAACGTCTCCAGGTGGCCGGCGCTCACGTGCGTGGCCTCGTGCGTTTTGGTGCGCAGCAGGTCCACCTCCACCTGCAGCGGCGTGTTGGAGAGCTTGCGCATGATCTGCGTCTCGGTGGCGATCTTGGTGGGCATGAGGTTGAGGATGAGCACGCGCAGCGGACGGATGTCCTGGTGCAGCGCGCGGTACTCGGTCATGACAAAGATGTTCTCGCTCTCGAGCTGCGCGGCGGCAGGGAGGGCGTCGGGGATGCGAATGGGCATGGATGCTCCTTATGAGTCAGTTGCAGCTATGGTACAACGACCGGCCCCATCCGCGCGAGCACATCGCCCAGCGATGCCGTCAGCGGCCCAAATCACTCCAAAAGTAGAGATTACGGCATGTCCCAAAAATCTGTGGCGCTTTAGCTAGCAAAGTGGCAACAGGACGCTACAATGGTTCGACGCGAAAAACTCGGCCGAAAGGATACATATATGTACCAGACGCGTAAGATCGGTGTGGTCGGCCAGGGCCACGTAGGAGCACATGTCGCCAACAGCCTGCTCATGCAGGGCATTGCCGATGAGCTGTACCTATGCGATATCAACGAGGCCAAGGTGACGTCCGAGGTCCAGGACCTGCGCGACTCCCTTTCGTTTGTCCCGTACAACACCAAGATCGTCAACTGCTACGACCACTACGAGGAGCTGGCCTGCTGCGACGTCATCGTCAACGCCGCCGGCAAGGTCGCGCTGGCCGCCGGCAACCGCGACGGCGAGCTGTTCTTTACCACCGACGCCGCCCGCACCTTTGCCAAGCGCATCGTCGACGCCGGCTTTGACGGCATCTTCGTGAGCATCTCCAACCCCTGCGACGTCGTGTGCACCGAGCTGTGGCACCTGACCGGCTACGATCCCAAGAAGATCATCGGCTCGGGCTGCGGCCTGGACTCCGCCCGCCTGCGCACCGAGATCTCCAAGAAGGTCGGCGTGAGCCCCAAGTCCATCGACGCCTACATGATCGGCGAGCACGGCTTTAGCCAGCTTGCCGCCTTTAAGGCCGCAACCATCGCCGGCAAAAACCTCAACGAGCTTCAGGCCGAGAACCCCGACAAGTACGCCTTTGACCACATGGAGGTCGAGGAGCTCGCGCGTAAGGGCGGCTATGTGACCTACCAGGGCAAGCAGTGCACCGAATACGCCGTCGCCAACTCCGCCGCGCGCGTCTGCGCCGCCGTGCTGCACAACGAGCACGCCGTGCTTTCCGCTTCCACGCTCATGACCGGCCAGTATGGCGAGGAGGGTATCTTTACCTCCCTGCCGTGCGTGATCGGTGCCGAGGGCGTCGAGGAGGTCTACACGCTCGACCTGTCCGAGTACGAGCTCGAGGGCTTTCACAAGAGCTGCCAGCACATCCACGACAACATCGCCCAGCTCGACTGGTGGGACACCGAGCCTACGACGCAAAGTAGGCCGCTGGCTGCCGCAACCTTGCGAATCTAAGCGCGATACTAAGCGGCCGCGCCGGAAATCCCCGGCACGGCCCGCTTTTTTGACTCACGCAGCGCCCTTACGAATCGAAGGTGAATGGTTTTCCCGTTACCTAGTACTGCTCGATGCCCATGTAGCGACGAACCTCGGGGCTGTGGTCGAACACCTTGCCGCGGGCGGCGCGCAGCTCGCAGCTCATGTTGTAGAAGAAGATCGGCTCCAGGTACGAACGCACGCTGGCAGGCACGTCGCCCACGCCGTACTCGAGTGCGTCGAGCACCATGACCGTATCGGTGTGCGTGTTGAGGAACGCCAGCGCGCGCTCCTCCATGGGGCGGCACTCGCCCGATCCGAGCTGTACAAAGTAGAACACGCCGGGCTCGGTGGCTTCGAACGGGCCGTGGAAGTACTCGCCGGAGTGGATGTAGCAGCAGTGCTGCCACTGCATCTCCATGAGCGAGCAGATGGCCATGGCGTAGGTCTGGCTAAAGTTGGGGCCGGATCCCAGGATGTAGAAGAACTCGTGCTGCTGGCAGAGCTCGGCAAAGCGATCGCCCAGCTCGGCATTGACCTTCTCGCGGGCAGCGGGCAACAGCGCATCCATCTGCTTAAGGCCGGCGTACATATCGGCGAGCGCCTCGTAACCCTCCTGCTGGTCGAGCAGCTCGGCAGCCATCAGGACGCCGATGCCTTGCGGCACCTCGGCCTGCGGCACGCCTTCGCCCCACGGATAGACAGGTGGTCCACTTGCCGTTATCAATCTTGGAGCCCTCGCAGTCGGTCATGGCCACGACCTCGGCGCCGGCTGCCAGCGCCATCTCGCAACCGTCGACGACCTCCTGCGTATTGCCGCTGTGGCTGCAGGCGACGACGAGCGACTTCGGCCCTAGGCTCTTGGGGGCCATCAGGCAAAACTCGCGCGCTGTGTAGACCGTCGAGGTAAACGTGGTGGCCTCGCGCTTGAGCAGTTCGTTAGCCGGCATGAGGTCGATCATCGAACCGCCGCAGGCGATCCAAAAGACATTCTCGACCTTGCCCTTGCGCTCGATGATTTCCTGAATCAGATCGTGTGCGTTCACGGTGACGCTCCTCCTTGTGTGGCGGCTTTGAACGACAGCAGCTCGCACCTACGGTCGTTCTATGTTGTCCTATTTATACCACGCAAAGCTTCACCGGTGAAGTCATTTCGGCAAATTTGTTCTATGTTGTTCTATCTATGAACGTTAGATGTCGAACACGTAACGCGAGCCCACGATCTTTTGGCGCCCGAGCAGCAGGGGGCGCTCGTCTGCATCGGTAAAATACGCCTCCATATAAAAGAGAGGCTCGCCGACCGGCACCTCCAGCAGCGGGGCCGCCTGAGCATCGGCAAGCGCAATCTCCACAGTGCAAGGGTCGGACTTGAGCGGTGCGCGGCCCGAATGCTCGGCAACGAGCGCAAAGATCGAGTTATCGGCGAGGTCCTTATCGGCCAGCGTCTGCAGGTAGGGATGGTCGGCGAGCACAAAGGCGTTGTTCTCGAGCATGACGGGGATGCCGTCGGCCGTGCGCACGCGCTCGACCACGATAAGCTCACTGCCGGGCTCCACGCCAAAAAACGCCGCGTCCTCGCGCGTCGCCGCAACCACCGTGCGCGACACCAGGCGCGCTCCGGCCACCATATCGTTGGCAGCACAACCCTCAGTAAAACTCTGGACGTCACCCTTCTGGTGAATCTTGCGCTTGAGCTTGGGAGCGCACACAAAGGTACCCCTCCCCTGCTGGCGGTTGAGATACCCCGCACGCGACAGCTCCTCGATGGCGCGGCGCACGGTGACGCGCCCTACGCCGTAGGACTTCGCGAGCTCGATCTCGGAAGGAATGCGCGAGCCAGATGCGTACACGCCGCGCGCGATCTCTCCCTTTAGGTCGTCCATAACCTGCTGGTACAGCGGCACGGCGGAAACCTCGGCGCGCTCGGAACGTTCGGTCTTGTTATCGGCTACCATCGTTACGCTCCATCCCGTGCATGCTCGGACTCAAATTCTTCAATCGCCGCCATAAACTGCTCGCCAAAGGCGTCGGCCTTTTTCTCGCCAATGCCGTTGACCTGGATCAGCTCGTCGCGCGTCTGAGGGCGCAGGCGGCACAGACCGCGCAGAGCCTTGTCGGAGAAGACCATGTACGGCGCCATCTCCAGCTCGGTCGAGATCTCCTTGCGCAAGCACGCAGCGCTCGAACAGCTCGGCATCGTCGCCCACGCGCGGGCGCTGATCCAGCTCAGCCTCCTCGCGCAGCAGATCCACCGCACGGCGGGCGCGAGCCGAGGCCTTGCGCTTGGACGCGCGACGCTTAACGGTAAAGGCGAACGCCTCATCCTCGACCTCGCCGGCACGCGGACCCAGTCCCACGACCGGGTACTGCCCCTGCGAGGTTGCCAAATAACCGCGGCCGCACAGCTGGCCGATGATGTCCTTGATGCGCCCGACCGATTCGCTCGACAGCTCACCGTAGCCGCGGTCCTCGTCCAGATGCATCTGGCGAATGCGCTCGGTGTTGCCGCCGTGGAGCACATCAGCGATCAGCGACTTGCCAAAGCGCATGGGTCGCGTGGCCACATAGCGCACGGCAGCGCGGGCCATATCGGTGACGTCCTCGACCTCGAACTGCGTGAGGCAATTGCTGCAGTTGCCGCAGCCCTCGGCGTCGTCCGTGGCGGTGGCGCCCGCACCAGCCGCAGCAGCATGCTCGGCCGCGGCCTCGTCGCCAAAGTAGCGCAGCATATATTCGCGCAGGCAGCCGGTGGTATTGCAGTAGCCCTCCATCTGGCTGAGCAGACGATATCGATTTTGGAGCGCCCACGCGCGTTGCTCGTCGTCGAGCGCCTCGTCGGCCGCATCGCCGCGGTCGATTAAAAAGCGGCGCATCCGAAAATCGTTGCCGTTCCACAGCAAGTGGCAGCTGGCCGGGTCGCCATCGCGGCCGGCGCGACCCGCCTCCTGATAGTAGGCCTCGATGCTCTCGGGCACGTTGTTATGGATGACGTAGCGCACGTTGGGCTTGTCGATGCCCATGCCAAAGGCGTTGGTGGCAACCATCACCTGAATATCGTCGTCGATAAAGGCGCGCTGGCTCTGACGACGGGCGTCGTTGCCCATGCCGGCATGGTAGCGGCCAACGCGAATGCCGCTGGGGCCCAGCGCCTCGGCAAGCTCGCCGGCGAGTGCATCGACGGTCTTGCGGGTCGAGCAATATACGATGCCGCTCTCACTCGAATGCGCGATCACATAGTCGCGCACCCACGCGGCCTTGGCCTTGTCGCCCATCTCCTCGCAGCCAAAGTAGAGGTTCTTGCGATCGAAGCCCGTCACCACCGTCGCGGGATTTTGCAGGCCGAGCATCTGCTGAATGTCCGCGCGCACACGCTCAGTCGCCGTAGCGGTAAAGGCCGCCACGATGGGGCGCTGCGGCAGGGAATCGATGAACTCACGAATCTGCAGGTAGGCGGGGCGAAAATCCTGGCCCCATTGGCTCACGCAGTGGGCCTCGTCAATGGCCACGAGCGGCACGCCAATGCCGCCGTCCGCCGCGGCCTCCTGCGCAAAGCCTAAAAAGCGCGGCTCGAGCAGGCGCTCGGGCGCCACGTACATAAGTTGGTAGCGGCCCTCGCGCGCCCGCTTGAGCACGGTGTTTTGCTGGGCCGGAGTAAGGCTGGAGTTGAGATAACTGGGGCGCGCACCCGCCGCGAGCAGCGCGCGGGTCTGGTCCTCCATAAGCGACAGCAGCGGACTCACCACAAAGGTAATGCCGGGCAGCATGAGCGCGGGCACCTGGTAGCAAATGGACTTGCCGGCGCCTGTGGCATAACGCCCAGCGCATCGCGACCGGCAAGGATCGCATCGACCATGCGGTCCTGCCCCGGGCGAAACGAGGTGTAGCCAAAATAGGCGCCGAGCGTGTCGAGCGCCATCTGCTGCATGCTATCGGTCATGGTTTCCTAACGTCCAAGTCATCTGCCGCCGATTATACGCCGCCACGCGGACCGGTGCCCCACGGTTGCCGGCCACGCTCATTCTGCGGGTAGTCATTGGGGACGTTCTTGAATGACTAGTCGTTTAAGAACGTCCCCAATGACTATCTTGATAAGCGCGGAAACATCGCCAGTTGAGCATAAGTCAGCGAAAACGCCCCCAAGCGAGCAAGGTGACGTGAAAGAGGAGGGAAGCGTACTTCGGTACGCGACCGACGATTGAACGTCAGATTGCCGCTTAGAGGCGTTTGCAGCGTCGACCGGTCCGCCGTTCGTTAGAACGGCGGAACCAAGGGCGCAGCGTCGGCCCGTTACGCGGTTTGGTAAAACCGCGTAACTTACATCACCATGACGTAACGGCTACCCACGTAGTACTGCTTACCCATCAGGACCGGCTCGCCATTGGGGCCGATAAAGCCGGCGCGCAGGTTGAGCAGCGGATCGTGCGGGGCAATGCCCAACTCGGCGGCCTGCTCGGCATTCGCGCGAACGGCCTCGACCGTGCGGTAGCCAACCGAGACAATCGGGGTTCCGCCAACACGCTCGACCTCGGCAAAAATCGACTTGTCCTCAAGATCGGCCGTCAACAGCTCACGGTAGGCGTCAAACGGCACAAAGACGTTTTCCTCAAAGATGGGCTCACCATCGGCCGTACGCACGCGTTTGATATGCAGCAGCAGCGCATCCTTCTGCAGGCCAAAGAATTCCATCTCGTTTTGGCGCGCCGGCACAATCTGGCGATTGATCACATGCGCGCCCGCCTTCATGCCGTTATCGGCGCAAAGCTCGGTGAACGTCTGCAGCGTCGAGGCGTGGAACTGGCGGTTGATGTGCGGCGTGGAGACAAAGGTGCCGCGGCCCTGCTGCTTAACCAGATAGCCGTCGGAACACAGTTCCTCGACGGCACGGCGCACCGTAATACGGCTCACCTCGTACTGTTCGGCAAGCTCAAGCTCGGACGGAATGCGCTCCTTGGGTGCATAAACCCCTTTCTCGATTGCATCCTTGATCTCGTCATAAATCTGCTGGTAAAGCGGTGCATTTTTGGGTGCGGGCATATCTGATCACTCTTATCAAAATAGCGAAATAACTAATACGTATATAACGTCTTTTTATATGTTACATCAGTTTGATAAAACGATACACCACATACAGCAAATCCTTACTTGCCGTCGTCCTGCTGCAGACTGTCCTGCTCGCTGAGGCGCGCCTGCCTGCTGGCCATGCGCGCGGGCTTGTCGGGATCGGGTACGGCCGTGGGCATGGGCTCGTCGACATGACCGCCCCACCAGCCGCCCACGAAGTTGAGTGTGTGGAACACATTGATCACGGCGCCGGGATCAATATCGCACACCAGCTTGATAATGTCCTGGCTCTCGTAGGTCGAGACAACGGCGTGCAGCAGATACATCTTTTCGCGGCTGTATCCGCCAATGATCTCGGCGCAGCTAATGCCATGCTGAAAATGGTCAACATAGGCTGTCATGACCTCATCTGCCTTGCGTGTCGTGATCTGCAGCGTCACACGGTCGTAGCGTCGGTAGAAACTGTCGATGGTCTTGGTCGAAATAAACTGGAACACGATGGAATACGCCGCATTGTCCCAGCCAAACATAAAGCCAAAGATCGCCAGGATAGCGCAGTTAAAGCCAAAGATGACGCCCCAGATGGTCTTGCCTGTATGGTTGGAAACCCACAGCGCGATAAAGTCGGTGCCGCCGGTGGATGCGCCGGACTTAAGCGCGATGGCGCGCCCAGGCCCGAGACCACGCCGCCAAAGATGATGAGCATGATCTTGTCGCCCAAAAACGGGGCGAAGTGAAAGATGTTGAGGAACAGCGACGAGAGCATGACCTGCATCATCGAGAAGATGACGAAGCGCTTGCTGATGCCGCTCCAGCAAAGGAGCGCCACGGGGATGTTGAGCGCGAGCATGCCGAGCGAGATGTCGATATGAACGCCGCCGAGCGAGGTGACGCGATCGAGCAGGACCGCGACGCCGGTGAGGCCGCTCGGAAGCAGGTCGGCGGGGCGAATGAACGCCTGAATCAGAAATGTCTGGAGAACGGCGGAGATGGTGACCGCCACGGCAGTAATGGCGCGGCGGACGATGGTGAGACGACCGAGCACGAGCACGCGGTCCGTGAGCTGATCGATGGCGTTCGCCACGTAGGCTCCTTTCGAAGGCAGATGTAATTGTGGGGCATGCCGGCGATTGTAGCATGGAGCGCGAGAGGGCGCTTCAATTCACCCTCTCTCGACAACCAAAACGAGCCAGCAGCCCCCCAACCAAAGAGCCAAATTCTAAGTGAGTAGGCTTTTCGCGACCTGCCGAGCACACCCAAAGCTGCCACTTCCGTGACCTGCGGTTTTACTAAGGCAGATACGCTTTGTGCTCGGCCTGCGCCAAAAAGTCTACTCACTTAGCCTGAGTCGAAGCCAAACGGATCAAATCGAAGCCAAAATGAGCCAATCCACCGCAAGAGACGTGTGAATCCGCACTTCTTGCGGCGAATTGACGCTACAAAGCGGTCAGAATGTCGGCGAGGTTGTCGATGACGCGTCGGCTCCCGTTTGGTCCAGGTTAACGCCCTCGTGCGGACGCAGCGCCAGGACGCGCGCGCCGGAGCGCTTGCCGGCCTCGATGCCCAAAGGCGAGTCCTCGATAACCATGCACTCGGTAGGCTCCACACCCAGCGCCTCCATGGCACGCAGGTAGATCTCGGGGTCGGGCTTAAATGCACTGCACTCGTGACCGCTGATGGTGTAGTCCAGCACGTCGGTGATACCGGCAATCTCCACCAGCTCGTCAATGAGCTCGCGATAGGACGAGCTCGCGATGGCACACTTGACGCCGCGCTCGTGCAGCTCGCGCATCACCGGCTCCGTCTGCTCGTTGAGCAGCTCGGCATACGGAACAGGGTGAACCGGGCTGTAGACCTGCTTGTACTCAACGCGCAAGCGCTCGCGCAGCTCAACATCGTCGGGCACCAGCGACTTCCAGATGGCAGGCTCGTTAGACCCCGAAAGATCGGGGATCTCGTCAAAGTGGAACCCCTTTTCCTCCATAAACGCCACGCGGCGACGGTTGTAGAACCACTCGGTATCGACCAGCACGCCGTCCATATCAAACAGCACTGCCTTGATCATACGCATCTCCTCCCACCTGCCAAAAAGGGACAGGTTTATTTTGGTAGGTTTTATCTGGTGTTTTGCGACGCGACAGACACGCCCCCAAAGCAAAAAGGGGACGGGGCGCAAACCCCATCCCCTCTCAATCAACCCGTAAGGTCTACTTACTTGTGATTAGTAGGAAAGCTTCCACATGTAGCGACGCATGGTCAGCGGGTGCTGACGGGCCTCGGCGATCTGGTTGCCGTACTCGCGCATAACGGCGAGGTGCAGCAGCGGGTTGAAGTAGGTGACGACGCTCGCGGGCACGGCGTCAGCCAGGCCGTAGTCCTTGGAGTCGATCAGAGCGACCTTGGCGCCCATGCGCTCAAGGAAGGTGAGGGCGCGAGCGTCCATCGGACGGGTAGCACCATCGGACATGAAGAAGACGTAGGGCTTACCCTCGGTGGAAACCTCGAACGGGCCGTGGAAGTACTCGCCGGTGTTGTAGGCGGCGGCGTCGATCCACTGCATCTCGGTGAACAGGAAGGCGGCGTGAGAATAAGCCATCTTCTCGGAGGCACCGGAGGCCATGAAGTAGATCATCTTGTCGTCCTTGAAGTCCTCGGCGAACTTCTTGGCGAGCTTCTTGCAGTGCTGAGCGGCGTTCTCGCAGAGATCGAAAACGTTGGTGAGGCCGGTGATCATGTCCTCGTAGTGGTCATAGCCCTCGGTCTGCTGAAGGATCTCGAGAGCAAGAGCGATGGCATAGCCGGGCTTCTCGCACTTGGCAGCGTAGTTGGCGTGGAAGCCGTGGACGATGACGTGGTCGGCGTCGACGGTCAGAGCGGAGCCAGCCTTGTTGGTGAGGGAGACGACCGGGCAGTTGTGCTTCTTGGCGGTCTTGTTGGCCTCGACGGTCTCGGGCGTGGAGCCACCGAGGGAGCAGGTGATCACGAAGGTGTGCTCGTTGACCCAGGAAGGCGTGTCGTAGTTGAACTCGTTAGCGGTGAAGATCTGAACGTTCAGCTTGTCCGTGTTGTTGGCCAGGAAGTACTTGGCGGGGTAAAGGTCGGACATGGAAGCACCGCAGCCGACGAAAGCGACGCTGTGAATCTCGTGGTTGGACAGGACGTCAGCGACGATCTGCTTAGGGAGGTTAAGGTCGATCTCGTACATCTGACACATTCCTTTCGATTTGTTGCGGCGCCACATTGCCGGACGCTCGCAGGGTTACCGTGGTTAGGACCGAGTCGCCGGCCCGTTGAGGATGTGACAAAGGAACTGTCCCCTTGTCACATGTTAGGGATGGAAGCCTGCCTGGGGTATGGGATGCCAGGCAGGCCCCCGGGGGAAGCATTGGGTCGCGACTAGGCCAGGATGCCGGCCGCGGAGAGGGCGATGCCGCCCACAATGGCGATCACGAGAAGCAACCGGTGTTGACGTTCTTCTTGATGAGCCAGTACATAAGGCCGGTGAGGCCAAGGGAGATCATCTGGGGCATCATGCCGTCCAGGATGTCCTGGATCACGACGGTACCCTCAGCGAACTGCAGCGGGGTGGTGGCGCCGATCAGCGTAGCGATCATGCCGCCCACGGACATAAGACCCACGATGCCGCAGACATACATGAGCTTCTCCATGAGGTCGCCACCCTGGAGCTTGCTCAGGTACTCGTGGCCGCCTGGTAGCCGATCTTGGCAGCGAACCACGTGATCAGCACGGAGGGCACGATGGAGATGAGCATGGCCAGGATCGGACCCATGATGGAGCCCTGCTGAGCCAGCTGAACGCCCAGGCCAAAGGCGATAACGCGATGGTGCCCTGGAAGAAGGAGTCACCGATGCCGGAAAGCGGGCCCATGAGGGAGGTCTTGACCGCGTTAATCGAATCG
>ENA-OQCP01000726-OQCP01000726.1-human-gut-metagenome-genome-assembly--contig:-NODE-726-length-14092-cov-3.918224_pt1 | contig 14092 bp, 17 predicted proteins | sample MGYA00242760_ERZ504583 | MGnify/ENA primary metagenome ERZ504583 (study PRJEB26092, sample SAMD00036308) | human gut metagenome | host: Homo sapiens | study: EMG produced TPA metagenomics assembly of...
CTCGATAATTATCCCGGCGAGCTCAGATATATCCCCAGCGAACGAGCACGCCTAACAGACAAAATAATTTTAGGACTTGATACAATGCCGAAAGATAAAAGTTTCAATGCTTAAATTATGATGATAGCCCTTGCTGCAGTTCTTTTGGTGCTGATTCCGGTGCGTTGCTATCAGTATGCATCAGGAGTGATTGAACCCACGACAGGTTCTACAGCGGCAGTGACTGGAGCATCTGGCTGTCGTATATCCTGCTTGCCGTATCTGCCGTTGCGTTTCTTGCAATTGCGATAGCAAGCAGAAAGAAGATATCTTATTCGACCGAAAAATTCGGCTCGACAGGGCTCGCGATAGCTGCGTTCATGTTCGCTCTGACGCTGATGATCGACGCTGTTTCGCAGTATAAGACAGTGTTCGCGACCGCTACCGACACCGCGCTCATGTACGGCACCGAGTCGGTTCAGTATCTCAAAACAGGTCTTATCTCAAGGGGGCTTGAGGCTTCTGCGCCGTTGTTGCGGCGGTGTTCTTCGTCCTCTTCGGCTACGGTCACTTAAAGGGCAAATCAAACGCCTCGGAGTCAAAGCTCATGGCGCTGTTCCCGGTGCTCTGGTGCATCTTCAGACTCATGCACAGATTTATGCGCACGATAAATTTTCTCAACGTTTCCGATCTTCTCTATGAGCTGTTTATGTGCGTGTTCCTTATGGCATTTTTAATGGCGTTTTCTCAGCTCAACTCAAAGGTCGGCGGTGACGGCTTCGACTGGAAGCTCGTCGGCTACGGACTGCCCGCAATTATGTTCTCTCTGATTTGCTTCCTGCCGAGATTCATAATGACCCTTGTCGGCAGGGACTATCTGCTCTGCAATCAGTCGCCCATAGAGTGGTGCGACCTCGGCGCGGCAGTGTTCATCTGTGCGCTGCTCCTGACCAGAGTCGGATTCGGCGAGAAAAACACCGAGACTGCCGAAACGGCTGAGAAAACAGAGAGCTGATGTTTTTAGATAATTTTCTCATCGCCGCCGAGCAGGTGGCGATACTGTATATTCTCGTCGCGGTCGGATTTATCGCCGACAGGACAAAGCTCTTCACGGAGAAGGCTGCGCGCCTGTGCACGGATCTGATGTTTTATATCATCACTCCCGCAAAGATAGTGCAGTCGTTTATCTCCATGGAGTTCAGCCGCGAATCGGCGACGCGCCTTGCGATAGCCGCTGCCTGCGGCGCCGCGATACATATTATCGGCGTGGCGGTCAGCTCCGTTGTGTTCAACAAATCGCCGATAGGCAAAGCTGCAATATTCAAATATTCGAGCGTCTACGGCAACTGCGGGTATATGGCTCTGCCGCTCGCCTATGCCGTGCTCGGCGACGAGGGCGTGTTCTACGGCTCGGTTGTCATAATGATGTTCCACTTATTTTCGTTCACCCACGGCATCTGGCTGATGTCGCGCTCCGAGACGGGCGAAAAGACGAAGTTCAACTTCAAGAACATCCTGATAAATCCGGGCACGATATCGCTCATAATCGGCTTGCCGCTGTATCTGCTGAAGATAAGACTGCCCAATGTCATAGAAGCGCCGATAGACTATCTTGCCGCGCTCAACACACCCGTGGCGATGCTGATTTTCGGCACATATCTCTCGAACGCGAAGATAAAATCCGCGCTCAAAGAGTGGCGGATACTCTGTGTCGCGCTGATAAAGCTCGCGGTTATACCGCTCATATGTCTCGGCGTTTTCAGACTCTGCGGCATCACGGGAGCGCTGCTGACCGCAATGATAATTGCGGCGAGCGCACCGCCCGCAAACATAACGGTCGTCTTTGCGGCGAAGTATAACAAAGACACGGGACTTGCGTCCCAAACGGTCGCAATAGTCAGCTTCATTTCGATAGTGACTATGCCGTTGCTTATCGGTCTTGCAAGTACGATGTAACAAAAAAGAGAGTCGGAAAAATCCGGCTCTCTTATATATTTTTTTAGTCCTCTTTCTCCTCTTCGCTCTCTTCTTTCGGCTCTTCGACCTTCACTGAGATCTCTATAACTCTGCGCTGTTCAACGTCGGTGACGGTGACGGAAAGATTTTTGTATTCAAACGTGTCGCCGACTTCAGCCATTTTGCCGAGCTGTTCGAGCACCCAGCCGCCGACCGATACGGATTCGGACTCCTCGTCCTCATCCATGTCGAAATATTCAAACATCTTGTCGAGCTGCGCGCCGCCGAGAACCTTTACCGTGCCGTCGGGCTGGGGAGAGAAGTCCTCAATAACTTCGTCGTTTTCGTCCCATATCTCGCCGACAAGCTCTTCGAGAATGTCCTCCATGGTCACTATGCCGAGCGTGCCGCCGAACTCGTCTGCGACAACCGCCATGTGAGTCTTTTTCTGCTGCATGAGCTTGAGCAGTTCGCTTATCTGCATCTGCTTTGCTATGTAGACGGTTTTCTTAATTATCGAGGATATCGGCTGTTTCTTCGTGAGCACATATTTGTTGAAGTCCCTGATGTGAATGAAGCCGATTATATCGTCCGTGTCGTCCGAATAGACCGGCAGGCGCGAGAAGCCGGAGTCGTTGAACACCGAGGCTATCTTTTCGACGCTGTCGTCTTTTGAAACGGCAATGACATCGACTCGCGGGGTCAGGATATCGCCGACGGGACATTCGTAAAATGAGATAGCCGAGCGGATAAGATCGCTCTCATCCTCGTCGAGTCCGCCGCCGGACTCCGCTTCGTCAACGATATTCAAAAGCTCGTCGCCGGTTATCGTGTCGTCCTTCTTGAATTTGAAGATCTTGCTCAGAAGCTTCTTCCAGAGCATGAAGAACGCCACGGCAGGGGTTAATATAACTGTGAGTGCCCTCAGGAACGGTGTCGCGAACATCGCGTATTTTTCGGGCATCTCTTTGGCGAGCGTCTTCGGCGTAACCTCGCCGAAGATGAGCAGGAGCACGGTCATTATTATCGTCGAGACCGTCGGACCCTTGCTCTCGTTTATGAGCCTGATGAAAAGCACCGTCGCCACGGATGACGCCGTGATGTTGACAATATTGTTTCCGACAAGTACGGTGGAGAGCAGCTTGTCATAGTTCTCCGCCATCTTGTATGCCTTGGCGGCTTTTTTGTTGCCGTCGTCAGCCATGGTCTTGAGTCTTATCTTGTTGAGGGAAGTGAAAGCGGTTTCGGATGCCGAGAAAAATGCGAGAACAGTATGAGCAGAACAAGGCATACTATCTGCACCCAACTTCCGGTAGTCAAAATGATTCCTCCAGTTGCGTTTTACGCATATGTATATTAAATATAACTATATCATACTCTATTTGTTATTGCAAGAAAAAGCCGCATCCGGGTGAATGCGGCTTTTAAATATAATTATTACAGAGCTATCATGTCGCGCAGCTCGGACGCGAGGTCTGCGGCGAGGCGTGTGCCGTTTATGAGGGCGCGTTTCGGCAGCTTCGCGATGAATCCGTCGTCCTCGAGGGTGACATCGCCCGTGTAGTTTATGTCGTGGAGCGCCTGCGCGATAGCCTTCCAGTTGAGCTTGCAGGTGAAGGGCGGCATATGCAGATCCTCCATATAGTTGTTGTCGTGGACATGCAGAGCCGTGAGCCTTCTGTGGCCGAGCGCTCTTATCGCGTGCGCCGAGTCGTCGCCGACAAGTCCGCTGTGACCGAGATCAAGCAGACGGTGAAATATCTCGGGTCGAGCGCGTCATAGTATTCGGCGAGCTGTTCGCCGTAGCTGCACACATTTGCGAGCATAACACGGCGGCGGTCGTCGTGACCGAACATATTCTCAAGCGCTATCTTCGTGCCGAACTCCTCGCACAGGGGTTTTAGCGAATTGTAAAAATCGATGTTGAACTGCTTCTGATCCACGCCGTCCGGGCAGGCGGTCGGGTGGACTATTATCTGACTCGCTCCTATTTTGCCCGCAATGCGGATAGAGAGCTTCAGCTTCTCGTAGACAAAATTATTGTATTCCTCGTTGCCGAAACGGTAGCTCGGGAACGGCGCGTGAGCCTGATTGAACGGGAGCGAATATTTCTCGCTCGATTCCAAAAGCTTATTGACAAGCTCATCCTCGCTCATGTTGCCGAGCACGCTCTCGCGGGAGCTGTTCATATAGAACATCGAAAAATCGAGCGCGTCGAAGCCCGCCTCTTTGAATATTTTCATGCCCTCGTCAATACCGAAAGCCGGAAAAATAATGTCTGTCTGTGTTGATATTCTCATACTGCGCACCGCCTTATAAGTCATTTTGATGTTATTATATCAGAGAGTTTTTGGATATACAATATCAATGTCCCAAATATGGTATAGCAAATTTCCGCGGATGTGATATAATCTTTGTGTGAAATCTTTCCAACGGAGGTTTGAAATGCTGCGACTGATACTTTCGCCCTCGGTGGGCGGCACCGCAGGATATCTCTATGATACGGCGGCTTCGATCGCTTCTTCGGGCGGCGAGGCTGTGCTGATAGTGCCGAACAGTATTCCTTTGCCGCCGAGCGCATAGTGCTCGAACGCCTCGGAACGGCTGACGCCCAGCGTGTCGAAGTGCTGAGCTTCACGCGCCTTGCGAATACCGTGTTTAATGCCGTCGGCTGGGACAAGGGCAAGCGCCTCAATGAAGCGGGAAAAATACTTCTGATGAGCCGCGCCCTCGAACAGTGCGCCGATAAACTGAATGTCTATTCCCGCAGCGCGGACAGCCCCGCGGTCGTGCGCGAGCTGCTAAGCCTCAACGAGGAATTCTGCCAGTGCGCGATATCCCCCGAGGATATGACCGCCGCCATGAACAACATGGAGGACGGGCTGCTGAAAAGCAAGCTCGCCGATATTTCGCTCGTTTTCTCGGTCTACGATTCTTTTGTCTCCGACGGCTGGCTTGACGACAGCCGCATACTGACCCGTCTCAAAGACAAAATTCTCGAAAGCGGATATTTCAAAAATAAAACGGTGTTCTTCGACTCTTTCCGTGGCTTCACTGCGCAGGAGTTCGGAGTCATAGGAAAGATACTAACCCAGGCAGACGATGTTTATGCCGCGCTGACTGCGCCTGACCTTGTCGAGCAGGACAGTGACGATATATTCTATCATACAAAAAATACTGCAAAGAAGCTCATTAAACTCGCGAACAGTGTCGGCGTGCCGTGCGCAAAGCCCGTTGTGATAAGCGACCCGAACGGCGATCCCGCGCTCGATGCATTCTCAAGTGACTTTCTGAGCCCCGAGGCGGATGTGTTCCCCGGCGCGTGCGACAGCATATCTATAGTCGCGTCGCCAGATATACGCAGCGAGTGTGCCTATGCCGCGGCGCATATAAAGCGAATGCTCAGAACCGGCGAATACCGAAGCGTGATATCGCGGTTATCGTGCGCGACGAAGCTTCATATATCCGCCCGATGCTGACCGCGCTCGCAAAATGCGGCGTGCCCGTGTTCGAGGACAGACGTCAGCTATTATAAATCAACCGCTGATGACGCTCGTTCGCGCCGCGCTGAAAATAGCCAACACGGGCTTCGACACCGACAGCGTCCTGCGCGCTTTGAAAACCGGTCTCTGCCCGCTTGCGGCGGATGAGATATCGGATATTGAAAACTACACTTATCTCTGGCAGATAAACGGTTCGGGCTGGCTGAAAAAATGGGAGTCGAGCCCCGACGGATTCGGCGAGATGACCGAAAACGCAGCGGCGGAGCTTGAGAGGCTGAACGCGCTGCGCGAAAAGGCGGTCGAACCGTTTGCAAAGTTCAGAGGCAAGCTCAAAGATAACGACGGCGAGGGCTGCGCAAAGGCTGTGTTCGAGCTGCTGTGCGAGCTCGATACGGCACAGAGACTCAAAGACCTCGCGATTTATCTCGAGGATTCGGGCGAAAATGTGCTCGCTCTCGAGACGGAGCGGCTCTGGGACACCCTCTGCTCTCTGCTCGATGTCGCGGCGCAGACGCTCGGCAAGACCCCGGTAAAAGCCTCACGCTTTTCGAGACTTTTCGATCTCATGCTCTCCACTGTCACCCTCGGCGAGATACCCCATTCCCTCGAAGAGGTGACGATAGGCTCGGCACAGAGAATAAGACCCATCGCGCCAAAGGCGGTGTTCGTCCTCGGCGCGAATGCGGGAAAACTGCCGCTCAATCCCGTTCAGGGTGGTATGCTCAACGCCGGCGAGCGCGAACGCCTCGCGCAGACGGGCATAGAGACCGCGATATACGGCGAGGACAGAGTCGCCGAAGAGCGATTTATCGCCTACACCGCATGCTGCTGCGCAAAAGAGAAGCTGATAGTCAGTTATTCTTCAAAGAGCGCGCAGGGCGAAGAACTCAGCGAATCGGAGATAATCACTTTCATCCGTGAGCACTTCCCGCAGGTGCATCAGACCGACACGCTCACGGCGGACAAAATCGACCTTGTCGAGGGGAAGAAGCCCGCGTTCGAGCTGACGGCAGCGCTGATGCGAAACGGCGGCGAGCTCTATGAATCGCTGAGAAAATATTTTGAAAAAGATGCCGATTATTCCGGCAGACTCGCGTCGCTCGACAGCGCGGCGGAGGGGAGAACCTTCAAGATAGACAGTCACGAGACGGCGACGCGCCTTTTCGGCATGAACATGAATATCTCGCCCTCGCGGCTGAGACATATTACCGCTGCCCGTTTTCTTATTATTGCCGCTAGCGCTGAAGCTTCAGGAGAACAAGAGCGCAACTTTTGACCCGCTTCAAAAAGGTACGGTTATACATTTCGTGCTCGAACAGCTGCTCAGCGAATTCAGCGCACAGGAGCTCTCCGAGCTCGATCCCGATGAACGCTATGAAAAAATACGCGGATATCTGGACTCTTATCTTGAACGCTTCCTCGACCGCTCGCAGAGGTCTAAACGGTTTCTCTATCTCTATGAACGCCTCGCGCGCAGCTAGATGCGGTTGCGGCGCGGCTTGCGGACGAGTTCAAAAACTGCGAATTCCGCCCGGTCGATCTCGAACTTGATATATCGCATAATGGCACGATAAAGCCGTATGATCTGAAAATACCCTCCGGCGGGCATATCAATATTTCCGGCAAGGTGGACAGAGTCGATCTCGCGAGATAGACGGAGAGCCGTATATCAGAGTCATAGATTATAAGTCGTCGGGCAAGACTTTTGCCTTTTCCGATGTGCTCAACGGACTCAATATGCAGATGCTTATATATCTTTTCACGCTCGTGAGCAACGGAAAGGCTCGCTACGGCGATGCGATCCCCGCAGGGGTGCTCTATATGCCTGCAAAGGCATCTGCCTTTACAGCCGAGAGGGGCAAAGACCTCAGCAAACAGGGCAATCCGAACGACAAAAAAATGCAGGGCTTCGTGCTCGAAAACGCGGGCGTTATAGTTGCCATGGAGCATGACGGCGGAGGGGCGTATATCCCGGCAAAGATTGATAAGGACGGCAATATAAAGGGTACTACTCTCGATCTCGAAAAGCTCTCCGAACTTGGGACAAGGTTGACGAAAACCTTGTAAACATGGGCGAAGAGCTGCATCGCGGCTCAATTTCCGCGCTCCCGGCGCAGGGCAAAAACTACAAGGAAATCTGCTCGAAATGCGAATATTGGAACATCTGCACGCATGAGAATAATATGCCTGTAAGAGAATTAAATGACAATCTGAAACTCGGAGAGGGGGCGGAATAATGGGCGTCGACTGGACGACTGATCAGAGACACGCGATAGAGTGCCGTAAAGGCTCTGTACTTGTCAGTGCTGCGGCAGGTTCTGGCAAGACGGCGGTGCTTGTCGAGCGCGTTATCCGCCGTCTGACGGACAAAGATAACCCCTGTTCGGCGGAGGATCTGCTGATAGTTACCTTCACCCGCGCCGCCACCGCGCAGATGCGCGAGAAGATAGGCGCGGCGATACTCAAACGTCTCTCGGAGGACCCGACGGACAGGCATCTTCGCCGCCAGTATATGCTCCTGCCGTTTGCGAAGATATGCACTATCGACAGCTTCTGCAACGACCTTGTGCGCGAAAATTTCCACGCGCTCGGCATATCCCCGGACTATTCGCTGCTCGACAACGAGACGGCGGTCATAATGAAAAACGATGTCTGCGAGGCAATGCTCGAACGGGCATACGAAGAGGATTCGGACGGCAGCTTTTCGGGACTCAGCGACATGATGTCCTCCGGCAGCAGCGACGAGGATTTCGCGAAGCTGATAATCAAAATGTATGATATCTCGACAGCTTATCCGTTCCCTGATTTGTGGCTCGATTCGCTTATCGGGGAGTATTCACAGCCCGATATCAACAAGAGCCGCTGGGGCGGTATAATAAAAAAAATATGTCTGCGATATGCTCGACTACTGCGTGTCCTCGAGCCGCGATATGATGACCGCCATGGAGTCCGACCCGATTGTAGCGGATGCCTACGGCGCGGCGGTGCAGAGCGATATAAATATGTACGCCGAGCTTCGAGAAAAAATCAACAGCGACTGGGACGAGGCTCTCGAAGCGTTTAAAACGGTCAAGTATATGAGCCTCGGGCGCGTTCCGAAGGGCTATGAGAGCGAGACGAAAAATGTGGTTACTACCGCCCGCAAAAAGCTCAAGGATCTGTTGAAAAAAGTGCCCGGCATCATGTGTGTATCGTCCGAAGAGCACGCCGATGACATGCGCCTGCTGCGCGATCCCGTGACGAAGCTTATAGAACTCGTCAAGCAGTTCGGCAGGGAGTATTCCGCCGAAAAAGATAAAATGAACTCCGCCGATTTCTCTGATATTCTGCACCGCGCACTCAATTTGCTTGCGGTTTCCGACGGCAGAGGCGGATATATAAAAACCGACCTTGCGCGCGAGCTTTCATCGCATTATGTCGAGATACTCGTCGACGAGTATCAGGATATAAACGAAGCGCAGGATATGATATTCAAGGCAATATCCGCCGATGAGAACAATCTTTTTACCGTCGGCGATGTCAAGCAGAGCATATACAGATTCCGTCAGGCGATGCCGGAGATATTCCTGCGCCGCCGCGGCACAACACACAGCTTCGAGAGTGGGAAATACCCCCTGGGCATAACCCTCGGCTCGAATTTCCGAAGCCGCGTGGGAGTTACATCGTGTGTCAACTATATCTTCCGCCAGCTGATGAGCACGGAGGCGGGCGAGCTTGAATATGACGACTCCGAGGCACTCAACGCTGCCGCGAAATATCCCGAGCGCGACACCCCCGATTGCGAGCTGCATGTCGTGACGGACAAGGGCAACAGAGCCGATACGCTCGAAGCGCAGGCTCGCTATGTTGCGAGATATATTGACCGCACGGTCAGAGAGGGAAAAACGCTCGTCACAAAGGGCGGCGCTCTGCATCCCGCGTCTTACGGCGACTTCTGCATTCTCCTGCGCACGGCAAAAAATGTTTCTTCGGTCTATGCCAACGCGCTCTCTGAGCGCGGCATACCGGTTTTCTCCCCTGAGACCGGCGGATTCTTTGAGGCCGCGAGATAAGCTTTATACTTTCGCTCCTGCGCGTGCTCGACAATCCAGTGCAGGACATACCGCTCGCGGCTGTCATGCTCTCTCCGCTGTTTGGCTTCAGCGCAGGTGAGCTTGCGGATATACGCGCCTCGGCGAAAGAACGTCTGGAGACGGGCGAGACTGAGCCGCTCTATCGCAGCGTCGCCGTGTCGGCTGACGAGGGCAGCAAAAAAGCGGCGGCATTCCTCAAAAAAATAGAATCTCTGCGCAGACTGTCGCTGACCCTTAGCGCGGGCGAACTCGTCCGCAGAGTGTGCGAAGAGACGGGCTTCGACGCTATTGTCGGCGCGATGCCGGACGGCGAGCGCCGCAGACTCAATGTCGGTCTGCTGTGCGATTATGCCGAAAAATACGAGGCGGCGGGTAATCTCGGACTCAGCGGATTTATAAGATTTATAGATAAGGTCGCGCGTACGAGCGGCGATCTGGCGACCGCTGCGCGACGTCCGAAAATGCGGATATCGTCCGCATAATGACCGTCCATCAGAGCAAGGGACTTGAATTCCCGATATGTATTCTCGCCGATATGCAGCACGCGTTCAACGAGCGGGACAACACCGAATCAGTGCTCATAAGCTCGTCTGCAGGGCTCGGCATGAAGAGGCGCACGGAGGATGGAATCAGCGTTTATGACACCGCTTCGCGCCGCGCCGCAGTCATTACTTCCGAGCGCATGGGACGAAGCGAGGAGATGCGCGTGCTCTATGTCGCGCTGACGAGAGCAAAAGAAAATCTCGTTATGGTCACATCCGTCCCGAACCCCGAAAAGGGACTCGCGAAGGTTGCCGTCGAATGCGGAATAGGGGAGCGGGCGAACCCGTTCGCCGTGCTCAGAATGAACAACTTTTCGGACCTTGTGCTCACGGCGCTCATGCGCATCCCGCCGCGGATGAGCTGAGAAAGCTTTCCGGCGTAGATGTCCCGATATTTCTGCCCGAAAAAGACAGATTCAAGCTCAAAGTTGTCGTCAGCGATTCGGAAAGCTTCATGACCGAATCCGCAAATGAGCAAAAGATAGCCGCAAAGCCCGTATTCTTCGACGAAGTTTGCGAACGACTCGATTATTCCGATCCGCGCTCGGTGCTCTCGTCTGTGCCCGCGAAGCGCGCCGCTTCGGACGGCTCGGAGCGCGGCATAAACCGCGAATATTTCGCCTCATCACGCCCGGCGTTCATGAGCTCGGGCGGACTGACCCCGGCTCAGCGCGGCACGGTTACGCACAAATTCATGCAGTTTTCGGACTACGCTGCGGCGCGCGCGACATTGAATCCGAACTTGCGCGGCTCGTCGACGGCGGCTTCCTCTCGGAGGATGAGGGCAAGGCTGTGAATATCGGCGCGGCGAAGCGGTTCTTTATGTCGTCGCTTGCAGAGAGAATATTTGCTTCCGATAACGTCATGCGCGAGAAAAAATTTGCAGCGCTCTTCCCGGCAAAGTTTTTCTATCCTGAGCTGACGGGCGAAGCGGCGGAAGAAAAAATCGTCGTTCAGGGCATTGCGGACTGCGTGTTCGTCGAGGACGGAAAACTCGTCATTGTCGATTATAAAACCGACACGGGCGTGACGCCGAGGCTCTGCTCGACCGATATTCGGCTCAGCTCGGGATATACCGCGAGGCACTCTCGCAGGCACTCGGAATGCCCGTCAAAGAGACGCTTTTGTACTCATTTTTCATGAATTCGACCGTTAAAGTCGGAACAGTTTAAAAAATATGAAAAAAGGGCTTGCATTTTTGCCCCGTGTATGATAAAATTTCGTTTGCTAAGCTTAAAGACAAAGTTATATGCAGATAATCCGAAAGAGGTGACAATAATGAAGGAAGGAATCCATCCTAAGTACGAGCCCACTGAGGTCCGCTGCGCTTGCGGCGAGGTCATCAAGACTTCTTCCACCAAGCAGGATCTTCGTGTCGATATTTGCTCAAAGTGCCATCCGTTCTTCACCGGCAAGCAGAAGCTCGTCGATACCGGCGGACGCGTTGACCGCTTCAAGAAGCGTTTCAACATGACAGAGGACAAGAAATAATCATCCTATGAGAGATATGAGCTGCCTTTTCGGCGGCTCATTTTTCTATCTCAAAAATGCGTCATGTGTTGCACTATCCAAGCATTGTTAACAATATATTTCTCAAAAAGACTTGTAATAATTGCTCGGCGGCGTTATAATATTTGTAATCATTTTGTAATATTTTTAAGGGGGCGAAGCAATGTCGGGAAAGAAAAAGGGCAATGTTGCCAATCCTGATTTGCACAGCTCAGAGTCGCCCGCAAAGGACGGGAACGAGCTTAAAAACAGAATAAATGAAACTGCAAAGTATTCGGAGCTTTTTGAGAAGATAGATGTCGACAGCGATTATGACGATATCCTCGCAACATATGAGAAAACTCTCGACAAGCGCACCAGAGCCGCCATGAAAAAGCGGGCGGTGTCGCTGACGAAGAAGAGTCCGTTGACGAAAACGTGATGATAGAGGCGGGCGAAATAGTTTCGGATGCCGATTCTGCGGCGCAGCCGAAGTGCAGGAAACTGCCGAAGACAAGCCCGCGAAAAAGAAAGAAAAGGCTCATAAGGGCGATGCCGGAGCCGTACTTTATTCTTATATCGCGGCGCTCGGACTCGCAACCGGCACAACTTTTAAAAAGATGCTCGCGAAGCCTAAGAAGCTCGGCAGAAATATCGTCGGCTTTTTCAGATATGTCTTCCGCTTTCTCTGGCTCGGATTCAAGAAGTTTATCCACATCATTTCTCATACATTCGTTGAGCAGGTCAAGGACTTCAGGCGCGATGTGCGCTCGGCTATGAATTATCTCAGGCAGAGCCGCCATAAGCCGAAAACACTGTTCCCGATACTCGGGCACTATGTGAAGAAGGCTTTCACCACCCATACGCAGATGTTCAAGACTATAGCGAACTTCGCTCTGCCCGTTGCCGCAGTGCTCGCTTTCGTGCTGACCGTCAACTATTGGAGCAGCGTCACGTTCGCGCTCAAGGTCAGCTACGACAACAAGGAGCTCGGCTATATCTCCGACGAGTCGGTGTATAACGAGGCTCAGAGCGCCGCAAAGGCGAGAATGACGACTACAAAGACGGATTCTTCCGCCAAACTTGATGATCCGACATATGAGCTTTCACTTGTCAGCGTCAACAAGCTTGTCGATTCTTCGATACTCTGCGACAGAATAATCGAAAATTCCGAGAGCAATGTCACAAACGCCTGCGGAATTTATATCGACGACGAATTTATCTGCTCCGTCAAGAACGAGACGGATGCAGCGAGCGTGTTCAATGCTATTCTTGAAAAGCACAAGGTGACCGACAGCAACAGCTTTGTCGATTTCGTTGAGAAGGTTGAGTATGTCCAGGGACTTTATCCTGACGACCCGAAGACCATGTGGGATGCATCGAAGCTCAAAAAGCAGCTTGAGCAGACTAAGCAGGCGAAAAAGACCTACACCGTCAAGGACGGCGATACTATATACGGCATAGCGGTCGCGAACGGGCTGACCGAAAAGCAGCTCATGCGCTCAACCCCGATATGGGCGAGTATATTCATACAGGCGATCAGATAGTGGTCTCGAACGAGGTCAACTATGTCCGCGTCAAGGTCATGAGAACCGAGACGAGAACGGTCGCGGTCGATTATGATACCGAAAAGACCAACGATGCTTCGATGTTTAAGGGTACTACCCGTGTCACCCGCAAGGGCGAAAAGGGCGAGGACACAATAACCGAGCTTGTAACATATATCGACGGTCAGCGCGTCACTTCGCAGGAGGTCTCACGCGTCAGGACTAAAGAGCCCGTGACCGAAAAGAAGCTTATCGGCACGAAGTCGACCCGCGTCAGCGGCGGATATAATGTCAAGGTTTCCGGACGCGGCTTTGTATGGCCTGCACCCGCATGTACATTCGTCAGCTCGCCTTACGGCTGGAGAACCCTGCGCGGTTACAGAGATTTCCACACCGGTGTCGACCTCACTCTTCCCGGCGGCGGTTCGACCGGAGCGGTCATAGTCGCATCACTCGACGGTACTGTCGAGAGCGTGCGCCGAAGCAATTCCGGCTACGGACACTGCGTCGTCATCAACCACGGCGGCGGAGTCAAGACGAGATACGCTCACTGCCTTGCAGGCTCTATATCTGTCAGCGTCGGACAGCATGTCAGCGCAGGACAGGCGATAGCGCGAGTCGGCAGAACCGGCAACGCGACAGGTCCGCATCTTCACTTCGAGATAATCATAAACGGCAGCACAGTAAACCCGCTGCCCTATATCAGATAAAATTTTCCCCGCATCGAAAGGTGCGGGGATTTTTTATAAGATGACGAATCCTACCCAATTTTCCGTGGCGGGATTTTTTACTGTGCGCTGTATTTGCATCTGCCGTGAAGTTTAACGAATGCCCGTCGATGAATAAAAAAACGCCTCCCCATCAGGAGAGCCGTATAAATATGAGCTTTTGTCATTGAGCCTCGGCGGTAGTTATGGTTTTCGCTATCTCAACACACTGTCAAAATCGGTTTCAAAATACATCATGTACTGGGTCAAATCATCAAGATATGTTATAGATGAAAA
>ENA-OQCP01000727-OQCP01000727.1-human-gut-metagenome-genome-assembly--contig:-NODE-727-length-14091-cov-1.949012_pt1 | contig 14091 bp, 18 predicted proteins | sample MGYA00242760_ERZ504583 | MGnify/ENA primary metagenome ERZ504583 (study PRJEB26092, sample SAMD00036308) | human gut metagenome | host: Homo sapiens | study: EMG produced TPA metagenomics assembly of...
ACGGCAGACTTCTGATATTTCCGCGGTGCTTACCCGGCTGAACGCTGAACGCGCAGAACTGGCAAACGGTGTGGACAACGAGCATCCTGCACTGGTAGCCTTTATGAAGTATCAGAACATTGAAGCCCTCAACCGTGAAATCTTGGTTGAACTTGTGGACTATATCAAGGTCTATGAAAACGGCAATATCAGCGTGAAATTCAAATTTGCTGACGAGCTCCGCAAGATTGCCGAGTACATTGAAATCAACACTACGGAAGATACCGCAGTAGCGGGCTAACCCCCGCTACAAACCCCTTTGACAGTGTGTTTTCCTAATAGGCGCTAATCATATGCCGTTTCGATGCAGTAGATTTTCCAGGGTGCCCGGATGCCGTCATAGGCAAATTCCACACCGGCATTCGACGTGATCCACCTTTTTTGTGGTCTTACGGTTCATTTGCGTACTCCTTTTCGCTGATATATAAAAACGCCGTCCGTGGTTACCCTCGAACGCGTTTGGAAAAGGTTTTGTATGGTTTCTCTTAATTTGCCCCCGGCACCCCTGAGAAAGGGAAACATTCAGGCGTTGGATTTGCACCACTCCATTGGCCTCTCGGCCACCCCGTCTTCTTTATGACCGGGCCGCGAATTACGGAAGTATCATTATCTGGAAGTACCTGAAGCTGCATATTCAATTTTCAAGGTCCGCCCGGCTGCGGTTCCCGCTCCCTTTCGGAGCTGGGCCGCTGCCGTGACAATAGTGTATCGTACTTTCGAGCAAAAGTTTATGGACTCGTAGTCCAAGTCACCCACCCTCTTAGTCTATATATTGTATACAACAGTCCCAAAAAGCAAAAAAATCCCGCCTGAAAAGCAAAACCTTCGCTTTGCCCTCAGACGGGGATGTCTTTCGACACGACTGTTATAAATTCAAAAAAGCTCTTGACCTGAAGTCAACTTTAAGGATTATACTGAACCTGTCAGAAAAATTTTTGCCGCTCTTATGCGGCATGCATGATGATAAAGAAGAATTCTCTGCACACCAACTTTTTATACTCTGCCCACTTTGTTTCGCTGTAGTGATCGTCTGATAAAGGAAAAAGTTCTTTAGGACGAAGTCATGCAGATATCTTGTATTACACTATCATCCCGACAATTTTCCATGCACTGTTTGATGTGACCGCAATTCAGAAGACAGAAGATAGAGATGTTGTACTGCTCCGTGAGCCGAAGGATGCAGCGTATTATGAGTTCTCCGCAAAGGATGATCTCGTGATTACGAATAAATACCCCGGATTTACGCCAGATGAAGTGCTCAAGAGCTTCCATGCGGATACATACTGCTTTGATTCACTCCCCGAAAAGGAATGCTTCTTCCAATATATCAAGAGTGATAAGGTACAGGAAGTGTACTTTACCGGAATGTTCACCTCGAACCAAGGTGATCTCTCCGTATACTACTATGATCCTGAATCAGGTCGTATCCGGCAGTATTATCCTGACTTCCTCGCTAAAATGAAGGACGGCACTTACCAACTGATTGAGGTGAAAGGCGACAACAAAATCGATGATGTTGTCGTGCAGGCAAAGAAGGAGGCCGCGCTGGAGATGGCAGCAGCCAGTGGAATTAAGTATGAAATGTACGCAGGCAGTACCATTATGAAAACGCATATTCTTGAAAGCCTTCCAGTTCAGCAAACCAATTTGCTGCCATAGCTACACAGATGCACCCGCTCAAATGAACAGGTGCATTTTTCATGTCATAGGAGTATTTGACATTTCGTTGCAAAAGTGATGTGCTGATGAAAACACAATAAGATGTGGAATGAGATTCCAAATTCCACAATATTTAGATTTCTCGTAATATAGGGAGGCTTTCATGAGCGATAACACAAACGAGTATCAAGTATTGCTAGATGTTGTCCGGCAAAACTACGCGAGTGTCGTTTGGACACATAAAATTCAAATAAAACAAGCTGATATTTATGCCACTCGTTATAGGCGACTTGAAAATTTCAACGTTATATTGGCGGCTGCAACATCATGTGGAGCAGTTTCGATTTTTGCGGATCAAGATTCTTTCGTACTAAAGATTGCAACAGTTATCCTTTCGTTCATTACAACTGCCGTAACAACATACCTAAAATGTTTTGATTTGAAAGCAATGGAAAGCAACATAAAGATGCTGCAGAACATTTTCTTGTCGTTCGCAACGAACTTCTGCATCTAATTGGAGAAATTCATATGCGGGAAAAGTCTGTTAACGAACTGGATGAAAAATTCCATGGGATTGAAGAAACGCTTAATGCTCTGTATCTTTCAGCTCCATCAACAACGGATGATGCTGTTGTAGCTGCGTCAATAGCACTCGGAACTAACAAGGATTACACTTATACAAATGATGAAATAGATCGTTTTCTACCTCCCACACTCAAGGGAACCATAAAGAAAAAGGAGTATGTCGATGGCACTAGCAACTAAGGTTGCGGATTTGATGTCCTTTGTTCAAACATTGAACTTGATAACTTTGACGAAATGGAAAAGTCCTCAAAATCTATCGCCAAGAAATTAAATAGTGTATATTACGATTTAGATAACGATGATACCTCCCATTTGTATATCGTTGGCTCTGTAGGAAGAAAGACAGCAATAAAGGTAGCAGTGATCTTGATATTCTGTTTGACTTACCATCTGATACATATAAGAAATTTGATGCATATGAATCAAATGGACAAAGTGCATTACTCTAAGAAGTAAAAAAGTTCTTGCAAGAGCGCTATCCTAAAACAGATATAAGTGGCGATGGACAAGTTGTTGTTATAGAATTTAGCGCTATACAGTTGAACTTGTCCCGGGGTTCAAACAGGCTGACGGTCGTTTCAAATACCCGGATACAAACAATGGTGGAAGTTGGAAATATACTGACCCTCTTCCAGAACAAGACACATGCCAAGAGAGCGACAATAACTCTAACGGCATATACTTTGATTTTTGCCATATCCTTCGCAAGTGGAAAAATGAGCAGGGGTTTAAATTTGGTGGATTGTTAATTGACACGCTTGTCCATGACCACTTTGAGGACAACGAATTCTATAAGGACTCATCAATTGATGATTACTTTGACATTCTGAAAAATCTGTTTTCGTACTTGAGTGAACAAGACAAAGAAAGAACGTACTGGTATGCGCTTGGAAGTAATCAGCAGGTACTGAACTCTGGAAATGGAGCTTTCGTAGACGAAGCCAGTGATGTGCTAGAAAAGATCGATGTTGCAGAGCAAGAGGACAATGTTTCGGCTACCTTACAGGAAATATTGGGCACCGAATATCCTGTTGAACAGCGAGTTCTGGAAAAAGCAGCATTTGCAACACGTTCTTTCGAACACACAGAGCAATTTATTCAGAATCTGTTCCCGGTAGACATTCGATATTCCTTGTCAATTGATTGTGAAGTCAAGCAAAATGGTTTTAGAGAAAAAATGTTAAGCGCAATTCTTCGTGACAGGCAGATATTAAGACATAATAAGCAATTGAAATTTTTCATTTCTGAAACAGACTGCCCCGAACCTTATGATATATATTGGAAAGTAAGGAATGTGGGTCCTGTTGCTGAAAGTAAAAACTGTATCCGTGGCCAAATCGAAAAAACAAATTTACATACTCATCGAGAGCATACAGATTTTCAAGGCAGCCACTATGTTGAATGCTATCTGGTGAAAAATAATATTTGTGTTGCCAGAGCACATATCAGTGTGCCTATTGGAGTAGCTTGATATCGTTTCTTGAGTTGCATTCAAACTTCATCTTTTTTACAAAGAAGGACATTCTTTTGTGAGAGTGTCCTTCTTTACTATCTGGAGGGAAAATTGGACTACGAAAATACAAAACTTAAAAATCTCCGCAGCGAAAAAGCCAAAGTAGAACAGAAGCTGCGCTCTTGCCAGCACCGGGAGAAGATCCTTGAACGCCAGATGTCAGAGCTGAATCGGAGAGAACGTGTGCATCGTCTTTGCACCCGTGCCGGAATGCTGGAAAGCTTTCTGGTCTGTCCGGGAGAGCTGACCGATGATCAGGTGATGGAGCTTTTGAAGATCCTCATTCCGTCAACCTGAGGTCGTGCTGGCACTTGCAAAGATGGTGCATGACGTTCACGAACGCAGTAACGTCCAAAACCTTTAGAATAAAGGGCGCAATTATACACCGTTCCGGTGAAATTGCGGTCTTGCAGGCGGCTCGATGAAATCGAAGCTGGCGTTTGTGCGCCAGCCCGATTCCATCCCAAGGAAAACTGCATTTTCCTTGCGCTGCTTTGCAGCTATCCTTTTGCTCGCTACCATAAAACACGCATAGAAAAAGCCGATTGGAAACAGAAACATTTCCAATCGGCTTATCTTTTTGTTAGGCGGATTTCTTTTCAGCTAATGCCCGGACTTCCTCAATTGAAAGGTCGGTGTACTTTGCCACTTTTTCACAAGGCACACCATCTGCCAACATTGCCAACGCGTGTTTGATCGATGTTTCATGCTCGGTTTCATCCCGCATTTTTTCCATAGCTCTGCACATAGCTGCCACTCCCTTCGTATCTTCTTTGAAATAACGAACTCTCCGTGCCAAAATGGGATAATTCATATCCTTCGAGTTGGTACAGAAAAAGTCATGCATCAGTTTCCTAATGCGGTTTCGTCCTTGATTTGTGAGTTCACATAAACGATGTGCGCCTGATCGTTGAAAAACGTTCCCGTTTCCCGGACTGTACGGTCAACATGATAAATTGGAAGGCCTGCCTTTAATACGTCATTCTCGGTGATAAAGATAACGTATGTTTCGTTCAGCGCATCGTAATCATCGCCCGCATCAGTCAGGTTTGCATCCAACAGACTACTGTTATACCGTGCACGTTTTTCACTCGCACCACGGTCACTGCGCTGCACCTCAATATTATATGCACGGTTTTCCTGATCCACTGCCAAAATATCCAAACGAACGGAACGACCTTGCAGGTTTTTAATGCTGTACTGGCCGTGAACCTCTTTGACAGTCAAATCATCCCGCTTCAAGATGATCTGCAAAAGGAACTCGGCACAGGCGCTATCTTCAAAAACTGCGGCCATGAAATCGTCATCAATCAAACGCAATCCACGCAACCGCTGCAAATCTTCTTCGTGTTTCCATTCAAAATCCAGTTCCTGTTGTGATTTTCTTTCCGACATTGGTTCACCAACTTCTGCTTGCTTGTTCAAGCTAATAGTACCATAAGTTCGTAATTTTTACAAGAGAACATTCCGGATGTCATCAACGGGGGTGATGCCTATTCCGTGTCCGCATTTCAAAATCACCATCGTCAAGCGCAGCCAAGGACAGTCCGCTGTTGCCGGGGCCGCTTACCAGAGCGGCGAACGGCTGTTCAGCGAGTACGACCAGAAAACGAAATTCTACAACAAGAAGAAAGAGCTTGTCCACGCCGAGATCATGCTGCCATCCCATGCGCCGCCCGGATATGCAGACCGGGCAACGCTCTGGAACGCCGTAGAAGCTGTGGAGAACCAGTGGAACTCCCAGCTTGCCCGCCGCATCGTGCTGGCATTCCCAGTGGAGGTGCCGAAAGAACAGTATCTTCCCATGCTTAAAGATTTTTGTCAGGAGCAATTCGTATCCAAGGGCATGATTGCCGATTTTGCATCCACGACAAGGGAGATGGCAACCCACACGCCCACATTCTGCTGACGCTCCGGGCAATGGACGAACACGGCAAGTGGCTCCCGAAAGCCAGAAAGGTGTACGACCTTGACGAGAACGGTGAGCGCATCCGGCTCGCTTCCGGGAACTGGAAGTGCCACAAGGAAAACACTGTGGACTGGAACGACCAGAAGTACGCCGAGGTCTGGCGGCATAGCTGGGAGACCATCACCAACCGCTATCTGGAAGCTGCTGGCAGACCAGAACGTGTTGACCTGCGCTCCTTTGAGCGGCAGGGCATCCAGCAGATACCGACCGTCCATCTCGGCCCCGCCGCACACCAAATGGAAAAGCGTGGGGTGGAGACCTTTCTCGGCAACCTGAACCGGGATATTCGAGCCGCTAACAGCCTGATGCAGTCCATCCGCAGTGCCATCCGTGGTCTGCAACGCTGGATCGCAGATCTGAATGAAAAGAAGCAGCTTCTTCTGGACGCTCTGGAAAGTCGAAGGAACCCACGCTGTCCGACCTGCTGGTGGATTATTTCAACCTCCGCAATGAGCAGCGCAGCGATTGGTCGAGCAAGGCGCAGATAAAATGTACTGCCGTGACCTTGCCGAAGTCATGCAGCAGTCGATTATCTGAAAGCTCACTCCTTGAACACGGTCGAGGACTTGAACGCCGCAATCAAAGACCTGAGCCAGACCGCCGCCCCTCTCCGCAAGCAGTTGAAGCAGAACGAGAACCGGATGCGTTCGATTGCTCAAATCAAGGACGCTACGGCCATCCATGTCAAGCTAAAGCCCATCCACGACACCTTTATTAAGAAAAACTTTAAGCTGACAAGGACGCTTATGCTGCCCAGCACAAGGAAGAACTGGACACCTTCAACAAAGTCGTCCGCACCCTGATGAAGCTGAACGGCAGCACAGCGGTGGATTTTTCGGCATTGGATGCCGAATTTTCGGCGCTGCAATCCAGCAGCGCAGAGCTGCGCACCCAACTGGAAACCTTGCAGCCGGACATCTCTGCTCTGAAAAATATCCGCAAGTATATCGACATGGTATTGAATAAGCAGCAGCTTTCCGCACCGGGCGGCAAGACCTCGGAGAAGGAATCGGTGCTGAAACAGCTGGAGCAGCTTCAGCAGAAAAAAGTCCAACCACAAAACGATTTCCACCACCCCAAACCGCGAAGAATCGCTCTAAACGATCTTTCTGTCACCGATATGCCGTTGCAATCAGTGGCAGAAATACATAATTCATTTGTTTTTTGCTGGCTTTTGGCTATTCTCGCTGGCTAGTAAGTAGAGGCGTACTTTTAAGGCAGAAATTTTCTCCAACACCCCCCATTTTAGGCCACTTTTTCTGTTAATAGTAGAAGCGCCTCTTTGAAAGCCGGTCATTTGTGACCTTTTTGTTAATTCTCAAAAAGATGGTTGTCTTTGGGCTGTTTTCGTTGCCTACCTATTGAGAGGATTTTTTCAAAAGCGGAGATTTGGTCTCAAGAATTACAATTCAATTACAAGTTTCTCACCAATGCTACGAAACAGGCATTCTCGATGCCTACCAAGTGTAGGGCATCTTTTTCAAGACCATTCTCGGACTATTATGACGTTTTGTTTACAAAATTGCTTGCAATGCTACGAAATGGCCTTTTTCATCGGCTACCAAGTAGAAGGATGTTTTTCGTCCGTCAAAGTCCAGAAATCTTCCATATGTTCCTTGACAAGTGAATCGTTCAATCGTCCGGTACTTCACAAAAGGTACTTCTGTAACTCGCAGCCCGGTCATAACGAAGACGGGGTGGCTGAAATGCCAATGGTGCGGTGCAAGCCCGCCGCCGGACGATTCCCCACTCCTAGGGAAGTCGAGGACCAATATGGGAGACCTTAACTTATTAACGCAGCTGAGCACTTGTTTCGTGCTTTTCTGCGACTGGAGAATTGGAACCCACCAATTCTCGTTACATACTCTTTGTTCCTGATTTCTGCTTCAGCTGGAGGTGATCAACATTTCAGAATATCTTACCACGCAAACTCTGCTGCCGCCGTTTCTCCCATACCCACGCTTCCTTTTGGAACTTGACCTGAGCCAGACTGCAAAAATGACTTATGTGCTGCTGCTTGACCGTGCCACGCTCTCGCAGAAAAATCTCTGGATAGATGAACGTGGTTTCGTGTTTGTCATTTTTACGATTTGCTCTTTGGCTGAGCAGCTAGGGCGCAGCACGGTCAGTGTTTCCAGTGCGCTTAAGGAATTGAACGCTGCAGGATTGATTGAGCGCAGACGAACGCGGTTTTCTTCGCCCAATCACATCTTTGTGAAAATTCCAAATGTTGAATAGTTCTGCGTTTTTCACGATTCAAGAACCGCCAAAATCACGATTCTGTGATGCAGATTCTTAATGGCATCTGCAAAAGAGATTTTTCCTATGCAGTATAGCAGCCTTTAAGACTGTATCAAAGAAAACTTTCACCTAACCAACGTAATAAAACAAAAAGAGAAAAACGAATAGAATCCATCCATTCCTTTCCGTATTTGCGCCACATGAATGAGGAGGTCTGCCCTTGAACAAAGAAAAATCTGAGAAGAAGCCTACCACACGCAAACGTGCGCCGAGAAGTCCGAAGTCCGTGCGCCTGATCGTGGAACGCCATTATATCGGCAATGTGCCGATGAATACGCTTTTTCAGCGGCTTGCGGAAGAAGAAATTCGTAAAACTGCCGAATCGTATCTCGCCGCTGGCTAATTGGACGTTTTACTGCGGAAAAGGGCTTGCATCATCACGCAGCATCCGCTACAATGTGATTGATGAGGTCTCTTTTCATTATGGAGGTACGCATGGAAAAGGACAAAAAAGTAACTGCTTTATACTGCCGGCTGTCAAAAGATGACGGTTCAAACAGCGAAAGCCTGAGCATCCGCACTCAAAAGGCGATGCTTATGGAGTATGCCACACGCAACGGTTTCGGGAATTGCCAGTACTATGTCGATGATGGTTACAGCGGCACGAACTCTGACCGCCCTGCCTTTCAGGAACTTCTGGATGAAATCCGGGATGGAAAGGTAGCGACCGTCATTACCAAAGACCAGTCCCGACTTGGACGCAACCACATCGAAACCGGAACGTATATGGAGATATTCTTTCCTGAACACGGTGTCCGCTATATTGCAATCAACGATGGTTATGATTCCAACGAGCAATCCCAGATGGATATTGCCCCGTTCCGAAACATCATCAATGAAATGTACGCCAAAGACACTTCCCGAAAAATCAAGAGTGCCCTTCGGACACGCAAGAAAAGCGGAAAGTATATCTCAAGCGGCGCACCGTTTGGCTACCAGAAAGACCCTGCCGACCACAATCACCTTGTGATCGACCGAACACCGCCCCCGTTGTTGAGTATATCTATTCAATGGCAGAGGAAGGGCTGGGGCTTCACCGCATCGCCGAGCGGCTCCACGATGAAAAAGTCTTGAAGCCGTGTTACTACAAGAAAGAGATGTTTGGCCGCTTTATTGATGATGAAAAGATGTATGATTGGGACAGTGCCTATATCAGTCAGGTTCTGCACAGCCCAGTCTACGCCGGACACATCATCTACGAAGCCAAGCCCACCGTGTCCATGAAATCCAAAAAGCGGCGTTATATTCCGTTTGAAGAACGCGCTATCGTTCCGAATACACATGAAGCAATCATCCCACAAGACCGCTGGGAAAACGTGCAGCGAATCCTTTACAGCCGTTCCGGTTGTTTTATGTGTGATAAGACCGACTACGACAATATCTTCAAGGGCATCGTCCGCTGTGCAGACTGCGGTAGAACGATGTTAGTCAAGGTCGAGCACAGGCGCAAACGTAACAGTGTTCTGGATCAGACCTTTTATTGTTGCAGCACTTATCGGAAATATGGTGCGAAAGCCTGTGACTCTCATAATTTGGAAGCACGTGTTCTGCATGAAGCTGTCTTTGCGGACATTCAGGCACACGCAAAGGCCGCTGTGAGCAATCGGGAAGCCCTTGTGAAGAAGATTGCAACTCAGATGCACCTCCGGGTGTCCTCTGACCGGGCGCAGCACAAACGGGATTTGAAGCAGTGTAAAGCACGAATCGCAGAAATCGAAGACCTGTATGCAAAACTTTATGAGGACGTATCAAAGGGACTTCTCCCGGAGAAACGTTTTCAAATGCTTGCAGATCGCTACGACAAAGAACAGGCTGAACTGACCGAGAAGATTGAGCAGTACGAGCGGGAAGGCCGTGCTGAACACGATCAGCTGGACAAGATTCAGGATTTTATTGATGAAGTCAGCAAGTACGCTGGCATCACCGAACTGAACTATAAGATTCTGCATCAGCTGATTGACAAGATTCTGGTATCCAAAGCGGAAAAGGTCGATGGCGAATACGTCCAGAAAATCCAGATTTTCTACCGCTTTATCGGCCATTGGATGCCATCGAGTAACAATGTCAGAAAAGTCACCTCTGAGAACTATCCTACAGATTCCGGCCGGGAGGGAGAACTGATCTTCGCTTGGTGTACCAGCAGGCTGGGTGCAAAAAGCCCTTTTCCCGTCTGTGGCTGTCCAGCATGGAGGAATCTGCCATCCGGGAAGCTTTGCCCACCTCAAACCGTCAACTGAATACGATGCGCTGTACAACGCAGCACTCTGCCGGGAACGCGCCGACTGGATGGTCGGCATCAATGCGTCCCGGCTTTTTTCGTGTCTGTACGGTCAACCGCTGGCGGTGGGGCGTGTTATGACCCCGGTGCTTGCTATGACGGTACTGCAGGAAGCCGCCATCGCTGCCTTTGTGCCAGAGAAATTCTACACGGTTTCCCTGACCCTTGCAGACGGCGGCACCGCATCCAGCAAGCGGTTTGCACAGAAAGCGGATGCGGAACTGTTGCTTTCCAAATGCCGAAAGGAGAAGCGTGTCACGGTGCAGAAGATGGAGCGCAAGGAAAAATCCGAAAGCCCGCCGCAACTCTATGACCTTACCGCATTGCAGCGGGATGCAAACCGTCTGCTGGGATTTACGGCACAGCAGACCTTGGATTATGCCCAAAGTCTTTACGAAAAACGTCTCATCACCTACCCCCGCACGGACAGCCGATTTTTGACGGAAGATATGGCGGCATCCCTGCCGGGGCTGGTGACGGATACGGGCAAGGCGTTTGCTGTGGAAGAGCCGATTCCCATCCATGTGCAGCAAGTCATCAACGGCAGCAAGGTCACCGACCATCATGCGCTGCTGCCCACGAAAAGCATGGCAAACGCAGACCTTGCCGCCCTCCTGCCGGGGAGCGGAATGTCCTGCGGCTGATTGCCGCACGGCTGCTCTGCGCTGTGGGCGAACCGCACTGCTATGCAGAAACTACGCTCACCACCATCTGCGCCGGAGAGGAATTCTCCGCAAAAGGCAAGTTGGTGCTGTCCGATGGATGGAGAGCCATGGAGCGGAAAATGCTGGGCGAACTGTTGGGCAAGCAGAAAGAACCGGCTGTTCTGCGATGTGCAGGAGCAGAGCCAGTGCAGCGTTGCCGGTGCCGAACTGAAAGAGGGACAAACGTCCCCGCCGAAGCATTTTACGGATGTGATATGTTATCATCGTGGGTAGTTGATATGCAGAATTGGAGGTGAGAAACGACCCATGAAAAAGAAAAAAGTCAAAGAAATTGGCATTACAGCGTTATATGAACGCCTTTCTCGTGACGATGATGGAGATGGCGACAGCAACAGCATCGTCCATCAGAAGCAAATGCTGGAAGCCTACGCCAAAGAACATGGCTTTGTGAATCTGCGGCATTATACGGACGATGGTTGGTCTGGTGCTTCCTTTGACCGTCCTGCGTGGAACGAACTCGTTGCAGGGGTAAAGGCCGAAGAAATCACGACTGTCATTGTAAAAGACCTTAGCCGTGTCGGACGCGACCACCTTCAAGTTGGCTTTTTCACAGACATTCTCTTTCGAGAAAAGGAAGTTCATTTTATCGCCATTGGGAACGGCATTGACAGCAACGATCAGCAGAGCAGCGAATTTGCGCCGTTCCTGAACATTATGAACGAATGGTACGTCCGGGATACCAGTAAAAAAATCAAGTCCGTCTTAAAGGCAAGAGGAATGTCAGGAAGCGCGCATACAAGCAACTGCGCTTGTTATGGGTACAAAAAAGACCCGGAGAATCCAGACAAGTGGGTTATAGACGAAGAAGCCGCTTCCGTTGTCCGCGAAATCTTTCAGATGTGTGTGGACGGAAAAGGCCCTTATGAAATCGCCCGCTGCCTTGCAGAAAGAAAAGTTGAGCGGCCATCTTATTACCTTGCCAAAAGAGGTTTGGGAAATCATCAGTCTGATTGCGATTATAGTAATCCCTATACTTGGCGAGGGCACACCGTTGCCACAATACTGGAAAGACCTGAATATACTGGCTGCACCGTGAACTTCGCACCTATAAAAATTCCTATAAAGACAAGAAAATCAAAAAGGCGGATAAATCTGATTGGGTGATTTTTGAAGGCACTCAAGAACCTATCATTGATAAAGAGACATGGAGCATCGTCCAAAACCTGCGCAAGCATACCCGCCGTACAGATTCACTAGGTGAAGCCAATCCCCTTACGGGCAAGGTTTTCTGTGGTGAGTGCGGTTCTTTAATGTACAACCATCGTCGAAAGAATGGCCGGGTGCGTGTTTACTACACATCAAAAGGTGAACGCAGGGAAAGTTATTCTAAACCTGAAGATTGCTATGCCTGTTCAAAACACATTCTCACTCGTCAAACGTATAAAGCTGCTTGTTCCGGTCATCATATCAGCTTCAGCTTTAAGAAGCATCGTTCTCGAATGTATCCGCAAAACGTGTTCTTACGTCCAAAGCAATCCGGAAGAATTTCTGGAACTGTACAATCAGATTTTAGAATCGCAAAATCAAAGCCATTTACAAGAACTGCGCAGCCGGATTACCAAGGCCGAGCATCGTACAAAAGACATTGATGCCTTAATTCGTAAAATTTACGAGGATAATATTGCAGGGCGGCTTTCAGACAAAATGCTGGAAAATCTTCTGGAAGGATATGAAAAAGAAAAAAATGAACTGGAAGAAGAACAAAAAGACTGTCAGCAACAGTTAGATAGTGCTGAAAAGCAAGCGGACAACACGAACCACTTTATTGAATTGGCAAAGAAATATACCGACTTTTCAGAACTGACCCCAGCAATGGTAAACGAATTTGTTTCAAAAATCATTGTCCATCGTCCATTTGAGTTGAATGGAACGCGAGCAGTTCAAGTTGAAGTTTATCTGAACTATATCGGAAAGTTTGATGTGCCAGAGGAGCCTATGATTTTATCCGAAGAAGAACTTGCGACTCAAAAAATCCGTGAAGAAAAGCTAGAGAAGCATCGGATAGCCAGCCGAAAGTATATGGCAAAGTATCGAAAACGCCTTAAAGAAATGAAAAAAGCTGGCACCATCCTACCAGAGAATCTACCCGCCGAAACAAAAGGAGAATGGCTATGATTGATTTGAAAAAACACATCCATGATAGTGCCAATGGTCTGGATTACACCCTTGTCAACGACCACTATCTGCCGAACCTGACCGTAGCAGCCCCGGCAGAGCACCCCACCGGGCGGTGGGGCCGCTTACATAAGATGTATCTGAAGGAGCAACATCCCATCCGGTACAACCAACTGCTCCTGTCCGGCGAACTGGGCGGCTACCTTGCCAAGCTGGACAAGCAGACCGAGGAACAGCTTGCGCTGATCATCCGGCAAATGCAGGAAGCCGAGGGCGTGACCGAAGCCCTGAAAGCCGCCGATCAACTGGAATGGGTGCGCCGGATGAACAATATTCGCAACCGGGCCGAAGAAATTGTTTATAACGAGATTGTTTACAAATAATCAGCTAGGAGGTTCTTTATGAAATCGTCAGAAGCAATCCCATTATATATTGTACGGTTTATGCGGTTGATGACTATCCAGATGAAGAATACAATTACATTCGCAAGTCAGATGCAGAAAAACACTTTTCAATGTATGCTACTGACAATAGCGGGCTTTATTATGAAATTCAATTATCGGAAGTGAGAAATAAAACAGCGAAAATTTTGAATGCAAAACTGCTCCTTCCTTTGTCGCTCACCGAACTTCATATTCTAAAAGAATACGGAACATCGGATCAACTTGAAACTTGTATGGCTCTAAAGCTGTTAGTAGACCGCTGCCAGATTTCCAATCCATATGCTGCTATAAATGCACGGGTAGCGATTGAACGCCTTTCGCCAAAGCAATATCTTCGTTTCTTTGCATCCCTTGAATCCCTGAAAGTATAAAAAGAGATAGCCGCCATGTGCCAAAACACAGGCGGCTATCTCTTTTTACGGAGCCTGATATGTACTTAGATAATTCTCAACACGCAATAACCA
>ENA-OQCP01000728-OQCP01000728.1-human-gut-metagenome-genome-assembly--contig:-NODE-728-length-14088-cov-2.405272_pt1 | contig 14088 bp, 27 predicted proteins | sample MGYA00242760_ERZ504583 | MGnify/ENA primary metagenome ERZ504583 (study PRJEB26092, sample SAMD00036308) | human gut metagenome | host: Homo sapiens | study: EMG produced TPA metagenomics assembly of...
TCGAAAAGATAGAACTGAAATATTATCACAAGTGAAATTATAAAGTTGTCTTAGCCATATCTTGACTATTAATAAATTAAGACATACGATTAATGCCACTTGTGATAATCATTTAGTTTTGATAAGTTGTAGAATATCCCTCTCGGATCTTTGGAAAGAAGCGAAGCGAAACCGTTGAGGAAGTCTGCAGACAGTGTGAAGGAAGTGGCCGGGTAACGGTAAGCGCAAAAATGACGCTTGACATCCGTCCCTATAAACCTAAAGTAGAACCGTCTATGAACGATTAAACCTATATGGGAAAGCGGCACGGAGTCAGTTATCAGAAGCGTGTAGTAGAAGTAAACAGGATATATGACCATTATGCCAGTCACGGTGTACCGAACCGTGAAATATGGCGGCGGTACATATATCCTGTGTATGCTATTAGTGAGCGTACATTCTACAATATGCTTAAAGCGTCCGCAGACCCTAAAAATGATTTGCCGGACGATACGGTACAATTGAAATTTAACTTTGACTGGGAATGAATGAAAACGTAAAAAAAGTAGTGGCCCGGATACTGAAAGACATTCAGGTGGAAATGAGTGATGAGTTTGACAAGAACTTTGAACGGCAGGCTTTTTTCAGTGAGAAATGGCAGCGACGGAAAAGCCCCATCCGGAATGAAGGTAGAGCCATACTAACAGATACCGGGGCGCTTCGGAAAAGTATCGGAAGTCGGACAACGGAAAACAGCATTACCTTCTTTACCTCTCTGCCCTATGCGCCATTCATAATGATGGCGGTGAAATAGTGGTGACCAAGCGGATGAAGCGTTTCTTCTGGCATAAGTATTATGAGGCAACCGGAGCGTTCGGTAGAAGAAAAGACGGCAAACTTCGAAAAGACAAACGAAATGTCCGGCTTGATACAGAAGCCGATTTTTGGATGTTCATGGCTTTAAAGAAAGCAGGAAGCACCATCAGGATTCCCCGACGCCGTTTCCTCGGCACATCGCCTGAAGTGGAAAAAGCCGTCCGTGAGATTGTAGAAGAGAACCTAACAGAGTATTTTACCATTGAATATAATATCATAAGAAAATGAGAAAAGAACTTTACCGGATGCTTTGCCGGGAGCTGAAGGCCATTGACTTATCAAGCACATAGACTTGTGGAACCATAATGTGGAATTCATCGAACAGGAAGAAAACTGGGAGCGTCCGGCTGTCTTTGTGGAATTCTGCTATACAGTGGAATGCGATTGTTCCCGGTGTGGAATACCGGGCAGAACCTTTGATCAAGCTGCACATCGTGACAGACTGGGAAGGTTCGAGTGCTGATGGAAGCGAGCTGCAGGAAGATGCGCTGAAGGTGTTTGACCTGCCCGGGCTGATTCATGCCAGACTTGCCGGCTTGAGTGGGGAAACCTTTCTGGAGCTGGATCTGGTGGAGAGTGATACCAATCACAACCATGAGGATATTGTGGAGAGTATTGAGGTGTATCAGTGTGTGGGCATCAAGCGGCTGCAATGACTGAATTTTAAGAAAATGCGCTGAAAAGTGCAGAAATTCGTGCAGGCGTGCATGGATTTTAAAAAAGAATTTGCATATTTGCGGTGCTCTAAGATTTTTGAATAACAACAAGGACAGCGAGTTCTGTCCGATTGCACTGCATCCGGGCATTTTTTATGCCTGTATGCAAACCGTCTATAAGATGGCGGCATCTAACCCCGCGCATACGTTGTAATGGCGTAGGCAAGTCCTTGTTGTATGGTCTTAGAGCGGCGGGTAGTGGATGCCGTTCTTTTTTTATCATCCACACAAATGCTCATTAAAAATACAACATTATGTGTAACAAGAAAAATGAAGCCCCGATGACCGGGCAGGTTGAAGTGTTCAACTTCAGCCAAGAGAAAGCACCAATTCGTGTGCAGTTAATCAACAGTGAACCGTGGTTTGTGGCAAAAGATGTGTGTGAAGTGCTTGGCATAGCGAATCACAAAGATGCTGCGTCACGTCTTGATGAAGATGAACGGCGTGGGGTCGGCATTACCGACCCCATCGGAAGACCACAAACAGTCACAGCAGTTTCCGAGAGTGGTTTGTACTCTTTGATATTCCAGAGCCGCAAGGCAGAGGCGAAGAAGTTCCGCAAATGGGTAACGAGTGAGGTGTTGCCGAGTATCCGCAAGAAAGGCTATTACGGTATCAAGAAGCAGGCTACCGACTATATAGATGTGCGTGATGTGCCTTACCGTGTGATGAACTACCGTGGCGGAGAGGTTCGTGTGGTGGAAGTGGATGGTGAGGCGTGGTATTCGCTGAACGACATCCATTCGTGTATCGGTGCACGGACGGACAGCAGCCAGAGCGTACGACGCTGAACGCCAAGCAGACGCTGGCGCGGAAGCTGTGGCTGTATGGCGTGCCTAATCCGGGCTGGTTTGTGAAAGAACTGGGTGTAAGACTGCTGCTTTGCGCGAGCCAGAAGAATAAGGTACATGCGCAGCTGATGTTGGAATTTGACGGAAAGGAGGCTGATATGGATAATCTTATCAGTGATTATAAGAAATCACACTTTGATTTTACTGTGGATCTCTATAAGAAATACGGCGCATTGGAAGAGCGCTTGAAGTGGCTGGAATGGAGATGCGGTTTCGGTCCTAATCCGATGGATGAAAAGGAGCAATCAGGCAAGGTGATACATATGGATTTCCGTAAGGTAAATAAGGTTTAAGTGAAATGAAAAAATCCGCTGTTCATTATGGAACAACGGATTTCGTTATCTTTGCGCACTGTTGATAATGTAAACAAATAGATATATTATGGAAAGAGTAATTTCAAAGGAAAGTGTTCGGCGTGGCAATGCCGCTATGATTCATGGCGTGCATCGCGGAGTGTCATTGGACAGTAAGAACGTATCTGTTCGATGCCGCACTGTCTCGGGTACGTGTACAATGACATTTTCTCGTAAAGACATAGTAAGGGAGGCCAACAAGGCTTTTGGCAAAATCATGAAATAATATGAACGGAAAGTATAATTTCATATACAAAGAACTTGTTTCTGCTGATGATGATTTAGTAGGACTGATAGCATATGGGATTTACAAAAAACATAAAATAGAGTTCATTACCAAGATAAAGCGCGAGCAAGGCAGGGAACCTTCAGACGAGGAATGCAAGTCGTTTTTTGCGCATCGACGACCGACAGCCAGTTGAGGAATTACCGTAGTCAGGCGGAAACGATGCTTTCTGAAATGGTGGGTAATGTTGCTACAGAAGAGTTGGCTCGTTATGAAGACGATATGTTGCGGAACTACAGAAATGAGATATCTTCTTGTATTCCTTCTAATAAAATGACATTTGTCATAAGTATTTTAGCCGGAGTTGTTTCTACTCTGTTGTTTACTGTAATAGCCGGAGTATTCTATTTTATAGGTGAGACTTCGGACCGTTCCACCCGCGAGAAGACAAAAGAACTGATGGAAACGGTGTATAAGAATCCAACAGACAGTACTACAACGACAATAAATGGAAATTGAAAATATGTATGATAAACAAGCGAGGGGGCTGTGCTAATGAGTGCGCAGCCCCCTCGCTTGTTACCTACGCCTGCGATGATGCAGGATGCCGGGCTGCTGTGGCTCGGCTACCGCCACTCCGATGAGTTCCCGGCGGGCGGAGACCATGAGGGAACGTATGCCCCGGAGGGTGTATTCCCCATGCGATGAACGAGTGTAGAGCGTGCCTTTCTTGTAGCATCGATGAACGCCTGCTCGTTGTAGCCGGCAGGGAGCATACACGTCATGTGATAGAGCGCACGGACTACCTGCAACATGGTCATATAGGCACTGATAGGGGTAGCGTTTGCCTCTTCGTACCGGCGTATGGAGGCTTCTGTGATGCGGTACATGTAGGTGCCGCCATCGAGGGCGAATGTCTGCCGTTTTACTGTCTTCCTGTTCATGGCTGCTGCGTGTATTGTTCCACCTTGAATCTGTCTTTCTGCCTCCACCCTTCTTCCAGTGAATGTTGGATGTGACTGACCGCTTGAACGTAGAAGTCCTTCAGTTCGTCCAACTTCTCAAAGGTATGGTATTCGGGTTGTTCATCCGAACCAAACTTAAACGTCACCGGCAGGGTTTCTCCGCCCGTCTGAACGGCCAAATCGTATGCTGCCTTATAGTTGTACTGGTTCTCCGTAGAAAGCCATACAGGGGCATCCTTATACACGAATCCGGACAGGATAGCTGCATCCGTCTGGCTGTTATACCAGGACATAACCAATGTGCGGATTTCCTCATCAGTGGGCTTATGGCTGAACTCCTCTTCCATGTAGGAGGCAGAACCGTTCTCTTTCTCCTGCACATCCCAGCGGATGCGCCATTTGTCTTTAACCGGGTTCGTGCATTCCATCAGCGACACACCGGCACTTCCTTCCACTCTTCTCATGCCTGTAGCCTTTTGGTCTTGTCCACTTCAATCAATACCGTATTGACTGCCGTACCGCTTTCCCGGAATGAGCCTTCGGGCAATTCAGAGATGGTGCCCCCGTATTGCTCGATGAGCTGGCGGAGCTGCCGGTACACCGCATCCGTGCGGAACAGGCAGGCTGCGGAAGCGATGGCCACCACCTTGCGGCGTGCCAAGCCGATGGCTTGATGATGTGCCGGGCATCCTGTCCGGCTGTAAAGGGCGGGTTCATGACAATGACATCGTAGAGGCGGTCGGGGCTGAACTTCATGAAATCCTCCGCCACGACGTTGAATCCGGCTTCTTTCAGTACCTCCCTGTTCTTAGGATTCAATTCGATGCAATGCGGTGAAGGCATGAACCGGGCGATGTTCCCCTGTCCGGCAGAAGGTTCCAGACAAGACTCCCCCGGCTGTATATCTGCCCGTGAAACCACCTGTTCGGCCAGCGGCAAGGGCGTAGGAAAGTACTGGAATGTCTTTCTGTCCGGCGTATATTCACCGATGGCAATGATGTCGGCCAAGGTTTCGGCCACGTCTTCCTGAAAGACAAAAATCTTTTTGGCACTGCTCCATTTGCCGCCCATTTCCTTGAGCAACTTAGAGACTTGTTCGTAGAGCTTGCGCTCCATTTTCCCCTCTGGCAGGCGGAGGGTGTTGTCCTGGACTTGTGAAGACTTGATTACGTTGATAACTTCCGGATTGATTTTCATAACTTCTACAATTTTTATGGTGATACAAATAGATTATTGGATTTTCAGCAGACGGCTGTATGCGCTGCGTGCGTCGGCAATCATCTGCAAGGTGTCTGCATCGGGCGGCAGGTTGTCGAGCATATCGGCCAGTCTGCCGAGTTGCTCGGACATCCGGCGCATGTGTGCCCGCTGCTCTTTCCGTTCCTCCTCGATAAGCTCCACGATGCGGGTATAGGAGAGATAATCCTCCTTTTTTCCTTTGTAGGCAAGAATCATGGAAGTGACCGATGTGAGCCTTGCCACAATCCATTCCTGAATGATGAGCGGCGGGAGTGTGAACCGTATCTGTTTCAGCATCTCCACATCCGCCTTGTTCTGGAAGCCGAGTACGGCTTCCCCGTCCGGGTCGGGTATGGCATCGAGAATAAGCCGCGACACCATAGCCATGAGATATTGCCGTGAAATGCCCTCACGGATGCGCAAGGCACATACATGCTTTGACAGGATGGCCCGCCCCACCGTATTGACCGCCATTTTGCCGATGGTACCCACTACCGATACCAGAATGTCGCCTTTTTCGGAATAGACCGGATTGCAGAGCGGCTGGCTGCACCAGCGTTTGGGTGACAGTGCCCCGCACACCAGTCGGAAGCTCCGACGATGACCGGCAGTCCCTGTGCTTCTTCGTTTGTTTTCTTCTTATCGACATTCTTTCCCTGCAATACCGTGCAGCAGTCGGCCAGACTGACCAGCACTTCTTTTTGAGCGTTTAGTTCTTCCATACTTCTTGTTTTACCGGATTCATACTATCAGCCAAAAGAGCACGGAAATACTGCCGCCGATGACGGTAAGAGACCAGTCTATCCAGTCCCAAAGTCCTCCTTTTAGTTTGTCTTTGAGTTCCAGACAGGAGGCAGCGATAATGGATGCATACAGAGCCGTCCACGGATTGAGGGCGGCAAATCCTACAAGAAGACCGCCAATAAGATGCTTATAGCGGTTGCTTTGTTTGAGAAATTTGATAATTTTGTTCATAATGAGTTGTTTTTGAAAATTGTTTTGTATATTTGCAGCAAGACCCCGAAAGCGCGATAACTTCAAGCTTGTGGGGCAGTTAAAGCTGTGGCATGATTCATGTCATGGCTTTAATTTTTCTATAATACTCGCAATGGAATCTTTCCCTTTGTCATCAGCTGTTATTTTAACCGCTTTGCCTTGATGTATTACATAGCATTCCTTTATTGTGCCTTCTTCAAAGTCTGTAGAGCGCCAGTTTATGTATTTTGCCAATTCAGATACAGGCAATTTTTTATCCTTCATGTGCATATCCAAATCGATAACAACCACTTGGCAACCTTGCTTGATAGCTTTCTTGAATCCGGACTGAATCCCTTTAGGAGATTCTATACCTTTGCGGTCTGCAATCAGACCATTTATCATATATTCCGGGTTCTTTACCCCATGCTCTAAAACGTTCTCCCGGACTTTTATAACCATTTCCGGGAATGATTCAAGCATGGCGTATGCAGCACGAATATTGTCTTGTACTTCCGTTTTATCAGCATCCTTGCTGATTTTTAGTCTATTGCCATATAGCTTATCATTAAAGCATCCCTTATTCTCTTCACAAATACGGATGAACTGGCATGCCTCGCAGAGTTCATTGTCAGGAATAGGATTTTTGCCAGCTTCAGTTTCCCTTTCGCTATGTTGCAATCCTTACAGCGCTTGATGGTGTATGGGTTATAGTCGGGCATCGTCTTTTGTTCCATGCCTGCATTGAACCGGAACATACCTTTCTTGTCAAGTTCCAAAGCTGACTCTCCTCTTGCCATAGCCTCTTCATGATCCGTAGCCGGATACTTGGATTTGCGTACCTGGACTACGGAACAGCGGCAGCCCCATCCGTTAGGCGGATAGAATCTTCCCAGAACGGGTCTGAAGCCGGGAGTGTAATGCCGGCCATTTCTGCATGGGTGGGACGTACCTTTGCATCCCCGGCCGTGCGGTACTGTAGATAATAGCGGTCGCCGTCCTGCATGAACCGTTCCCATTTGGCTGCCATTTCAGCCGAAGCCTGTACAAAGTTGAATTCAGCCCGTAGATAGTTTGAATTGTATGTTTCGTCGATCTTCCGGACATCATTCAAAAAGCGTTCGAACGTCTTTCTATTGCCGTTTTCATCCAACAAGGAGGGAAAGGCTTCATTCAGTTCATGAAAGGTCTTCAAGCCGGAGAATACATAGTTGGAACGTTCCAGCCGCTTGCGCATAGACTCAGACATTTCCACCTGCCGGAATGATCCGTTCAGGACAGAAGAATGAGTCTCTATAAATCCTGCGCTTCTTCGGACGCCAGAATACCTATTTCAAGGCTTGCCCCTTCCTGCCGGAACAGTACCTTCATCATGCGGTCAAAGCGTTCCGTGAGCTTGTCGCGCATGAGTCTTGCCTCGTCCTCCATGGAGAAGCATAGTTCCTGTTTACCCAACAGGTGGGCATACCGCTGGTGCAGCCCCGAATAATCCTCGGGGCTCAGTCGAAAAAACGGGACAGCGTTCCAGCCTGTTTGCCGTCTTTCTTCTTTTTCGGATCTGCCGGGTCCGGCTCTTCCTTCGGTTCCTTCTCCTCGCACGGAATGCCGTATTTTTCCTCAAAGTACTGTGGCTTCACCTTGTAGTGTTGCAGTACCATTTCCTCGTAAGCTTTCTGCTGTTCGGGCGTGTAGTCAATGGAGTAGTCCCAATCGAAGCGCAGCCCTTTAACAGGGAACCCGTGGCGCACCATGCGCGGAATGAGCTGGTTGTTCACTATATCCCGAAGCATATCACAGTCGCTTTCCACGAGGTTCTGGAACACTTCAAGGTGCGTTTCCGACTGTGATAGGCTGCTTCCGTCCTCGATGGTCATCGTCTGCCCGATGATAAGCTTTGACAGTTCGGAGTTGGCCCGATCGATACGCTTGTCATAGACATTGAATGCGTCCCCCTTGCCGCTTTCCACAAATTCGATTTCGGTTTCCATTCCTGCCACCATGGAGAGGGCGGTTCCGGCTTCACGCAACATCTTGTCGAGACGGTCAATCTCTTTCTGATCGCGCGAAGTGGTGCGTGCTATACGCATGGGCATTCCGAATATTTCCCCGAAGGTGTCCCAAAAGGCCAGCATGTTCTTTTTGGGAATAGTCTGTGAAGCAGCCTTGAGATACAGCCCGAGGTCGTCGGGCCTACCTGCCTCAATGAGCCAGTCGGAAAAAGGAGGCTGGCGGTAGTCTATACCTGTAGTCCAGTCCTGCCCGAGGTCGGTAATGACACGCCCATACTCAGGAATGACATGTTTGCGCGGAATAAGCTTCACATCCGAATAACAGATGCAGCCGTCGCCGTCAGTGCAAAGGTCGCCCAATTCGATGAGCGAATGTCCCCAGTAGATTGAATCAAGTGCATAGCGCATGAGCTGCTTGAACCAGGACTGGTCAAAGAAGTGAACCGCTTCCTCGTTCTCATCCCCTTTCATATCCACGATTTTGAAAGAACGTGCCATGACAAAACCTCTGCGCTGCTCCACACACCCGGAGAGGTGAAGGTCTATTTCCGCGTCCCGGTAGATGTCGTACAGGCGCTGGCGGCTGGGACTGTCCACATTGATGGCATACTGCCAGGCATCGCGCCAGTTCTTGATGTCCTTCCGGGTGAGTGCATCGGTGGTGCGTTGCAGGTCGATGACCATTTTCTGCACCCGCTTGATGTCTTTCCCCTTGGCCAGATTAAAATTGCCGTATGGCGTTTGCAGTACGTTTTTCGGTTTATTGGAAAACATACCGCTGAAAAAAGTCTTTAATATCCATAATCCTACCAGTTATGATGAAGCTGCTTCTGACAGCTGTAAACAAATGAATTTCCGGACGGAAGCCCATCTTCTCCGACAGCCAAAGGCAAATCAGGGACAATTTTTCCGGCCTGTACGCTTCAAGCCACTTGATGGCCCGTTCATACCGTTCCTTGCGTATCTCGCTTCCCATCTTTTGCGGCATGGCTGCACTCATGTGGTAAAGTGAAATGTCGCAGGTGTACATGACAATGAGGCGGTTCCGATGTTCATCCTGTGCAGAGAAAATGGCCGTACAGTCGTATTTCGGCCGTAGATAACCGGCAATTTCTTCCCGGGCTTCCGCTTCTGCATTGGTACGGTTTTCCGGGCTTACCTGCGAGATAACCTTTAATGCGTTGTCGCCGATGACAACTTTGTAATCTTCTTCTGTAATGAACATGACTTTACTTTCATTTAGTGATGAACAATGCCATTTTTTCTATATCCCGGATAGTGGTTCCCTTGCGGAAACGGTGGCGGTGAATCAGTTCACAGATGTTCCTTTTGGGACAACTTTCAGTTTGCCACCCATATACAGGACGTAGTACTTTCTTCCGTAGAGCTTGGCGTACTTGCAAGCACGGGCAACGGCACGTTTATAGCGCCATGCAAAAATCATTCTTTTAATCAGCTGTATCATGTTACCATATATTTTTGGCGGTCGGCCTTTTACCGAACACCGGTTGAAAACTCTCCTGCCTTGAATTGCGCTGCAGCATCCAGATGGCTCCCTCGTCGCATCCGGTGCATCATCGTGAATACGGCTGCCACGCTCCAGTGCCAAGGTCTGTTCGATTCCGGTCTGCATATCCGGCGATTCTTTCAACTTCTCATTGTAGAATACGAAACCGCGTTCCCATAATGGTGACACCGCTTCGATGCGCTGGAGCTTGTCCGGTTTCTTTCGTTTGTCCGGCATGATGGGCAGTTGGTATCCACGCAGATTCCCTTCTGCCTCAAACTCATCCAGAATGACATCCTGCATGAAGTTCGCTTCCATAAAGAACTGGACGGCTGCCGTATCACGTGTACGCTCGTAGAGTCGTAAAGCCACCGTACCATCCTGAAACGGTATCCTGCCGGACGTAACAGTCTATAAGGTGCAGTTCCTTCCCAATCTTGCCCCAAAGGCGGCAAGCCTTGTAGTCGTTGGAAGTGGTCGATTTGAAAGAGGGGTCGGTATAGCAGACCAGCATTTCATACTTGGATAGCCTGGGCAGTTTCTTGTAACGAATCCAGTCTGCCCGAAAAATAGTTCCGTCCACGATGGGGTTGTGCATCATCTCCTTTTCCCATGCCCGGTAGCCTACGAAATCCCTGTATTCCTGCGCCTCTTCTTTCGTCCATTTTTCGCGCCATACCGGTTCTCCGTTCTTGTCTATTGCCTTGATGACGGATACATGTACCCTTTTGTCTTGGTGAGATTGGCCAGCACCGAGTTTTTAGAAATGAGGTTCCCGACCATGATAAAACGCCCCCGGCCCACATCCAGTGCACCAAAAAGGGCTTCTTTCACCCAGTCTGTAATGTCATGCACCCGTTTCTCATTGCGGCACAGTTCGTCGTCATCCAAGTCATCGATGACGATGTAGTCCGGACGTGCTTCCCGGTCTCGCAAACCACGTGGAGACTGTCCGCGTCCGCAAGCCAGGAATTTCACCCCGTTGGCCGCCTTGAACTCCCCATCCTGCCAGGAGGCATTCCCCTGCTGCTTGCCGAAGTCGGCAATGATGCGCTGGTTATGTTCCAGTTCTGCCTGAATATCTCCCAGCAGACGTGTGGCTGAGTCCTCACTTTGCCGACCACCACCATGAAGTTGATGAGACGTTTGGGCTGGAACATCAGCCACAGCGGAACAAAAATGTCCATGTGTGTGGACTTGGCATGCCACGCGGCCACATGAATACCGCTTTCAGGTTGGGTGTGCCTTTTACTTTAGCCGCTGCCGCATTGTGGAACGGTGCATTGTGGATGGTGCGTATGACTTCCCCGGTGGTTTTGTCACGCAAGGTGAGAAAGTGGGGGAAGTAATATTCACAGAACGCGGCATAGTTACCCTGCAGACGCAGAATACGCCTGTCCTTTTGTGCCGGTGTCTCGCCCGCGAGCAAAGCCGTATCCGTGATGGACTGCACTCTTTTACAGTGTTCCTTCCACTGTTCGTATGCCTGTTTCTTTTCCGCTGCTGTTGCCATAGCCGTTTTATTTTATGCCCATCTGTTCGGTGATATACAGATCCTGGTACTTGTTGATTGCCCTGACCAGTTCCGGAGTCACTTCCGGGTCGATGGTTGAACGGTATTCAATCCATTTGGAGAATGCCATGAACACTTCAATGACATCCACTACGTTGGCCTTCTTGTCTAACTTTTCAATCACCGCCGAAAGTTTGGCCAGTTTGTCCCCGAGACCAGCTACAAGTGCAGGGTCGTTCGATTCGTTGACTTGAGTAATGAGTGTATCAATGGTGAGCAGGAGTTTGTTCACCAGTTCCGGCCGGGTGACGTTCTTTGCCGCCCTTGCCTCTTTCCATCCGTCAGCCGTGCACCATTTTGAGATGGTGACGCGTGACACGTCCACTTTCTCCGCAATTTCAGTCTGTTCCATGCCGGAAAGGAACAGTGAGCGTGCAAGAGATTTTTTCTTTTCGATTTCTGCCTTTGTCATATAATAATATAGGGTTAAAGGCAGGCTTCGGAGTCCCTTGCACCTGCCCGATTTATTCGCAAAGTTGTCCGCTTATCAGCTTGCAGCCAAAATAATGTGCAACGGTTTCATAGAAGTGTGCAACCATTGCACACTTTTTTGGCTTCCCGGTAAGTGCTCTGTAATATTGCAGCGCCAATGCATAAAGGCGTGGCATGAGAAAATGAGTAAACGTGTAAGAATTTCAAACGACAGCCTGAACAGCTACGGAAGCCGTGTGTTGACATCGGGCATGAGTGTGGAGCAGTATTGCCGAAACCCGGTACTGCTGTACATGCACCAACGCGGAAACGTGATTGGTTATGTGAAGGACCTTCGGGTAGAGATGGTGAAGTAACCGGGGAACTGGTGTTTGACGAAGCGACCGACCTCAGTAAAAGATGCAAGAAACAGTTTGAATTCGGCAGTCTGAGAATGGTGAGTGCCGGAATAGACATTCTGGAACTGAGTGACCAGCCGAACATTTGCTGCAGGGGCAGACCAGCCCGACAATAACCAAAAGCAAGCTGTATGAGGTATCGCTGGTGGATGTAGGTTCCAATGATGATGCCATCGTACTGATGAAGGATGGAAAACAAATCACATTGGGAAAGGATGGTGATTGTCCTTTGCCACTAATCAATAACCAAAAAACAACAGAAGAAATGGAACTGAAACTTTGGCCCTTCAATTGGGGCTGCCGGAAACGGCAACGGAGGCTGATGTTAATCAAGCCTTAAATGAACTGAAAGCAGCCAAGGCAGAGAATGATTCCCTGAAGCAAGAAAACGGGAAGCTGACTTTGGCCCGTATCACTGGTCTTGTAGAAAAGGCAGTGGTGGAAAAGCGTCTGGGAGAAGACAAGAAGATACAGTTTATCGAACTTGGCAAGAAGGTTGGTGTCGATGAACTGAAGAATGTGCTTGATGCCATGCAACCACAGGTGAAGATTTCCACTGTATTGAGCTATCAGGGCGGCAAGCAGCAGGCACAGCCGTCCACCTATGCCAAACTGAGCGATGTCCCGAGTGATGCGCTGCTTGAAATGCGCGAGCATAACCCGGAGGAGTACAAGCGCCTGTACAAGGCTGAATACGGCATGACCTGTGAAATTTGAAAACCTTTAAAATGAAGAAAATGGGAAAAATTGTAATGCTTTTGACGGCACTTCTGTTCAATACGCTGACAGGTGTCGTGTGTGCTTCGGTATTGGGATTCTCTCCGGTGGCCGGAGCTGTGGGAATGAATGCGGTGGCAGCCTTTATGGGAATGGCCCCGCAAAGTACTTCAATACTCCGTGAAGGGTTTATACGGAAATCTGGACAGGGGAACTTGTTAAGGTGCTCCGTGCCGGACTGGAAGGAACCTGGCTGTCAGGAATCCCCGACCAAAGCAGTATCGTGAATAACGATGTGATTCACTGGTAGAAGTTGGTGTAGATCCGGATGTCTTGATAAACAATAAAACCTATCCGATTGATGTGCAGGCTTTGGAAGACAAGGATATTGCCATCAAGCTGGACAAATTCCAGACCAAGGCTACGCCGATTACAGACGATGAGCTTTATGCCATCAGCTATGACAAGACCGCCCGTGTGAAAGAGGGACATGCCAACAGTATCAATGATGCGAAGTTTACCAAGGCGGCCCATGCGCTTTGTGCGAACAAAAATACGGAAACTACTCCGGTGCTTAAGACTACCGGCGAGAAAGATCCGGCTACAAACCGTCTGCGCCTTACCGTGAATGACCTTGTGGAAATGAAGCGTGCCCTTGACAACCTGCGCGTACCGTCAGACGGCCGCAGACTGGTGCTTTGCCCCGACCATGTGAATGACCTGCTGCTGACCAGCCAGGCATTCCGTGAACAGTACAATATTGACCGCAACAGCGGCAAGGTAGGTAACCTTTACGGCTTTGAAATCTACGAGTATGGCAACAACCCGCTTTATACTACAACCGGAGTGAAGAAGGCATTGGGTACAACGGCAGAAGCCGGTGAATTTCCGTGTTCATTTGCCTTCTACAAACAGAGGGTTTTCAAGGCAACAGGTTCTACCAAGATGTATTATTCCGAGTCAAAGAATGACCCGTTGAACCAGCGTAACCTGATTAACTTCCGCCATTACTTCATCTGCATGCCCAAGAAAGAGGATGCCGGAGTGGTAATGATGAGCGGCTATCAAGCATGATGATTATGGCAAAGTTGAAATATCTGGTAATACACTGTACGGCAACCCCGGAGGGGCGTGAGGTATCATCGGCGGACATCCGCAAATGGCATACTTCTCCAGTGCCTTTTTCTGGTCAGCCAGTGCGGGTGTCTTTCGGGGTCTTACCGTCTTTTTTCCACGCCTCCGGCATACACGATGTGACGGCTTACACTGTTA
>ENA-OQCP01000729-OQCP01000729.1-human-gut-metagenome-genome-assembly--contig:-NODE-729-length-14074-cov-1.998136_pt1 | contig 14074 bp, 21 predicted proteins | sample MGYA00242760_ERZ504583 | MGnify/ENA primary metagenome ERZ504583 (study PRJEB26092, sample SAMD00036308) | human gut metagenome | host: Homo sapiens | study: EMG produced TPA metagenomics assembly of...
GTCACGCCACGCATGCGGCTGACTGGGCGCGGCTCGGCGCTGACTCCCACCGGCCCACGCCGACCTCACCGATGTAATCCCATGCCGTCCAGACAAAATCGCCGATGACATTGACATTGTCACGCGCGCCCTGCCAGCTCAGCAGTGCGCGCGGGGGTAGCTCTCGGAGCCGTAAATCACGCGGTCGGGGTACTTTTCGGCATCGTAGGCGTAGCGCGCCACCTTATAGTTGTAGCCTGCCACGTCCAGCGGGGCAAAGTAGGGCGCGGTGCCCGGGCCCAGATGTCGCGCCCCTCGGCAAAGGTGTCGTAGGCCATATTCAGCGCCTGGTTGCCGGTGGTGCCGCCTGCGGGGCGGTTGCCGTATTCCGAGAACAGCGCGCAGGCCGTGGCCGATACCGGGCGGCTTGCGTCCAGCGAACGCACCTTGTCGGCCAGCCGCTTTGCCCATGCAAAGCCGTCCGCCGTGCCGTCGCGCTCCTCCACCTCGTTGCCGGTGCTCCACATCACAATGCAGGGATGGTTGTAGTCGCGGGTAATCATATCCTCAAGGTCTTTTTCCCAGCACTGCTCAAAGGTGACGTGCAGGCCAAAGCTGGTGCGGCCCATGACCCACTCGTCAAAAGCCTCCTCCACAACCAGCATACCCAGCTCATCGCAGGCGTCCAGGAACGCCGGGCCAAAGGGGTTGTGCGCGGCGCGGATGGCATCAAAGCCGCTTTCCTTCATCAGGCGGATCCGGCGGCGCTCGGCGGCGGCATGGTCAGCCGCACCGAGAATGCCCAAGTCATGGTGGATGCAGCCGCCCTTCATCGTGCGGGGCTGGCCGTTCAACAGCAGACCGGTCTTGCTGCTTACCTGAATTGTGCGGATGCCAATGCGTTGCTCTGCCGTGTCGGCGGTGCCGTTGGCGGTGACGTTCACGCGCAGAGTGTAGAGGGCGGGCGTTTCCGGCGTCCACGGCGTAATGCCGTTGGCGGCAAGCTGCACCGTTCCAAGGCCCTCTGCCGTAGCCAGCACCTGCCCTTCTGCGTCCACCAGCTCATAGGTTACGCTGTCCGCCGTGCCGGTCAGTGCGGTGCTGACCTCTACCACAGCGCTGCTGCCGTCCAGCGCGGCGGTAACAGCGCGGATACCGTGCGGCGCGGCGCTGATGGCGCTTGCCATGTGCAGCCACACGCTGCGGTAGATGCCGCAGCCACATACCAGCGGGAGTTGGGCTTGGTGCGGTTGTCGGTATAGACAGTGATTTCATTATCGCCCGCCTGCAGCAGATTCGTCACCTCCACCCAGAAGCCGGTATAGGGGTTGTTGTGCTTGGCAATCGGCTTTTTGTTCAGCCAGACCTCGGTAATGCCGGCAATGCCTTCAAATTCCAGCCAGAAGCGCTGGCCGATGATTTCCGGCTCCACGGTAAAGCTCTTGCGGTAGTAAAGACCGGCGCAGGCCATAAAGCCTCATCCAGCCCGGTCGCTGCCTCGGGTGAGCGTGCTTTTTCCACGGCGTAGTCATGGGGCAGGCTTGTTTTTTTCCAGCCCTGCAGCATACCCACCATCAGGGGGTTCTGCAGGCTGCTTTCAAGATATTCCCAGTTCTGGTTCAGGTCAAATCGTTGCATAATGTTCTCCTTTGCAGTGAGGTTCTTGTGGGTGTGCTATTTGCTTGTCTCTATCATACAGAGCTTTGCCCGGGTAAAACAGTAATAGATTTGCCTTGAAAGTCAAAAATTCGTCTTGTTGGGAAAACAAGACGAATTTTTTACATTTGTGACTATTTTATTGTTGTTCAGGACTGGGCAATGGGCGCTATAATGCAGACAGAAGCTCTTATTGCTTCTGGCGATATTCCAACGGCGAGCAGCCGACCACCTCGTGAAAGATCTTGCCGAAGTAGCTGCGGGAGCAGAAATGCAGTCTGTCGGCAATCTCCTGCAGGGAAAGCCCGGTGGTGGTCAGCAGCAGCTTGGCGCGCTCAATGCGTACATATTTGATATAGTTTGTCAGGCTGGTGTGCATCTCCCGCTTGAATTTCTTTGTCAGGTAGTATTCGGCGTAGCCAAAGCGCTTGGCCAGCTGGTCGATGGGAATTTCCTCCTCGGCGTGCAGCTCAATATACGCGCAGCAGTCCTGTATCTGCTTGGACATCTCCGAGTTGGTGCGGCAGCGGTGTACCCGGTGTACAAAATCCGCGTACATCGTGTTGGAAAGCTCGCCCAGCTCCGTGCTGTCCTTGGCGTCGGCTACACGCTGAATGTAGCATCGCCCAGCGTATATCCTTCCTCGGGGGAAAGGCCGCCTTCAATGGCAGCACGGCAGCACAGGGAGGTAAATACAATCACCGAGGTCCGCGCCTGCCCCAGAATCTCGTTGGTGACAACCTTGACGCCGTTGCTGACGCTGTTGGCCTGATTGACCACAAAGGCGTAGTTCAGATCGCCCTCGCGCACCATGCGCAGCAGCGCCTGCTCGGTTGTCCAGACCTTATGGCGGTCGCGTGTGGAAAGCTGCTCCTCCACATCAACGGTGCTGTAATGCTCATCTGTAATGTTGTATATGTCAAAGGTGTTTTTCTGCACACCGGTCACGCAGTAATTCAGCGTGATGGCATAGTGGTTCATGATGTTCGTGGCAAGGGTCGGCAATGCTTTCAGAGCCTTTTCAATCTGCATGGTGGTCTCCACACTGAGATTCAGATTCTGCAGCTGCCGCATGGCCAGCTCCATATTGCGCAGAACGGTGTTCTCGGTAAAATAGGGGCCAATCAGGTAGACCATTTTTACCTTGCCGCCGTCCGTTTCTGCCGCAGCACACCACTGCAGGCCGATGGAGGAGGCAACCTGCATGGGCGTATCGGGCAAAAGGTGGTCATACAGCCGCTTTTTGCAGCCGAACAACTCAAATACCTGTGCCAGAACTTCTTCCTCGGGGCAGTTACTGTACACAAGCTGGCCGCAGTCATTGTAGGCCCACAGGTACAGCGGCCCCGCACACTGAATCATATCCTTATAAAGCTGCAGATTCTGCCGTACATCCATTTGCATTGTCCCTCCGTGTTTTACAATCTAAGTGGATTCATTGTAACATATTTTGCCTGTGCCGACAAGAACGTCCGCCAACCCACCGCAGAAAGGAGCGTCCTGTGAAAATGAAAAGAAGCTATTGCAACCCGCTTGACCTTGGCTACCGCTACCAGCACATGATGGAAAACGGAAAGCGGATTGCCTACCGTGAGGCTGCTGACCCGACACTGATTTACTTTAAGGGTGTCTACTATCTGTTCGCGTCGATGTCGGGCGGATTCTGGCACAGCAGCGATTTGACCGACTGGAAATACCACACCAACGTGATTTGCTGATTTATGATTATGCGCCGGATGTGCGCCAAGTGGGGGAGTACCTGTACTTCTGCGCCTCGCGCCGCGGCGAGAACTGCCCCATCCTGCGCACAAAGGACCCGCTGTCTGATACGTTTGAGCAGGTCAGTGCGCCGTTTGATTTCTGGGACCCCGACCTCTTCTGTGACGATGACGGCCGCGTCTATCTGTACTGGGGCTGCGGCAACACCGACCCCATCTATGGAATCGAGATGGACCCCGACACCATGCTGCCCATCGGGGAGCGCCGCGAGCTGATTTTTGAGCAGGCGGACACGCTGGGCTATGAGCGCTGCGGCGAGAACGGAAATGTCCCGCCCAAGGAGACAAGCCCGGTGTATCAGGCACTGAAGCCCTTTGTCAACCCGGCCACCGGGGAGCTGCAGCTGCCGCAAACACTGCCCGCGGGCGGCGGTTTCAATCGGGAAAAGCTCGTCAAAATGTTTCGTTCGATTGGCAAGCCTACATCGAGGGCGCTTTATGACAAAGCATAACGGCAAGTACTATCTGCAATATGCCTCCCCGGCCACCCAGTTCAACACCTACTGCGATGGCGTCTATGTGGCCGATGCGCCGCTCGGGCCGTTCACGCTGCAGCAAAGCAACCCCTTTTCCTCCAAGCCGGGCGGCTTTATGCAGGGCGCGGGGCATGGCAGCACGATACAGGATGCCGATGGGAATTTCTGGCACGCCTCGACCATGCGCGTCAGCGTGAATCACGATATGGAACGGCGCGTCGGGCTCTTCCCGGCAGGCGTGGATGCGGATGGCGTACTGTTCTGCAACCAGAATTTTGCGGATTACCCGCTGTGCATCCCGGACGGAAAATTTGACCCGTGGAGCGTGCGTCCGGCGTGTATGCTGCTCAGCTATCAGAAGCCGACAGCAGCCTCCTCAACGGCAGAGGGCAGCGCCCCGGCGCTGGCCGTGGACGAAAACTGCCGCACATGGTGGAGCGCAGCAGACGCCCGGCCCGGTCAATGGCTTTCGGTGGATTTGGAGAAGGTCTGCGACATCCACGCCATACAGGTGAATTTTGCGGATGAAGCATTGTCGGTGGACTACCCGGAGAACCTGTACTGCCATCAGAGCGGCGGCGCGCGGTATATCGAAAAGGAACCGCAAATCAGCGTTATACGCTGGAAACCAGCACGGACGGCACCACCTGGCAGCTGCTGCAGGAGGTGTCCCGCGAGGGCAGCAATACCTATTTCCCACTTCCGGAGCACGTCCGGGCGCGCTATGTTCGCCTGACAGGCGGGGCACTGCCCTATGGGCAGACGCTGCGCATCAGCGGCCTGCGCATTTTTGGCTTCGGCGGCGGTGCTGCCCCGGCACAGGCACAGGCCACCGTACACCGCACCGGCCCCATGAATGCATTGGTGCAGTGGCAACCGCTTGCCGAAATGGACGCGCAGGGGTGCAATATCCGCTATGGCATTGCACCCGATAAGCTCTACCAGAGCTGGCTGGTCTACGGCGTGCAGGAGCTGGATTTATCCACCCTGATGGCGGGGCAGGACTGCTATCTGCGGGTAGACAGCTTTAATGAAAACGGAATTACCGAGGGCAGCCTGCTGTATTGCCCGGCGGAGAATCATAAATAATTGACGAGATGTTGATGATGAGAAAACAAATTCTGTGGAACAGTGACTGGCTGTTTGCACGCGGGGACACCCCCGAGAAAGCAACCCCGGTCACACTGCCCCACACCTGGAACGCCAAGGACGGACAGGACGGCGGCAATGACTACTACCGCGGCACCTGCCTTTACACAAAGGCGTTTGAGGCCCCCGACCACAGTGACAGCGAGGAGGTCTGGCTGGAATTTGAGGGCGTTGCCATGACCGCCGTGGTCACATTGAACGGTCAGGAGCTGGTCCGGCATGAGGGCGGCTACGCCACCTTCCGTGTCAATCTGACGCCCGCGCTGGCCGCGCAGAACACCCTGACCGTCGCCGTGGACAACGGCAAAAACCGCACGGTCTACCCGCAGAAGGCCGACTTCACCTTCTACGGCGGCATCTACCGCCCGGTGCATCTGCTGGTTGTGCCCAAGGCACACTTTGCGCTGGACTACCACGGCGCGCCCGGCCTGCGCGTTACCCCTGTGTTGAGCGCCAATTTAAAAACCGCTGAAATTCACGCTGAGGCGTGGGTTACCGGCACCGCGCAGAGCGTGCAGTTCACGCTGGGCGAAGAGACGCTTTCCGCGCCTGTCACAGACGGCAAGCGGAATGCACGTTCAAGCTCGAGAACGTCCACCTGTGGGACGGCGTCAATGACCCGTATCTGTACAAAATGCAGGCCACGCTCGATAGCGGCGATGCCGTGGAAGCCAATTTCGGCTGCCGCACGATTGCCTTTGACGCGGAGAAGGGCTTTATCCTGAACGGTCGTCCCTACCGCCTGTGCGGCGCAGCGCGACATCAGGACCGCCAGGGCCTTGGCAACGCACTGACCGAAAAAGAGCACGACGAGGATATGGCCCTGCTGCGCGAGATGGGCGCGAACACCGTGCGCCTGGCCCACTACCAGCACGCGCAGTATTTCTACGACCTGTGCGATAAATACGGCCTTGTGGCGTGGGCAGAAATCCCCTACATCACCGAGCATATACGAGGCCGCGCCAACACCCTCTCCCAGATGACTGAACTGGTTGTGCAGAACTACAACCATCCGTCCATCGTCTGCTGGGGGCTTTCCAATGAGATTACCGGCAGCGGCAAGACGGAGGATCTGGTCGAAAACCACAAGCTGCTCAACGACCTCTGCCACAAGCTGGACGCCACCCGCCCCACCACCATGGCGCACATCTTTATGCTGGATGCCAATGACCCGCTGGTATTCCTGCCCGACATCCGCAGCTACAACCTCTATTATGGCTGGTATGTAGGGGAGTGGGACCAGAACGATGCGTGGTTTGATGAGTTCCACAAGAACCACCCCGATGCCGTGATTGGCCTGTCCGAGTACGGCGCGGATGCAAACCCCGCCTACCAGAGCGCCAAGCCAGCCAAGGGCGATTGGAGCGAGGGCTATCAGGCCGTCTACCACGAGCACATGCTCAAAATGTGGGCAGATCGGCCCTATATCTGGGCGATGCACTGCTGGAATATGTTCGACTTTGGCGCGGACGGTCGCGATGAGGCGGCAAGCCCGGCCAGAACCAGAAGGGCCTTGTCACCTTTGACCGCAAGACGAAAAAGGATGCCTTCTACATTTATAAGGCCTACCTGAGCAAGGAGCCGTTTGTGCATATCTGCGGCCGCCGCTACGCCGACCGTGCTGAGAGCGAAACCGAAATCAAGGTCTATTCCAACCAGCCGCGTGTGACACTGTTTGTGGACGGCAAGGAGTTTGCCGCACAGGACGGCGACAAGATTTTCAAATTCACAGTGCCGATTTCCGGCGAGCATACAATCGAAGCCCGCAGCGGTGCCTGCAGCGATACCATTGCCATCCGCAAGTCGATAAGCCCAACCCCGCCTACGTGAAAGCGGGCGGCGAGGTTGTGAACTGGTTTGACCGCGCGGACGAGATCGTCAAGGAAGGGTATTTCTCCATCAAGGATTCTATGGGAGATGTCAAGGCCCATCCGCAAGCCTCTGCTGTGCTGAATGAGCTTATTGCCCCGCTGCAGGCCAAGGCCGCAGCCGCCTACGGCGATGTTGCTAAAAATATTCAGATTCCCGAATCCATGCAGCGCATGATGGACAAGATGAGCGTGGAGGCCACCCTGAAACAGATGGGTAAGCTGGTCACACCCGCCTTTGTACATGAGCTGAACGCCGCATTGAATCAGGTAAAAAAGGAGGAGTGAGCGCAGGACCTGTAAGGCAGTGCCACAACTGCATTGAAAATTTTGTAAAAAGAAAGAGAGAAACAATACTATGGCTAACAAGAAAAACGACCCCAACCATCTCGGTTTCGGCCGCCTGATGGCGTGGAAAAGCTCGGACATTGCTATGGCCGGTCTGAACGTAATCGTTCTGGGCTATCTGAGCATTTATTGCAGCGACACCCTTGGCATTGCACCCGCAGTTGTGGGCACTGTGCTGATGGTAAGTAAAATCATCGACGCTTTTACGGATATTTTGCGGGCTGCTGGTCGACAACACCCATACCAAGCTGGGCAAGGGCCGCCCCTATGAGCTTGCCATTGTCGGCGTTATGCTCTGCTCTCTGGGCCTGTTCTCCGGCAGCCTGCATGGAGCAACACGCTGAAAGTTGTGTGGATTTTCTGTATGTACACGCTGGTGTTCTCCATCTTCACCACCCTGCGCGGTGCGGCCAACACACCGTACACCATTCGCCACTTCAGCAACAACCCCATCCTGATTCGCAAGGTTGCCTCCTACGGTGGCGTTATCACGATGGCCGGTTCGATGATTGTCAGCATCCTGTTCCCCATCGTAATGAGCAAGCTGGCCACCAGCGCCGGCGGCTGGCGTACCACTGTGGCAATCTTTGTCCTTCCCCTGCTGCTGATTTCTCTGCTGCGTTTCTTCTTCTGCAAGGAGGATCCCAGCGTGGACGGCGGTGACGAGCAGTTCCAGCCGGTCCGTCTGAATGAGATTTTCTCGATGTTCCGCCGCAACAAATATGTCTGGCTGTATGCTATTATTATGCTGTGCTATAACATCAGCACCTCTCTGGCCGTTACGACCTACTACTTCAAGTACATCATCGGCAACACCGCTATGATGAGCGTTACCTCCATTTTCAGCATTGTGCTGCTGCCGCTGATGCTGGTATTCCCGTGGATTATGAAGAAAATCGGCGGTATGAGCAAGATGGTCGGTGTTTTTGCCTGCATCGGTATCGTTGGTTACATCATTGTTTTCGTCTCCGGCGCAAACCTGACCGGCGTCCTGCTCGGCGGTGTGCTGGGCGGTCTGGCCGGTCTGCCTTTGGCATACTACGGCGTTCTGTTCATTATGAACTGCTGCACCTATAACGAGATGATTGGCCTGCCCCGCATGGATGGCTCTGCCGGTATTCTGGCAAACTTCATGGCAAGTGCGGCGGCGCCATGGGCAGCTTCATCACCGGGATCCTGCTCAGCGTCGGCGGTTACATTGCCGCAGAGGGGACGGTTGATCAGCCGCAAGCGCACTGATGATGATTCGCATTGACTATGCGCTCGTCCCCGCCGTGCTGATGATTGTGATTGCAGCCTGCTCCTTTGGCTTTATGAAGCTGGAAAAGAAAATCCCCGCATGGGAAGCCGCCCAGAAGGCCAAAGCCGAGGCCACCCCGGCTGAAAACGCCTGAAACAGAAATGATTGATTTATAAAACAGTTCTGAAATAACAGACCGCGCATTTCCCGGCAAGGGCGATGCGCGGTCTGTCTTTTTGCAGATAAAGAGTATCGCACTGTTTTTGTTTTGTATTTGATCTTCTAATTCATGGTCAGACTGTATTCGCTCAAACACCCTTTAGAATGGTATGCCGGAAGTAGATGCTCAAAGCTGCCGACATCTCCGATTTTTCAAAAAGACTTGACATTCCCGGGCACTTCTATTATAATTATCAACGTTAATTATCTTTGATAATCGTTTGGAGAGGAATTTCATTATGACCATCGAACTGATCAAGCAGCTGCTGGATGCCTGCTATCTAGCAAAGCGGGCACGGGAGATGCTGCCTGCCCTGCCGGAGGATGTGACATCCTCCTATATCCAGTGTCTGGATGTTATTCAGAAATTGCAGACCCGTGGCATCCAGACGAAGATTTCTGATCTCAGCAATGCGCTGAACCTGCCCCGCCCCGGTGTGACCCGTACCGTAAAAGAGATGGAGCACAAAGGGTATCTGAGAAAACAGGTATCCGCTGAAGATGGCCGCGTGACCTATCTGTCCCTCACCGAGAGAGGGCAAGCGCTTTCCCAGAAGTACAATACGGACTACTTCTCGCAACTGCTCCCGTATCTGGACGGCATTTCCGAGGAGGATGCAGCGTGCACCATCCAAACGCTGGAAAAATTCTATGCTATTATGTGCGAAAGGAAAGATTCTCTTGAAAAACGATAAGACCGATTTTACCCAAGGCTGCATTTTGCCAAAGCTCGCCTTTTTCATGCTGCCCATTCTGGGTGCGCTGGTGCTGCAGGCCGCTTACGGCGCAGTAGACCTTCTGGTAGTGGGGCGCTTTGGCTCCACTTCAGGCTTGTCTGCGGTTTCCACCGGTAGTCAGGTACTCAACCTTGTCACCTTTGTTGTCACCCAGCTTGCCATGGGTGTCACAGTGCTCATTGCCCGCTATCTGGGCGAAAAACGACCGCAGTACATCGGGCAAGTCATTGGCGGGGCAGCTATTGTGTTCACCCTTCTGGCAGCTGCACTGTTCGTGGTGCTGGTGTTTTTTGCACGGCTTATTTCCAGTCTGATGCAGGCTCCTGCCGAAGCCCTAGACCTGACCGCCAGCTATGTGCGCATTTGCGGCAGCGGCATCTTCTTTATTGTAGCCTATAATATGCTCTCGGCTCTTTTCCGCGGTCTGGGCGACAGCCGCTCTCCGCTGATCTTTGTGCTGGTGGCGTGCATTGTGAATGTTATTGGCGATCTGGTGCTGGTGGCTGGTTTTCATCTGGATGCTGCCGGTGCCGCCATTGCTACGGTAGCAGCACAAGCCGTCAGCGTAATCTGTGCAATCGCAATGCTGCTGAAGAAGGAGCTGCCCTTCAAAATCCATCGCTCTGATTTCAAGCTGAACCCCCAGTGCAAAAAATTTCTGGGCATCGGTCTGCCGTTGGCTTTGCAGGAGTTTTTGACCCAGCTTTCCTTTCTGGCGCTCTGCGCCTTCGTCAACCGGTTGGGGCTGGAGGCATCTTCCGGCTACGGTGTGGCGTGCAAGATCGTTAATTTTGCCATGCTGATCCCCAGTTCTCTGATGCAGTCCATGGCATCCTTTGTGTCCCAGAACGTGGGTGCTGGCAATAAAAAACGCGCTAAGCAGTCCATGTTCACCGGCATTGGCATCGGTCTAGTGTTCGCTGCGCCGTATTTGCACTGGTGTGGTGCAAGGGTGACGTTCTCTCCGGTCTGTTTACGGCAGATGCCGCTGTTATCGCCAACAGCTACGCCTACCTCAAGGGCTTTGCGCCCGAGACCATCGCCACTGCCATCCTGTTCAGCATGGTAGGGTACTTCAATGGCAACGACAAAACGCTCTGGGTCATGGTACAGGGGCTGGTGCAGACTCTGCTGGTGCGCCTTCCCATGGCGTATATTATGAGTATCCAGCCAACGCCAGCCTGACGATGATTGGTCTGTCCGCACCCACCTCCACCGCAGTGGGCATCTTATTAAACATCTGCTTTTTCCTCTGGCTCAAACGGCACGAAAATCAGACGTGTGCATAGGTTTTGAAGGCTGGAAGTCTGCCGATGATTGTTGCCACCTACAAATATGATACGGTCGTGCTTGAAATTTCAAATTCAATCATGAGTCGATAATAGCAAACAAGCCCACAGAATAGACCGCATATAAAATACGGCAGACCTGTGGGCTTGTTCCTTATATCGAGTTAATCTCTAAACGATAAATCCTCTAATCCATGACCTCCGGCCACATTCTTCAAATATTCCTCCGGGTTACCATTCAGAATCAAATCCGCGTAGCTCAGCGGATCATTGTAGATGAGGTAATCCAGTTCCGACTTCTGCGCCATGGTCACGTCCAGTGCATCCTCGACCCCGGTGCAGTCGATGGAAATTTTTCTCCCATCCCGGAGCAGTAGTTCCACACAGCCGGTGTCCATGTTGAAATGGCAAGCTCTTGCATCGTACTTCATGTTTGTGTCCTTTCCGCCTTACGGCACCTTTACAGTTGTGACCTTTGTGACACGGTCTTTTTTCTGATAAGGTTTCGGACACACAGCCGTCAGGGAAGAGCCCTTGTTTTCGTTTCCGAAGAAAACAAAAAATCCGAACCCTTCTCCTATCGAGAAAAGGTTCGGATTTTCATGGTTTGGTGCGAGTAGTGATACAGCATTTTTTGAAAACCATCGTAGTACAATTCGTTTTTGAGGTCATCGGATAGCAACTTGCTTGTATCGCACCCCGATGGGCGGCTGTATTGAAAAAACAGTTGCCTTTTATATACCACACAACCTAAAAATTATCAAGTACGCGCAGCGTTCACTTCTCCCATCATCGGGAGCAAATGGACGCTGCTTTTTTGTTTACAGCGAAAGGAGGCATCCGTGAAATGGCAGTATTTCGGGTAGAAAAGAACAGCGGCTACACGGTCATGTCAAACCACCACCTGCGGAACCGGGCCTTGTCCCTGAAAGCCAAAGGTCTTTTATCCCAAATGCTCTCCCTGCCGGAAGATTGGGACTACACCCTGCAAGGCTGGCCCGTATCAACCGGGAAAGCATTGACGCGATACGGCAGGCTATCCGGGAACTGGAACAGGCAGGCTACATCCAGCGTTCCAGAGAACGGGACGAGAAAGGGCGGCTGCGCGGTGCAGACTATGTGATCTTCGAGCTGCCGCAGCCCGTTCCTGCATCGGTTTCACCTACATTGGAAAATCCAACATTGGAGAATCCCACGCAGGAAAACCCTACGTTGGAAAATCCAATGCAATTAAATAAAGATAAACTAATTACAGAAAAACAAAAGAAAGAGGGATTAAATACCGATTCCATTCCTATCCATTCCCCAAACCCCTTGCCTTTGGACGAGGACGAGGCAGCGGCATCGCTGCCGGAACGGACAGGAAGCCGAAAGGAAGCGGCCTATCAAATCTACCGGGACTTGATTTTGGAGAACATCGAGTATGACACCCTCACCCAGAATCCCCGGATAGACCGGGAGCAACTGGACGAGATCGTGGACATCCTGCTGGAAACGGTCTGCACCAACCGCAAGTCCATCCGGGTGGCCGGGGACGATTACCCGGCAGAGCTGGTCAAGGCGAAATTCCTGAAGCTGGACAGCCATCACATCGAGTTCGTCATGGACTGCCTGCGGGATAACACCACCAAAGTCCGCAACATCAAGCAATACCTGCGGGCCATGCTTTTTAATGCGCCCAGCACCATCAACAGCTACTATGCGTCCCTTGTGGCGCACGATATGGCGCAGCTGATTGGGGCCGCCCACCCAACAACTGACCGAAAGGAGCGTCCACCCATGAGAACCCTTTACCTGCGGCGGCTGGTGGTTCCACCCTAGCTGCCGCTCTGAATTTTCTGCAACAAGGAGGGATTCATATTGCAGGAAGAAGTCACCCAGAAAGCCATTGCCCTGTCCATGAAAACAGGCAAACTCACCGCCCAAGCGTTGCAAGCTGCCCTGAAAAATATTTGCAGCACCGGGCCAAGGGGCCAAAGCTGCACCACGGCAAGCAAAGCCTGAAACAGCTGAAAGCTCACGGCGCGTCCCTGACCAACATTGAAGTCACGGAGGCGAACATCGGGGCGTTCAATCCCTGTGCCAAGAAGTACGGCGTGGACTTCACCTTGCGCAAGGACAAGACCACCCAGCCGCCCCACTACATCGTGATCTTCAAGGCCAAGGATGCGGACAATTTGGAACAGGCGTTCCGGGAGTCACGGCCAAAACACTCTCCAAGGAGCAGCGGCCCTCCATCGCAAGGTGCTGACAGCAGCCAAGCAGAAAGCGGCCCAGCAGCCGAAACGCGCTAAAGAAAAAATTAAGCAAAGGGGGTTAGAGCGATGAAGCCTGAACTGAAAAAACTGCTGGTGCTGAATCTGCGTATCTGCTGTTCGTGTACCTGTTCGCCAAATGCGGGCAGGCGTACCGTCTTGCGGCAGGCGCAGATGCTTCGGCAAAGCTGCTCCACCTGACGAACGGCATCTCTGCTGCCTTTGCAAACCCGCTGCCCAGCCTGCATCCGTTTGACCTGTGCGTGGGCGTTGTTGGAGCGGTGGCTGTCCGGCTCATCGTGTACAGCAAAGGCAAGAACGCCAAGAAATACCGCAAGGGTGAAGAATATGGCTCTGCCCGATGGGCACCGCCAAGGACATTGCCCCCTACATCGACCCCAAGTTTGAAAACAATATCCTGCTGACCCAGACCGAACGCCTGACCATGACCGGGCGGCCCAAAGACCCCAAGACGGCCCGGAACAAAAATGTGCTTGTGATCGGCGGCTCCGGCAGCGGCAAGACACGCTTTTATGTGAAGCCCAACCTCATGCAATGTTTTCCCACGTCTGATTATCCCACCTCATTCGTGGTCACAGACCCAAAAGGCACACTGGTTCTGGAAACAGGCCAAATGTTCCAGCGGGCAGGCTACCGGGTGAAAATTCTGAACACGATAAACTTTTCCAAATCTATGAAGTACAACCCCTTTGTTTACATCCACTCGGAAAAGGACGTGCTGAAGCTGGTGAATACCCTTATTGCCAACACCAAAGGCGAGGGTGAGAAATCAGCAGAAGATTTTTGGGTGAAGTCGGAACGGCTGTTCTACACCGCGCTCATCGGCTACATCTGGTACGAGGCACCGGCAGAGGAAATGAACTTCACCACCCTGCTGGAAATGATAAATGCTAGTGAAGCCCGCGAGGACGACCCGGACTTTCAAAGCCCAGTGGACCTCATGTTTGAACGACTGGAACAGAAAGACCCGGACACTTCGCCGTCCGGCAGTACAAAAAGTTTTTGCTGTCGGCCGGCAAGACCCGTTCCTCCATCCTGATAAGCTGCGGTGCCCGTTTA
>ENA-OQCP01000730-OQCP01000730.1-human-gut-metagenome-genome-assembly--contig:-NODE-730-length-14002-cov-1.763892_pt1 | contig 14002 bp, 14 predicted proteins | sample MGYA00242760_ERZ504583 | MGnify/ENA primary metagenome ERZ504583 (study PRJEB26092, sample SAMD00036308) | human gut metagenome | host: Homo sapiens | study: EMG produced TPA metagenomics assembly of...
TTTCTTCCATTGCTTTCTGTGGTGTGTGCGGATCTGCAAGTGACTGACGTCCAAATGCTACTAAATCTGCATTTCCCATTTTTAACGATCTGTTCTGCAAACTGTGGTTCTGTATATCTTCCAACTGTAATAACCGGAATAGAAACACATTTCTTGATATTTGCAACAAGCTCTGCTGAGAATCCGCCGTGAATTCCTGTCGGAGCCCACATATACTCATCTTTTAAATGTACTGCACGGGATACGTGAAGACCATCAATTCCGCAATCTTCTAAATAAGAAGCAACTGCACACATATCGTGATTATCAAGTCCTCCAAACATATCTTCTGTACTGTTAATACGTGCAAGAACAGCAATCTTTCCTTCTGTTTTCTTCTTTACTTCTTCAATAATGAGACGTGAAAATCTCATTCTGTTCTCAAAGTTTCCGCCAAATTCATCGACACGCTTATTTGTTCTTGGTGACATAAATGAATTTACAAGATAGCCGTGCGCCATGTGGATCTCTACTGCATCTGCTCCACCTTTCATTGCACGTTCTGCTGCTTCACCATATCCTTTTACAAGCTCATACACTTTTTCTGTAGATACTTCTTCAGGAATGTCTCTTCCATCTGCTGATGCAATTGCTGTAGCAGCCTGGATCGGTGCTCCTGCATTCTTTGCATTTCCTTCCGGTCCTGCATTCTGAAGCTGGATAGATACCTTTGCACCTTCTTCATGGCAGGCATCTGTAATTTTCTTTAGGCTTTCAATGCTGTTGTCATCATAAAGGCATGGTTTCTTAGGACCGCCCTTCGCTCCTTTATGTACTACAGTCGCTTCAATTGTGATCAGACCAAACTGACCTTTCGCACGCTCACCATAGTAAGCCACAGATTCGTCACTCCATGTTCCGTCTGAATTTGCGAAATTATTTCCCATCGGTGGAACCACAAAACGATTTTTAACTGTCATAGGTCCAATCTGAATCGGAGAAAACATATTTTTGAATTTCATCATTTTACCTCTCTCTTTGGCATCATCTGTTTTTTCAAATTAGTCTACCAACTCTGGCCAAACTTCTTTTAATACTTTCTCTGTATTTTCATATGTATAAGCAGCTGCTTCTTTCAGTCCTTTTCCAAGAATTGCATCAGAAATAACTTCTACACCAACAACCTTCGGATCAACTCCTGCGTCTTTGATCATCTTAACAAATCCTGCTGTATCTTTTGCTCCTGTTCCCGGTGCAAGACGATCGTGCATAGACTCATCTCTTAAAATAGATGCTGCATATGGTCTTTCATAAGCATCATTGATCTGGATAGAAATAACTTTCTTGGCAATCTCCGGTGTAAGGATATCGTATGGCTGATCTGCTCTTACCCAGTGCCATGTATCAAGAATGAGCATTGCGTTGTCGCATCCAGAAGCTTTTACAACTTCCCATCCTTTCTTAAGATCCGGAATTCCGCTGTATGGCATCGGCTCAACACCAATGATGTATTTTCCTGCTCTCTGGCAAAGTTCTTTTAATTTCTGTGCTGTGTACTCAACAGAATAATTTTCCATCAGTCCACAGTTGATGTGGCCTACTCCAAAGAGTTCGCACATATGGAAACACATCTGCTCTTTGTATTTCTGCTCATAAGAACGATGTTCCTCACACCACTGAACAATGTACTCTACCTCTGTTACTTTCATATCATGTTTGTCAAGAATTGCAAGAATGTCTTCATCATGAAGTCCTTCATTCAATGCATCAACATAAGTCTCTGCGCGAAGACCGATTCCTTCATATCCTGCTTCCTTTGCAGCGATTACACGATCTTCAAATTTGCACTGATCTCCAAGTGTCCATGAACTTACTGTGATTGGGTTTTTCTTTGACATAATTCTTCCTCCATTGTAAAAATTGAATATAATCCATTGGATTTTCCTGTTCAATCTTGTTATTTTTTTCTGTTTTTATTATATCTGCTTGTTAAATAAACGACAAATTAGTAATTCTATCACAATCCATGCATTTTGTTTATAGATTTTATTTACACTTCGTGTTACGATATTATTATCAATAAGCATTATTGCGTATTTATCCCTCAAATAGAGTAACTGTTCAGAGCCAACCTCCAAAATGCTACGCATTTCGTCGGTGTGGCGTATCCGCCAAATAAATTCAAAAACAGTCTTAAAAATGCAAGCATTTTACATCTGTTTTATGAAATTTTGCTTGGCTCTGAACAGTTACCATTTTACTATAAAATGTTATATATAACAAATAGTAATAGAATAAATTTGAAATAATGTTATGTGTAACATATTTGTGAAACAGGAAATGTGGTATCCTAACATTAATAAAACACGGAACAGACATGGAAAGGAGTTTATTATGAAAATAGTGGCGGCAATTGATTCCTTTAAAGGAAGTATGACTTCTATGGAAGCAGGACAGGCAGCAGCAGAGGGAATCCAAAGAGTGGATGTGGATGCAGAAGTGATTGTAAGACCGTTAGCTGACGGAGGGGAAGGTACAGTAGAGGCTCTTGTATCTGGAATGAACGGAACATTACAGAAAGTACAGGTGACAGGACCACTTGGCGAACCGGTGATCTGTGAGTATGGTATCATTGAAAGCACAAAAACAGCTGTGATCGAGATGGCGGGGGCCGCAGGAATTACACTGGTTTCTGATGAAGAGAGAAATCCGCTGAATACAACAACATATGGCGTGGGAGAAGTAATTCGTGATGCGATTGACAAGGGATGCAGACGTTTTCTCGTCGGAATCGGCGGAAGTGCGACAAATGACGGGGGAGTCGGGATGCTTCAGGCATTAGGTTACGGTTTCCTTGACAAAGACGGAAATCAGGTTCCATTTGGTGCAAAGGGCTTGAAAGTTCTGGAGGAAATCACAGATACTTATGTGCTTCCGGAATTAAAAGAGTGTAAGTTTAAGATTGCGTGTGATGTAACAAATGCTCTTTGCGGAGAGCAGGGATGCAGTGCAGTATTTGGTCCTCAGAAAGGTGCAACACCGGAAATGATCTGCCAGATGGATCAGTGGATTGGATATTATGCAGCATTGGCGAAAGAAAAATTCCCAAAGGCAGATGCAAAGAAGGAAGGAACAGGAGCAGCAGGAGGCCTTGGATTCGCATTTCTCACATTTACAGATGCTGTGTTGGAATCAGGAATTAAAATCGTACTGGAAGAGACACAGCTAGAAGAGTATGTGAAGAATGCAGACCTTGTCATCACGGGGGAAGGTCGGATGGATGGTCAGACAGCAATGGGAAAGCTCCGGTTGGAGTAGCTGCACTTGCAAAGAAATATAAAAAGCCGGTACTTGCATTTGCAGGTGCAGTAGAAAGAGATGCCAGAAAATGTAATGAACATGGCATCGATGCATTTTCCCTATCCTGCGAGGTGTAGTTACGCTGGAAGAGGCAATGAAGAATGAAAATGCAAAGAGAAACCTGGCAGATACTGCGGAACAGGTGTACAGAACATTTACAATTCTTTGATCATACAATATTGTTTTAACTGAAAATGAGGTTTCTCCACGATTCCGAATGTCTTGAATCCCAGATGCTCATAAAATGGCACATTTTTCGGATTATGTGTCTCAAGAGAAATCATCATATCATTGCGATCGGCGCAGGCAATGACTTCATTCATCATCATTCTGCGAGACCGTGATGTTGAAATTTCGGATCAACAGCGAGGTAGATGACATGAAGTCTTCGGGTTTCATGAAGCTGGGCGGTCCAAGCGGAGTTGAGGTAATCTTTTCCGAGGACAAAGTTGAAAAATGTTTTCATAGTCGGATCCTCGTGGAGCAGCCAGCCGTCTGTGATGAGGCTTTCTTTCAGGCTGACAAAATAATTATAAAATGCATGACGGTGATCGGATTCGTCAGAAAGGATCAGACTCCCTTCAACTCAGGGCTGTCAGCAAAGACTTCACAGGTTTCAAATAATTCAGTTACGTCGCACTCAAGAAGATGTGGCAGCAGACGTTCTTTTGTTGCTTCATCTTCGATCAGAGTGCTGTAGAGCGGGTCGTTCTGAAAGCAGACGGTCAGTATTTCTTTAAGGCGGTCAAGATCCTGTTCCTGTACTTTGTAGAGCTTATCGCTATTCATTGGTTTTCTCCATTCTTTTCTTTATTATAATGTGATGATGTTTCAAGGCAATCGTTTATCAAAGCCTGGATTTTATCAACAGATTGTTTCATATAATGTAAATCATCTTTTAAGTAGGCCTGCTGGCGGCGGATAGCGGCTTCAAGTCTTCTGATCTCAACATCAAGAGAACCTGGGATTGCCATCTGATCCAGTTCTTTCAGACGCTGGACAAGGCCGTAGAGATTCTCATGGTGAAGAATGCGTCCGGCGCCCCACATCAGACGGTCTTTTGGCTGATGCAAAATATATTCCGTAAAGTGATAATAGACTTCTTCATCGAATAAAAATGCGTAGCAGTTATTATCAACTTCATAGAGTGCCTCCAGTGCGGCTGTGATGTTCTGGTTTTCCAGTGCATGGACTGCCTGCTCCAGGTGACAGAGGTTCTGACTGGCAGCAGCATGAGGGAAGCAGACTGCGTCCTGCCAGTCGAGGCGGACGAAGTAGTCCTGCATCTTCCGGAAAATGTGCAGCAGTTTAGAAGAAAGTCCGGACACCATTGGGAAGTCAGCGGAAACAGTATGGTTGTTGATCTCCTGAATCTTTTCATATAATAAATCGGCAGATTCACATACCTTTGAAATACTTTCCAGAAGCGCTGGAATTTCTTCCAATACTTCTGCCGGGGCATTGGACTGTGCTGCAAGACAGTCGGCGACGGAACTTTTCATTGCCAGAAAATGTCTGGAAAAGTCAAGTGGCGGAAGTATCAGCTGATCCAGTGTAACTAAAAGCCTTGTATAGAGCTCATGGTGGAAACGGTAAACTGCTTCCTGATAGAACTCTTCATTGTCATATTGGGAGTGGTAATGCGTTTCCATAAACGGTCCTGCGCTGAAATCATTTACGGTAGATGGAATACCGGAGATGGCGATGGAAAAATCATCGGACCATGTCTCGATTGGTGCAAGTACTGTCAGCCCATCAGGGTAAGCTGCCTTTGGAACAATTATATTTTCACAAAAATGTTTCAGAAAATCAGCATACTCATAAGTAGAGCGGATTGCATCCTGTGTGTTATGGCGTGAGCCGGAAGTTCAAAGTTGAGATCAGCGATCACGCGGCCCTGCCATTCCGGGTGAACACGGAATACCTGATTCCAGGCTCCGGTTGACCAGTCAAATTTAGAATCACAGACACCCCACTCTTCGGCAGCAAGAGCACATACAGCAATTGTATAGCGCGGCTGATAGCCACTGTCTATCAAAGCTTTATGATTCCAAATGTCATGGAGACCGCACAATTGTCATCCTGGAATCCGTCAAAATAGGAATCGTAGTGTGCGGAAAGCAGAATCATCCGTTCATCCTCCTCAGAAGCGGCAGTTCCCGGAAGATATCCGGTAATGTTGTAAGCCGGCCGATTGCGCTCGACCCAGGAAGAGGCGTTGAGTTCAACTGCGACAGAGGACGGATGAGATACTGCAGGATCTTCGGGACAGAGAAGTTCTTTTAAATAAGAAGCATCCTGTCTCGAAAGAGAGAATGCAGGGGCATATTCCGGTCCGGCGATGTCCTGAGCGTTGAGTGCCCGCGGATCAATCTCAGCATAACCCTGTGTCTGGACAGCAATCAGTCCGACAGCACCTTTCAAATATGCCTGATAGACAGGGTAGTTGATCCACCATTCATCACGCTGGTTGATATCAGCAAGAACGAGTTTTCCACGGACATTGAGCCCTTCATAGTCCGATGCGGTTCCACGGCCGACATAGACAAGATCATAAGTCTCGAATCCATCTGTCTCAAAATTCGTCTGATAAGCACCCATCTGACAAGTATGCAGTTCTCCATGTTGATCCTGGAAACGGAGCACAGCACGTTCAAAGGTCCAGGAATCCAGCCAAAATTCATCCTTCGTCACATTCTGAAGTCCGATGCGTTTCATTTCTTCGTATAAAAAATCCCCTGTCTTATGTTCCGCATCAGAACCGGCAGTTCGGAAACCGAGTACCGGATTGGTTTTGTGAGTCTCCATCTGCTTTGCCAGCTGATAAGAGTAAGTAATGTCTAGATGTGAAATGCATTCGTTGATTCTGTTTTCTGTCTTTGATTCCATTTATATCACCTCTGAAGTCTGAGCCTGTTGTATGTGTTTGAGTTTCTGCGCTTATTTTAGCACTGCATGCAGAGTGTGACAAGAGTAGAACTCTCTAAATATTTGCCCTTCTATATTCCGATGGTGTCATGTTGAAATATTTAAAAAATATTTTTCTGAAATTATTCAATGATTGAAAACCGATACGTTCACTGATTTCTGAAACAGATAAGGTACTGTGAATCAGTAGTTCAGAGGCTAGTTTCATTTTTTGATTCTGTATATTTTCAATAAATGTGTGCCCAGTGGCACTTTGAATGATTCGTTGAAGCTGACGTTCACTATAATTGAAAAGATTAGAAAGCTCTTTCAGTGATACAGTTTTAAAATTAGCCTGCATATATCTGAGTATATACATAAGATTTTCATCCGCAGAGTTTAGATGGATATTTGAGAACTCTATATGTTGTTCATGACGACGGAAAAGGTTGATAAAAAATAGTGATAATAAAGTGTTAACCATTTGTTTTCTATATCTTTTTTGCTGCCCGCATTCTGCATAAGCGCGTTCAATCAGATCAGTTAATACAGGATCATTTTCGCTATGAAAAAGAAGGTATGGAATTTCTGAAGTCTGATAAAAGGTACGTTTAAAAAAATCAGATAAAATAGTATCACTGTCTAAAAGTCCGAAAAATGACTGCTCAAAGGTGCTTTTTCGAATCAAAATATTGATAATATAATCTTCATCATGAAAGGCACTAAGAGAATGTGTGACATCAGGAGCCATAATGCAGATATCACCTGTTCTCATAGGAATACTGCGACCGAGAACATAGTTTGTACAGGTTCCATTTTGAACAAAGATAATCTCAAAAAAGTCATGTCTATGCCAAAAAGCAGGAGTGTAGCGCGCATGGCGAACAAATGAAATATCCATATTTTCAAGGATAAAAGTTTGCTCATCTATATGAGTTGTCAAAGATTTAGTTATATTATTATCATTTGTAATTGTATAGGATGCAAGCAGGACATCCATAACATCTTCACGATCACAAGGCTCTTGAAGAGAACGCTCTAGTGACTGTTGATAAATTCTGTTTTAATTTGTTTTCTATTGGTTGTTAATTGTGGAAAGTGATTCATAGGTGGCCTCCGTTCTATGGGATAACTATAACATAGAAATGTCGCAAAAGATACTATTTGCTGTCTTGTTTCGGACTTATTATTTGACGGGATGTGTGATAAATTGATAAAAACGGCCGGAACAAAAGAAAAAAGGAAAGAGGTATTATTTATGGAGATGCATAAAAAACTGAAATTTACGGAAAAGCTGTCGTATGGTATTGCAGATCTTCCGGAAGCAGCTAATTCAATTATCGCAGCATTTTTGACAATGTTTTATACAGACAATATTGGGCTTGCAGCGGCAGCCGTTGGTACGATGTTCTTTATATCTAAATTGTTTGACGGTATTTCAGATATTCTTGCAGGTATATTGATTGATAAGACGAGAACAAAGTGGGGAAAAGCAAGACCATGGCTCTTGTGGCTGTCGGTACCTACAGGATTGTCAATTGCATTGATCTTCTTTATCCCGCAAGATGGGTCAAAGACCATGCAGATGATCTACGCATTCGTTACGTATAATCTGTTTACATCAATTATGTTTACTATTACAGGAATTGCAAGAAGTTCACTTCTTGCTCTGATGACACAGGATTTTAGAGAAAGAGGATCTATGGCATCATTTGGAATGTTTTTCGGACTTGCAGGTACAATTCTTGGATGTTCCTTAACATTCCCATTGATATTTAAACTAGGTGGAGATATCCGTGCATGGAGAATTCTATTTGGTATTTATGGTGTGATTGTTACAGCAGGACTTCTTGCAGGATTCTTTATGTCTAAAGAATACGTAACTTCTGTCGAAGCAACATCCGGTGAAGAAGTACAAAAGATTTCTTTTAAAGAAGGTATTAAATTATTTTTTACAAATAAATATTTGATTCTTGCACTTGTTGCAACAGTACTTGTTAACTATAAATGAGCAAATTTGAAAAAATGCACAAAACTATCCTGCTAATTTCATAAACGCTTCAAAATCAATACTGGATTTTGCACATTGAAACAGATATTGATACTTTTCCTGCTGAATGGTACTGCGAATCAGTTGATGTCCTTCCTGGAAAGACTGATATCGTCCAGTGCCTATAACACAGATATAATGTGCATTGACATCAGCAGCCAGTATCTTTGAATCCCTTTTGAGGAACGTATCTGGTAGGTATCCAGTGCCAGCCGGGTCTTACATTGTCTGAAAAAGACCTCAATCGGCCATCTGCACACATAGCAGGAAAGGATCTCCAGCGTTGATAATGCCACGTTTGTGCTGATAAAAGCCCGCAGTGCTTTGGGATTTCCAAATGCCTTTTCAGGATAACTTAAAAGAACAACCGCATTTTCGATACCATTCAGGTTTCCTTCATACCGGTACACATAATATTTTCGTTTTTTGACTGTCACGAGGTCAAATCCCTTCTCTGTTACCGATAATTCAGCAGCAAGTTCGCTGAGCTTCTTTTTCATTCCTGACGGGTACAGCAGGCGGTTTGTTTTTAAAGCTCCAATGGTATGGAACCCCTTCTGTACAAATGTGTTGATTAATTTTTCAGAAACATACCAGCAGTCACAAAGGAAATACGACATGACTGGAGGTTCTGGCAGTTCCTTTGCAATGCTCTGCACAATATCAATCTTGGAAATGGATTTATTGTACAGTACAAAAGCATAGTTTAGGACAATGCCATTGCACGAAAGCATAACAGCAACCGCCTGATGACCATAATCCTGTTTTCCCTTTAAATGGGACTGGTGAAAATACGCATCTTCAATTGGATGCAGAGCCTGTGACGAAGGCTTTGTCTTTGAAGCTATGGTATCATCCACAATACAGAAAACAGGCTTTCCGGTGCGCTGTGCTTCTGAATAAATAATTTCAACTACGGAGGATTTTAAAGTATTTTCAAGTAAGGTATCATCCATTTCCCGGAATTGAGGAAATGTGCGATGGTAGTTCTGTGGCAGGAACTGTTTTGTGCAAAGTCGGTAGTTTTTCCATGGTAACCCGAGATAAAGATACTGCTCAGGATACTCATGAGATGACCGATCACTCTGTTCGAAAAAGATTTGCATAAATTTAATTTCTTAAACTGGTTGTATAAGAATGTAGAATGATGTATAGTATTTGCGAGAGGCACCTTCTTTCGTAAATGTTGCAATGTTTGTTTCGTCACTTTCATTATACAACACGAACGATTTAAGGTGTCTTTCTTTTTATGCAAAATCACGAACTTGCTCATTTATAGTTGTTAACTTTGTTACTCAGATCAATTCTTGTTCACAGACTTATTTCTATAAGTATACAATGGGGAATGAAATGCTTACAACAACATTGAATCTTGTAAGTATTATTCCAATTCTCATAGGAATCGTTTTATTTGTTGGTCCATGCATGGCAAAATTCGGAAAGAAAAAATGTATGTACATCGGTATTATCGGACAGTTGATCGGAAGTTTGATTCGTGGATTTGCAGGCATGACTCAGAGTGTGCCGTTACTTATTGCAGGAACTGTAATCAGTGGTGCAGTAACAGGACTTCTTGCCGTACCGGTAAGTACATTATTTGCAGATGGAATTGATTATGGTGAATATAAGACAATAGAAGATTGAAGGAATGGGTTCTGCAATTACGAGTTTCTCACAGAAGATCAGTTCAGGACTTGCTCAGGCAAGTATTGGATGGATTCTTGGGCTTACAGGTTACATCAGTGGACAGGCAGTGCAGTCAGGAATAACCAACATGGGTATTATTTCTATGTATGCATGGATGCCGGCAGCACTTCTTCTTGCTATATTTATCATTTTAAAATTCTGTTATAAATATGAAGATATAGCAGATGAAGTTATAAATACACTTGAGAACAGAAAAAAACAGGCAAGAAATTAAGAAAACAGGTAGTATAGGAAGGCAGGAGTATAAAATGAACGAACTTGGAAATTGGATTTCCCAGGGAACACAGAAACCATTTTATGTGCGCAAAGAGTTTGATGTTAAAAAAGAAATAGTAAAGGCAGCAGCATATGTTTGTGGTCTTGGACAGTTTATTTTTCATTTGAATGGACAGAAGTTGCAGATCATGAGCTGGATCCAGGATGGACAAATTATGACAAGAAGATTCAATATGTGAAATTTGATATTACAGATCTGGTGCATACGGGAAAAAATGTGCTTGGAGCGGAAGTGGGGAACGGATGGTTTATAAAAGAGGATGAACATTATACTTTTAGCTTTCCAGCATTTATGCCTCCAAACCCGAATCCGTATAAACCATTTGGGAATGAATTGGTATTTGCAGTGAAACTGATTTTAAACTATGTAGATGGAACCGCGGAAACGCTCTTTGCTGATGAAACTTTCAAAGTAAAGGAACATCCGGTTACAATGAGTAATGTATACGGTTCAGAAACTTATTGTGCGGAACTGAATCAAAAAGGATGGAATCAAATAGATTTTGATGATTCCAAATGGGAAAATGCAGTTGTTGTGACAGAACAGGATGCTCCTAAGGGAGACTATAGAACAGTTTCAGCCGGCAATTAAGGTGATCTGTAGTTATTCAGCAAAATATGTACATACAGTATCAGGAAGGGATATTTATGATCTTGGTCAGAATGTTTCAGGTATGCTGAAGTTTTCGTATCGAGGAAAAAAAGGTGATGTGATTTATATTTATCCAGCGGAAAAGTTGAATGAAGCCGGAAATGTCGATCAGGTTGCGAAAAACTGGGTGACAGTTGGAAACTGCATCACATGTATTGTTGGAGAAGATGATACATGGCAGGACTATCGTATGCGATTCACTTATTTTGCAGGGAGATATTTTGCTGTAGAAAAGAGTAGTGAATCAGCAGAAATAAAAGATATTATAGGCGAATCAATTTCCAGTGCATGGAAAACAGACGGAACATTTCACTGTGATGATACAAGATATGTACAGATTTATGATTTAGTAGAGAAAGCGGTAGAGGCTAATATGGTCAGTATCCATACAGACTGTCCAACAATTGAACGTTTTGCATGGCAAGAGCCGAATCATCTGATGGCACCATCTATCATGTATATGAAAGATGGCCGGAAATTATGGGAAAAGTTCTTTATGGATATGCGTATAGACCAACTTACAGAGGAAGATTATTTTATGGATCTTAAAGGAAATAAATATTTTCCAGGAGCAGGTCTGATTCCGTCACAGGCTCCGTGTTATATACATAATGTTCTTCCAGTACCTGGAATGGGGAGCTTTTTTGACATTATTCCGTGGGGAGTTCAGGAATCTTAGGGGTCAAATGGCATTATCTTTTTACGGAGATAAAAAGGTGATTGCTGATAATTATGAAATGGGCAAAAGATATCTGGAGCACCTTAAGACAAAGCAGAATGAAGATGGTTTTATCAATCACGGACTTGGTGATTGGGGAAATCCAGATAATCAGCTTGCAAGAGAAAATGTTGAGACAGCCTTTCTTTATGCCGATGCGATAACACTCGCGGAATTTGCTGAAATCCTTGGAAAAGAAGAGGATGAAGCTGGGTTCCTTCAATTTGCAGAGAGCGTGAAAGAGAATTATAATCGAAGACTGCTTGTACAGAACGAGAGTGGAAAATGGTGTTATCGAAGTTTTGAACACAAAGAAAAGATTGTAATGACACAGGCATGCGAAGCTCTTCCGCTTTACTGGGGAATGGTGCCGGAAGAAAAGATAGAGGATGTTATTGATTCATTCCGTCAGACACTTATTGAAAAACAGTCTTTTGCATCAGGAGAAGTAGGGCTTCCGTATATTATTCAGACAGCAAGCCGTTATGGAATGAATGCTTTGATTTGCTCCTTTATTACAAGACCAGAACATCCATCCTATTATGCATTTGTAAAAAATGGTCTGACAACATTAGGTGAATACTGGGAAGAAAACCCAAGAAGCCATTGTCATGATATGATGGGACATATTATTGAATGGTATTATAATGGAATTGCAGGAATCAAGCCGCTGAAACCTGGCTTCAAAAAAAGTACTTATCAAGCCGTATCTTCCGGAAAGCATGAATGAAATGTCATGTAAATATGACTCTGTTAATGGAAAAATCATTGTTTCTATGAGAAGAGATGATGGAAAGATACGGCTTGATGTAAAGGCTGATGAAAGAATCGATGTGGAAATTGATAAGACTTTTATTGCGTAAAATAATTTCCCGCAAGCTCGATCAGTGTCCGCGCCGGCTTGCTGATATAATGTCCCTTGCGATATGCAGCGACAATTTCCCAGGAAGGATGATCCGGCAGTTCGAAATAAGTGATTGCCGGATCAGAAGGATCCATATAATACATCGGTAAAATTCCACAGCAGATATTTTCATGGATCATGGAGATGATCGCATGGTTATTTGAAGTTTCGAACAGAACATTAGGGGTGAATCCGGCATTTTTTAAAAACGGAATCAACGATCTTCCGGATGGTAGAAGTTTTCTGTGTGAGGACAAAAGGCTCTTCTCTGAGCAGTGCCAGATCGCCGTTCCTCATATCTAAAGCAGTTACAAGCTTTGTTGGAACGGAAGAACCATTTCTTCCGAAGCTAGTGTTTCATAGATGATTCCTGATTTTTGCTGCGTTGAGATAGATTTCGCCGGCAGGGGTTGGGTGCCAGTCAGTCCGGGAACGGTAGAATAGCGGAGTGCCGAGCTCTTTTTCCAACTTGAGAAGCTGCTGGTTGAGGAAAGACCAGGTGATTGCAATTCCAAGAAGTGGCAGAACAGAGCATGTACTTCAGAACTGGGCAGTAAAAGATGTTGTCCTTACAGACGAAGAATACGCTGCTCTTGACCGTGCATTTCCTGCACCGGAGCATAAGACCTATTTGGATATTGTATAGAATAAGCTGTGAGAAGAAGTATTGTGAAAATATAACAAAAACGCGTGGAAACGATTACATTGTCTTGAAATAAACAATGTTTGTTAACGAAATCAATGACAAAACAATGAAAAACAGAAAAAAATTGAGTGAATCTGTCTCTGGAAAACGAAATCTTTGAATGCTATTCTGTTAGTGTAAAATAGGAAAATAAGAATAGAATTTTTAAAGAGAGTTTATAGGAGGCAGGGGAATGAGAAGAATTTTACAGAATCTGATCATCGCATTTACAGTTATATTTTTATTTACGGGAATGTTTTTATATAGAAAATCAGAATATGTGGAAGCAAGCGGACAGTATACAAGTAACATAACAATCCGTAACACTTCACCACTTGAATTGGAAAATGTTCAGGTTAAGTCCAACGGAGCAGAGACAGTAACAATCGGGGCAATGCAGTCTGGGGAGAAAAGAGTGATTGAGATTCCGGAAGAAGCAAAACCGGCAGTTACAGTTCAGGTGAGAGGAACCTCCGATCTGGCCGGAAAATTCGCAGGATACTTCAGCGGAAGAATTACAGACGGAACAGAAGCTACGATTTATCTTGAAGAAGATATGACACTTGAAGTTTCATCAAATGTGATAGATGATTGAAGAGAACAAGACTTATAAATTTCAAAGTCTTTCATAATATGAAGAGAGTGGACAGCAGAAATTAGTTTTGCTGTCCACTCTTTTTATGATATTATGTAATTGTTCAGAGCCAAGCAAAATTAAAAAACAAGTATAAAATGCTTGCATTTTTAAGACTGTTTTTTAAATT
>ENA-OQCP01000731-OQCP01000731.1-human-gut-metagenome-genome-assembly--contig:-NODE-731-length-13998-cov-3.967558_pt1 | contig 13998 bp, 20 predicted proteins | sample MGYA00242760_ERZ504583 | MGnify/ENA primary metagenome ERZ504583 (study PRJEB26092, sample SAMD00036308) | human gut metagenome | host: Homo sapiens | study: EMG produced TPA metagenomics assembly of...
GAAAATCCGCATATCTGTCGCTGCCTCATGCCACGCTTCATCTTCCACAAAATAATGATCACAACGGAGATTCATGCCATATTGCTGCCACACAACGGACATTTTGGTACAAGTTCTGATGGAATCAGGCAGTCTTTTCTTGCTTCATCCATTTTACGAAACAGGTCTTTTGCATCGTAAGTCTTTGGATGACAGGCTTTCTGGCACTGGATTTTCCCATAATCTCCCTGTGTTGCAAATATTCTTTTTTCATCGAATCCCGCTTTATAAACTGATGATCCACATTGGTTGTAAGTACAAAATATTCTTTATTCTTTACAAGATCATAAAGCTCTGTATAAAGCGGCAATGCCGGAGGATCAAAGCGGTTCATCAATGCATGTTTTGACCAGTATCCCCACTTTGCCTCCTCAGACGGATATGGATAAAATCCGGCTGCATACATATCTGTCATGTAGTACTCACCGTATTTTTTTATAAATTCTGCAAAATTGTCTGTAAACCTTTTACCACCATATTGGATTCCCGCAGCTGTCGATGCCCCGGCTCCTGCCCCGATTATAACACAGTCTGTATTTCTTATATTCTTTGCTGCCCTGTCAATCTGGTCTTCATATGCATCCTTTTGGAATACATAATCCCTTGCCGGAGTACTACATAAAAAGTTTCTCCAGTCAGCATACCCTTTTCTGATTTTCTTAAAAATCATAATGAACCTCTTTTCTCAATACACTGCTTCGGACAAATTTCTGCACATCTTCCGCAATGCAGACAATGATTCTGGTTGATAGTAACCGGAACTGAAGATATATCAATGCATTTTTGCGGACATACAGAGTAACACAGTTTGCATCCAATACATTCTTTTCCAATAAAATACCCTGTCTGAACTGCCTCGGTTTTCCAATTGTTATAGTATCCCTCACAATATTTGATGGATTGCTGATATCAAAATACTCTCCCTGTGCCTCATACAGCCGAAACACTTCGATTGCGTCTTTCGTATCTCCCGGATAGATTTTCTTCATATATGGATTTTTTTTCAAACATAATATCAAGATTCTTTTTTCCGATGTTCTTTATTTTTCCACGCAGAGACACCGCAATTTTGTCTTTTTGTTGCGGATATTGCCACATACTGCTGTTCCATTAACTGGTCATAAAATGTTTTTCCCGTTGCTGTAAGGAAATACACACCTTCTTCATCATAGTACATCATATCTATGATTCTTGTCTGAGGATGTCCATCTGAACCTATCGTTGCAACTGTTGTTGAATGAATTTCATCCACCAGAAGTTCAAGATAATCCATTTTTGTCATTTCCAAGTCTCTCCTTTCAGTATCGGTGTAAGTTTTTTATATATCATCATGGTAATTGCTCCAATTACCAAGCCTTTTAAGATATTAAACGGCAATGCATTGAATAGCACAACGTCCAGCTTAGTCTTAATAAATGGCAGAAATTCGCCAAATGATGGACTCAAAGGAACCGGAAACTCTAAAAATGCCAACACATATGATATAGCTGCCAGTAGAGCTGTCATTGTTATCGTTCTTGTAGAAACTAAATTTTTTCTTGTTTTAATAGTTGCTGTATTGTTACTCATAAATCTCCTTTTTGTGAGATATGCCTGAATTTAAAACAGCCCGCAGGACGGGATTCCCTGCGGGACTTGTTTTATCATATCTTCTCTCATCCGGACTTTACCGTCGGTTATGGAATTGCACCATATCAGCTTTTGCTCGCAGACTATACTGCCGGTCAGGAATTACACCTTGTCCCGAAGACTGTAATTTTTTCTGTTAATTGTCTTTAAAATTCATAAGGTGGATTTCCAGAGAAATCTGCGATTAAACCATGCGGATTTTCAAGATAGAATACCTCAAAAATAGGATTATCTGCTGTCTGGTACTGTCCCTTAACGATAGGATTGTTCATGCATCCTTCCTTTACACTCTTGTTGTCCTCAAATACTGCTTTGCCATGAAGGCGAATCCATGCGTATTCAGGGGAAGATACTGATACTTCTACTTCAGGATTTGCTAACATATCCTTGTAAACATCCTTTGTGTTGTTAGTACAGAACCAAAGCTTTCCGTCCTGCTCAAAACAGAACATGAATGGACGGCATTTTGCCTTTCCATCTCTTCCGACTGTTGCTAAGTACTGAACTGAATTTTTCTGTAAAAATTCTACTACTTTCTGCATTTTAAATTACCTCCTCGATATGTTGTAACAATGATTATTACATCTTGTAGCTATACAATATCATCCGTTTAATGTAATGTCAATAGTTACATCAAACTTTTTGTAACTTTTTTTGTTACAACTCCTTTTGAAGATTTTACATTGATTATGAAAAACGAAAAGGCTCCGGAAATTGTGATGATATAATCACTCATCCGAAGCCTTCTGTAGGCTACTCTTCCTCTGTATACACTGCAATATCTTTTTTCACATCAGCAAGTGTCATTTCTGAAAGTTTTTCCTCCATTGCCTTCTGTACTTCTAACAGTCTCTTATCAAGAACATGGTGAATATTCTTTCCTACCGGACATTTCTGATTGGGATTCTCATGAAAATGAAACAGTTCTTCATCTGGTGCACATTCCACTGCTTTATACACATCAAGGAATGTAATCTGCTCCAATGGTCTGGTAATTGTCACACCGCCTGTCCCTCTTGCAACTTCAATAAGACCAGCAGCCTTTAATTGTTGCAATATTTTACGAACAATCACCGGATTAGTTCCAATGCTTGCTGCCATAAAATCACTAGTCATCTTCTGATCCGAAAATGTATCTATACAGGCAAACATATGGATTGCCATTGTAAATCTGCTTGAAATCTGCATTATAAACACCTCTCTTTGACAGTAATCATATCAAAAAACAGATGTAATTTCAATGGTTACATTGTTGTTGAAAACTTAATATAAATACAATCAATAGTCTGCTTTAGAAAAAAACAATTTTATGGTCTATCGACATCTCGCCAAATGGAATTTACCTAACGCAGCGATGCCCCGAACGCCCTTAGTTCTTCTCTCTTTTTCTCGCTCTTGTTTTCAGACCCATGTGCTGTAAACACACCCATGTTTTCAAGTCCAAGATAATCCAGAAAGTCTCCTTTGAACGAGAAAAGAGCACCCTCATACATATTAGCATCTCCGGAGCTAAGTATCATGGCAACTTTTTTCAAATTCTTCGGTCCTCTCGGATATGCCGCAGAATAAAATCTGTCGATTACACATTTTAGCTGACCGGATATGCCGTGATAATAAATGGGCGATGCAATAACAAGCATTTCTGCTTCTTTCAAAAGATTATATACTTCCTGCATATCATCCTTCTGAATACACTCACCGTGTCCTTTGCTATGACAGTATTCACATGCCAAACACCCACCTATCTTCTTTTTGCATACATCCACCACATCAACGATATGTCCTGCACTCTCAGCTCCTTTCTTAAATGCATTAACCATATCTTTTGTACTTCCCTGTGGATGTGGACTTCCATTTAATACTAATATCTTCATTTCCATCACCTTATCTTTTTATTCTTCAATCTTAGTACCAGTCATGCTTCTCATTTTTTCCAAAGCCTCAATCTGCTTCCATCTCTTCGTCAGTTAATTCAAAATCATACAACTGCGTGTTCTCCATGATGTGATCAGGATTGCTTGAACCGGAATTACAATTCTGGTGTCACTACTTCCAGCCTCCCAATTTCTATTTTATCTGATTGCAAATATCCGCAATAATCTGAACCGGTGTCATACCAACCTCTTTCAGTAATTCATTTGGGTCATATCGGTCATAAAATTTCTTATCAAGTCCGTAATTTTTCACTTTCATATCAGAACTACCATAGAAGGAAGCTATTTTCTCGCCAAAACCGCCGCTTAAAATACCGTCTTCCATGGTTATTACCATCTGATGTCTTTCGGAAAGATTTCCAGTAATTCTTTGTCAATACCAGAAGCAAAACGAGGATTGATCAATGTCGGCGTAAAGCAAGTTCTGCTTTTATTTTTGCACTGAGCTGTTCACCACGCTGATAAAAATCACCAAGTGCCAGAATTGCAACCTTTTCACCAGCTTCTTCCACTTTAAAATGATTCAGTCTGTTAAAATCCTTATCTGCTTCACGATAGGTTACCTGATTTCCGGGGATGAGAATCATAACCGGATGTTCCTTCTGATCAACTGACCAATCTAGCATAGCAAGGTATTCATCTTTTGAGGTAGGTGCAAGCACTACCAGATTCGGAACATTCGTGTAAGCCGCCAGTCCAAAAATTCCAAGATGCGTAACATCTGTCAAACTGTCAAAAGAATTGTAGTTTAAGAGAATCGTAACAGAACTATTGTTAATACATACATCATGAGAAATCTGGTCATACGCTCTTTGAATAAAGGTTGTGTTAGTAACCACAAGCGGTTTCGCACCGTTTTTTGCTGCACCAGATGCCATGGCAACCGCCTGTTCCTCCGCAATCCCTACATCCACATACTGCAATCCAAGCTCCTTTCGCTGCTCCTGATTTAAGCCTGCACTGCCCGGCATAGCAGGAGTAATCACAAGAAACTCAGAATCACTTTTTGCTTTTTGCATAATATACTCAGCAGTGATAGATGTATAATCTTCTCCATCTCCAAAAGAAATTGTAGGTTTGCCTGTTTCACGGTCAAATGGCATACACCAATGCCATCCCTCTTTGTCTTTTTCAGCAATCTCATATCCCTGTATGGATATGGACTACGATTGGATGATCCGTATCTTTCACCTTGCGGAATAAGGAAATCAGTGATGCTATGTCATTGCCGTTTTCCTCATATATATAATCTAATCCAAACGCTTTGAAGAGATTATTGGAAGCAGTTCCGCCTGTCTCTCTTAATTCGGCAAGATTTTTATACATTCCGCCATGTACTTCGGCAATCGACTGCTCATTATCATTTACTATAATAATTAAATTGGAGTTAATCTCTGATCCAGCTACATTCAATCCCTCTAGTGCTTCACCGCCTGAGAGGGAGCCATCACCAATAATTGCAATAATATTTTCTTTATCTCCTTTTATATCTCTCGCTTTAGCCAGACCCGTAGCTAAAGAAACTGAAGTCGAAGTGTGACCTACATTGAAGAAGTCATGTTCACTTTCTTCCGGATTTGTATAACCGGAATCCTCTGAAAAGTGCTCATCGGAAATATATCCATTCTTTCTTCCGGTCAAAATCTTATGAGGATAGCTCTGATGAGATACATCAAATATAAACTTATCCTTAGGCGAAGAGAAAACATAATGCATGGCAATCTCTGCCTCCACCATACCGAAATTTGGACCAAAGTGACCGCCGATTTTAGTCAACCGGTTAAACAATGCCTCTCTGATTTCCGAAGCAAGTTCCTCCAGCTGCTCCATAGACAATTTTTTACATCTTCCGGTCCGTTAATTGTTTGAATAATTTTATAATCTGTCATTTACATTCTCCTTATCTATTTTCATTAGATTTCTTTAACGAGTAGATCAAATAATCCAGGCAATCTATGTTATCCTGATAAATATGTGTCTGTTCCATTAAATGTTTTCTATACATACATAACTGTGATAACAGCGCTTCTACATTGTTTTCTTGTGCCAGTTTCATGCAACACTGGATTGTTTTCTGATTACAGCCTGCGTCCACAAGATTCTGATAAATTATTCCATATTTGTCATTTGCTTCTGCCATCTGTCTGCACCTCCTGCTTAAATTATACATGCTTCAAACGATATATCTAATACTTATAATTCATATCACGATATTCTTGACAGGAATATCATTTGAGTATAGGATAATAAAAAAGGTTGGAGGTTGTACTATGGAAATTCGTGTACTTCGCTATTTTCTTGAAATTGCACGTGAAGGAAATATGTCAAGAGCTGCTGAAAGACTTCATGTTACACAGCCAACGCTCTCTAAGCAGATGAAGGATCTGGAACAAGAGCTTGGCAAAAAATTATTTAAGCGTGGCAGCACCAGCGTCAGTCTTACTGATGAGGGTATGCTTCTACGAAAAAGAGCAGAAGATTTACTGGCCTTAGCTGACAAAATCACAAACGAATTTCAGGCAATGGATGATATCACAGGCGGTGATATTTATATTGGCTGTGCAGAATCTTATCTTGTAAAGTATCTTGCCCGTGCTGTAAAAAAGTTAAGCAGCATTTATCCCAATATTCATTATCATGTTACCAGCGGTGATACCGAACAGGTAACGGAACGATTAGACCGTGGTCTTCTGGATATGGCATTTATTGTAGAACCGCCAGATTTATCAAAATACAATTATCTTGAAGTTCCTGAATACGATACATGGGGTGTTCTGATGAGAAAGGACTATCCATTAGCCACAAAAGAGGCTATTATCTTTGATGACTTATTGGATATTCCTATTTTTTGTTCGGAACAGTCTGCTAAAATGGATTTACCCCGTTGGTGTTCCGATAACCTTGACCGACTTAATATATTAGCGACATTTAATCTCTGCAATAACGGTGCCGTTTTTGTCCGTGAAGGGCTGGGGGTTGAGCTTACCTTTGACAAGTTAGTAGAAACAAATGCAGAAAGTGATTTATGCTTCCGTCCGATTACACCGCCCCTCCATACAAAAATGTATGTTATATGGAAAAAATATCAAATATTCACTCCTGTTGCTAATCTGTTACTGGAAGAAATAAAAAAGATCATCGTTTTACCATAATCGTGAAACGATGACCTTTTTGTGATTTGAACACAGCAAGACAAACTTCGATTTAGATTTCACCTGTAAAGTGTACCCTTTGTCAAGGACACTTTAAATTTATAAGCTGCTTTCATATTTTTAAACACGGACATAACCAGTAGATGGACCTGCACCAACTTTTGCGATATACCCACTCTTAACCAGATTCGTCAAAGTCCTTTCCACGGTAATTTTGCTTATATCAGGACAAAGCTCCATGATTTCTTTCTTTGTAATTTTGCCAACCTTGTTATCAATAACCGCTTTAATTCTATCAGGCTTAGAAAGACTCCGATGCTTCAAATGCTCTACACGGCTTTCGAATTCATTGTATGCTTTCAACATGATACCCAGATAATATTTAACAAAAGGCTCATAGCTGTTTTCTCCCTCATGCCAGCCAGTAGAACTTGCTTGAAGGGCTTCATAATATGTTTCCTTTGTCTTTTCAATCAACATTTCCATACTGATATATTTTCCAACGATGTATCCCGCCTTATAAAAAAGCAATAAAGTGAGCAAACGGCTCATCCTACCATTTCCGTCATTGAAGGATGGATACACAGAAAGTCCAGAATGAACATGGGAATCAAAACCAGTTTATCAATGCGGTCAGCTTCCCATGCTTCAAGGAAGCGAGCGCAAAGTTCTTCCATTGCTTCATCAGTCTGAAATGCGGGAACTGGAATAAAACGTGCCTTCTGATGACCCTCGGCATCTGTTTCTGCAATTACATTATCGGAATTCTTATAACTTCCACCAGCAGCCCCCTGTGAATAGGAGTACAGATCTCAATGTAACTGCAAAATAATGTTCGGTCTTGGGTTGATATATTCATAACCTTCGTAAATTGTGGAAAGTACTTCACGATAACCAGCAATTTCCTGCTCAGATCGGTTGCGGGGTTCTGCTTTTTGACTTACCAATCTTCCAAACGCTTATCGCTTGTAAATATACCTTCGATTCGGTTGGATGCTCCCGTACTCTGAATCAATGCAACTTCTAAGAGTGTTTTCAATTCATCTACATTGGCTTCGAGAAATAATTCCTGTTTGCCTTTATGTTCATGGATGCTGCTAACCATCTGAACAATTTCAGGTGTTAACAACTTTGCAGGACTTACAATAAAATCAAAGTCTCTCATAGGAATCTCCTTCATTTCAGATTTATCTCCATCATTCTATCATCAAATGATGGAGATCTCGATAGATTTGATGGAGATAGAATATCCGTATACACAATAAATATCCTCATTTCATCCATATATTATATCGTTTTACGAATTGTTTTTTTCACTAAAATTACACTATTTTTTCACTATTTTTCATTACTTCATCGTTTTCGCCAACGAATTGAGCAACGCCCGCCTCTCTGGATTCAGATTCTTTTTCTCATAAAATGCTTCTTTAAAAAGCTCTGCATTTTTCCTTTGGTCATCATCCGGAATATGAGAGTACGCATCCGTAATCATATTGACCTGTGCATGGCCGGAATCACCCTGTAATGCTTTGATATCAGATAATGGTACACACAAGCACGGAAAACACTTTATGCAAAATCTTCCACAGTAAAATCTATAAATAATCCGCAAAGGCAAAGGAAACCGACAGTTTACCATGTTTGGAATTATGGCAGTTCTTTTAGGAAGTGGAGATGCATTCCATCTGGTTCCTCGTGCAGTAGCGCTTTGTACAACTGGACTTGAGAACTTTACTGTACAGATGGGGTTAGGAAAGTGGATTACCTCTATCACTATGACTATCCTAAAATCATCCCCGCCTCAGAATTTGCAACAAATTGTTGCAAATTTTCTATATCCTTTTATTTTACAGAAGTACTTATTTTTAACTTTTTTCCTTCAGATTTTTATATTGCAAAAATCATATCACCATCTGCAGTATATCCTCTATATGTTCTGCATAATAATCAGCCCCATTCAGTTCCCCTTTCTCACCATATCCATACAGGCATCCTATAAAAGGGCTTTGCAGGACCTGGCACATTCCAGATCCTGTCTCCTGTCTCCGACTACCAGATAAGGGCCACTATATTCCCGGATGATTTCCTGCACAATTTCTGTCTTTGGACGGAATCTGTATGATTCACAGTCATAAAAACGATCAAACCATCGTTCCATCCCAAATTCCTTCCAGTGTGCCTCACGATATGAAGCTTTACAGTTACTTAAGATCACAAGGTGATATCCCCGGTTCTTCAAAGCTGTTAGCATCTCCTCTGCTCCCGGATACCACACTGCCTTATGTTTCCTGATCTGTCTTACCATCAGATCTCCTACCATCCTGCTTGCCTGCTCTTTATAGCTCTGATCCAGTTCCGGCAAAAATGTATTCCACATCTCCTTACTGTTAAGTCCCAGCCAGCCGGCAATTTCCACCGAGCCTATCTCCCGTTCTTCGGTAACCTTCTGTTCTGTCAGCCACTGATAGGTTTCACGAAATGCCGGTTCATAGATTCCAAGGGTATGATGGATCGTTCCATCATAATCGAATATGATCGTTTTTGTCATCATTTATTTTCCTGTCTTTTAGAGCTGCTTCATCAGATTGACCATCTCAATCGCAGATAATGCACAATCATAGCCTTTATTTCCCGCTTTGCTTCCTGCACGCGCAATAGCCTGCTCGATATTTTCAGTCGTGATCACTCCGAATAAAACCGGGATTCCTGTTGCAAGTTCAACCTGTGCGATTCCCTTGGCAGATTCATTACACACCAGATCATAATGTGAAGTATCTCCACGGATGACAGCTCCAACGCAGATAATTGCATCATATTTTCCTGACTGTGCCATCTTCTGTGCTGTAATCGGAATCTCAAATGCTCCCGGTACCCATGCTGCAGTAATGTTCTCTTCTTCTACTCCATGTCTTACCAGTCCGTCGACTGCCCCTCCCAATAATTTATTCACAATAATTTCATTGAATCTCGCTGCCACGATACCAACCTTCATTCCCTCCGGTGCTACTACTTTTCCTTCTACTAAATTGATCTGTCTCATTTTTTCTTCCTCCTGATATTTGCTGTTTTTTATAAATTTATTTCTTTAAAAATATGACCCATCTTTTCCTGCTTCGTCTTCATATACTTCCGGTCATACTTTTGTGCCGGAATCTCCAGAGGTACTCTCTCATTGATCTTCAGTCCGAATTCGCCAAGTCCATAGACTTTATCCGGATTATTGGTCAGTAATCTTAATGATTTCACACCAAGGTCTGACAGTATCTGTGCCCCGACCCAGTACTCTCTGAGATCCGGTGCAAACCCTAACTTCACATTAGCCTCCACAGTATCGTATCCCTGCTCCTGAAGCGCATATGCTTTGATCTTATTGATCAGTCCGATTCCTCGGCCTTCTTGTCTCATATACAGAATGATTCCTCGGCCTTCTGCTTCTACCTGGCGCATCGCTGTCTGCAGCTGCAGGCCACAGTCACATCTGAGCGATCCGAATGCATCCCCTGTCAGACACTCCGAATGTACCCGGCAAAGCACATCCTCACCATCTCCCAGATCACCTTTTACCAGTGCCAGATGATGCTCTCCTGTAATATCATTGATATAACCATACATTTTAAAATCACCGTACTGCGTTGGGAGGTTTGCAACGGCTTCCTCCTTTACATGCTTTTCATGTATTCTTATATAATCCTGCAGATCACGGATCGTAATAAATGTAAGGTTATGCTCTTTTGCCATTTCCCATAGCTGTGATGTACGCATCATAGTTCCATCTTCTTTCATAACTTCACAGCACACGCCGCATTCTTTCAGTCCGGCAAGTCTCATAAGATCTGTTGTTGCCTCTGTATGGCCATTTCGTACCAAAACCCCGCCTTTTCTGGAAATAAGCGGAAACACATGTCCCGGTCTTCTGAAATCCTCCGGTTTTGACTGATCATCCACACACTTCATGATAGTATAGGAGCGCTCTTCCGCAGAGATACCTGTGGTTGTATCTGCGTGATCTACTGCCACGGTAAATGCTGTACTGTGATTGTCCGTATTCTCCGCAACCATCGGCGGAAAGTTCAATCTCACCGCAATTTCTGCACTCATCGGTGTACAGATAAGACCCTTTGCATAGGTCGCCATGAAATTAATATTTTCTCTGGTCGCAAACTCTGCCGCACATATCAGATCTCCCTCATTTTCTCTGTCCGGATCATCTGTGACCAGAACTATTTTTCCTTCCTTAAGATCCCTAAGTGCTTCTTCAATTGTGTTGTACTGATAATTTTGTGACATAGTGTATATCCTCCTGTTCTAAAACCCGAATTCTTCAAGAAACTCCATCGTAATTCCGGATTCTTTTTTCTCTTCTTCGTTTTTTCTGATGCCAAGCAGTTTTTCTACGTATTTTCCGATCACATCATTTTCCAGATTAACCAGATCCCCCGGCACCTTTTCCAAAAGAGTGGTTTCTTCTCCTGTATGTGGAATGACCGACACCTGAAAACCAGCTTCATCAACCCTTGCAACTGTCAGGCTGATCCCATCAATACAGACGGATCCTTTTTCCACAATCAGATGCAAAATCTGTGGCGATGTCTCAATTGATACCCAGATGGCATTTTCTTCCCGGAGCATGGAACGTATCACGCCAGTCCCATCAATATGGCCGCTTACTATGTGTCCCCCGAACCTGCCGTCTGCAGCCATTGCACGTTCCAGGTTTACCTGGCTTCCGGCCTTGCAGCTGCCAAGACTGCTTCTTCTGATCGTCTCTGCCATCACATCGGCAGTAAATCCGTCCGGCTGAATCGACGTAACTGTCAGACACACACCATTCACAGCGATACTGTCACCGATCCTTGTCCCTTCCAGGACTTTCCGGGCTTTCACTGCCAGGATCCCTGATTCCCCTGTCAGCTGTATATAACGGACTTTTCCTTTCTCTTCTACGATTCCTGTAAACATGATTCCTCCTGTTTTTTATCACACACCTGACATTTTATCCGGATATCCTCACCGATCTGGCAGATATCTGTATATTTCAGTTCCACTGCTTCAGACGGCAGTTCAACTCCAATACCCTCTACCGGTGTCTTCCCAGCCACACCGCCAAACAGCTTTGGTGCCACAAAAGCCTGTACTTCCTTTACAATTCCAGCTCGCAGTGCACTGTCATTTAACGTACCTCCTCCCTCCAGGAGGATGCTGTCAATGCCTCTGTTTCCAAGATCTGCCATCAGCTTCTTAAGGTCTATCTGATTCTTTTCGTCGGGACAGTAAATGGTTTCAACTCCCATGGTATGTAATATTTTTATTTTCTCTTTTGCATTTTTCTGTTCTGCATAAGCCACGATCGTCCGGTACTTTTCCGCACTTTTTACAATCTGACTGCCCGGCGGGATCCTGAGCTTACTGTCACACACAATCCTGACAGGACTTTTCCAGCCTTCTACCCGGACGTTTAACATCGGATCATCTGCAAGCACAGTTCCAATACCAGCCATGATTCCCATGTACTGATGCCGCATATGCTGTACTTCTTTTCGTGCAGATTCTCCGGTGATCCATTTTGATGCTCCTGTTTTCGTTGCGATCTTCCCATCCAGTGTCATGGCATACTTCATTACCACATAAGGAGTCTTCGTAGTAATATAATGGAAAAACACCGGGTTCAGCTGATCACATTCTTCTCTCATAAAATCTTCAACTACTGTTACACCGGCTTCCCTTAACATCTGTACACCTTTTCCTGCCACTTTCGGATTCGGATCTCTGGAACCGATCACCACTTTTCTGATCTTCTGTTCAATGATCGCTTCCGTACATGGAGGTGTTTTACCATGATGACAGCAAGGCTCCAACGTGACATAAATCACCGCACCTTCTGCTGATTCTGTAAGAGAAGCAATTGCATTACGTTCCGCGTGAAGTTCTCCATACTTTTTATGATAGCCTTCCCCGATGATCTTTCCGTCTTTTACGATCACTGCCCCTACCATAGGATTGGGATTCGTCCAGCCTTCTCCTTTTTTGGCCAGTTGAATAGCCCGAAGCATATATTCCTGATCCGTCATTTCTATTCCTTCTTTCTTATTCCTGTTCTTTGCCTGGGCTACGCCGAGGCTTTTAAACATGTGCAATCGGATTCACAGACAAGTGAATGGTATAGTTATTTCGAAAACGATGTACCAGATACAAAAAAAGCCTGCAGAAATATCTGCAGGGTGGAATTGATCTGTTACATATGATTGATAAATGAATGTCTGATTTTCCTATATAAAAAGCTCTGAAATGGATCACCATCTCAGAGCTCTGATACTACATTCATTCATACAAAAAATCAACTGTACTATCATCTTCTTCCATCCAGACTGTACTGTCGGCCCCGGAATCTCACCGGATCATGCCTCTCGGCTCGCGGCTTTACCGCCGGTAGGGAATCTCACCCTGCCTGAAGATATCTTTTTGTTTATTTTAATACTTTATCTGTTGTTTGTAAAGCAGAATTTTTATTTTACTTAGTTTACTGATGGAGATAGAATATCCATATACACAATAAATATCCTCATTTTATCCATATATTATATCGTTTTATGGATTGTTTTTTCATTAAAATTACACTATTTTTTCACTATTTTTCATTACTTCATCGTTTTCGCCAATGAATTGAGCAATGCCCACATCTCTGGATTAGCCAATACTTTTGCCAGAAGTTCCGGATCGACTTCATCAGCAACAGAACCGTCACAAGCAACCAAACGATAACGGTTTCTGTATAGAGTTGGTTGAAGCTTCTGGTTAAAGATTTGCAAAAGTTCCCATAGTGCATTATCTTTTAATTTTGCACGCTGGTGATAGAAGGCGGCTTTTGATGGTGTTTCATCAGTGCGTCCGAAAAAATGATAAAGTTCTCTCTCTGATATTGTATATCTACTATAGTTTTAGATGTATCATCTTTACCATCTTGAATTGATCAGAAACCGCCATACTGACCTTTGTGGACAACTTTAAGCCGTTTTTAGGGATGTAACGATAGTATGGTTCCTCCGCAATCACTTTCACATTACCTCCGATTTTTGCTGCCAGTTCTTCCGCTGAATCCACATAAAAGAACATCTGTGCATCGGCATGGCCGACCTGTTTCATATATTTTTTCTTCATCATGGTCATTCCTCTTTTGTTCACCGTATCAAAACAACTTCCATATTTCCAAAATTGCTCAATCATACGCAGAAGGGCAATGACCTTAT
>ENA-OQCP01000732-OQCP01000732.1-human-gut-metagenome-genome-assembly--contig:-NODE-732-length-13990-cov-3.378417_pt1 | contig 13990 bp, 14 predicted proteins | sample MGYA00242760_ERZ504583 | MGnify/ENA primary metagenome ERZ504583 (study PRJEB26092, sample SAMD00036308) | human gut metagenome | host: Homo sapiens | study: EMG produced TPA metagenomics assembly of...
AGCTTCAAACCTATAACCGTAGGGATTATAACCAGTTTCCCATGAGACCTCTGGGGTGGAAATCACCACAAACTGTTCTGAGGGAATTTATTGATCGGGGTGTAACATATGTTTGACAAACCTACATATAAATGAATATTTACCTCTGCTTCTTTTATTTATCTATTTTATACATTTTATTGCAAAAATCAGGGGGCGCACACACATTTTCTTCGGCAATACATACAATAATCATAGAAAAAACGAGCCGTAATGCCCCTCTATACGCGCTTGCTTTTTCAGTATTTAATTTGTTTTTCACAAAAGAAACTAAAATATTTACATCAATATATTATTTATGGAGGCATTATGAATATAAAAGGACTTGATGTCAGCGAATTTCAAGGAGAAATCAACTGGGAACGGGTTAAAAACGCAGGCTATCAGTTTGCTATGATTCGTGCAGGTTATGGATTCAATACGATTGACAAACAATTTCAGAGAAATGCTTCTGAATGCAACAGAATCGGTCTTCCGATCGGAGTTACTGGTTCTGCTATGCTGTCAGTCCTGAAACGGCTATTCAGGAAGCCGACGGCTGTCTGCGCACCATTCGTAATTATAGAATTGATTATCCTGTCTGCTATGATATTGAACAGGCGTCCGCCGCTTATGCTCTCGGAGAAGGTGTCACTATCACTCCGGCTCTTGCAAAACAACTCGTTTCTTCTTTCTGCAATCGTATTGAAGCAGGGGCTACTATGCGATGTTTTACACAAACCGCAGTTTTTTAGACAATTATCTCGGAAATGATCTTGCAAAACGATATGCATTCTGGTACGCCCGCTATGCGTCTTCCTTCGACGGAACAGACTGCGGTATGTGGCAGTATACAAACGAAGGAAGTGTTCCCGGTATCGGCGGAAATGTAGACCTTGATATCGGCTACATCGATTATCCCGGCATCATCCGCCGGGCAGGACTTAATCACCTGTCTGAAACTGCTCCGCCGCCCGCTCCTCCCTCCGCTCCGACATATATCACTTATACGATTCAACCCGGTGATACATTAAGTGAAATTGCCGAAAGATTCGGAACAACCGTCTCTTCTCTTTCCGCTCTGAACGGTATTTCCGATCCCAATCTTATTTACGCCGGAAATACACTCCGCATTCCACAAGGCGGGAATTCTGCTTCGGTTTATTACACCATTCAGCCGGGAGACACATTAAGCGAAATTGCCGAAAGATTCGGAACGACCGTCGCTTCTCTTTCTGCCTTGAACGGTATTTCTGATCCCAACTTAATTTATGCGGGAAATACACTTCTAATTTCTCAATAACTTTCAGTACCGATAGATTTTTTTATCTTTTCTTTTCAATAAAGCGCGGTTTCTTTAACTATCTAAATTTAAGAATTTCATAACTTTTTTTCGTTTTCTTTTAGACATTAAACATACTTTAGACACATTTTGAAGATATACTGTTCAACAGATAGTTGATAAAACAACTATCTCCCCCTCATAAAGTAAAGACATCCCGGATAACCGGGATGTCGCACTTTACTCTCATTCCTTTAGATAACTATAAAAACAACGAAACCCGTTAGCCGGAAGGTTAGCGGGTTTTCGCTGTTTATAGAACTGTTCATCTCGTCTGTGGATAGTTCTTAGACAATTCACTATAACTCTAAAAATCATTATTCCTATTGTTTTCGTATCAATTCCCTTTTTATCGCAAACAGCAGTAAGAAAAATGCAATCATCATTCCGATATGAGACAATCCTGCCAGACCGGACAGCATCCCATTCCCCATTTTTCCAAGCTCTATTCCGAGAACCTGCACAATTCCGCGAATAAGCATCATCACCACCATGGCAGGCAATGCGATATTATAGAGAACAAAAAATTTCTTAAACAAAAGATTTTCCGCCAACATTGTTACTTTTGCGAAAAGAGCCGTTATAAGAAATAACAATGTTCCCATCACCAACAGATGAACATGCAGCACTCCTAATGTAGTCGGCTCTGTATATCCGTTCCATTTTGTAAATTCCCGATAAAATACGCCTCCCGCCATTGCAAATATAAAATAAACAATCGCTGTATTTATAATTCTTTTCATATGTATCTTCTCCTTAGTTTTTACTCCTCATCTTTTATGCATCTATACTTTCTCTATACTTCCTCTATACTTTCTCTATGCTTTTTCGTTTACTTATGCTTTCTTCCTGTAAGCCTGTATATAATTTCTTCCAAATAAAACGCCTGCCATGAAAAGTGCCGCTCCCAATCCTGTGTAAAATACAGCTATAAACCGCTCCGGCAGTAAATGGAATGAACGAATAATAATCCCGAAACTTATCATAAACGCCATAATTAAAAATGATTTCAAATCAAAAAATTTATAAAACAGTTGCTTTTCTTCTTCATATCCTTGAATTCTTATTGTATGTTTATTTGTCAACTTATAAAATACCATGAACCAAAAGAGAAGAAACACGATAATTGTCACGATATAATTTATTACAGTCTGATATTCAGCATAAGTTTCAATCCCGATCCTCAAAACGTTAAATCCTGCGATCATCCAGACAAGACTTGCCAAAAGCAAAAGATTCTGTTTCTTTATCTTCATAACCCATCTCCGTTCCACATCAACTCTTTCTCTTAATACAAATAATTTTTTACAAATTCCAAAAAGGACTCTTTTTCATTTTGTTTTTCCAGTAATATTATAAAAACAAGGTAAATATATAGTCCGTAAAAATTTCGGCAGTCAGATTTTCTGTAAATATCCCTTGACGTATTTTTTCATCATTTTCCAAAAAATGTGCCATTTGATTTTTTAACCTCAGAAAATATACTTCCATCGCCTTTTTTCCTTCTTGTCTTTCTCCTGCCGTAAACCCCAATGCATGCATGGAAAAAAAATTTCGGATAACGGCTTCGGCTATTTTCAACACCTTCAAACAACAGGTTTAAGTATTCCACAATATTCTCGCATTTTTCTAAAGTTTTTCCCATTTGAAATATATCTTTCCACACTGCCTCTATTGTAGCAGACAAAAGTTCTGATTTTGAAGAAAAATAATTATACAAAGAACCTAGTGCAATTCCGCATTCAGATGCAACGGTTCTCATATTTACTGCGGCAATTCCTTTTTTTGCCACAATCCCACAGCTTACTTTCAATATTTCTTCTTCCGACGTAACCGCTCTGCTCAACTCTTATCACCGTCCTCTTTATTCTATTCTCCTTTCCCGCTTTCCCTTTTCAGTTTTTTTAATATGAACATTGTTCATGTTAATATTCTATACAATATTTGTCAAGTTTTTTCTCCTGTTTTCCAATTTTTCTCTTTACTCTCTTTTTACAACTTCAAAAGAACCGATTCCCAAAAGAGAATCGGTTCTTTTATATCGCCTCACAATATTATATTATGAAAACTTTATTCTTATTTTTGTTCTTATTTTTTCTTTTTATTTTTGATAATAAGAACTGCCGCCACAACGGCGATTGCAGCCACAAGACCCGCGATCGGAAGCCATACGTTCTTATCGTCGCCTGTCTGTACCGCACCGGAATTGTTCTTTCCTTCCTCTTTGCCGGATGTCGGAGGAACTTTTCCTTTCTCTTCAACAGTCACGTTGACCGTTACTTTCCTGAATTCTTCCGGAATTGTGATTCCTTCTTTTGTCTGAAGTGTTCCTGTCAGTTTATATGTTCCTGCTTTGTCTGCTTTATACACATCTGTGTTCCATACGATTGACAGTTTATCTTTCGCCTTGTTATCAAGTGTCACTTTCACTTCTTTCGGAAGGGCAAGTTTCTCTGCCGGAGTTCCGAATTTCACAGTAAGGTCAGCAAGTTTTTCTACTGCTATAACCACTTTGTCTTCCGGCTGCGGCGGGTCTACTTCTCCGCCTTTTTCTTCTACAGTTACGTTGATCGTTACTGTCTTGAAGTTGTCAGGAAGTTTAATTCCTTCTTTTGCCTGAAGTGTTCCTGTCAGTTCGTACGTTCCCGCTTCGTCTGCTTTATACGCATCTGTGTTCCACTCTACTGACAGTTTGTCTTCTGTCTCGTTATCTAATGTTACTTTTACTTCTGTCGGAAGAGCGAGTTTCTCAACTGAAGTTCCGAACTCAACCGTAAGATCAGTAAGTTCTTCTACTTTTGTAACTACTTTGTCTTCCGGCTGCGGCGGATTTACTTCGCTCTCTTCTACAATTACATTGATCGTTACTGTCTTAAACTTATCAGGAATCTTAACGCCTTTCTTCTTCTGAAGTTCTCCTGACAGCGTCTGTGTTCCGATCTGATCTGCTTTGTAATTATCTGTCGTCCATTTTACTTCAAGTACATCTGCAACACGACCGCCTTCCAGTGTAACATTTACTGTTTTTGGAAGATCCAGTTTATCAGCAGCAGTTCCTTTCTTCACTTTAAGATCGGCAGGTTTCTCTACGCCTACAACTGTCTTTGCATTCCAGTCGTCTACCGTCAGGTTAATTACTGCAGGTACAGCTTTGTTTCCTGATGCATCTACAGCTACGATACGGATACTGTAGCCTTTGCTTTCATCCGCGTTTTTCAATGTATATTCTGTCTTATCGCTTTCAGATACGATCACGCCGTCTACATATACAATATATGTAACTTCGCTTCCTTCCGGATCTTCTGACGGAGCCCATGTGATCTTCACATCTTTTTCACCTTCTTTTACTACGCTGATTCCACTTACCTGTGCCGGAGCTTTTTCATCTGCCGCCGCCACTGTCGTGAACGGCTCGCTGCAAAGAGCTTTTTCCGACTCTACTTTATTATGGTTTACTCCTACGATCATAAATACATAAGATGTACCCGGTTTCAGATTCGTAAACCGCACCGTTGTCTCTGTTGTTGTCACAGGTTCTCCTGCATTATCCGGAACAGTATCTGTAATTGCTTTCAGCGCTTTTGCTGTTCCTTCATGTTCTACAGCATATACTTTATAAGACTCTGCCCTTGGAAGTTTCGTCCATGAAACAGTTGCTTCTGTACTTGTAACTCCCATTACAGTTGCTTTTGCATCTTCCGGAATCGTCGGAGCCGGAATTTCTGCCGCTTCAAGTTTTGCACCTGCTGCGTTCAAGTCTGCTGCAAGCTTATCAGCCTGCTCTTTTGTCGTCTTGTCGTCATTCATTCCCTTAACGGCATTGTCGTATGCTGTCTTAAACTCGTTCCACAGATTTTCTGCGTAATCGTCTTTATTCAAACCGCTGTATTTTTCAATCGCAGCCTGAAGCGCCGATTTATCAACAGAAGCCGCTGCCGGAGTGAATACTTCAAGATAATCAATGTTTACGTTAATGTTTCCATGATCTGTTGCCGCTGTAAACTTGATTGTATGTTCTGTATTTTCCAGATCTGTCTTTTCAAATACGCACTGCTGCGGTGATCCGCCGGATTTTTCTTCCCAAAGAACTGCGTCGCTTTCTGCCTTTCCGTCCAGTTCTACAGTAAATTTGCCTTGCGTATTATTTTTCTGAGCATAGAACTTAATGCCTGTTCCTGTAAATGTATAGCTGAACCATGCTCCTTCTGTACTTGTCTCCGTCTTAGTTCCGCCGTGATGCTTATCAGCTTCTCCTGTGTACGGATTACTCCAGCCTGTTTCACTCCATGTGATCTTCGGATTCTTGGAGTTCTTATCATCCGAGCAGTCCTCGATGATCTCTGACTGCGCTGTCACATCCGGGATTGCAACTGTAATCTCGCATGTGCCTGAGATTTCGGCATTTTCTTTCGATGTCGCTTTTACTGTCACAACACCGTTTGCTGTTCCTGCTGACAGAAGACCGTTTTCATCGATCGTAGCTGCCGCGCTGCCTGATTTTGTTGTAACAGACCACGTAACACCTTTATTGATCGCCTCTGCAGGAGTTACTGCCGCTTTCATCTGAAGCGTCGATCCGGCTTTGCTCACCGTCGTCATTCCGCTTGCAGACGTTACCTCTACTTTTTCAACCCGCGCCGCTTCTGTATTCAATACATTAAACGCGTCAAGCTCTACTTTATCTCTGCTTGCAGATGCATTTTTCTCGCCCATCGCCCGAACTTTAACCGTATGGATTCCGTATTCAAGCGTCTTATCTTTATGCTCTTCTGTAGAGAATATTTTTGCCTGTCTTTTTTGAGTTGCCGAATAAGTATCTGCTGTTGCCCATACTTCTCCGTCGATAGAGATTTCAACTTTACCTCTGTCGTTTTGTGTACAGGAGAATACTTCGATACCCGTTCCGCAGAATGTAAGTTCCGCTGTCTCTGTTCCTGTCGGGTCTTCTAAGTATTTCACTGAACCGCCGTAGTTTCCTTCCTGGCTGATCCAGTTGCCCCAGCTTCCTGTATATTTGATACGTTCGTCCTGATCGTCGATCATGCCGATCATGTTACGGCAGTCATCTACCGTTGCTTCCGAACTGAACTCGCTTTCTTTTCCGTCGATCACAGCCGTAACTTTGTACTTCAATGTTCCGAGCACATCCCAAGCGTCTGTGTCTGTCCATTCTGTCGCTTTCAGTTCTGTCTGAACCTGTACCCACTCGCCGCCTTCAATCTGACGGTATACATTATAAGATACTTCTGTTCTGGCTTTGACCGCATCCCATGTAAGAACTGTCTCTCCGTCTTTGATCTTCGTTACCTTAAGACCTGTAGGAGCTGCAGCTAATGTATTATCAGGGATAGCAGTGATCGTATATGTCTTTCCTGCTTCTGTATTGAAGGAAATACGATCTGAAGTCACCGGTGTGATCTCAACGAGGTTTCCGTCACTGTCTTTTACAGTTGCAAGTGAAAGATTTGCGTACTGAACAACCGCTTCTCCGCCGTTATTAGAGTGGATCGAAGCTTCTGTCAGTTTGTTGTCTGCCCATGCCATATCAACCGCAAAATTACCGCGGGCAAGCAGACCTTTCACATTACCTGTTCCCCATGCTTTCGGAACTGCAGGCATCAGGTCGATGTGACCCATGTTGCTCTGAACAAGCATTTCCGCAACTGCCGCTGTGTAACCGAAGTTTCCGTCGATCTGGAACGGAGCATGTGTATCCCACAGGTTTGTCATAATCTTATTGTTTGTGATCATCTTAGACAATACATCATAAGCCTTATCGCCCTCTGCAAGTCTCGCCCATGTTGCGACACGCTGAGCCATCGCCCATCCTGTCGTCACATCTGTTCTGTTCTGCATCGATACTTCGCTGCCGCCAGCCACTCGTCATTCTGAGCGATCAAGTCTCCCGGATATAATCCGAGCATATGGGAAATATGACGATGACCATATCCTTCTCCCATCTTCTGACCATTCTCATCTGTATTTAATGTTGTCTCGTTATACCACTCTTTGATCTGTCCGCTGTCACCGATCTCAATCGGTCCTTTTAAGTCAGCCTGATTCTGTTTCCACTGTGCGACTTTCGCTTCGTCAACTCCCAAAGTCTCTGCCGCTGTGATCGTATCTTCATATAACTGCCAGATCAACGAATGCTCATATGTATTACCTGCAGTTCTCGGTCCGTGCTCCGGTGAATAACTCGGAACAGACACAAGCTTACCTTCTGAATCTCTCATCAGCATCTGATCGTACAGCGTCGCTTCTTCTTTCATCATCGGGTAAATATGAGTCTGCATGTACTCTGTATCTCCCGTAAACTCATAATATTCCCAACAGTTCTGAAGAATCCACGGAACGCCTGCCGGAGACCATCCCCAGTCGAATACCCAGCCCGGGTTCGTCCATCCGTACGGGTTGTTCTGTGTATGCGCCATAAATCCGTTTTCAGGATTTGCTTCCGTACTTTCAACTCCTGCGTAAATCTTCGCCGTAATACGTCCCGGCTCTCTGAGCGAATCTACATAGTCGATCAGCGGTTCTGCGCATTCCGCCATATTCGTCGTATATGTCGGCCAGTAGTTCATCTGCAGATTGACATTCATATGATAGTCCGAATGCCATGCGGAGTTATTCGCTCCGACCCAGATTCCCTGCAAGTTCGACGGAAGAGTTGCTCTTCTTTCATTCTTCGTTCCGTCTTCGTTCACAGGAGTCTCTCTCGATGATCCCATCGTCAGATAACGTCCGTACTGGAAGAGCATCAATTCCAGATAACGTTTTTCTGTTTCGGAAGCCGTTCCTTTTTTATATGCCTCCAACAGCTTATCCGTTGTCTTGTCAGACACTGCCTGTCCGATGTTAAGATCTAATCTTCCGAAAATATGATCGTAATCATTTACATGATCTTCTTTTAACGTCTCATATCCGCCGGCTTTTACTTTCGCCTCAGCTCCGGATACATATCCTTTTACCAAAGCAGCGAGCTGTTCTTTTGTCTCGCCTGTACGGTATTTCGGATAATCGTTTTTATAATCCGTTCCGATGGAAGTAATGATCGTAATCGCTTTCGCGCCGCTTACCGTGATCTTACCGTTTTTCGAGTCGTCTTTGATCTGCCCCGCCGTTCCGTCATCTTTGATTACCTTCGTATAAGACTGAACTTCAACTGGTTATCTGTAAGCTGTCCGTCGATCGCGATTGCATTGTCGGATACTTTTTTGTCAAATGTTCTCGCGTAAGAATCTGCTTCCGGTTTGTTTTGACTTCCGCCTTTTTCCTCATCCGGTTCTACACGAACGTCAAAATCAAGCGTTCCGCCGTCTGTTGCAGTCAGACGTGTTACAAGAACGTTGTCAGGATAGCTTACGAAGTTTTCTCTTGTATAGTGCGCTCCGTTGAGATCATAATTCACTCCGGCTACCGCCGTGCGAAGATCCAGATCGCGCGAATATCCCGAAACGTTATTCTTTGTAACATTTTTAAAATCCAGATACATATTGCCATAACTTAAATAATATCCGTATCCCTGTACTCCGGCGTCATCACTGACTCCAATAAGCTGTCCTGCAAGATTACTGTCAAACCCTTGTCCGCTTTTCAGTTTCTCTTTCAGTTGTGCCATAACCTTGCCGTTCTGACCTTTTGATTCAATATTACCGCCGTTATATTCCGGTCGCTGTCTGAAGGACCGCCGGACCAAAGCGACTTTTCATTCAACTGAATTCGCTCTGTCTGAACACCGCCAAACACACTGGCTCCAATCGCGCTGTTTCCAAGCGGAAGAGCCCACTGCTCCCACCCCGTATACGAATTGGGCGCCTCTTCATCATACCACAAACGCAAAGCATTTCCCTCCGTTTCCTGTGTCTGTGCCAAAGCAACGTTATCCTCGGCCGCTACAGAGAAAGGAGCTGCCGATACAACAGTCGCCATCGCAAGTGCGACAGATAACGCTTTCCCGCCTGCTTTTGAAAGCTTCCTTTTCATCTTTTTCCTCCTTTAAATTCGCACAGAAGTACAGCCATAAATAAATTAAGCCGAATACTCCGATGCTACGTTGTACTGTTTATCATATCACACTTTTATTATATTTTGTTATATTTTTATGATTTAAAATAGTAAGTTTTTTATATTTTCGCTTTTTTTACACATAAATTCAAGGATAGCCGCAGCCATTTTTTGTATATATAGTCTATACCGCGTCTATCCTTTTCTCTTTTTACGTTATATTTACCTTATACACAGGTCGATTTTCTCCGATCTGTCACCTGCAGTTCTTCCGATAGGTGATTTCCAGTCCTTTCAAAACAAGATCATCGTCTCGAATAATCTTTCTTCTGCAATGAGGAATGATTTTTTCCGCCACTCCCCCTGTCGCAACTACCGTTACATCGCCGTCCACTTCTTCTGACAGTCGATCGATCAACCCGTCGATCGCCGCAGCGCTGCTGTAAACGATACCGCTTTTCATACAGTCCACCGTATTTTTTCCTATAATATGCCCCGGTTCTTCCAGACTGATCCCGCCAAGCTGAGACGCATTGGTGTAAGGGAATCAAGAGAAACTCCAATCCCCGGATAAATCATGCCGCCGATATAGTTTCGGTTTTTATCTATAACACAAACCGTGTTTGCCGTACCCATATCAAAAATAAGAAGAGGCGTCGGATATTCCGCAATCCCTGCCACCGCTCCGACAACAAGGTCGCTGCCAAGCTGCGCCGGATTGTCGATCCTGATATTTAATCCGGTCTTGATCCCCGCGCCTACGATAAGGACTTCCTTTTTTAAAATCTTTTCAACCGCAGCTTTTACAACCATCGTAATCTGCGGAACAACCGACGAAATGATACCGCCTTCTAAATCTGCCTTTTTAATATGGTAGATGTCGAGTACGTTTTTAATATCGATCGCATACTCCAGTTCCGTCTTTGTCTTAACAGTTGAAATCCGTTCTACGAACACGCATTTTGAGCCGTCAATGCAGCCGAGCACGGTGTTTGTATTTCCGATATTAATAGCCAATATCATTTCTAAAACCAAGCCTTTCTCTTACATTCTTTTTCAAAAGCGCTCTTCCGATACATAAAGTCAGCACACCTGCCACGATTGCTTCCGGAACGCCGTTTATCCCGATAATAGAAAGAATAAATGTGTATACGCCCGATACCGCCACATTATTTGCCGATGCATATGCTTCCCTGAAAAACAGAAAAATCAGATTCATAACAAGCAGCGTATTTGTCATTGCGCCCGCCACGCCTGCAGTCACAAGTCCAATGCTTGACACACCGGTCTTTTTTGTTTTTTCATTTGAAAAACGAATGATAAGCTTATATACATAATACGGTATAATTCCCACAAGTATGCGGGGAAGAAAACAGATAATCACACTTCCCCATCCGCCGCTTACGCCTGCAATACTGTAAAACGGAGTAAATACAAACGATGTCGGTGTCGGATTCATCGTATTGTTAATAAAACTTGTCAATCCAAAAAGGAATCCTAAAGCTCCGCCTTTTTTCGGTCCCATCAAAAGCGAAGCGATAATAACCGGGATATGTATGATCGTCGCACGGGTAAATCCAAGCGGGATATATCCGAGGAAAGGGGTAAAAGCCATCACACATATGACAGCTCCGAATATTGCCACCTGAACCATACTCATTGTACTGAATTTACTTGACGAGCGCTGTTTCCCCGACGTCTGCCGATCTTTGCTCGCGGTCTTTAGATCCGCTGCATACTGATCTGAGCCGTATACTTCTGCCGTATTCATTTCTTCCGCACATGATACTGTGCTGTTTTCTGTTACTGTTTTGTTTTCCATGTCTGCCTCCTTGTTATCATTCCCTTTCGGGATACAATACATTTGCTTTTTGTCTGCTTCTTATCGTTCCTTTCGGGATACAATACATTTGCTTTTTGTCTGTTTCTTATCAGACTTTTCTGGCTTCTGCAATCATCGTCAAAAGTTCTGCGGCTGTCTCCTCTTTTGTCATTTTTCCGAGTGAAACTTCCTTCTCTTTCGTGATGACCGTTACGACATTTGTATTTCCGCCGAATCCTGCGCCTTCCACACGAAGACTGTTTGCGGCGATCATGTCAAGCCGCTTCTTTTCCAGTTTTCTTTTTGCATTTGCAATCAAGTCTTCCGTTTCCATTGCAAACCCGCATAAAAACTGCCCCTGCTTTTTGTGTGCTCCGAGATAAGCCAAAATATCGTCTGTGCGTTCCAGCTCAAGCGTCAGATCCGATCCGTCTTCTGTCTTTTTCATCTTGCTGCCTCTTATGTGTTTCGGTCTGTAATCCGCCACTGCTGCCGCTTTGATAATGATATCCTGTTCCTGCGCCCGTTCCTTAACTGCCTCGAACATCTCCTTTGCGGAACATACATTTACAACATTTACAAATGCAGGTTCTTCCTCGGCAGTTGGCCCTGATACGAGCGTCACCTCAGCGCCTCTCCTTGATGCGATTTTTGCAATAGCATAACCCATCTTTCCGGTAGAATGGTTTGTAATATACCGTACCGGATCGACCGCTTCCTGTGTCGGGCCTGCCGTTACAAGGATCTTCAAACCTGCCAGATCTTTTTCATATGCGATTTCCTGCAAAATGACATCGAGCAGAACGTCCGGCTCAACCATCTTTCCGGCTCCGGTATCTCCGCATGCAAGGTATCCCACTGCCGGATCTACAACACCGTATCCGTATACCTGCAAGATCTTTAAGTTGTCCTGCACGATAGGATTTTCATACATGTTCGTGTTCATCGCAGGCGCGATAAATTTCTTACATCTGCATGCCATAACCGTTGTTGTCAGCATATCGTCCGCTATGCCGTGGGCGACTTTCCCGATCACGTTGGCGCTTGCCGGTGCGATCATTACGATATCCGCTTTCTTTGCCAGAGACACATGCTCCACGCTATACTCAAAATTACGGTCAAACGTGTCTACAAGACACTTATTTCCCGTCAGCGTTTCAAACGTGATCGGATTGATAAAATTAACCGCATTTTTCGTCATAAGCACATGTACGTCCGCATGAAGCTTTTTCAGCGCACTGGCAAGATACGCGATCTTATACGCAGCGATACTTCCGGTAACTCCGAGCAAAACTGTTTTGTCTTTTAACATTTTCGTACCCCCTTTCCTTTTGCTCCGCTTCATTATATTGTATCGTATATAAAAAATCAACCTGAACAAATCGTATGTTCAGGTTGAAATCCGCCTTTTTTCAGGAAATGTATTCTCAAAGAAAATCACTGTCTGCATTACGCATTTTCCGAGTTTTTCTGAATCTGCACATGCTGCGTAAGCTTACACAGCAAAATACCTCCCGTACTGTTTCCGAGAATCATAATAAGAAGCGAACAGCATATTTTGTCGGTGTACTTACAAGACCAAAATAAAACATATTTGCAATACAGTGCTCGAATCCTGCCAAAATAAAGACCGAAACGCAAAGAAAGACTGCGATCGTGCCTAAAATATTCGGCTGTTTTTTAAATGTTGCCACGGCAATATACATCAGCATTCCACAACAAACAGCCAGCAAAAACAAACTAATATATGTATCTGACAATTTCGTTTCTACGATCGGGCCCGCCTTCTCAACCAATCTTACTCCGACACGGGTTTGTTTCATAAGAAACGCCATAATATTAACACCGATTCCGTTTCCGACCAAAGTAATCAATGTCTCGGCACAATTTTCTTTACAGATATATCCGATCTTGCCGGTAAACAAATTCAATTCCAAATTGATAATCGTAAAAAGTCCTAATCCGAATAAAAATGACGCCACGATTGAATTGTCCATATTCAAAAAAACAGTACAGCCGATCCCGATCATCAACCCGGCAACAACAGATTTTTTTAAAGCTGATAAATATTCCATACCTCACCTCGTTCTTTTTCTTCTAAAATTGTAAGTATTCTTAATTAAATGTTGTATAAAACCCGACGATACCGCCCCGGCTCGCAGGCACAACGTGCCTATTATACCATAAATACCGCAAATGTATAGAACTCTTTTTCCGTTTTATTAATCTTCTGTTTAGAAATTTTCGTATTCTTTTATTCTTTCAACATACTTTAGACATATTTTCTCTTTATACTAAGTATCAGATAGTTGATAAACAACTATCCCCCTCATAAAAGTAATGATATCCCCTGAACAAGGATATCACGCTTTACTCTCATTCCTTTAGATAACTATAAAACAACGAAACCCGTTAGCCGGAAGGTTAGCGGGTTTTCGCTGTTTGCAGAAACTTTTACGATTTTTAATCGACTGTATTTCACGATAAATATGTTGTTATAAAAAGAAACTTTTGCTAAAATAAGACAAGGCACTACATGAGAATGGTAGGCGGTTAGTCTTCAACAGAGAGACCGAACTCTCTGATTACATAGAAATCCTGTTTGCAGGAAATCTTGGAAAGGAGGGCTTAACTTATGAGTGATTTTGAAATGCTCTCCATCGTACTAATGATACTTAGTATTGTTGTAACGATTCTGATAGCGTACATAAATCAATCAAAAAAGTAACCGCCCCTCGACCAAGGAATACGGTTACTTTTTTGTAACTTTATCAAATTTGGACTAACCAACTATCAGTAGT
>ENA-OQCP01000733-OQCP01000733.1-human-gut-metagenome-genome-assembly--contig:-NODE-733-length-13984-cov-2.367540_pt1 | contig 13984 bp, 15 predicted proteins | sample MGYA00242760_ERZ504583 | MGnify/ENA primary metagenome ERZ504583 (study PRJEB26092, sample SAMD00036308) | human gut metagenome | host: Homo sapiens | study: EMG produced TPA metagenomics assembly of...
CGTGGGCATCAAAGGTGGACGATGTTCGGAGGTCGGGGGTACTTTTCCCACCATGGCCCGCACGGCACCCAGCGTGACAGATGCTCGCCGCCCAGCAGGAGCGGGAACTTGCGTCGTGCAGGATCTCTGCCGCGCGGCTCTGGATGTCGGCCAATGCGCTCTCGCTGGAGCCGAAGCAGAGCTCCAGATCGCCGCTGTCGAAGATGTCAAAGTCCGTCAGGTCGGCGTTCTGGTAGGGGCTGTAAGTCTCCAGACCGTAGCTTTCGTGCCGGATGCAGCCGGGCCGAACCGGGCCCCCGGGCGGTAGCTGGTGGTGGAATCGTAGGGGGCACCGTACAGCACGATGCTGGCGGCACGGTAGCTGCTGTCGCAGCCGATAAAGGTTTCAACGTTGGGGTAAAGCATCAGTGTTCCTCCACTTCCCGCAGCATCTCCTCCAGAAAAGCCGCAGGTAGAATGCTCCGATATGCAGTTTGGTGGTGTAGTACCGGGTGCGCATGTTCAGGGCCTTCCAGGCGTCTGCATCCAGATCATCGATGGGGTGGTACTTCTTGCTGGCAAAGCCGAACAGCCAGTAGCCCGCCGCAAAGGTGGGGATGTGGGCCTGATACACCCGGCTGATGGGGAAGGTGGAAGCAATGCGCTTGTGGCTGCGCTGCATGGCGCTGGCATCCTCGGCGTAGAAGGGGCTGCCCTGCTGGTTGACCATGATGCCGTCCTCTTTCAGGGCGTTGAAGCAGCTGCCGTAGAACTCGCGGGTGAACAGGCCCTCGCTGGGGCCGAAGGGATCGGAGGAGTCCACGATGATGAGGTCGTATTCCTCCTCGCACTGGCGGATGAACTTGAGGGCGTTCTCAAAATAGATGTGCACCCGGCGGTCATCCATCCGGCAGGCGTTGCCGGGCAGGTAGGCGCGGCAGGCCTCCACCACCTGGGGGTCCATCTCCACCAGGTCGATGCGCTCCACCCGGTCGTAGCGGGTCAGCTCCCGCACCACGCCGCCGTCGCCCGCGCCGATGACAAGGATATCCTTTGCCTCCCGGTGCACGGCCATGGGTACATGGACGATCATCTCGTCGTAGATGAATTCGTCCCGCTCGGTCAGCATCACATTGCCGTCCAGTGTGAGCACCCGGCCAAACTCGGGCGTTTCAAAAATATCAATACGCTGGTAATCGCTCTGCTTGGAGTAGAGCTGCTTGTTTACCCGGATGCTATGCTTCACATCGGGGGTGTGAAATTCCGAAAACCAAAACTCCATCTGCTTTCCCTCCTTATGCCAGAACGTTCAGGTGCAAAATATCAGGGTCCTCAGGGCCGGTCATGCTGCAGCCCTTGGCCTTGGCGTACTCGATATAGTTCAGGATCTCCTTGGTGATGCGCTCGCCGGGGGCCAGAATGGGGATGCCCGGCGGGTAGCACATGACGAACTCGCTGCAGACCATGCCCTCGGTCTCCCGCAGGGGCAGGCTCTTTTTGGGGGCATAGAAGGCCTCCTGCGGGCTGGCGGCCACCACGGGGTCGATGTATTCCTGGCTCAGCAGGCCGGTGCCGTCGGTGTGGTAGCGGCGCTTGATCTCGGCCAGAGCGCTGACCAGCCGCTCGATCTCCTGGGGGCGGTCGCCGATGGAGAGGTAGGCCAGGATATTGCCGATGTCGCCGAACTCGATCTGGATGTCGTACTCGTCCCGCAGGATGTCGTAGACCTCGATGCCGGCAAGGCCGATGTCCAGCGTGTGGACGCTGAGCTTGGTGGTGTCAAAGTCAAAGACAGAGTTGCCGTTGCACAGTTCCTTGCCAAAGGCGTAATAGCCGCCCACGGCGTTGATCTCCTCCCGGGCGTACTCGGCCATATCCGCCACCTGATGGAACACCTGCCGCCCCCGCAGGGCAAGGTTGCGGCGGGAGATGTCCAGACTGGACATGAGCAGATAGCTGCCGGAGGTGGTCTGGTCAGTTGATGATCTGCCGCACATAGCCCTGATGCACATTGGGCCCGATGAGCAGCAGGCTGCTCTGGGTCAGGCTGCCGCCGCTCTTGTGCATGGAGACCGAGGCCATATCGGCCCCCGCTGCCATGGCGGAAACGGGCAGGCCGTTGCCAAAGTAAAAGTGGGTGCCGTGGGCCTCGTCAGCCAGGCAGAGCATCCCGGCCTCGTGGGCCATCTTCACGATGCGCGCAGGTCGGAACAGATGCCGTAGTAGGTGGGGTTGTTCACCAGAACGGCCACGGCGTTGGGGTGCTCCTTGATGGCCTTGGCCACCTGCTCCCGCTTCATGCCCAGCGAGATGCCCAGCCGTTTGTCCACCTCGGGATTCACATAGACCGGGACCGCGCCGCAGAGCACCAGCGCGTTCAGCACACTGCGGTGCACGTTGCGGGGCAGGATGATCTCATCGCCCCGTTTGCAGGCTGTCAGCACCATGCTCTGCACAGAGCTGGTGGTGCCGCCCACCATTAAAAAGGCATGGGCCGCGCCAAAGGCATCGGCGGCCAGCTCCTCGGCCTCCCGGATGACCGATACCGGGTGGCAGAGATTATCCAGCGGCTTCATGCTGTTCACGTCCACACCCACGCACTGCTGGCCCAGAAAGGCCGTCAGTTCCGGGTTGCCGCGGCCCCGCTTGTGGCCGGGCACATCAAAAGGTACCACACGCATCTGCCGGAACTGCTCCAGCGCCTCGTAAATGGGCGCGCGGCGCTGATCCAGCCGGAACCGTGTACGGTTCTCACTCATCTTTTCTCCTCCGTCCCTGGTTCCGGCGCAGCAAAAAAAGCGCAGGCCCACCACAATGGTGCAGACCTGCGCTTGAAAAAGCGTTCTGAACATGCAGACAAGGCCCCCGGTGACACTGGGGAAAACCTTCGCATGGTTCAAAAAGACGGGATGACGAGAGTCTATATAGCAATTACACTTTTACTACTCTTATTGACCGTTTCACAAGTCTGCGCACGTTCTGCGCAATTTCATGGCTGTAAAGGAACCAACTTATAAAATTTGAGCTTTCAACTCAATCAATAATGGCAGCTTGCGCCGCCGGTCGGCAGTGGACCCGGCTGTCCGTATGGCCTTAGCCCGATGGGCGGTCCCAGGTAATTTGCTTTGAAAAGACTCTGACACGCTTTGTCTCTCAAAATCGATGATATCTTATCATGCTATGAGGGTGGTGTCAATACTTTTTGGGAAAATAAAGCGGAAAATGGGCAAGCGGTTCGCATTATGACAAGGACACTGTATAGATATGGTAAAACACTTTGCACAGACAGGGAAAAACGCTTTTGCTTGACAAATGAAAGAAATTCTACTATACTGATTCTTACCGGTGCGCCATCGCCAAGCGGTAAGGCAGGGGACTTTGACTCCCCCATCGTAGGTTCGACTCCTGCTGGCGCAACTGAAAAAGAACCCGCAGGGGGCCTGAGCGACAGGTTCCATGCGGGTTTTCTTTTTGTGAAAAGAGGGTGTTTGTGTGAACGAAGAAAATTCTCTGCTGACCGGGGCGGTGCGGCCTGCGCTGCTGCGGTACGCGCTGCCCATTATCCTGAGCATGGTGGCAACACAGTTTTACGCCGTGGCCGATACCATGATCATCGGCCTGCGGCTGGATGCCGATGCGCTGGCGGCAGTGTCCAACGCTTCCACGGTGCTGATGATCTTCCTGTTCATCTCCGGCGGCATGGAGCTGGGCGGCGGTCTGCTGGTGGCGGCGGGCAAGCCACTGCCACAAAGCATGAGATGACAGAGCTGCTGTACAACCTGCTGTTCGTGGATGAGGTCATCGCCCTGTTGACCACGGCAGTGGGCTTTGTGACCCTGCCGGCTCTGCTGCGGCTGATCAATACGCCTGCGGAGATCCTGGATACCGCTGTGCTCTACGGGCGCATCTATCTGATGGGGCTGCCATTTCTGATGCCCTACGATCTGAGCAAGGAGTGTGTCATGGGATGCGGCGATTCCAAAACGCCGCTCAAGGTCATTGTGGCTACCAGTGCGATGAACATTGTGCTTGACCTTGTTCTGGTGGGGCCCTTCGGGGTAGCCGGTGCAGCGGCTGCCACAGCGGCGGCGCAGGTGGCGGGCGCGGTCTACATGGTGGCATTTCTGCGCCGCACCCAGATGGATGCGGCTTTCTCGCCCCGGATGCTCAAGGCGCGCTATGCCAGGGATATTTTCCGGCTGTCAGCCCCCAACAGTATTCAGCAGGCCAGCGGCACCATCATCACCACGGTCAAGCAGGGGCTGCTGGGCGGTCTGGGTGTGGAAGCCATTGCGGGTTTCTCCTGCGCAGGCAAGCTGTCCAGCCTGTTGATGATGCCGGTGTTCGGCTTTGTGCAGTCCACGGTGTTCTTTATTGCGCAAAACACAGCCGCCCTCCAGCCGGGCCGTGTAAAAGAGGGCCTGCGGGAAGGGCGGCGGATCTTGTTGGTGTATTCGCTTGGGGTGGTGGCGGTCTGCATCGGTCTGCGGGGGCCGCTGCTCCGGCTCTTTACCACCGACCCGGCAGCAGCCAGCTATGGCTGCACCATGCTGGCCTTTGAGTCGGTGACCTGCCTGTTTGTGGCACAGAAGCATCTGTCGAGCCCGCCTGCGCGGTGCCCAGAAGATGGGGCTGTATCTGCCTCCAACCTGGGGCAGATCGCCCTGAACCTGCTGGCCTGTGTGATCCTTGTACCCCGCATTGGTTTTGCAGGCTTCTGGATGTCCAGCTGGATCAGCGCACCCATCGGAATGCTGCTGGCGGCGGCGCTGGCGAACCTCTCAGGTGCTTCGCACCAGCTTCCCTAATAGAAAAGGTGGCATCCCGCCGGGATGACGGAGAGGTTCAGCCGATCACCTCATACTGAAAATACTCGCACTTGACCTTGCTGCCTACCTCGATCTCGGGCGGCAGCAGGGCCAGCGCAACGGGGTTCAGCTCGTCGCTTTCAATGTCGGTGCGGCGCAGGTTGACATAATCGCCGTCAAAGCTGACGACCTCGTAATACCAGGGCCCATAGGATACCTTCTTTCAGTTGAGCTTTTCTTTGAGCTGTCGCTTTTTGGAGCGGCGGCTTTTTTAATGCTTCCGTCTTTTCTTTTCGTCCCAGGCAAAGTACCCGGCGTAGAGCAGGAACACGGGCAGGGCGGCAAGGGTGACAGTCCGGCTCAGGCGGATGCCGTCCGGCTGATAGACAAAGTCGATGGTGACCGTTCCGGCGGGGCAGAGAACGGCCATCAGGCCCTCGTCCACCCGCAGGATCTCGGTCTCCTGCCCGTCCACATAGGCCGTAAAGCCGTCATCGTAGGGCACGGAGAAGAACATCAGATTGGCCCTGTCCAACGTGGCTTCAGCGTGGAAGCCTGCGCTGGTCATCTCAAAGGCGGTGCAGGCAGAGGCCCGGCGGTCGGCGCAGTCCTGAGTGTAGCGGGTGTAGGTCAGATCGTTGAGCTCTGCCGTGGGCAGGGGCGTGAGGTACTGCCCGTAGGCCACCGCATCCTCCTCAGTGAGCACCAGTGCCCGCATGAGCAGGTTGGAGCGGGTGGGGGTCACGGTGTCCTCGTACTGGGTCTCGGTGAGATAGTAATCGTAGGTGAAGCCCATGGGAACGTAGTTCTGGTTCTCGTAGAGAACATAGCCGTCCAGGGTGTTGTAATACGTCCAGCCCTCATCGGCTTCGGCGTGAAACTGCTCCTGATGCGCGAGCGTGGTCAGCAGGTATCTGACGCTGAGCAGACCGCGCAGAGCATAGTTGGAGAGTTCGGGCTGACTGCGCACATCCCGCTTGACCCCCAGCGCCGGGTAGAAGCTGAGGATGCTGGGAGCGGCGGTGCTGCCGAAATACTGCAGGCAGCTCTTGTCCAGCCACAGGCCCAGATTGTCGTGGGTCTTGTAGGTGTCAATGCGCCAGTCGCCCTCGGGCAGATCTTCCTTCAGGCCAGCGCGTTGATATACTGCTCCACAAGGTCACTGTCGGTGTTCCACTGGCCGAACTTGCCAATGCCGATGTGGACGATGCCGAACAGGCAGCTGAACGCCAGCACACCGGCCAGCAGGCGGCGGGCAAAGACCCTGCGCTGCTGCCAGCGCCTGCAGATGCAATGGTAGACGGCCAGCCCGCCCAGACCAAAGGCAAGCACGGCGCAGTACTGGCCCGGATTCTGCAGCACGCCCAGGCTCCACTCCTTGGTGGCGGCATCCTGCACGGGCACCAGTGCAAAGGCCAGCGTGGCGATCATCACAAAGGCAATGCTCCGGGCGGGGCGGGCGAGGTCGAGGCTGGGGTCCTCCCACGCGCTCACCGTCATGGCCGCAAGGATGAGCACCGGCATATAGAACCACCGGGCATAGTAGCTGGAATTGAGGGCATAGAACGCGCTGTTCAGGATGGGCACCAGCGCAAATACCATGCAGACGGCAATGATCCGCTTTTTGCTGTCGCCCTGCCGGGCACGCCAGTAGGCCACCACACCGGCCAGACTGCACAGGGGCAGATAGGCTGTCATGCTGGTCCATTTGATGATGCCCTCAGACCAGATAGAGGTCATATAGGGGGAATCCGGGGGCAGCACCCAGCTCAGCAGGATGGCCAGATACTGCTGGGGCTTGGAATAGGTCAGAAAGCCCCAGCCGGAGGAAAGATCGATGGTGCGAGGGTTCTGCAGCACGCTGAGGACAGTGGGCCAGAGCACCACAAAGCCCAGTGCCACGCCCAGCAGGCTCTCAAAGGCCAGCTGACCGAAGAGGCGGCGCGTGAGCCTGAACTCCCCGGCGGAGAGCTTGCAGAGGAAGTAGATGACAAGGAAGAGCACCTGCCCCACAAAGAAGAAGTAGTTGTTGAGCAGGTTCACCGCCACCCAGAAGGCGAACCATCCGTGGCGGTGCTCATAGATGGTCTCATCCAGTGACCAGAGCATCCAGGGGAAGAGGGCCAGCACATCAATGAAGTGTTGAAGAAGATGTTGTACAGCCCCCAGCCCGAAAAGGCGTAGAGGGCCGCACCCAGCACCGCAAAGTTCGGGTCTTTGACGTAGCGGCGCAGATACAGATACGCGCCGCCGCCCGCCACCGCGAACTTGAGCACCAGCAGCGGCACCATGAGGTAGGGGAGCCAGTTCTGCGGGAAGAGCAGGGAAAACCAGAAGAAGGGGGAGCCGTACAGGTAGAACGAATAGGCGTTCATGGTTCCGCTGCCCAGGTCAGTTGCCCAGGAAAAGGTATTCTTCACGCCTCCGTATCCGGCGGGGTAGCCTGCCCCCTTGAGAAAGCCGTTCATGTAGCGGTAAAAGCTGATCTGCTGGCTGTTGAAATCGCCTGCATAGTGGAAAAAGCCGCCGTCCAGCAGATAGAACGGCAGGAAGATGAGGGCGGCTGTCAGGGCACAGAGCCCCACGGTGAGCCAGAACTTGTCCTGCTTCTGTCCCAGCATCCGGGGCGAAGAATGAAATGCAGTCATGCGTCAGTCCTCTTTTCAGTATCGGAAATTTCCGCTTACGGGAACGGCACCTCGCGGGTGTCATCGGGGTCCTGCGCGGCCCTGCGCTGCTGCTCGAACACCGCGTCGATGAGGGTGTCGAGGTCAGAGAGCGGCTCAGCTCACAGCAGTAGCGCCGCAGGCTGGCGGCCCCCTTCAGGCCCTTCATGTAGTGCATGGTCTGGGCCGGGCCTGGGGCATGGCAACGAACTCGCCCTTCTGCTCCACCATCTCCTCCACCTGCCGGCGCAGGGCGTTCATCCGGGCCTGCAGGTTCGGCTCCTTGGGGGCGGGCAGGCCTCCAGCGCAGCGTTCACCCGCTCAAAGAGCCAGGGTCGCCCAGAGCGGCCCGGGCGATCATCACGCCGTCGCAGCCGGTCTCCTCCACCATCCGCACAGCATCCTCGGCGGTGCGGATATCGCCGTTTCCCAGTACGGGAACGTGGACGGCATCCTTCACCGCCGCAATGATGGACGGGTCGATGCCCGGGGTGTACATCTGCTCCCGGGTGCGGGCGTGGACGGCGATGAGCACCGCGCCCGCCTGCTCGCAGGCTTTGGCGCACTCCACGGCCGTGACGTGCTCTGCGTCCCAGCCCTTGCGCATCTTCACGGTGACGGGGCGGGAGGTGTTTCTGACCACTTCCTCCACAATGCGGCCGCAGCGGTCGGGGTCAAGCATCAGCTTGCTGCCTGCCCCGCCCGAGACGATCTTGGGGGCCGGACAGCCCATGTTGATGTCCAGAAAATCGAACGCGTACTGTTCCACGGCGGCAGCGGCCTGGCCCATGATCTCGGGCACTTCGCCAAAGATCTGCACGCCGTAGGGGGCACCGTTGGGTTCGGCCTTGAGCAGGCTGACGGTTTTGTGGTCGCCGTATACCAGCGCCCGGCTGGACACCATCTCACTGACGGTAAAACCGGCTCCGTGCTGGGCCATCAGCCGCCGGGCCGGGGCATCGGTAAAGCCCGCCATGGGGCCGAATACTGCCCGGTGGGGCAGGGAGATCTCCCTGATCTTCAAAGGGGTGTTGAAAGGTTCCATGATACTCCTTAGCGCTATCTGATTTAGTTGATAACATGATAAAATTTGGATTATAAGTATACCATATTTCCGGCGGCAGAACAAGAAGCGGAACATCTTTCTTGTCAGCGCGGGATTTTTCCGGTATACTGGGGGACAAAAGGAGGAGCGGCTGGAACACGGCAGCCAGCTGCACAAAAGAGATGGAATACAGAACATGGAAAAAGCAGAACGGCGCAGGGGAGAGCATCCGCACCTCCCTGCTGGGCTATGGCTGTATGCGGTTCCCCACCACACCGGAGGGAGCCATTGACGAGCCCCGGGCCGAAGCGCTGCTGAACGCCGCGCGGGATGCGGGCGTGAACTATTTTGACACCGCTTACCCCTACCACGGCGGCCAGAGCGAGCCCTTTGTGGGCAGGGTCATTGCAAAGTGGCCCCGGGAGAGCTTTTATCTGGCCACCAAGATGCCGCTGTGGCAGTGCGGGAGCCTGGAGGAGGCCCAGCATATCTTTGAAGAGCAGCTCCGGCGGCTGGGCGTGGAGTACATCGACTTCTACCTGCTGCACTCCCTGCACGCCGCCCGGTACGACCGGGCCAAGGAAATGGGCATCGTGGACTGGCTGTGGGAGCAGAAAAAGCTGGGCCGCATCCGCAGCTTCGGCTTCTCCTGCCACGACAACGCGGCGGGCCTTGAGCACATCCTGCGGGATCAGCCCTGGGATTTCTGCCAGCTGCAGTATAACTATCTGGACACCGATGACCGTGCCGAGGAGATCTCGGGTGACCGCGGCTATCAGCTGACCGAGGAGCTGAACATCCCCCTCATCATCATGGAGCCCATCAAGGGCGGCACGCTGGCCAACCTGCCCCCGGAGGCCGAAGCACCCCTCAAGGCCCTGCGGCCCGAGGCCTCGGATGCCTCCTGGCCCTGCGCTGGTGGGCAGCCACCGGAACGTCCATGTTATCCTCTCGGGCATGAGTGCCGAGGATCAGCTCACGGATAACCTGGCCACCTTTGCCCGCTTTGAGCCGCTGACCGCTGCCGAGACCGCCGCGGTGGCGCAGACCGCCGCCTTCCTGCACAGCCGCATCAAGATCGGCTGCACCGGCTGCCGGTACTGTATGCCCTGCCCCATGGGGGTGGACATCCCGGACAACTTCAGTATCTGGAACAAGCTGGGGATGTTCGGCCAGCCCGAGGCCATCAAGCACCAGTGGGAAGCCCACTTCCCCGATGCCGAAAAGGCCAGCCACTGCGTCCGCTGCGGCAAGTGCGAGGCGGCCTGCCCCCAGCATCTGTCCATCCGCAATGCGCTGGCCCAGCTGCAGCAGGAGCTGGATCAGCTGTAATCTGTATCAGAAAAGCCACCGGCAAAAACCGGTGGCTCTTTTCTCTTATTCGCTCCACTCCATCCCGATCTTATCCAGCATTGCGCGGCGCTCAGGGGTGAGCTTGGGGTCGTGGGTGGTATCCCACTCCCGCATCCGGCGGAGCCAGTCGCCCAGCAGAAGCCGGTTTCGTCGGATTTGTAGTTGGCGGCGGCGTGGAGGTTGCCGTGGGCCTTGTAGTAGCTTTGGCCTGCTGATAGGCGGTTCCCCACTTGGCATCCCGGGCATCCCACACCATGCCGATGCTGTTCAGCTTTTTGATGTGGCGGGCGTGACCTGATAGGAATCCGGGCGGTTCTTGCGGGCTGCACGCAGGTTGGAGATCCACACGCCCAGCCGGACACCGTCGCTGTCCACATAGCTGGCGGGGACCAGCAGGTGTTTGTATTTGCGGGCATAACGGGCGGCACTGCGGAAGTTCCGCTCCCAGTTGGCCTCGCGCACGGTGCCGTGGTCAGCAGCGGGATCACTGGGGCGCGCTCGCCCTTGAACAGGGTGCGCAGCAGCTTGCGGCGCTCACTGCTCAGGGCGCTGCTGCCGGAGTTCAGGGTCTGCCGCTGGCGGTTGACCCAGCTGCCCAGCCAAACGCCGTCGGCGGTCTTGTAGACAGAGGGAATCTCCAGATCACCGTGCTCTGTCTTGTAGGCCAGAGCCAGATCATAGCGCTCCTGCCAGGGGTCGTACTTTTCCCACACCATGCCCAGCTTGTCCAGCAGGGCCTTGCGTTCAGGGGTGACCCGGGCGCTGGAGCGGTCCGGGTTCAGGTAGGCATAGCGCTGGCGTGCCACCCACTTGCCCAGCAGCACTCCGTCCGGCGTGACATACTCCGAGGGGACGTTCAGGTTGCCGTGCTCATGGTAGTAGGCGGCGGCAACATCGTACAGGGACATCCACTTGCGGTCGTTGCGGTTGGTCCAGTCCATGCCCAGAGCGTCCAGCCGCTCCACCTGCTCCTGTGGCAGCTCGCCTGCCTTGTGAGCGGCGCGCTGGGCCCCCAGCCAGACCCCCAGACCGAAGCCGGAGGGCGTTTCGTACTTGATGGGCACTTCCAGATCACCGTGCTCCAGATAATACTGGGTGGCGGCGGCATAGTTCTGCTCCCACAGGTCGTTGGAGGTGCTCCACACCATGCCGATGGCTTCCAGCCGCTCGATGCGGTTCTGGGTCAGGTTGCCGCCCAGATAGCGCTGGCGGTTGTAGACGATCCATTCGCCCAGTGCAAAATCATTTTTATCGCGGTAGCGCACCGGCACCAGCAGGTCGCCGTGCTCGGTGCGATATTTCTGCGCGGAGGCAAAGCCTTTTCCCAGGCAGCTTCCAGCCGGTGGTTCCAGCGGATGCCAGTTTTTCCAGCTTGGCGGTCTGTTCGGCTGTCAGGCGGCCCGGGCGCTGCCCGGCCTGTACCTGCCGCTGGAGCTCGAGCCACTTGCCCACGGGCACGCCGCTGTGGATGGTATAGCTCCGGGGCAGCTCCAGGGTGCCCTCTTTGACGGCGGCATCGGCGGCAGCTTGACACAGCACCTCCCAGTGGGCCTCCATCTCCCGGCGCAGCTTGCCATACAGGCGGTAGGTCTGCTGCATGGGGCGCTCCTGCCGGAAGCCCGGCGTTTTGCTGCCGGCCCTGGTCATGGCCTCGGTGCAGTCCCGCTGCAGGGTACGGCCGTTGCCCAGCCCCTCAAACTGCGCCACAAGGTCAAACACCGGCACGCTGCGGCTGCCTGCAGCCACCAGCGCGCGGCAGAGCATCTGCTTGAAGGTGGTCAGGCTGGATTGCGCACCAGAATGACCCCGGCCAGCCCCTCCAGCGGCTGCTGGACTCCCGGCGCGTTGACGCAGAGCAGGACCTTGGGGCCGGGGGCTGTATCGGAGAGGAAGGTCTCCACGGCAGCAGAATCCGCAAAGCAGGCGTGATCTGCAGCGTAAAAGCGGACGGCAGGGTCCACAGTGCGCAGCAGCTGTTCCAGCTCCGTGCCCAGCTTTTCCTGATAGGCGGCGGATTCAAACAGGACCAGATAATGGCCGCTGGTATCGCTGAGCAGGCGGGGCAGCAGAACGGTCAGGTTCTCCACCTGACGCAGAGACCAGCTCAGCTCTTCATATTGAACGCGCAGGGAGGTGTCGCCCTTGGGCATACACAGGTTTTTGATCCGGGCGCGCAGGGTGGCCAGCTCCTCCTCCTGAGGCCAGAGCAGGGCTGCATAGGCTGAGGGCACCGGCATGGTCCCGGCGGCCATGGCCTCGGCCACGGTCATGTGGGAGACGATGCAGTCGGCAAACAGCTCCTGCGCGGCGGCGCAGACGGGGGCACCGTTGGCACACCCAGCCCCAGCACCTTTGCCTGGGGGCACATCCGCAGCAGCTTCTGTACCGACTGTGCCCAACACACGGCGCTCAACTCATGGTAGCAGTCCAGCACGACGCAGCCGGGTTTCTGCTCCCCCAGCCGCACCCACTGCTCCGGGGTGGCGGCGGCCAGCTTTTCGCAATCACAGAAGCGGACATTGCCGGGCAGGGTGCCGCCGTTGTAGCGTGTCAGCTCTGCCTGCCGCAGGGCCAGACGCTGTGCACCGGCCACCAGCCAGAAAAAGGTGGTCTGGGGGTGAGCCTCCACCACCTTCCAGGCAATACAGCTTTTGCCGGTGCCGGTGGGGTGGAACACGGCGGCCCGGTTCAGGGTCTCCAGAGACTGTACAGCTTTCTGAAAAGCGGCTTCGTTGACGGGATTCAGGGTCATCGACATGGTGGTAGTGTCCTCTCCGAGTTGCATGTTTGACATCGTTGGATACAACGAAAATATTTCATAGGATTAGTTTATCGCAAAAAACATTTTTCTGTCAAGCCCTTTGAAGAGAATTTAGGGCAAAACTTGGGAAAAGGATAAAAATAGTGTGGAATCCGTGGCAGAAACTGCGAACTTTGTGCGCAGCAACGGGGATACTGAAAGTGGAAATGCGTCCCGGAGCGGAGAGAAAGTATGACCTATGGCAGGAAGAAGGCTTCTTTTGCCCCGGCGGAGCTGCCGGGCCGCACCGGGGAGATTTGGGCAGGAAGGCTGCTGCGGAACATCCAAGAAGCATTTCATCTTTGCGGCCCAAAAAATGAAAAATTCCCTCTTGACTTTATGAAAATAAAGCGTATAATGCAATCAACAAACCGATGAGGCGGAAGAGAACCTGCAAGCGCACTTACAGTGAGCCCGAATGGTGAAAACGGGCAGAGAGCGGGGCAGAGTTCGTGGGCCGCCGAGGGCCGGGCGAACAGGGCAGTGCCTTTAGTAGCTTGGGACGGAAGCCTCCGTTACAGGGCGAGGGGAGTGTTGGCTCTCCGTTGAGGGGCTCCTGCAGTTTCCATGGTGGGAAGACGAGCGGAGCAAGCAAGGTGGCACCGCAGATCGAATTTCTCGACTCTGTCCTTGTGGTTGAACACACAGGGACGGGGCCGTTTTTATTTTACCCGTTCCGCAGGTGGAGCGGGTTTTATTTTTGGGCCGCCCGCTCCGGGAAAGGAGCAACCGCTATGAAAACCATGAACATGATCTCCCGCCGCAGCTTCCTGAAGGCTACCGCCGCAGCCGCTGTCGTATCCGCACTGGGCCTGACCGGCTGCGGCTCCTCCGGCTCTTCTGCCGCAGCATCCAGCACTGCTTCCAGCGCTGCCGGTTCCGCTGCCGCCGCTTCTGAAGCAGGCCAGACCTTTAAGGTGGGCATCGTCAACTATGTGGATCATGCTTCCCTGAACCAGATCGTGGCCTCTGTTGAGAGCCGTTTGGATAAGGTGGGCGCGGAGAAGGGCGTGACCTTCGACTATGCCGATTACTACGCCAACGCCCAGGCTGACCAGTCCAACCTGAACCAGATCGGTGCAGACCTCGTGGCCGACCAGGTAGATGTCATCGTGGCCGTGGCCACCCCACTGCCGCCACCATGCTGGCCGCTGTGGAAGATACCGACATCCCTGTGGTCTACTCTGCCGTCACCGATCCTGTTTCCGCCGGGTTTGACGGGGAAGAGGCATCACCGGCACCTCCGATGCCCTGAACACCGAGCCATTATGAACCTCATCACTGCCATCAACCCGACATTGACACCATCGGCCTGCTGTACGACCTGAGCGAG
>ENA-OQCP01000736-OQCP01000736.1-human-gut-metagenome-genome-assembly--contig:-NODE-736-length-13943-cov-4.083816_pt1 | contig 13943 bp, 16 predicted proteins | sample MGYA00242760_ERZ504583 | MGnify/ENA primary metagenome ERZ504583 (study PRJEB26092, sample SAMD00036308) | human gut metagenome | host: Homo sapiens | study: EMG produced TPA metagenomics assembly of...
TAATTGGTCGGTACAATGCTGTCAGAAACGTTGTAAATAAATAATTATTGACTGGTAGTTCCTTCTCAAAGGATTCAATCCGCTTGAACGATGTTAGAAAAATAGCTATTGAAGCAGAAAATATACTATATGGTATTAATAAATGTTTGTTGACTAAACTTTTAAAAAAAAAAATGTTCCAATCGCGTATAACACAAGAAAAATAAAATCGTAAGCGTAAATGTTTCCAACAACTCTTGTTTGTGATTTAATTTCATTAGCAATAGAATATTCCATTTTTATTTTCCTTTCTTTGAAAATTCTTTCCAGTTTGGAATCGAATTCATAGAGGTTGTATTCGCTGCGCCGATTCCGCTGATACCATTTGTATTCTGTAGTTCATTCGTTTGGCTATTTTTGTATGCGGTATCCATTTCTTTGTAAGTTTCGTAATTGCTTTTCTGTTTTTCGGTTGATAAATCAAGACTTCCAAAAGTACGTTCTATTGCACTGGCATTTTTATTTTCATCTGGATGCAATGAATTATTATTTTTTTCTGGCATAGAAAAATCAGATGATTGTTGAACGGTTTCGTTTTGCAAATCACTTTGCATATTAGAAGTTGGAGGCATCGTTGCATTTGTATCGTCTATATCAGGTGGAATATCTGCATTTTCCTGATCAACAAATCCGTTTGTATCCAACTCTTCCGAACCATATGTTCCTTCCGAAGATAATGTTTCTGATTCGGAAGGTGGAGTTTGAACAGTTTCTTTTGTATCATCGAATGAACCGGAAGGATTAGGAGTTGATGATGAATTTGAATCTTCCGCCGAATTTGATTTAGTCCCTTTTTGAGACATATCATTTTCTTCTGAATTATGCATCGAAGGAGGTGTTTGAATATCAGATCCTAAACCATTATCTGCAGAAGCGCTCTTTGCACTTGAAATTTTATCGGAAATCGTTTGCTTAATAGAACCAATTCCTCTTCCGGCACTACCGATAACGGAAGAGGCGCCTTTTACTCCTGAGGCAGTCAAATTAGCACCTTGCGAAAGAGCGAATAGTGTTCCCAACCCATCAGAGATTCCGGCATCTATTCCAATTATCTTTTGAATGATATTCGGTCCTTGAATAACTGCAATCGCCACAAAAATTAGTAAAAATCCATATGCTAACCCTGATAATTCGAGTTCATAGATGATGGTTTCGCTGATTACAAACATACGGATAAGGACACCTGTTAAAAGCAGAACAATAAAACAATTCAAAATTTCTTTGAAAATTTGTAAAACTTTTTGAGGTCCATTCAGATTAGCAGAATAATAAATTGCTATAATATTTCCCATTACAATTTCAAAGACGATTTTGATTACCTTTGCCGCCATAAATAAATAAACGATGATAATAGCTAATAAAGAGATAATAATTTCAATACTATCTATTTTATATCTATAATAAAATTCATTGAAAAATCGGCATCATCTTCTGAATTCCACCCAAAACCATTGTCTACATCTACTAATTCTCGATTTTCCACCTCATTTTCATCGTAGTAAATTTCTAATTTTTTACCAAGAATTCCATCCTGTCCCTTTGCTCCTTCAGATAGTCGATTGCTTTTATAATTGAGAACTTCGTTTACATCGATGTTATTGATTTGTTTGTCAGTTAGGTTTATTGTTAGCGAAGCAATATCAATATCTCCAGAGGCTAGATCGATCAATCCATTAGGAAGTTTTTGGTCGATGTAAAGTAGATCGTGAATATGTGAATTTACAATCCGGTCTACTATGGAATTTGTCATCGACAGTTCTCGGATCGCTGCCTGCGTTGGTGCAATCATAGGATTTAAGATTACAGTTTGAAGCGATAACGCCATGACCATCAAGAAAAGAGAAAGTAAAAGATCTGGTTTCTTTTTGGGATGGACGATTAACATTATTCCCATTGCTAAAAGACTTATTGCAAGGATTACCGTAAATAATTCGTGTGCGTAAGGAACAAATTTATTGATGTTTTCTGAAATCAATGTTAATAGACCTAATGAATATTCATACAAAGTTACACAAAAATTTGCAATAACCCGAAGCAATGTAATGAGTAGCCATGAAATCCATCTTATTACATCAAAAATAATATTGTTCTGTTTGAAATAATCAGGATAATTATTTAGAATACTAATAATCACATCATCGGGGCGTCTGCCATCACTTCACACGAACAAATAAAAAATCCCAAAAGACATGCTGAACAAGCAAAAAATTTCTTTTTTTTATTCATTCACTTTCCCCCTTTCTAAAGTTAATAATAGTAAGTCAATAACAGTTTGTTTCACGAAAGAATCAATTCCCAAATAAGACTGAATCCATATTAATATTTTGTATAAAGGAACATCATCTAAAAACATGTCTTTATCAAAATCAGTTCCCAGTGCATCTTTAACAAGAACAATGATTTGTCTTTGATGTGATTTTGGTAAATTCTTAAAAAGTAATTCGGGTTCTTGACGTTTTTTCGAGTACGATTCAAAGGATAAGTTACTATCCCATATAAGTTTTTGAGGATCTACATCCGCACATGAAAAAGGATTAATGCTATCTAATGGAACAGTGTCCGGATTGGGAAATGTATCAGTTAGATACTGATAACGGTATTTAAAATTTGTACATGTTTCTATGCTGTTAAAAATAGGTTCTTCTCTGATATCATTTCCGTTTAGATCTTTTCTGTGCATTGTAGGGATAACAATGCATTCGCCTTCGTGAAGTTTGCGTAATGTTTCCGGATAAATTAAAGGCTCTTGTTCTAAATTTTCGATGAAATTTTTGTTTAAACTTAATTTTTGACCAGATCTTTGCATGATCTTACGCGTGCGATGACCGACTAAATCTGATATTTTTTCAGAGGTTTCCTTGCTGCTTGATAAAATATAAATAATATTTCCGCAGTTACCTTCTATGGTTTCTTGCACTTTGTCTCCGTACTTTTCTGCGAGTTGTGCAAATGCCTGAATATACATGTCAAACGTGATATTTCGCGCTCTACAAACGGTAATGATGCCGCTCATATCGTCAATAGGAGGCTGGTTTCCAAATTCATTACAAATAAATTTTACTGGAGTTTTACATTTACCGTTGATGCGTGCACATTTTTGTGCCAAGTAATAATAAGCTTGTTTAATAAATATGGTTGCTAAAAACCATTTGCTCCGGTCGTAATCCGGAACGCCTAAGAAAATAGCAACAGGTCGATCGCCAAATCCAATATCATCAAAATTTAGTGTGCTTGATGATGTCATCTTTGCGATTGCTTTATTTGTAAAAACATTTAATCCATTAATTAACGTAGACAAAATGCTTCCTTTTGTTCTGTCCCCGGCAACCATCGCACTCGCATAGCGGATTTTTCCGGGATCGAGAGGTGGACGTTCTTTGAAATAAATGTCAAGCATCGTATCTTCGGAGTCTAGTACATGAATATTTGATAATTCGATAATCAAATTTAAGATAGAATACATGTTGATACATTTTTCATATTTATGAACCATATTCACATCCGAAATAAGGAAATTATCCGGAATATATCGAATATCTTCGTTATCAATCGCTTCATCAATGGATGTGATATTTAATCTTACTTCTGCTTTTTGTGCCTCTGAAAGATTAGAATAAGCTTTTTGTTTTTTTGAAATGTTATAAATCTCTGCTCGTTAATATGTGCATCTGCTTCTAGGCAATCTTTGATATGAGCTAACACTAATCCTGATAAAATACTTGCGGCTGATTGATTAAAAAATTTTTCATTCCCGGATAACTTAGAGTCATCTGGAGAATAAATGCTATAAGCGAATGAATCAGCAAGCATTTCTGCATCATCATATTGTTCTTTTTTGTAGTATTCTGTGATCAATGTCAGCGGGTTATATTTCATGGATTTAATTGGTTGATCTAAATTCAGGAAATAAACATCATATCCCCGTTTTCTTAAGGTTGCTGCAGAACTACGGTAGTCTTCTGTTTTTGGATCAAAAACAACCATACTTGTTTGTTCTTCCGCTCTCGAATAAATATCGATGCTTGAAAAAACATAAAATTCATCTTTTCCTGATCCAGTCATACCAATGATCAAATTATTCATGGGTATTGGATCAATATAAAGTTTATCTTTATATCTTGAAATAACTGTTCCGCCTCTACCGGGAAAAGATTTATCTTTATCCGGAATTTCTTTGTAAACTTGTTGAATTTCTTCTATTGTGCGAAATCTGCTATCTCCTTTTTGTCCTTGATTAAAATAATCATCAGATAATGAGGTTTTCATCTGATAGATAAAGAAACCGTCTAAGATGAATTAATAAAACTGCGAAAATAATAAATATAAGTAGCCGTATTTGAACTTGTTATAAATTCCCAATTAGGAATATATTTTTCCAAACAAGAACATTCGTATATTCCCCTGTTCCGCTGAAGAATGCACGAAATAAGGTAACGAAACCATTAATTAAATAATTGAATAGAAAAAAAAGTAATAAATCAATTAGAATGATCAAAATCGGAAGTACATAATTATTAGACAAGACCATTCCGATTCGGTTTGTGTTCTTTTTATCCTGAACTGGACGGATAAGGGAATCCTTAATTTTCGTCCAAATTTTTTTAATCCTCATATGTTACTGCTTCCTTTGAATTGAGAGGCACTAAAAAGTGCCTCATTATTTAATGCTACTGCTTAGTTATAGCAGCTTAAAAAATAAACTTTGAACTGATTTCTTTTGCAAATGTTAATGCACCCAAAACAATTCCGCATCCGATCACTACCCATCCGACATGTGATTTTGCCATTTCTTTCGCTTTTTGAGATGGAATGATAAACATTACACCAATGATAATGAGTGCCGCTGCTACTAATAAATAAACAAATGGACTAAATGTGTTACAAATGTCATAAAGCCCTTGCATGAATTGCTGCATAAAAATCCTCCTTTAATGGGTGCTATTTGTAGCACCATTCTCTTTTTTCTTTTTTGAAATTACAAATATGATCATAACAATAAGAACCAAAAGTAAAAATATTCCTATCCCAGCTAATATGTAGGGGGTATTATTTGACTGCAACGAATACGTTGCTGTCGCTTTTACTGTGTATTCTTTCGCTCCATCCACATCTTCAGTTTCATAGGTGGCTTTATAAACTGTTTCCTTTGGAATTTGAATCACACCGCTATATTCTGCCCGGTACATTTGTACCGGCTGCTGTACGTTTGCGATCGCATCGCGGCACAGAACACCGTTTACCAAATACGCATCTCCATTCCAGCTATATCCTGTTATGATACTTCCGGCGGCTGCACCTGCATTTTCCAAAAGCTGCGCTTCATATCCGGACAGCGGCGGAATCTCGTCATTTCTTGGAATGTAATTCCCATTCCACTCATAATAAGCTGCGTCATAATTTGTAAATGTGACTGTCATTGTATTATTTGCCATCACCATTCCCGCCGGATGAATCCCTGTAAGGTTGCAGATCACTTCTTCCGGCTCTCCGGTAATCCGGTTCGTTTCCGTCACCGTTTTCGTTGCCGGAACATCACTTTCTGCGATAGCATAATCATAATCGTCATACGCCGTTACTGTTTGCACATCTCCCTCTGCGATCGATTTCTCGACCTTTTCCGTTTTTTTCAAGGTATAAACTGTTTTTCCTTCTTTAAAGGTCTGTTCCGGTTCGCTTTTCAATTCCATCTCTTTTTCTTTTTTATCGAGATATTTTGTCTCTATGAGCTTATAAGTAATTTCCGATCGTTCATAGGTTTTACTGCCTTCTTTCCATGTTTTTGGAAATTCTTTTTCGGCAAGTTCCCGACTATCGGCTTCATTCTTCACGGTCAAGGTAATCTCTTTCGTAAGATCAGATCCCGCTGCGAAAACCTGCAGCGGAAATGCCATCAGTAAAAAAGAAAAAGCAATCGCTACCATTTTTTTCTTTTTCATCCGTTCCATGTTCTCCTTCCTTTGTTTACAATATCTAAAATTCTTTTTATAATTAACATTGATACTTAATTTAGTAGGAGGTTTTTATGATATTTATACTATTTTTTCTTTCAGCAGGTTTCGTTTTTATATCTCATGGACTTGACAAGTTTTCTATGTCCAAACATGTTTCTGAAAAACATTTTCCTACCATACAGTTTATTGCTAAACTATTTTTATCATTTGCTCTCCAACTTACAATTTTGGCACTAGTATAATTTTTAGTTATTGAAACAACACAATTTAATATTTGTGCATATTTGTTTTCGGTTAAATACATCCATTTACTATTATGCGGATACGTTCTCATCTTCATTTACAAAAAATATCGCTTAATGCTCAATGAGAAAAATCTTTACTATATCGGCAGTATACGACACAGCCATCCAAATCCGATCCAACACTTGAATATCGTACTTTTTGATGCCACTACACGATTGGAAATATTGGAGAAAAAACTATCTATTCTAAAAAGTTTCTCTCCGATTCCTGTTGCACTACTTATTTTAAATAATCTTCCTCAAGATTTAATATTTTCACCGGATATCAAATCTTTTGTTTTGCAAAATCAACTAAATATCGGATTATTGGTTATACTAGGCATTTATACTTATCATCTTTTTTCAACATTTTCCGCTCAAAAACAAATCATTACCCATATATCCAAGATCAAAAAAGAACTCTACCTTTTGAGTTCACAGGACTCTGAACTTTCTATTTCCAACAGTAGAAATAATCCAGAACCCCCATAATCCACGTTAATTTCCACATTTTTAGTCCTCCACATTGTACTTTTGGGGAAATCACACGATGGATTGCCAGTTGCAGTTCTCTTAGATTGACCATTTCTCCTTCAATTTCAAAGAGGTAATTTCTGATAAATAAAATCCATTTTCTAACGAATAATTTTCGGAATGGACAAAAGAACGGTATCATTATCTCCTGTAATTCCAACATCGTTAAAAATTGTTCAATCTCTCTTTTGGATTTCATACAATTTCCCCCTTTTACACATATATCTACTTTGGCCGCGTACCGAATTTCGGTACGCGCATAATGCTTCGTGTATTTATTCCTCACGTTTTTTCTTTTTTCTGTGGTTGTATATTACTATTGACAGGATAATTGCTCCTGTACCGATCAGCGCGATCGCAAAAGGCATGATGTCTGAAAAATCTCCTGTTTTCAGAGCAGACAAAAGTCCTCCCCCTTTATTTGGCGGCAAATTGGCTTCAGGCTACCTACTTTAAAGGTTATGGTCTGATCCTCATCGGTAATATCTTCGTGAGATGCGATCAGTTGTCCGTTATGATATAAGTATTCGTATACTACGATGGATCGGTTATTTAGTTCAGAAGCATCTAAAGTAAAATCTATAGGCACTGTTCCATCTGCTGTCTCGATCTGCACGCTTTTCTCTGCTGTGATCTGCTTTCCATTGATTACAAGAGGCTTTCCTGTTGTTTGATCCATCAGAATGCCTTTCAGGACATATTCCTGTCCTTTGATTAATCCAAAATGATCTACATTATCACGGATTGTTACGTCTTTTTTTGCGATTGCCTCATGTGTGCCGCTGATCAGATCGATCGCAGTTGTATTAAGCTTTAATTTATCTTTTACATAGATCTGTTGTTTTTTATCATTCGGGTCTTCGTGTCTGCTGATTTCCACACCATCTTGATACAGATATTCATAGGCCACAATAGTACGTCCTACAAATGGAGATGCATCAAATTCAATCTGCATATCCACGTCCATTTTTGAACTGTCTGCTGTAAACGTCTTTTCGGTTGTCAGCAGATCGCCTGAAGGCTGATCTTTCACCTTCAGCGGTTCTCCCGTTTTCGCATCCGCAAGGATAAGCTGCAGTTTATATTCTCGATTCGGCATTAAATTAACGATCGATACGGTGTCTATGATTGTCAGATCAACGGCAAAAGCATCCTGCGTTCCGGTGCTGACATTAATTGCATTTGTTTCTGTGATTTCGGTGCGATCGTTTCCAACCGGAATCGTATGGCTTACTTCTCCATCAACTCTTCCGTCTTCTGTGATTGTAAATTCGTAAATCATTTTGTCATCCCATGCATATCCCGGAATGCTCTCTACCTCTGCCACTGCATAATTTCCCGGTTCTAAGTATAAAAGTCTGATCTTTCCATTGGCATCTGTAGTATAGATCTCTTTATGCTGCATTCCCGGATCGATCGGATCTTCTTTGTCTTTGTTCCAAATGACAAATTTAACGCCTTCTAGCGGCTTGTCCGTTCCGGTTTCCTTTTTGTCGATGATAATTTCCGTCGGCTGATTCTTGATTGTAAGGTTCTCTTTTACAAGTTCTGTTTTCTGATCTGCATATTTCAGCTCCACATCCCATGTCTGGTTCGGGCGAATAAATCCGATCGGCTGTTTTGTCTCTTTTACTACATATTTTCCAAGATACAGTTCTTTTGATCTGGCAATTCCGGTTGTATCTGTGACGATCGTATCAACCACTGTTCCTTTTTCAGCTCTCACCGTTCCGTCCGGCGTTGTGATATCTTCCGCTGCTGTTACGGTAAATTCTGCACCGGATAACAGATTTCCTGTTTCCTCATCTTTTTTCAAAATTTCGATTTGTCCTTTTGCAGGCTGATTCGGTACGGTAACATCTCCATATACAATCTCTGTTGTCTGATCTTTGTAAGCTAAGGTCACTTCAAACTCTTTCGGATTTAACAGATAACCTTCCGGTGCTTTCGTTTCTTTTATTACATATTTTCCGAGATACAGCTTATCTGTTTCCGCTTTTCCTTTGTCATCTGTTGTAAGGGTTGCAACAACTGTTCCTTTTTCAGCTCTCACCGTTCCATCCGGTGTTGTAATGTCTTCCGCTGCTGTCACGGTAAATTCTGCGCCGGAAGGAATCGGTTTATTTGTTTCTTTATCGGTCTTCGTAATTCGGATTTTTCCTTTCGCAATCTCATCCGGTACTGTTACGTCTCCGTATACGATCTCTGTTTCCTGATCGGCATAAATCAGTTCTACCGGATATTTCTGTGTATTTAACAGATATCCTTCCGGCGCTTTTGTTTCCTGAACTTCGTATTTTCCAAGATACAATTTTTTCGTTTCGGCTGTTCCTTTATCACTTGTTGTGATCGTATCAACCACTGTTCCGGCTTTCGCTTTTACTGTGCCGTCCGGCGTCACAATATCTTCTTTTGCCCGGATTTCAAATTCTGCGCCGGATAAACCGTTTCCGGTTTCTGCATCTGTTTTCTTCACCCGGATTTTCCCTTTTGCAAGTTCATCCGGTACAGTAACGTCTCCGTATACGATTTCTGTTTCCTGATCCTCATATTCTAAGGTCACTGCAAACTCTTTTGGATTTAAAAGATATCCGTTTGGAGCTTTTGTTTCTTTTATTACATATTTTCCAAGATACAATGCTTCTGTTTCTGCTTTTCCCTTCTCGTCAGTTGTAAGGGTTGCAACCACTGTTCCTTTTTCTGTACGGATCGTTCCATCCGGGGTTGTGATATCCTCCGCTGCGGTTACGGTAAATTCCGCACCTGAAGGAATCGGTTTGTCTGTCTCTTTATCTGTTTTTGTTACTCGGATTTTTCCTTTTGCCGGAGCATCAGGATAAGTAATTGATAACGGATTTTCCCAGTCAAATTCCTGATCTACGACAAACGGAATATCTTCTATGCCTAACAGATAACCTTCTGGAGCTTTTGTTTCGTGTAAGTAATATGATCCATATTCCAATTTTTCCGGTAAAGTGAAAGATCCATTTGCGTCTGTCTCAAAGGTATCAATCTCCATCGGTGTAGGGTAGGATACTTTCATTGTGATCGGTTTCTTATTTTCATCGAGGATCTGGAACTGTGCGCCTGCAATCGGAATCACCTTTCCGGTTTCTTTGTCTACTTTTTGCACCGAAAGCGGAGCATCAACCGTATCATTTCGCAAGATGTATGTATATGTTTTACCCTCTTCATCCACAGTTACTTCAAATGGTGCAATGATATCATATTCCGGGTACGGACTCTCCTCTGAGACCGTGTAAGTATCAAACGGTAAATTTCCCCGATCGGATGTTCCAAGCTGCTTCGTAGTTGCTACACCCTGTTCATCCGTAATAATTGTGTAAACATCTCCGGTAGTTTTGGATGTCAAATGAAACTTGATATCTTTTAACGGCTTCTTGATATCTGCGCCGGAGTCTCCCGGTTCATCGTTAGTCTCACCATACTTCACAAGCTGAATATCGCCGCGAATAACTTCTTCTTCGATTGTCGGCATGTTGTAGGTTTCTACCATTTCTCCCGTTCCTTTGGATGTAATTTGACGAACAAAGATTTCTTCATTCAATAAGTATCCCTTTGGAGCTTTTGTTTCCTGAATGGTAATAGTTCCAAGCGGAAGGGTTATATTTCCATTTGAATCATAATAAAATTCATCGCCTGAAACTTTATATTCTTTTGTTAAATAGCATCTTCCTTTTTCATTTGTTTTCATAATCCATGTACGGACTGGTTTTTTTCCTGTCTCTGCCGGGTCTTTGTCTGACTGTACTGCATAATATTTAATTGTAAACTCTGCACCCTCTAGAGAAGCGCTTCCCTGCGGCATGTTTTGTGTCGTATCCCTATCTATTTTCCCAAGTAAAATAGCAACCGGATCACTTTGCGGATAATCCTTCACATCCACTCTTGTTGTCTGACTGGAATTAATGGTTACAGGGTATACAGTCTTATCAAGCGCATATCCTTTCGGTGGAGTAATCTCTTTCAAGTCGTAATTCCCCGCTGTAACATTTTCAAATTTCGCATATCCCTTTTCATCTGTTGTTTTTCGCGCGATTTCTGCTCCATTTTGATAGAGTCCATAAACAGCTCCTTTTAAGGAATAACAGCCATTTCCGTTTGTGATCGTTTGATTCGCAGAACTTTTTATCAATTCTAAAGATCCTGTAAATGCTCTATAAACTCTGACTTTTCCGCCAACATGCTGATATCCACTTAAATGCTCCCCATCCGGTCTTGTTACACCATCAGTTGCTCCCGGAGGCGTGACACGCACATAATATTCAACATATCCGCCTGCCGCGTTTACTTCTGTAACGGTTGCCTCGTAACTTGCATTTTTGTGCGCTGGTAACGCAGCCGTCGGATCGAGACACTCAAAGTCTTGTACTGTTATAGCTCCGGCTAAATCGCCTGAAAAATTATTTACATGAAAATAATCCTGATAGGGATAATTGACGTTCCACGTGTCCCCGATATAACATGTTCCGGTAGCTGTTGATCCTACAGTTGGAATTCCAACAGAACGCGTTGTTTGTAAAAAAGTAAAACTGCTCATTTCAATTCCTACCATGTTCTTTGGGGTTTCTAAAATCTCCAAAGGATCTGTTTCATTTATCGGAGCAAGCGTTTCCGTTTCCTCGGTTTCATCAGAAGTATCTTCCGCATTTGGCTCATTTTGAATTACAGCCTCTTCTCCTGCACTTCCATTTGTTGGTTCTTCTGGTAGTGTCACAGCTTCTTCAGATGCGTTGACACTCACTGTGTTTTGCGTGTCTGACTGCGCTTCCGCTTCTGTCGCTGCGTATACTGTTACATTTGATAACAATAATAAACAGGATAGGATAATCGCAATCAGGCGTTTTCCTTTTTCTCTCATTTTTTTACTCCTTTCGTCATTTGTTTTTGTATGTACGAATTTCGGCACAATTTTTATCAACAAAAAACTACCAACCTTTCGATTCGTAGTTTCTTGTTTTCCGTATTTATTTTTCATTTTATTGAACTGCTCCGCAGCTACATTGATATCCGGTTACAATCGATTCGTAATGCCCTTGTTCTGGATGGTTAACTGTATGAGTATTTGTCCCTGTTTGCTTCTGTACCCATTCTGAATGAAACCCACCACATGTATATATTCCTGCGTCCAATTGTGCATCTATATGTCCCCACGGATCTCCTGTTATATTCATTCCACAGCCATTACAAATAGAAAGTTCTACCATTCATATACTGGTTCATTGACAGTTTCTGTCCAAGCTGCCTGATCGACTACCCATTGTTGTGTATAAAGCGGAATATTGTAATTATGGGTATGTGCCGGAGCTGTATTTTGAGTTCCGCCGTTTCCTGAGTTCCCTCCATTTGATCCGCCTGTTGTTTGGGGAGCGTCATTTTTCTGTGTAGAAGCTGAAGCATCCGGTTGAGATGCTGTCTGTTTCTCTTCCGTTTTCACCTCTGTTTTTTCCTTTGCGGTTTCTTTTGTCTCCGTCTCTTTTTTCTTAGAGTCATCTTTTGATGTCTTTTCTTCCTTCAGATCTGTTTTCTTCGTCTGCTTCTTATCAATTTTCTTTTTTTGATCCGTTTTTGCAATGACCTCTTTCTGATTCTCCTTTTGCATCCCGGCAAGACCGATCCCTAATGCGCCAAGCGCAAGCAGGATCACCACCATGCAAGCAGCTACTTCTTTTTGTGGGTCTGTATCCATAACTTTAATTGTTCCATTTTCTTTTTCATCGTTTCTCACCCCATTCTTTCTGTACCGAATTTCGGTACACGAACCTGTTCCGAAAAACACCACATATTTATCATACCTGTTTCGCGAGTATTTGTATACTTATATTTTGAGTATAAAATGTTAGTTTGAATTTATTTTCAATTTCTGAATAGTATCTATGATTATAAGTAAAATTTGAAGTCCTAAAAGAATTAACACTACAGTCCCTAAGAGAAAAATAACAAATGCAACTATAAGCATTGACCAAGACAGAAAAAAACATCAAATATTGAGATTTTAGAAATAACATTTCCGATCACTATCATTTCCCCTATTATTGATACACTTCCAATCATACAAAAAAGAATCTTACCTATTCCATGAAGTAAAATGTTTCCCTTTTTCATGCCTCTTCTCCTTTTTATGTCAGAATTTTGTAACCGCACACCGTAGCGCCGCAACAAGTGCCTTAACTACCAATCTACTACAATGTTGATATCGCTGTCTCATTGTATCAGCGGAGCGTTTCCAAGAAACGAATTCTATATTTATTTTTATGTACCGAAATTCGGTACGTTTTTTATTTTTCTAAAATCTCCTTACGGATTCTATTTGCAGAACCAATCGGATTATGATAAACTTCACATCCTCCAAATACATCCTGCTCGTCCACATTGATTTTATTTTTCTTAAGCCATGTTGATAGTTCATAATCTATTTTTTCTACCATTTCTGCATATCTACATCTTTGATCAATCAATTTTTCAATTTTTTTTGGTATATTCATCTTCTTGTTTTCTTTTTTATTTATAAAATTTTCCGTACCGAAATTCGGTACGTCCTACCATATAGGTTCTTCTATTTTGTTCGCATACTCTGATAAATTTCCGAGTGGAAGATTTTCACCATTTCTTGTCTCAAGATAAAATCCCACACTTTTCATGACCTGTTCTTCTTCAACACAATATGTTTCATATTCTCCGAACCGAATAATCATACATTTTCCGGTTTGCATATCAACAATCTGATCGTCTTCCCACAGCATTTTCTTTCCCATATCCATTTGCTCTGTGTAGCGTTTAATGCTGTCCTCTTCGATGTGTTCCCAATCATCAGCAAGCACAGTGCCGTCATCAAGAATCTTCATCTCGATCCATTTCTTTAACAGTCGGTTGTACCCTTTTAAACAAAACATGTTTTTGTATCCTTCCTCTTCCCTTGCAAAAGTATACTTTTTTGAATTCTCTTTTTTTTTAGCTAGAAATGCTATTTGATGGCATTTCTGGCTTTTTTTGTATCAAGAAAACCACGCGATAGTCGCGTGGTTCCGTGAAAGCTTTAGCGGTGTATTCAGAAATAAAAAACTCCTAATGTGTATAATAAAAAACGTGACCTGCCAGTTACGTAAATAAAAAC
>ENA-OQCP01000737-OQCP01000737.1-human-gut-metagenome-genome-assembly--contig:-NODE-737-length-13927-cov-1.354565_pt1 | contig 13927 bp, 17 predicted proteins | sample MGYA00242760_ERZ504583 | MGnify/ENA primary metagenome ERZ504583 (study PRJEB26092, sample SAMD00036308) | human gut metagenome | host: Homo sapiens | study: EMG produced TPA metagenomics assembly of...
CTCCGGCGACATCGCCAAGGCTCTGGTTGCCGGTGCCTCCACCGTCATGCTCGGCGGCACCCTCGCAGCTGCGAGGAAGCTCCGGGTGAGAAGGTGCTGCTGCACGGCAAGCAGTACAAGCTGTACCGTGGCATGGGCTCCTCGCGCCATGGCTCCGCGTGGCAAGAAGTCCTACTCCAAGGATCGCTACTTCCAGGCCGACGTCACCTCTAACGACAAGGTCGTTCCGGAAGGCGTTGAAGGCGAAGTGCCGTACCGCGGACCGCTGAACGCAGTGCTGTACCAGATGATCGGTGGCCTGCACCAGTCCATGTTCTACATCGGCGCTCACAACATCGCCGAAATGCCGGAACGTGGCCGTTTCATCCGTATCACCGACGCTGGCTTGCGCGAATCCCATCCGCATGACATCGTCATGACCGCCGAAGCTCCGAACTACTCCGGCCGCCAGTGATTGCTGAATTCCAGTAATCAAAATCGGTAAAAGCCTCTTACTTCTCGGAAAAGACCGAAAGTAAGAGGCTTTACTCATATCTGCAACGTGAATATTTATAACCGAACGTCGCCCTATCGCCAAGTAGCGGTGTTTGATGTACGAAGCAAATCGCTAAAACAAGTGTGACTTCCCGGTGCGTAGGCCTTCCAATCTCCCTACCTCGCGGTATCTTCGAATGTTCAGCTGAAGCGTGCCAAGCGGCACGCGCACACGCAAAGGAAACGAGGCAAAATGGTTGACGCACATGACGGCGAAACGTATACGGCGAAAGGTTCGCGACTGATCTGGATCGATTGCGAAATGACCGGCTTGGATATTTTCCACGATGAACTGTGCGAGATCTCCGTGGTACCGACGGACTTCGACCTCAATGTGCTCGACGAGGGTATTGATTTCGTGATCAAGCCGTCTGATGCGGCCGTTGCAATATGAACGATTTCGTGCGTGCCATGCACACCCGTTCCGGACTCATCAACGAATGGGAGAACGGCCTGAGCGTCGAAGAGGCCGAACGGAAAGTCACCGAATACGTGGCCCGCTTCACCCCGGACGGCGTCAAGCCGCTGCTCGCAGGCAACTCCATCGGATCAGACAAAAAATTCCTCGACCGTTACATGCCGAACCTCATGGAACACCTGCACTACCGTGTAATCGACGTGAGCACGTTCAAAGAGCTTGCCCGCCGCTGGTATCCTGCCGTATACAACAACCGTCCGCCGAAAAATGGTGGACATCGCGCGCTCGCCGACATCATCGAATCCTTGGACGAACTGCGCTACTACCGTAAGGCGTTCATGGCAGCGGCGCCCGGTCCTGACGCAGCCGAAGCAAGGCGATCGCCGATCAGATCGTGGCAACCAGCATTCTGAACAACAACTGATTCCGCATATCGCACAATCGTTGGAAAATCTGATATTCCAACGAAAACATGGAAAGGACTCCAGTGAGCGCAGCCGATTGGACCAGCATCGAAATCCCGCAAGACATTCGCTTGGTGGTTGCCGATATGGACGGCACCCTGCTTGATGAGCATAGCGAGATTCCGCAAGGTTTCTGGCCGATGCTTGCCCGGTTGCGCTCACGAGGCGTTGAATTCGTGCCGGCATCCGGACGCCAGTACGCTACCTTGCGTGCCATGTTCGCCGATAAGGCGGCGCAGGTGCTTGACGGCGGCGAACTTTCGTATATCGCGGAAAACGGCAATGTCGTGGCCATTGACGGTAATATCGCCGAAGTGCACGGCGTCGATACCGATGTGACCCGCTGGACCATCGACACGGTGAACGCTTCTGCCGCGGCTGGCGAATACGATATGGGGATTGGTGCTTTGTGGCCTGCGCACGGCATACGTGCAGCGCACGGACAAGCCGTTCCTTGATGAAGTCGGCAAATATTATGCGGCACTGGAGATTGTGGACGATCTGCATAGCGTGCTTGAAGATGTGATCGCATCAAACGGCGAAAGCGACACCATGCTCAAACTGGCGATTCTCGATTTCGACGATGCCGAAGCGATGGCCGCGGAAAAGCTGACGCCACTGAAGAACGATTATCAGGTGGTGGTTTCCGGCAAACTGTGGGTCGACATCATGAATGCTACAACCAATAAGAAACAGGGCGTCGAAGCGTTGCAGCGCGTGCTTGGCGTCACTGCGGCCCAAACGGCGGTATTTGGCGATTATCTCAACGATTTGCAGATGCTCTCGGCAGGGCAGTGGTCGTTCGCCATGGGCAATGCGCACCCCGCGTTGAAACAAGCCGCGCATTTTGTGGCTCCCAGCAATGCCGATCACGGGGTTCTTCAGGTTGTCGACAAACTGATTGCGTAAGGAAGCCGTTTCTTCGAAATTGATGGTCGATTGAACAGGAAAGGCGGTGCGGCATGCGGCAGGCTGAGGCATTGGCGATTCTGCAAAGTGGCGCGAGCGTCTTCCTGACGGGTGCGCCGGGTGCTGGCAAGACCTACGTGCTCAATGAGTTCGTGCGTCAGGCCCGTGCCGAAGGTGCGGCGGTGTCGGTGACGGCGTCCACCGGTATCGCGGCCACGCATATCAACGGGCAGACCATTCATTCATGGAGCGGTGTCGGACTTGCAACGCGCTCACCGACAATCTGATCAAAACCATACGTACCCGACGCAAACGTAAGCTGCAGGCGCTGACATTCTCATCATCGACGAGGTTTCCATGTTGCATGCGTGGCTGTTCGACATGGTCGATCAGGTGTGCCGCATTATTCGACGTGACCAACGCCCGTTCGGAGGGCTTCAAGTGGTGCTGTCCGGCGATTTCTTCCAGCTTCCGCCAGTGAGTGTGGGTGGGCGCAACCACGATTTGGTCACACCAAGCCCGGAATTCGTGGCTTCCCGCGAACGATATGCGAAAGCGGGACTCAATCCAGATGGTTTCGTCACCGAATCATTGGTATGGCGGGAATTGAATCCCGCAATCTGTTACCTGACCGAACAGCATCGTCAGGATGACGGCAGTCTGCTCACCGTATTGACCGATATTCGCAACGGTTGCGTGAACGACGACGATCGCAATGTGCTCCTCACCAGACTGGGCACAATCCCCGAACCTGGTCAACAGGCCGTCAATCTGTTTCCCGTCAACAAGCAGGCGGACACGCTCAACGACATGCGCCTGTTCGAAATCAACGAGGAGCCGCACGAATATTTCGCCGAAGCCGCAGGACCAGTCAATCTGGTGGAACGTTTGAAGAAGAACATGCTTGCCCCCGAACGTTTGCAGCTCAAAACCGGGGCTGCGGTGATGGCCGTACGCAACGACACCGACCACCAATCGTGAACGGATCATTGGGTACCGTGCGCGGATTTGCCGCCGAAAACAAGGGCGGATGCCGATCGTTGAATTTGAAAACGGCAATATCGTTACCATGAAGCCGAATTGCTGGGAAATGATGGACGGCGACACAGTGCTCGCCAGCGTCAACCAAGTGCCGTTGCGCTGCGCGTGGGCGATCACCATCCACAAATCGCAAGGTATGACGCTCGAGCGTGCGGTGATGGATTTGCGGCGCACTTTCGCGCCTGGCATGGGGTATGTGGCGCTGTCTCGTGTGGAAGGCCTGCAAGGCCTGTATTTGAACGGTGTGAACGAACGCATGTTCTTGGTTTCGCCCGATGCGGTGCGATTGGATGGTGAGTTGCGTCTCGCCTCGGCGCAGGCATCCGATATGTTGGCTCATGATGCATCGCCGCGTTCCGGCAGAACATTGCCGTTCCCGACGGTGACGAGTTCGCGCAGGACGCGCTGTTCTAGTATGCGATTGCCTTGTTTGACATGTATGATGATTTTTGGGATTCGACGGATATGACTGTTGTGTTCCGTCCGTGCGTTGCCATACGTCGGTGAACGGGTGGTTGGATTGGGCTTACGTCCCTTGCCTGAGTAGTTTTGGGCATATGACTAAAGCACTTCGTATGTCCACCATGTTCCTGCGCACTCTGCGTGAGGATCCCGCCGATGCCGATGTCGTATCGGATAAGCTTCTGCAGCGCGCCTGCTACCTGCGCAAGGCCGCTCCGGTATTTGGACCTGGCTGCCGCTGGGCCTGAATGTTCTGAACAAGATCGAAAACATCATCCGTGAGGAAATGGCTTCGATCGACGCCCAGGAAGTTCACTTCTCCGGTCTGCTGCCGCGTGAACCGTATGAGGCCACCCATCGTTGGGAAGAGTATGGCGACAACATCTTCCGTTTGAAGGATCGCCATGAGGCCGACTACCTGCTGGCCCCGACCCATGAGGAAATGTTCACCCTGCTGGTCAAGGACCTGTACTCCTCCTACAAGGATCTGCCGGTTACCCTCTACCAGATTCAGACCAAGTATCGTGACGAATTCCGTCCGCGTGCAGGCCTGATTCGTGGCCGTGAATTCATCATGAAGGATGCCTACTCCTTCACGCTTGACAAGGAAGGCCTTGTCAAGGCGTATATGGACGAGCGTGGCGCCTACGAGCGTATTTTCAACCGTCTCGATTTGAAGTATGTGCCGGTGCACGCCATGGCAGGTCCGATGGGCGGTTTCGAATCCGAAGAGTTCCTTGCCCCGATGGAAATCGGTGAAGATACCTTCGCACAGTCGCCGAGCGGCAAGGCTTGGAATGTTGAGGCGCTGACCACTCCGGAACCGGAAGCCATCGACTTCAGCAACACTCCGGCCGCTGAAAAGCGTCCGACGCCGAATGCTGAAACCATCGATCAGATGGTTGAATTTGCCAACGCCAACCATCCGCGTTCCGATGGCCGCGCGTGGGAGGCTCCGACATTCTGAAGAACGTGGTGATCGCCGTGATGCATCCGCAGGATGACGAGCATGACGAGCCGTGGCGCGAACTGGTGGTTGTCGGCGTGCCTGGCGATCGTACCGTTGACATGAAGCGTCTTGAAGCGCAGTTCACTCCGGCTGAAATCGAAGAGGCCACCGACGAGGATCTGAAGAAGCATCCGGAACTCGTCAAGGGCTATATTGGCCCGATGGCGTTTGGCCCGCAGGCTCGCGGCGGTGAAAAGGCTGAAAACGCCAACGAAACCGGCGAAGCGTTGCGTTACCTCATTGACGCGCATATCGCCCGCGGTTCCGCATGGTTCACCGGTGCCGATGAAGCCGGAGTCGACTACTACGATCTCGTGTACGGTCGTGACTTCGAAGCCGACGGCGTGGTGGAAGCCGTGCAGGTTCGCCACGGAGACATGAGCCCGGACGGTTCCGGCCCGCTGAGCTTCGAACGCGGTGTGGAAATCGGCCAGGTGTTCCAGCTCGGTTTGAAGTATTCCAACGCGCTCGGCCTGAAGGTGCTCGACCAGAACGGCAAGACCGTGCCGGTGTGGATGGCTCCTACGGCATTGGCGTGTCTCGTGTGATGGCTTGTATCGCTGAAACCCACCATGACGAGAAGGGCTTGGCATGGCCGGCCATCATCGCTCCCGCCCAGGTGCATGTGGTAGCCACCGGCAAGGATGCGGCTGCATTCGAAGCGCCGAGCAACTGATCGCCGATCTGGAAGCCAAGGGCATCGAAGTGATCTTCGATGACCGTAAGAAGGTTTCCCCGGGCGCAAGTTCAAGGATGCCGAGCTTATCGGCGTGCCGCTGATCGCCGTCGCAGGCCGCGACACTGTCAACAATGGCACCATTGAAGTGCGTGACCGCAATGGCGAGAACGCCGAAGCCGTGCCTGTCGCCGACGCCGCCCAGATGATCGCCGATCGTGTCGCCGCGCTGCTGAAGTAAGAATCGTAAACCATTTCGATTATTCCAAGGATTACACGGAAGATTATGGATGCACCATAGTCTTCCGTTTTCCCCTAAAAAAAAGTGATCGAAGAATTGCAGAAAATATTCATTGGGAAATCAGACGAAATCCTACACACCTATCGACGGTGCATTGCTGTGGATAAGTGAAAAGATATCCACCTACTATCCACGACTCGCCCGAAATGACGTCCTTTATCCACATTTGCCGGTTGCGCTTGTACCAGTATGGTCGAATCAGGGATAGTGGTACTACCGCGGAAACGCAAGGAAGCGGAAAGGCGTGCAGAACCCCTCTCTCGCAACCCATTTCTCCGACTGCGCGTTGCTTTCGCACCTTCATCGGTGCTTTCCGCGGCCCCTTTATTACCAATGCGACAGAAAGGGCCGATCATGGCACAACAGCAAGCTCTCATCACCATCACCGGATATGTGGGCGCCAATCCCACGCAATTCAACAAGGATGGCATGCCCCATGCCAGTTCGTTCAGAATGGCGAGCACCAGACGGTATTTCGACAATCGCACACAGCAATGGAAGGATCTTCCCACCACATGGATCACGGTGAAAGCGTACCGGAACCTATCCGAGAACATCTGCCAATCTCTGAAGAAAGGCGAGCCGGTTATCGTGATGGGCGCGCTCGCCACGGAAACGTGGGCCGATCAGAACGGCAAACCGCAGTCACGCATAGTGCTGGAAGCCAGCGCCGCAGGGCACGACCTTAACCGGGGAGTCACCACGTTGCGTAAGTTCGTCAAGCCGAACGACCAGCACCAGCCGGAAACGAAAGGAACGGAACCGCGTGTGGGAGCCGATCCGTTCGTCAGGCAGGGCAGTGTGGCGCCGGTCGAAATCGTGGTTCCCGAAGATGATGAAGCCGCCGAATTCTCGGGAGATACCGGGGAATTCGACGGCGACATATATTAGGCGGCACCGATGCCTTGCATGCTTGGCTCCGATTGCCAGCCGATGATGTGGTTTGTTACCAGATGCGCACACGCTGATCGGGATCGAGCCACATGCCATCCTCCGGCTTCCACGTCGAACGCCTTGTAGAACAGATCCACGTTGCGTGCGATGCCGTTCGTGCGGCATTCGGCGGGGGAGTGCGGGTCGATCTGCAGATACTGCTCCGCCAGCTCGTCACGATTCTTGGTGCGCCAGATGGACGCGTAGCTGAGGAAGAAACGCTGCAAACCGGTGAAACCATCGATTTCCGGCGCCTCAGCCAGCGAAGCTCAATGGACTCCATGGAACCGTTCTTCTCACGGCCTGCCACCTCGTCAAGAGCGAACGCATATGCTTTGAGCGCAATGTTCACGCCACTCAGGTCGCCGATGTTCTCACCGATGGTCAAAGCGCCGTTCACATGCGGAGCATGAGCTGGATCGTCGGCGTATTTTTCGGCAAGCTGCGTTGGCACGAACGCGTTGTACTGGTCGATGAGTTTCTGCGTGAGCTGCTCGAAATTGGCCTTGTCTTCTTCGGTCCACCAGTCGTTGAGCTTGCCGTCGCCGTCGTACTGGGCACCTGATCGTCGAAGCCGTGGCCGATCTCATGGCCGATCACCGCTCCGATACCGCCATAGTTCGCGGCGTCTTCGGCGTTCGGGTCGAAGAACGGCGGCTGCAGAATGGCGGCCGGGAACACGATCACGTTCATGGTCGGCTCATAATAGGCGTTCACCGTCTGCGGATTCATCAGCATCGTCCTTGTCGACGCTCTTGCCGACTTGGCCAGCTGATAGCCGGTCTCATACAAGTTGGCGGCACGCATGTTCTCGGCAAAACCGGCATTCTCGCGCACATCAAGCGCGGAATAGTCACGCCAATGGTTCGTGTAGCCGATCTTCGGCACGAACTTGGAGAGCTTCTCCAACGCCTTCTGCTTGGTTTCTTCGCCAAGCCAGACGGAGTTGGAAATGGACACGCGGTAGGCGTCGATCAGATTGCCGACCAGCTGTTCCATACGCTGCTTCGACGACTCGGGGAAGTGCCTCTTCACATATTCGCGGCCGGCATCCTCGCCGCAGATGCCGTTGACCAGCGAAACGCCGCGCTTCCAACGCACGCGCTGCTGCTTCTGACCAGACAACGTCTTGCCATAGAACTCGAAATTCGTCTCATCGAATTCGTGCGGCAGCTCCAAGGTGGAGCCGATGATCACATGCACGCGTGCCCACAGCTTGAGATCGTCAAGATCCGCGGCCTTCCAGAATGCGTTAAGACCGGTGAGGAAGCTGGGCTCATGCACCACCACATGGTTGAAAATGCCTCGGAAATCAAGCGGCTGCACCTGAGCGGCGGAAGTCTGGTCGTATGCGGTCTGCCAAGCGTCGATCCACGTGTCGAGATCGTAATCGGCGAGCATTCCGCTCAATTCCGCATAATCGGTGGGATTATAGGTCTTCACCGAATCACGGGTTGCCACATTGTCCCAATGGTTCGCGGCGATACGTGTCTCCACGTCGAGGAAACGCTGGGCTTGAGCTTCGGCCTGCTCGTCATCGGCGGCGAGCTTCGCGTTCTTCAACTGCTTGGCCACCATATCGACGTATGCTTCACGAATCGGCGCATAATGGTCTTCACGGTAATACGCCTCATCGGGCAGTCCCAAGCCAGACTGTTCAATATGGATGATGTTGGTTTCGGGAGCGCCCGGATCGCCATACACGGCAATGCCGATCAGGTCAGGGCCGCCAGCCGGGTTCATCGCGCCCAAAGAGCGGGTGAGTTCAGCCTTGTCGGCAGCGACGTCAATAGCCTTCAACTGGTCTTCAATGGCCGCGAGTCCGGAAGCGTTGATGGCGTCGACGTCAAGGAAACTCGCATACAGGGCGTGGGACTTCTCGGCAGGGCAGTCGTCGTCTTCGAGAATCTCACGAATCTGGTTTTCGGCATCTTCGGCGAGCTTATCGAACGAACCATAACGGGAACGGTCGTCAGGAAGACGATACATGTCGATCCATGGACCGTTGACATAGCGGAACAGATCTTGCGCAGGGCCGGTCACGGCGGAGAACGATGCCGGATCGATACCCGAATTCAAAGTGTACTCATGGCTTCACACTATCCATCTTTGGTGACAAAACAGTGTATCTGAAACGAATAATCATCATTCCGCAACGGCATGCATAAGGTGAGATTTGCATAATCGTAAGAAAAGCCAGGGAGAGCCAAGCACTGTAGGGCGTACGAAGTAGGGTTAGAGGCATGATTGAACTGAAAACACCGAAAGAGATCGAAGAGATGAAGCCTGCCGGCCGTTTTGTCGGCGGCATTCTGCGCGATCTCAAGGAATTTACCAAAGTTGGTACCAATCTGCTGGAAATCGATGAATTCGTGCACAAGCGCATCGTCGATCGCAAGGGTGCCGAATCCTGCTATGTCGACTATGCTCCGGATTTCGGTACCGGCCCGTTCGCACACTATATTTGCGTTTCCGTGAACGATGCCGTACTGCACGGCGTTCCGTTCGATTACAACCTGAAGGACGGCGATTTGGTCAGCCTCGATCTGGCGATCAACGTCGATGGCTGGGTTGCCGATTCCGCCATCAGCTTCGTGGTCGGCGAGCATAAGGATCCTGAGGATCTGCGCCTGATCAAGTGCACCGAAGAGGCGCTCGCGGCCGGTATTGCCGCTGCGCAGCCGGGCAACCGTTTGGGTGATGTTTCCGCGGCAGTCGGCGATGTGGCCCGCGAATACGGCTATCCGATCAATCTTGAATTCGGCGGCCATGGCGTCGGACGTATTATGCACGGCGATCCGCATGTGCCGAACGATGGCCGCGCGCACCACGGCTACAAGCTGCGTCCGGGCCTGGTCATCGCCATCGAACCGTGGTTCCTCAAGACCACCGACGAAATCTACCAGGATCCGAAAGATGGTTGGACGCTGAAGAGCTCCGACGGTTCCCGTGGCGCGCATAGCGAACACACCATCGCCATCACCGACAACGGTCCGGTGATCCTCACCGTTCGCGACAAGTGATCAGACGGTAGCGTAAAACGCGGCAAAGCTCCAATACGACGGAGCGAAGCGTACGAAAAGAAGGCCGATGCCCACGATTATTCGGGCATCGGCCTTTTATATGCGTAATTTCGCGCGGAAATAGTCGAATTATTTGCCTTGCAGGAATGAAGTATCGGATGTCAATCGATTGATTTTGAGACGAAACCATGCTTGGAAACGCGCATGCCATATAGTGTTCGATACTTTCGAACGGTTAAGGAGCGTGCAAGTATGGCCACAGCCAATCTGAGTGTGGAATCCAAAGACTTCACTCTGCCGGTGGTCGAAGCCACGGCGGGTGCGGACGGCATCGTGGTGTCCACGCTGCGCAACGACGGCTGGGTCACACTCGACCCTGGTTTCCTGACGACTGCGCAATGCGAATCGAAAATCACGTACATCGACGGCAAGAACTCGATCCTGCGCTACCGCGGTACCCGATCGAGCAGTTGTGTGAGCAATCCGATTTCCTTGAGGTCGCCTGGTTGCTGCGTCATGGCGAACTGCCGAATCAGGAGCAGTACGACCGGTTCATTTCCGACATCAACCATCGCACGATGGTGGGTGAGGATTTCCGTACCTTCATGGGTTCTTTCCCACGCACCGCGCATCCGATGAGCGTGATGGCATCCGCGGTCAACGCGCTCGCCACCTTCTATCCGGACACTACTGATATCAATGATTCCGACCAGCTTGACGAGGCTGCGACCATCATTATGGCAAAGGCACGAACCATCGTCAGCTACATTTTCCGCCGTCGCCGCGATGAGCCGATGCTGTATCCGGATTATTCGCGCGGCTATGTCGACGATTTCCTGCGCATGTGCTTTGCGGTGCCGTACGAGCCGTTCGATTCCGACCCGCTGTACGTGCATGCGCTCGGACGCCTGCTGATCATTCATGCCGATCATGAGCAGAACTGCTCCACGTCCGTGGTACGTATCGCCGGTTCCGCCCACGCCAACCTGTATTCCGCGGTTGCGGCGGGCATCAACGCGCTGTCGGGCCCATTGCATGGTGGTGCGAATGAAGCGGTGCTCCGTCAGCTCAAAGCCATTCGCGATTCAGGCAAAACTGTCAAGGAATTCGTGGAAGACGCCAAAACCAGCGGTCAGCGTATTTCCGGACTCGGCCACCGCGTGTACAAGTCGTACGATCCGCGTGCCGCGATCGCCAAGACGTATCTGCAGAAGATTATGGAACGCGCGGACACGTTGAAATTGCCTGCCGACGAGCGTGCGCTGTTCGATGTCGCCACGGAATTGGAGAAAATCGCGCTGAACGACGAGTATTTCGTGTCTCGTCACTTGTATCCGAATGTCGACTTCTACACGGGATTGATCTATCGCGCGATCGGGTTCGATCCGTCCATGTTCACCACATTGTTTGCATTGGGGCGTATTCCCGGTTGGATCGCGCAGTATCGTGAGATGCTTGCCGATCCGAACACCAAGATCGGTCGCCCACGTCAGGTGTACACCGGTTATACCGAACGTGATTACACTCCGATCGACCGTCGATAGTTGTTTTTTCGCTGTTTCATGGACTTGTGATGCTGTTCGCCAAGCCCTGCGGCTAAAGTATTGCACGGAAACATGCAAGTAATGCAATCACTGTTGTGAAGGAGCGAAGAATGACCGATCAGCGCACTGCGTGGGGTTGGGGTCTGGCCAGCGTGGACGCGGCCGGCAACACTTTGGACGTATGGTACCCGGAACTGAAGCTTGGCGAGGCTCCGGAGGAGGTGGCACGCCCGAACCATAATTTTGGCAATCTCGCCCATGAGGCGTCGATGCGCGTGGCGTGCGCCGCATTCCGGTGTTCACGGTGTCGAAGCTTGACGAACCGATCGAAGACGCAGCCGACGCATACCTGCGTCTGCATCTGCTGAGCATGCGTCTCGCCAAGCCGAACACACTGAATCTGGACGGTATTTTCGCGGCCCTCAACAATGTGGTGTGGACCAACTATGGCCCGTTCGCGGTCGAGGATTTCGCGCTGCGCAAGCTTGACGTGATGGCCGTGGCCAACCAGTGCGTTCCGGGACTGCCGAAGGTTGACGTGAACGTGCTGTCGATCGACAAGTTCCCGCGCATGGTCGACTATGTGGTGCCGACCGGCGTGCGTATCGGCGACGCGACCGCGTGCGTTTGGGTGCCCACCTTTCCGAAGGCACCACCGTCATGCATGCCGGCTTCGTGAACTTCAACGCCGGCACGCTCGGCGTTTCCATGGTGGAAGGCCGTGTTTCCCAGGGTGTTGTGGTCGGCAACGGTTCCGATATCGGCGGCGGCGCATCCATCATGGGCACCCTGTCCGGTGGCGGCAAGCTTAAGAACTCCATCGGCGAGCACTCCCTGCTCGGCGCGAACGCCGGCATCGGCATCTCCCTGGGAGACAACTGCGTGGTCGAAGCGGCCTGTACGTCACCGCCGGCACCAAGGTCACCATCTACGACAAGGCCAAGGTCGCCGCCGGCGAACCGCTCGAAACCGTCAAGGGCGCCGAACTGTCCGGCAAGGACAACATCCTGTTCATCCGCAACTCCGTGTCCGGCCGCATCGAGGCGCGCTACCGCAAGACCGGCATCGAGCTCAACGAGAAACTCCACAAGAACTGAAAACGGAATGGCGGAGAGCGTCATCCGCGCTCTCCGCAAGAGGAAACTCGTGAAAATCACACTGATCACCGTCGGCAAGGTCAAAGAGAAGTATCTGCGCGACGCCATCGCGGAATATTCGAAACGACTGGGCCGGTATTGCAAGCTCGACATCGTCGAAGTGGCCGACGAGAAAACACCCGAGCATGCCAGTGAGGGAGTGGAACGGCAAATCAAAGCCAAGGAAGGCGAACGCATCGCCAAGCATATTCGCGACGATGCGTTCGTCATCGCGCTCGCCATCGAAGGCCAGCAGCTGACCAGTGAAGAACTTGCGCAGAAAATCGACGGTCTTGGAGTGCATGGCACCAGCCATATCCAACTCATCATCGGCGGATCGCTCGGACTTGACCCAACGATTGTGAAACGGGCCGACTACCTGCTGAGTTTTTCCAAAATGACTTTTCCTCATCAATTAATGCGCGTTATTCTGCTTGAACAGCTGTATCGTGCATACAAAATCAATGCCGGCGAACCGTATCATAAATGACGTGCAATCAATGTCGCGTAATGCGTACACAGGTTTCGCGAGTATGATATGGCAGGATTGCGATGCGGCAAAATATGGTGAGATCGCCGAAAGATAATAAGTAGAAGGCCTTGCCTATACTAGTACCCCGTGAGTGACTACAGAAGCGAACGCGAGCAGCGAGAACGCCGTCGCCGCACCATGGTGCGGGCGGTGTGCATCGTCATCGCTGCGGCGATGCTGCTGAGTCTGGTTATTCCTGCTATCTACGCAGGTCTTTGACGCCTTTGGTCCGGTATGATCCTCCCCGGACCTGCAATCCCATACGTAACGAGACTGGTTCGCGGCTCGGCAGGATGGGAACGAGTATGTGGGTACGTGGAAGAAGTTGAGGATTGTGCGAAAGCCGTATGAGGCTCCATGACAGAATATAAAGAACGCATAAAGAAATGTATGGTGTAAACGATGGCAGAATTTGATTTTCCCAGGCAATCGGCGAGGCGCGTGCCAAATACGAGTCGATTTCCAAGGCGCTTGACGTCGACCGACTGACCGCGCAGGCCAAAGATCTTGAAGTTCAGGCGGCCGAACCGGATTGTGGGACAATCCCGAAAACGCGCAGAAAGTGACCAGCAAACTGTCGGCAGTGCAGTCCCAGCTGAAGCGTCTCGCTTCCGCAAGCCAGCGCATCGACGACGTCGAAACGTTGGTGGAATTGGGTCAGGAGGAAGAAGACGCCGACACGTTGGCGGAAGCGCAGTCCGAAGTCGAAAGCATTCAGAACGATCTGGCCGACATGGAAATCCAGACCCTGCTCGACGGCGAATATGACGAACGTTCCGCAGTGGTGACCATCCGCTCCGCGCGGGCGGTGTGGATGCCGCCGACTTCGCTCAGATGCTGCTGCGCATGTACCTGCGTTGGGCGGAGCGCAATGGGTATAAGGCCAAGGTCATGGACACCTCCTACGCCGAAGAGGCGGGCATCAAGTCCGCCACCTTCCAGGTG
>ENA-OQCP01000738-OQCP01000738.1-human-gut-metagenome-genome-assembly--contig:-NODE-738-length-13923-cov-1.407364_pt1 | contig 13923 bp, 20 predicted proteins | sample MGYA00242760_ERZ504583 | MGnify/ENA primary metagenome ERZ504583 (study PRJEB26092, sample SAMD00036308) | human gut metagenome | host: Homo sapiens | study: EMG produced TPA metagenomics assembly of...
TTCCTCGCCACCACATGTCTGTTCGGTTCAGGCTCATCGCTTACATTTTCCTGTGGATGGCACTTCCCGTGGGAGACCCCATACAGCAGACGTACATTATCGCAGGCAAACGTTCGCCATGGCAGGCACCGCTTTCCAGAGGCAACATGCCGTACGGAACATATCCTGTTTCCCTGGAATATCAATCTTTTACAGCTCCGCAAGATGGTCAGCACACGCAACCACCATCTTTTGAAGATACGACTGCATGCAACGACGGAACGCATGGCGATACGCAATCTTCCAGCGAAGTCTTGAGCAGACACTGAAGAAAGCACCAAAACCCGCTTTGCTTGCATTAGCTGGTCTGATGCTGCTTTCCATCTGTTTCGTCATGTTCGCAGGCGGTGTTGAACGCACTCTGATTGTGCCCCTGCTGCTTGGTCTGGTCGGTATCGGCGTCTCTTGGTTGCGTTTCAACGCCGAAGAAGGTCAACTATGGACGATGCTTGGCGGCATTGCGATTATTTTCGCCGCATACGCTTTGTACGTCAGTTCCTGCATACATTTTGACGCGTTTTCCATGATTCGCATACTGTGCGCCGGTTTGGCACTGCTGATTGGCGTACTGCTTGCGATTGTGCCATGGATCATGGCGCTGATTCGCGATTTAGGTACGGAACGCGCATCGAAGGAACGCGAAGAGGAACGTGCGACATGACCGCGCATCTGCATGATGGCGTACTGCAAACGTTGGCGCTGATTCAGTTGCATGCCGACGATCAGCAGACGGTGTTTTCGCTGGCACGCTCGCAAGAACGCGAATTGCGTGAATGGCTGTATCAGGAACGCACCACGTCTGACCGTTCCGTGAACGCCGGCTTGAAAGGAATCGCCGCACATGTGGAAGACACGCATGGCAAGCCGATCGAAGTGGTGACGGTGGGCGACGCACGTCCAAGCGCGCAAACCGATGCGCTGCTTGACGCCACGCAACAGCGCTTATCAATGCGGTAGCGCATGGAGGAGAGCCGATTTCCGTCTACTGCGAGGCAAGCAGCAAACTTGTGGAAGTGTTCGTACGCGACCATGGCAACGGATTTGACGTGAATGCCATCCCCGCGAATCGCCTTGGCATTCGTGAATCGATTATCGGACGAATCAAGCGTCGTGGCGGTACAGTGGAGATAGTATCGAGACCGCAATGGGGCACGGAGGTGCGCATGCATATGCCAATCGCAGACATGCCCGCATCCACAGCCGCCGACACGAATGCGCAGCAATCGCACGAACCGCAAAGCAACTCACAACAAACCGATTTTCCCAATCACCATAACCGTCAATCCAACAATCAACGTACCAATCAATTCAGCAATCAACCTACCAACCATTTCGAGGAGCAGCAATGAACGAGCAGGAACAGCAGATACGCATCGCCATCGTTGACGATCATGAAATGTTCCGTGCGGGCGTTATCGCAACGCTGCAGCCGCATTTCGACATCGTCGGGCAGGCGTCCGATGTCGAGGGATCGGTGGCGATGATCGCGCAGACGAAGCCGAATGTGGTGCTGCTTGATGTGCATGTTCCCGGCGGCGAGGGCGGCGGCGGAGCTGAAATTCTCATGAAATCGCGCGCATACTCCCCTAATACCGTGTTTCTGGCACTGTCGGTGTCTGATTCGCCGCAGGATGTCGGATCGGTAATTCGTGCCGGAGCGCAAGGCTATGTGACAAAGACGATTTCCGGCGATGATTTGATTTCTTCCATCAAGCAAGTGCATGAGGGCTATGCCGTGTTTTCGCCGAAATTGGCGGGATTCGTGCTTTCCGCTTTCCAAAATGGCTCACCGGCTGGCATGGGCGGCCCTGCAAGCGGACCGATCCACGATGACGAGCTGGACCGCTTGTCGAACCGTGAGCAGGAAGTCATGCGCTTGATCGCGCGCGGCTACACGTACAAGGAAGTGGCTGCGGAACTGTTTATTTCCATCAAAACCGTGGAAACGCACGTCAGCTCCGTACTACGCAAACTGCAGCTGTCAAACCGCACCGAACTCACCCGCTGGGCCGCCGACCGCCGCATCGTATAACCGAAGAATCTTCCGGCTTATTTCGTCATATTCTGCGTAGACGTTGCGGACAGGCGTACATAGCCGGAATGATGCATGGTGAATCGCATGCGATCAGCGATATACACGTCAGTGGCACGCTCGAACGGGCGTCCATCCGACGCATAGGCGATCCGGTGAATGCGCATCAGCGGAGTTCCCGCCTCGATCTGCAGCAGCTCGTTCTCCTGCTCGTCGCCGACCACCGATTCCAATGTTTCGTCGACATTGCACGGATACACGCCATAATCACGTTCGAACATGGTGTAGAACGGGGTCGTCAAATCGCGTGTAAGGAACAGAGGAAACAGATATGCCGGCAAATGCGACCGTTCCAACGAAAGCGGCCGATTTTCGATATACCGCAATCGCGTAATGTCGTAGATCATCGGATGCTCGCCCGGCAATCGCAGCAAACGCACGTCGGAAACGGAAGCCGGGGCAATCACCGCCTGCAATACTTTCGACGAAACGCGCATGCCTTGTCTTCGCGCGATCGTCGGCAATGATTCCACCGTGTTGATATTGCGTTCCAAACGTCCGTCCGATATGACGATGCCCCCGGCACGACCGATTTTGCGGATGATTTCATGATCGGATTCCAACACGGTCAACGCATTGCGCAAATCGAACGCTGACGCCAAGACTGTCGGCGAGCGCCCGTTCCGATCCGAGTTTCTCTCCGGGAAGAAGCTCCTGTTCACGAATGCGAGCGCGGATACGGTAGACCAGTTCGCTCGTAGCGCTTCGCGTGCGCCCAATGCCGGTATGATCTTCCATATCCGCGCCCTTTCTTTATGGTTATCTGTCGTTTTACAGCTTCAATGTTTCCAGAGTCTTCATGAATCCATCCATGAACCAATCCACATCGGATTCGCTGAACACCAGCGGCGGGCGCAGCTTGAGGATATTGCCGTAACGGCCGCATACGGAGGTGAGGATGTGGTTGTCACGCAGGGTTTCGAGGATATCGAGCGCTGCCTGCTGGTCGGGATCCTTGGTGCCCGGCTTGACGATTTCGCAGCCGATGTACAGGCCCGCGCCACGCACGTCGCCGATGCAGGGGTGTGCCGGCATAAGCGACGCGACGGCATCCTTGAATATTGCGCCGACCTTCTTGGCGTTGCTCATGGTGTCTTCGTCACGCATCACGTCAAGCACCGCCTGGGCCGCGGCCATGCATACCGGGTTGCCGCCGAAAGTGTTGAAGTAAGGAATGGAGCCTGCGAACGGTTCAAGTACTTCGTGGCGGGCGGCCATCATCGACGTGGGCAGACCGTTGGCCATGGGCTTGCCGGATGTGACAGATCGGGAACAATGCCTTGGCGTCCGAATCCCCAGAATGCGTCGCCGGTGCGAGTGAAGCCCGGCTGCACTTCGTCGGCGATCCATACGCCACCCAGTTCATGAACGGTGTCGATCACCGGCTTCAGATAGCCGACCGGATCGGGGTACACGCCGTCGGAGGAGAAGATGGAGTCGGCAAGCAATGCCGCAAACTTGATGCCATGACGTTCCATATCGCAACGGCCTTGCGCACTTCGCCAGCCATCCAGTTGCCGAATTCCTCGGCGGCGCATTCCGCGGCAGGCTTGCCGTCAATGACCAAGCGGTAAGTGTCCGGCGTGGGAATCATGCGCATGGTCAAGCCAAGCGTTTGCGCGGTGCCGAGCGCTGGGGAAAGCTTGGAGGTGAGTGCCGAATTGCCATGGTAGGCCTCGCTGGTCACGATCACGCCTTCGCCGCCAGTGTAGGTCTGTGCTACGCGAATGGCCAGATCGTTGGCTTCGGAACCAGTGCACTGGAACATGATGCGGTCAAGTTCGTCAGGCATGGTGGAGAGGATATCTTCCGCATAATGCAGGATGTTCTCATGCAGGTAGCGCGTGTGGGTGTTGAGCATCGAAACCTGCTGGGTAAGTGCATCCACCACGCGCGGGTGACAGTGGCCGACGGATGCGACATTGTTGTACACGTCCAAGTATTCCTCGCCGTCGGCATCCCAAAGATGCGAGCCACGGCCCTTCACCAGATGCACTGGATTGCGGTAGAACAAACGGTAGGCCGGACCAAGCACGTCACGCTCTTCGGTTAGTTTGCGTGTTTCTGGGTCGAGCGCGGCCGCCATTTCCGGACGGAAGCTATTGGTGTCCATGATGGTTGATCGAGTTGCATGATTCCTTCTTTCGTTGGCTTCCTGTGGCGTTACCCACACGGTAACGCAGTAATGTTGAGTGGCTGATACAGCGCAGAAACAAACCATTTCCGCTGTTTTCCACCTATTTGGTTGACCTTTTTACATATTTCCGATGATTGAAAAAGGCCGCATCCCAGATGAACACGGCCTTGGCAATATCGTTTTATTTCAAGAAAACGAAACGATAATCGCAGAAAATCAGTCAGTCTTCAGTCTTATATGCGACCTTTCCGCCGGAAGCGGCGAACTCTTCTTCCGGAGAAAGCACCAGGTGCTTACGTCCGTAAACCGCGAAGAAGATGGTCGCGAGAACGTAGATGACCACCATGGCGTAGACGCCAGTCGATAATCCGGGTTCAGCAGCACGGCAACGAAAATGCAGAATGCAAGCAAACCTGCGATTACCGCGCCCGGCATGCCGAACGGCTGGTGAACGGACGCTTGATATCAGGCATCTTCTTCCTGAGGATCACATAGGAAACCATCTGCAGCAGATATGCCAGCACCGCACCCCACACAGCGATGTTCAACACCACCGAACCGGCGCCATCACCGCCGTACGCGATGATGAACAGGGCTGCGAAACCGATGATCGCGCCGACGACCAGACCCCAGTACGGCGTCTTCTTCTTACCGGTCAGCGACAGGAACGCCGGATAATAGCCCGCACGGGACAGTGAATACAGGTTGCGGCCATACGCGAACATAATGCCTTGGATGGAAGCGAGCAGACCGATCAACGCGAATGCGGACAGCACCGCGGCGAGATTGCCCGGCAGAATCGCACGATAGCCATCCAGCAACGGCTCATCGGAACCAGCGAGCGCTTCGGAACCGACCACAGCCGGGTTCAGGAACACGATGATCAGCGCGGACAATCCCAGCGTGAAAATGCACAGGCGGGACGACTTCGGAATGTTCTTTTCCGGCTCACGCACTTCCTCTGCAGCCAGAGGCAGCTGCTCAATACCAAGGAACAACCACATGGCGAACGGCATGGCGTAGAAGATGGCACCTGGGCCGAACGGCAGGAACGCGGAGTTGCCTTCGGTAGGCGTGATATTGAGCAGCGTGGAGAAATCGGCCTTACCAGTGGCGAAAGCGCCGATACCGAACAGTGCGACGATGGCGAGCGCGGCGATCGACACGACTTCGGCGAAACGGAACGACGTTTCGGCGCCCAGCCAATTGACCACTACGAAAATCGCATACAAGGCAAGCCACCAAACCCAAGCCAAGCCATGATCGTCAAGCGAATATCCGGTCAGGTTCGACAGGATCGCATCAGCGTATGCCGACGAGAAGTAGACGATGGTGGCTGCGGTCATCACATACTCGATGGTTTCCGCAAGGCCGGTGAAGAAGCCGCCCCACGGACCCATGGCGGCACGCGCGAAGGAATACGCGCCACCCGTGTGCGGCATGGCCGACGCCATTTCGCTGATGGAGTTGAGCATAAGCACGTACATGAGGTACACCACGATGGCGGCCACCAGCATGCCACCCCATCCGGCTTGGGCGATGCTCCGTTCCAGCCGGAGAAGTCGCCGGAGATCACCGCGGAAATGCCGATGGCCCATAGACCGAACGCTCCCGCGGTTCGCTTAAGCTGTCGTTTTGCGAAATAGTCCTTGTCGGTTTCAACGTAGGTCACGCCGCCTATCGATCGTCCCGAAACAGTTGACGCAGTCATTGTAATCGCCTTCCTCTCTTATTGTTCGGCGAGTTATGCCATTGATTCCTCGTTTGGTTGGTTGCGGTCAGATGTTGTTAAGTTATAAAAATTGAGATTTTCGTAATTGCGTATTTTTACGTGCTTACGATTGGATTTCTTGGATTGTCTGGTTTCTGCGTAATTACGCTTGTTTCATGCAACTTGCCTAATGCAGCAGCCAGAGCGGATCCTCAAGATAGTTTTTTGCGCACATCACGCTGCCGGGAGCCTGCTGTGCAGCGAGACCGTCGGGCAGGGCATCCTCACGGTGCTGGTGGTCCAGCCGAGCATCTGCATGCGTCGGATCATGGAAAGCGCGGACATGATACGCAGTTCCTCATCCGTGAACGAACCTGCGACGCGCTGGTATCCCTTGACCCACGCCTTGGCAAGATCGGAGCATACGGTTCATGTTCGATGAAACTCAGCGATGAAGCGTAATCGTAGAGATACCAGCTGTATCCGGCATCGTCGAAATCGATGACGGTCAGTCTCCCGTCATTGCCGCGAATCACGTTCGACGGGCGCAAGTCGGCATGGATAAGCCCCAAGTTTCGTTGGTTCTCGGCACTTTCATCACCACGTCCATGGCCTTCCACAGCGCGGTGTCGCACAGCTGCTTCTCTTCGTCGGTGAGATTGGCGTTTTCCCAACGTCCCCAACGCGGTGCCGGACCAACCATGTTCGAAAGATCCCAATTGAAGCGGGTGAAACCGTACGGTTTGCTCCACGTGCGCGACTGCTCATGGAATTTCGCAGCCCATTCACCGATCGTCTCGTAATACGGTGCAGGATTCTCAAGATCTTCCAGCACGGTTCCTTCCACATATTTCGTGGAGATCACCGTCCAGCCGACACCGTTCAGATCAGTGATTTTCGTTACGAACGTGCCACGGATGGTGGGAACCGGATTGATCAGGCTGATACCTTCAATATCATGCAACGCATTCAACCAGCTGATTTCCGACGCCACCGCCTCGGGACCTCCCACATAGCCCGGCTGCGAGACACGTACCACGCCTTGGGGCTCGCCGTCCAGCAACAGCAGGAACGTCGCGTTCTCGGATACGGTGATGAGGTTGAGTTGCGCCCGCTGGTGGTCGATGCCCCAAGCCGCGCAAACGCCTTGGAAAAGCCAGAATGGTGCGGGGCATCCTTTGGTGAGCCCACTGAAAGTGTCTAGACTGACCGCTTGCGTAGGATCGTCAAGCAAGCTAGTGATCTGCTGTGCCATGGTGGCCTCGATTCATACATGGGATTTTTCCTGTGAGAGACATGTCCGTCAGTAAAACCTCTTCACGAAACTGTCGATACCCACGATTGTGCCGGAATCGTCCGTTACAATCACCACCGCACTGTTACGCCGCAGTTACAAAAGCGCACCGCAAGATTAATGGCTCATTACCGATGCCAGCCGAGCATCATCCAAGTTTTGGCGCAATATGCACGACATACAAAAAAGCGGGGTTCGCTGAGCAGAACTCAACAAACCCCGCAGAATCAAGTCCTTACCTATCCTACGATGGAATCAGTATCAGTGACGGTGACCAGCGGCGTGAACAATGCATGGTGCTCAATGCCATCTGATGGTTTTCTGGCGAACTGCCTGCACAAGCGTCAGCAGCAACGCGTACCGCTACACCATTGTCAGCCGCGGCGAGCACAGTGGTAAGCACACAGCAATCGGTGGCGACACCACATACCGTGATCTTTTTAGCGCCTTTAATGGCTTCGCTCAGCACGCTTCCCCACTTGCCGAAAGTGTCGCAACTGACCACGGCATGGCCTTGCGCCAATTCCGCGGTATCCGCGGTGAGATCGTACATCGGATCATCGGGGGCTACCAAAAACTGCGGCCAATCCTTGAAATAATCGACCCAAGCGTTTGCGGTGGCTCAGGCGCAACATATCGCGTATAGACCACACGATCGCCGAACGCCTTAGCCAATCGTGCGAACGCTTCATCAGTAGTGTGATAGGAGCCGTCCGGGCAAGCCCATGCGGACCATTCACTTTCCGCAAAAACACGCTGCCTGTCGATAACTACCAGCCATTCATCTTCCGCAATCATGACTTTTCCTTTCCTTGTATTATCGCAATAAGCAACTCATGCTTCCGAAACCGGCAGATCAGCTTCCTGCTTGGCAATATCGCCACGCTGGAACATCAACGATCCCGCAAGACCAATAATCAGCGCAACAATCACACCAAGATTGGCGGCAGCCAACTACCTTCTTTGCCACCGATAAGGAACAGCAGATACCCCTGCCAGTTCAGCCAGCTGGCGGCAGTGTTGACCACCAATCCCCAACCAAGCACGGTACCGACGACGAGAATGGCGAAAGACTTACCGTTCCATGCACCGTAACGCCCCTTCGGATCATACAAATCAGCGGTGCTGTAATCCTTTTTGCGAATGATCACGTCAGCCACGAACATGCCGGCCCATACGGCCATCGGCACACCGAGCGTGGTCAGAAAGCCTTGGAACGGGCCAATGAACGTGTCGGAGAAGAAAGTCACGTAGACCACGCCAAGCACAGTCAAAGCGGCGGTGAGCGCGGCAGCACAGTGCGCGGCAACTTCACACCGAACGACAGCAGCGCAAGCCCGTTGGAATAATTGTCCATAATGGAGCCGGACATCAAACCGAGCACGGCCACAATGGTGTACGGAATCAAGTACCAGGTCGACAGAATGGAAGCCATGGCTCCAATCGGATCATTTCCAACGTTTTCCGCCATGTCGGCATTGGAAACCGCGAGCAGCAGACCGTAGAAAATCAGGAACACATTGGCAATGGACGCACCGAATGTGGTCCAGAACACAATGCCGCCATTGGAGGAGTTGCGCGGCAGATAGCGCGAGTAATCGGCAGCGATATTCACCCAGCCCAAGCCAAAGCCGGTCATCACGAAGAAGCAGCAGCCGAGCATGGCCGGCAATGATCCCGCCGGAACCGAGTCAATGGCGGAAAAGTCAATATGTCCCCAGCCGAGGATAAAGAAACCGACGGTGATCACACCGGTCACGATGGTGATGACCTGCTGACAACGCATAATCAGGTCGTATCCGAAAATACCTGCGACCACCACAAGGCCGACCACCACAATGGTGGAGATGATCTTGGGCGCGACACCAGAGCCCCAACCGAGTTTTTCGATGGTGCTTGATAATGCCAACACAGCGGTGGTGGTCAGTGAAATCTCCCAGCCTAATGTGGCGATCCAGCTCAGAGCCGCTGGCACTTTGGCACCTTCCACGCCGAACGTGCGCGGGTGAGCACCATGGTGGGCGCGTTGCCGCGTTTGCCCGCGATGGAAATGATGCCGACCAGCAGGAACGAGATGACCACGCCAATAATGGTCATGGCGGTGGCCTGCCAGAACGAAATGCCGAAACCGAGCGCCCACGCGCCGTACGACATGGCGAACATGGAAACATTGGCAGCGAACCAGGGCCAAAACAGACTGGCCGGCGTGCCCTTACGCTCCTCTTCGGATATGGTGTCGATACCCTGCTCCTCGATGGAGAGGGTCCCTTTCTCATTGCTCATGTGAAACTAATCTCCTTGAATCTGCCGAGCAACGCCGCGGGCAAGCGACATGCACGCCGCGTCAGCGCAATCGTGCACATGATATAACCACTTATAGTCATTTGTACTATAAGTCTTAGAACGCCCTTCCTAGGAGCCGCTCAACCTCCTTTCGATCAGGCAGGTAGCCGGCCCTGACTCGCGTTACAGACAACGCCGAAGCAGCATTGGCGCAACGTACAGCCTCCTCCAACGGCACGCCTTCGCACAGCAGGGCGCACAACACACCCGCGTGACAATCACCAGCGCCATTGGTATCCACCGCTTTCATTGGAAAACCTGGAATTCGCAGCACTTCGTCACCGGGAATCGCCGACCACGCACCATCCGCGCCCACGCGAACGATTACAGGAGATTGCAATCGATCGCACAGCCACGCAACCGTCTCCTCATTGACATTCGCACTCTCAATCTCTTGCAGCATATCCCGCGAAACCTTGCAATCGCAAGAATCGCCACTATCGAGCGCCGCCAAACGTTGCGCAATCAACGTTGCCTCGCGTTCATTGCACGACCATATCGGACGATATGCGAGCATCACACGGAAAACGTCATCATCAACTGCCGAGATCATCGGAGAAGGATCGAATACCGCAGTGAACTCACGATGTTCAGTCGTTCTTTTCACAAAAGCAAGCAGCGCGTCCGCAGTGTGATGCACCAACGTGTATCCGCTCACATGCACGACATCCCGCTTTTCTGGATTCACAGAATCGAACGCATCGGCACTGCCGTACGCTTCTGCGCCCTCGTCGAAATGAACGTCCGTTCAGCATTCGCGTCGGTCAACGCCACGCAAATCCCGAATCGTGCACGGCATCCCGCTTGCCGATATGCTGAATTTCCTGATTTTCCAACGTTTGCAGAATCTGCGAAGCCCACGGCCCCGTACCAATCACACCAGCATGAGACGCCTTAACGCCCATGCGGCGCACGGCATACAGCGTGTTGAAGCTGGCACCAACCTGCGTTTGCACATTGCCGGCGAACACATCTTCACCCGCACGCGGCACCGCGTCCACATTCATGGTCAGATCGACAATAACCTGCCCAAGAGAAATAACTTTTCCAGTCATTGCGATGCCTTTCGCACTTCCGTCATAGTTTCGCTAACTACGGTTCCTGCAGATCAAACGATATTTACATCATTAAGCGCACTATCATCGCGTAACGCGCGTAGCGACGTAACAGTGCCGACCAAATCAAGGTGATTATCTTCAGCAAGTTGTGAAAGCACCTGATCAAGCATGGTTTTGTCGAAACCTTGCATACCATGCCACGCCCCCAGCATCGCGCCCGCAATAGCCGCAATGGTGTCAGTGTCGCCACCGATAGAAGCCGCGAAACACAAAGCATGCGTGGGATCGTCAAAAAAGCGCGCCGCAATGGCGAAAGCGGCGGCCACGGACTCGTTCGATTCCACGCTGGTACCGCAATTCCGTTGCAGCACAGCAGCGAATTCGTTGTCATTGAGCCTGCATCCATCAGTTTCGGCCCAATTCATGAAATATTGCACACGCGCAAGCACCGAAGCCTTTGCCGACCAATTGCCACGCTGTGGAAGCTTCCGTACGAATTCCACCGCGAGGTGCAAAAAGTCACGTTCTCCTTCAATGGCAAAGCTCACCGCCGCAGCCACCAAAGTGGTCGCTTCAATGCCCTGCACCGTGTTATGCGTCACCACACAGGATCGCCAGGCGGCGTCGGCGAGCGCTTGGCCTGGACGGAATGCGATGCCACCGGCGTGGCACGCATTGCACCGCCGTTGGTGGTGCCGAATCGGCCGGTCTCTTCCAGACTTACGCCTTCGGTAAGTTTTTTGCAGCGCTGCTTTGGTGGAAGGTCCCAGCAGGTCAAGCGATCCCTTGGCCTTCATCGCAGCTTCCCATTGCAGCAGATCGTGGGCGTATCGGGTGTTATCAATGCAGCCGTTATCGTCGATAAGTCGCCGTGCGAGTACGAAAGCCTGTTCTGTATCGTCGGTGACGGCACCAGCTTTCATATTCGGTGCGATCGGCTGCTGCGGCACGGCATTCATAAGTTTCGTGATCGGACCGTCGTAATACCGGCGAATCTGCTTGTCCGACATGCTTTGCGTAGGCATTCCCAACGCATCGCCCAACGCAAGCCCAGCCATAGCTCCCATCGCTCGTTCCTTCATTTGCATCCCATTCTCACGCATAGTCACAGCAGCCTTTCTCACAACTCAGCCTGATCGTACACCGAACAACATCACAATCCCTCCCCAATCCTTCCAGTCACTGGAAGAAAGTGGACATTTACAAGCCTCTCAACGACCCAAATCTTCCACCCACTGGAGAAAAACAGACGCCCACAAGCCCCCCAGCGGGAAAAATCCCCCAGTCACTGGAAGAATCACCCCGCCACAGACCATCCCAGCGACCCAAATCCTCCACCCACTGGAAGAATCTGGACGCTCACAGGGCCAACAGCGGGAAGATTGTTCCAGTGGATGGAAGAATATGGACTTTCACGCGCTCTAGCGGGGAGAATTATTCCAGTGGATGGAAGAATTGAGACTTGGACGGTGCTGAGCCGAACTTGGGTGGAGTTTACCCGGATTGCAGCAACAAAAAAGGCTTACCGGGCGCTTAGAGCGCTCTCAGTAAGCCTTATAGGCGGGTAAGGCGAGATTCGAACTCGCGGAGGCTTGCACCTCAACGGTTTTCAAGACCGTCTCTTTAGACCGCTCAGACATCTACCCTTTGCGCCTAACATCGCTGCTACGCACGAAACGCCAATATACCACAGTGCGCGGAAGTGCGACACCTGGCACAGCTCCATCCCCGTCGCTTCCAACAGAAAACCGCACACGCATCTGCCCAGAACGACACAAACGGCACTGGGACCGTCCAACATACGAAAAGCGGCGCCGGCACAAATGCAACGCCGCTTTCACGGATTCATATCAGACGCGAACGTCTTGGAAAATCAGGCTTCCCACTTGGTCGGCTCGATGACTTCCTTGCCGCCCATGTACGGACGCATGGCCTTCGGAATTTCGATGGAGCCGTCCTTCTGCTGGTGGTTCTCGAGAATGGCGACCAGCCAACGGGTGGTGGCCAGCGTACCGTTCAGCGTGGAAACGGCGCGGGTGCCACCATCTTCCATACGTTCGCGAATGTTCAGACGGCGAGCTGATATTCGGTGCAGTTGGAGGTGGAGGTCAGCTCACGGTAGCGACCCTGGGTCGGCACCCAAGCTCGCAGTCGAACTTGCGGGCTGCGGAAGAGCCAGATCGCCGGCAGCGGTATCGATGATGCGGTACGGCACCTCGACCTTGCCGAGCATTTCCTGCTCCATGGCCAGCAGGTGCTCATGCTCCTTGTAGGAGTCCTCCTGCTTGGTGTAAACGAACATTTCCACCTTGTCGACTGGTGCACGCGGATGATGCCGGAAGTATCCTTGCCAGCTGCGCCAGCCTCACGGCGGTAGCAGGAGCTCCAGCCGCAGTAGCGCAGCGGGCCGTTCTCAAGGTTCAGGATCTCGTTCTCGTGCATGCCGGCGAGCGCCACTTCGGAGGTGCCGACCAGATACTGGTCGTCGGGCTCGCGCAGGCGGTAGATCTCGTCCGCATGGGAGTTGAGGAAGCCGGTGCCGCGCATCACTTCCGGACGCACCAGCGTCGGGGTGATGGCCAGCGTGAAGCCGTGCTCCTCGGCCTGATCGACGGCCATGGTCAGCATGGCGATCTGCATGCGGGCCACCTGGCCGCGCAGGAAGTAGAAGCGGGAACCGCCGACCTTCACGCCGCGCTCCATATCGATACCGGCCACGCCGCGGCCGAGCGTCAGGTGGTCCTTCGGCTCGAAGCCTTCGGCTGCGAAATTCACGGATCTGGCCGACCTTCTTGACGACGACGTAATCATCCTCGCCGCCTTCCGGAGCCTCCGGCTCGACGATGTTGGACAGCTTCCACATGGCGGTGGTGTATTCTTCGGCTGCGGCGTCGGCTGCGGCCTTGTATTCGGAGACCTTCTGGGAGAGTTCCTTGGTTGCGGCGATCAGCTTGGCCTTTTCGTCGGCGGGGGCGGCGGCGACCTTCTTGCCGATCTCCTTCTGCTGCGCGCGGGCAGCTTCGAATTCCTTCAGAGAGGAACGGCGAACCTCGTCGGAGCGCAGCACCTCGTCGACCAGTTCGACCGATTCGCCACGCTTACGCTGGGATTCCTTGACAACGTCAGCATGTTCACGAATGAATTGAATATCAAGCATGCTTCCCAGCCTAGTGCCGAAAGCAGACACTGACGCATCGTTCTCATTTTTGGATATAACGTGAGGGAACGCCGAATTTTTCATGTCGAATT
>ENA-OQCP01000740-OQCP01000740.1-human-gut-metagenome-genome-assembly--contig:-NODE-740-length-13898-cov-1.357636_pt1 | contig 13898 bp, 14 predicted proteins | sample MGYA00242760_ERZ504583 | MGnify/ENA primary metagenome ERZ504583 (study PRJEB26092, sample SAMD00036308) | human gut metagenome | host: Homo sapiens | study: EMG produced TPA metagenomics assembly of...
CATCAGAAAACGCCCGCTTTGTTTGCATTACTTCCGATGACTCCATACTTTGCTGTGTAAGCATCATATACTTGATTCAATTTCTCCTGCTGTTTGTGAATTTCTTCATCTGTTACGGATTCTTCCATCTGCATGGCAATCAGTTCACGCACCGTGTCTCGGATCTCCACCATACCTTTTACACGTTCTGCAGTAGCGGCAGGCATCTTTACCTGATTCATCAGAGAGTTAACACGGTAATATACCTGATCATCTACAACCGCATAACTGTAATTACGAACATTCGGATCTGCCGGGATACTCTCTGGTACATCATCCAGTTCTGCATCCACATCAACTGCAGGTGCCATATTTCCATGAATATTCCTGACAGCTTCTGCAAGCTGGACTTCAAGATCAGCACCTTCTATCGGCATACAGGTTGTTTCCATACCATACGGACCGGATACCTCTTTCATCTCACCCAGAATCATTTCCGGATGGTCTGCAAAATACTGATTGACCGTAATTCCATTGGCATCACTTCCAAGATTCACCCACTCCGGCATCTCTTTTGTCATGCTGTCACGCTTCTGGAAGAATAAAATATCTGCACTGACTTCCGTTCCTGCATTTGCTTTGAATGCTGTGTTCGGCAGGCGGATGGCTCCAAGGAGATCGGCACGTTCTGCCAGATACTTTCGGACTTCCGGTGATGCTTTATCCATGGTTCCTTTTGTTGTGATCAAAGCTGCCACACCACCCGGACGCAACTGGTCGATTGTCTTGCCAGAAATAATCGTGAATCATAAATTATAGCGGTCATATTGCCTGTCATTCACTTTATAAGCTCCAAATGGCACATTTCCGATTGCCACATCGAAGAAATCATTCGGATAATCTGTCTTCTCAAAACCTTTAATCTGGATATTGGCATCTGGGTAAAGCAGTTTTGCAATTCTACCGCTGATACTGTCCAGTTCCACACCATAGAGTTTTGACTGGTTCAGCTTCTCAGGAAGCATTCCAAAGAAGTTACCAACACCCATGGATGGCTCCAGGATATTTCCTTTTGTAAATCCCAGATTTTCCAACGCCTGATACATACTTTCAATCACGATTGGCTGTGTGTAATGGGCATTTAAGGTAGAAGCTCTGGCTGCTGCATATTCTTCCGGTGTAAGGACTGTCTTTAATTCCAGATATTCCGTCTCCCATGCGGATTTTGTTTCATCGAAAGCATCAGCAAGACCTCCCCAGCCTACATATCGGGATAAAATCTCCTGTTCGTCTGGTGTGGCATTGCGGTTTTCTTCCTCGCATTTCTTTAAAAGCTGGATTGCCATGATATTAGCACGGAACTTTTCCTTTGGTGTTCCCTGTCCCAGTTCATCATCTGTGATATGGAAGTTTGTTGCTGGAATATCAGACTGTTCTGGTGTTATATCTTCCTTTTTTTCTGCATCTTCTACTGCTTCCGGTTGTGTCTCAACTTCCGACGGTTCCTGATTTTCCTCTCGTATTTCCTGCTGATCAGAGCCTTCCTGCTCCACTTCCAAAGCCTGCTGAGCTCCTTCCAGATCCGCCTGTCTCTGTGCTTCCTGCCGTTCTTCATACTTTTCCAGTTCTTCCGGTGATAAGAATCATCGGTGCGAATCAGCTGACGGACACGTTCTGCAACCTTATTCCACTTTAATAGAACTTCTACATCTGGACTGCCAATCTTCCCTTTCGCAAGTTTTAATCCTTTCGCATCATGGGAAGCATCGGATTCATACGCTCCCGGTATCCCAGGTGCTGCTCCACCTGTACCATACTCATTTTTCAGAAACTCAGCTGCATCCTTTATATCGTGATGTTCCATGAAATACTCATAGATCCGATTCCGTCCTCCGGCAGTGATCCCGCCTCTTCTAAGGACTGCATCTATCTCATCCTGTGTGATAAAGGAAAGGGCCGGACGTTCGACCGTAAATTTCTGGTCTACCCAGGAACGCTCCCTCTGGAGATCCTGAAAACGCTGGAAATATTCCGGATTATGCTGAATCTCCACCTGCGATAATCTTCTGGATTCTCATCATATCTTTCTGCAGCCATTCAAAGCGATGGGCAATTGCATCTGCTTCCGCTGAATCTGTCCAAGCTTCCCGCACGACATCCTGCCAATCCGAATATGATTGCTGCTCCTCCCGGTTTCTGCTGGTATCCCGAAAATGGAGTGCAAGAAGATTCGGTCATTTCTTCCTGCTCCTGTTCAATTGGCGTTATTGGAAATCAGATTATCCACGTAACTTCTATCCTCATACATATCCCGGATTCTGTCCGCCGCCTTCTTTCCACGTAACCATGCGATCAAAGTTTCTTCTGGCGGAATCTCCCCGTCGGATACGGATACCATCATTGTCATACCAGATACTGATTTTCTGTCCATCTATGGTAAATCCTTTTCCACCTGTTTCATATTCCTCCTTCAGGAAGTTCTGCATTTCTTCATTATCCAGACCTTCAATCAGTCTTGCCGTAATATGAAACAGTGTATTTTTCTGTCCACTTCCCGTGCGGAGAATATCATCTACTACTTCATCAGAATAAGAAAAGCGGCTGGCTGTTCTAATGCAGCTACCGCTTTCCTTATTTCTCCTAACTGTTCCTCTTCTGTCGGGAACAGACTTAATTGTAAATAATCTCCTGAATTACCAGTTCCTCTGCCTGTGCTTTGATCTGGTTCATGTGTCTGGTCCATACCATCCCGTCTGCCATTTTGTCCGGTGCCGGGTTTTTCTCCAGAAGTTCTGACATCAGGTTGTCTACTCTCTGCCTTGCCTGGCTGTCGATTTCCATCAGATGACTGTCCAGACGGTTCTGTAAGGTCAGAATGTTGAATCTGGCTACTTTGTGGTTTCTCAGATACTCTTTCCTCATCAATCCGTACTTCCCGATCGTTCCTCTCGTCTCCTCCAGACTGATATCCGGAATCTGGTACTCTCCATTCTGGCTGTAAGTGATCTCTCTCATGCTCTGTTTCCTCCTTATTTTCTCCTCTATCTTCTGTGTTCCTTGTTTTGCTTTCACGAATTAACGTGTTAAATTCATTATAAGCTACTTCTTTTTCTTTTGCAACCGTTTTCAGATCTTTTTCCAAGTCATTCAACACATATCGTCCAATCTGCATCAATACCGGTCTGCTGATCTCATTCACAGAACTTCCAAGGTGTCCAATAACCTTTAACTGGTTAAAATCTGTAATATGACGAAAATCCTCTGCATCAAGATATTCCTGCACATCCAGTCCGCATCGGTTCAGTAACACATACCAGACACTGTTTGTCATCAGTTCCCGGAACTCCACTTTCTGATTCTGTTCATCCAGATCTTCCAGAAAAGTGCCGGCTACATCCATTTGCAGTTCGTCGAAAGCATCCGGCAACCAGGCCTGCACACTTTCTTCTGCCGCCTGGTGAAGAACCTCTGCTAATCCTCCCTCTGTTGCTTCCAGTGCCAGCCGCTCCTGCAGATAATCTGCCACCAGTTGTTCTCCTTCTGGATTAAGATTCCATAACTGCGGATCTCTGCCCAGATTTTTTACCTTATAAGTATCCTGCACATCAAAAACATATCGGAGTTTCGTTTTTGGTCCGGATGTGTTATCTATCAGGGCAATTCCTTTAGAACCCTTTTTAATCCATCGGTACATCTTCTGGTTCCAGATTTCCATGGATGCCACGGCTGTTGCTCCCGGACGCTGTGCATAGATCAAGAGCTGTTCCGGAAAAGTGTACCGGTACAGCCTGGATGCAGTATTTAGAAACCGCATCCATTCCTGCGGATTGGCAGCAACATCCTTTGCCACTTCCTCCGTCAGAAGTTCCATTGCATATAATTTATTTGCCATCTGTTACTCCCTTTCTTCTTCCCACTTTTCTTCTACAACATCGGCAATCCGTTCCATTGCCCTTGTCATAGAAGGAAAATTACTACTGTTACTTGCTTTTCCAATCTGATCAATAAGAAATTCCGGCATATCTGCAAGTGCTCCGGCAATCATAGCCTTTACCCGGATATCCTCCAGCATAAGAAGCTCTTTTACACCAAATTCTTCACCAAATACATCCTGATATCTCCGTAAGTCATCCAAAAGATATTCCGGTTTTAAATCTCTATCCATTTCCTTTCTTTTATCATCACCATATAAACACCAGTCCATATTCTTTTCTCCTCATCTTCATAAATTAGGGACTGCTCACACAGTCCCCTCAAAATCATCGTTATTTCTCGTTATAATACTGAGGCAAGGTCTTTCGCCCTATTCTTTGGGATTGTATCTGTCCCTTTTGCTTTGATCTCCGCCTTGGCTTTCTCCAGTTTTCCATGGATTCCACCTTTTGCTTCTGTTCTCCCAGTTGCTTTTTCTGCTGCTTTTTCTTTCTCCAGACGTGCTTCCCTGCGTTCGGCATTTTCCATAACTGCTGTCTTTCCATCACAGAACTGAACCTTATCCGAAAGCTGTTCCTGCCTCTCTACCTGCGTCTCATTGACTTCCTGTACCATGGCATTTAATTCCGGTACTTCAAACATTCCGTTATCAGGAAGAATCAGCACCTCATGAATTGAAGAGGGAAGAACAAAATAATCACTTCCCAGGCATTCACCGATCTGCTTACGAATATCTTCCTGCAGTAACAGTGATGCACCATTCATTTTTTGTGCATTTGAAAGACAGAACATTGGATTTTCCATTGCTTCAACATTCAGTTTTTCATTCAAAAGATTTTCTGCTTCTTCACCAAAAATCATGGATTTATCATTTCATTCATGTCCATCAAACAACACCACGATTTCTGTCTGCCGCCACTGCATCTGCCTGGATTTGTTCTGCTGTCACACCCCATTCATTCATAAGATTGACAGTAACCGGAATACTACCAATTCCTCCCTCGTTTTCTTCCACATTCACTGCGTAATATGCTGCAAAATCTCCATGTTCGGTAACAACTTTATCAGCCAGGCGTTCTTCATTCCATTCCCGGTCACAGATTCTCACCTGTAATTTGTCCTTCATTTTTTCATAATCCAAAATATCCGGAAGACCCATATTGATAAATGCCGCTTTGTCCTGCACTTCAATACGCATATCTGCCACATCACCCACACAGGAATCCAGATTTTTCCATTGACATATTCCATATAAAGAGAATCCAGATATACCATCGGCACAGCTCTTTGATCACCCTGTGGAATTGAAATGCCAGTCAACCTTAATCCATTATTTTTTGCAACTTCTTCAATACGGATTTCTCCATTCTGATATGAATCCGGCAAATAGTCTTTTACATTATCTTTGACATATTCATAAAATTCTTTTCTGTTCATCATACGCTTTTACCCCTTTCTGATCATGTGATGGTTCATTCTTTTCCTGCTGACCATCTGCTCGGCTTTTTCTGATAAGCCATCATTCTTTTTAAAGTTCTCTCCTGGTTCTTTCTTGCTTCCTGTCTCTTTTCCATTGTTTTCATCATATTTTTTCTGTCCCTTTCTGTGAATTTTTGTATTTTAAAGGGAGCCTGATTCAGGGCCCCCTTTACTGAGGATTACTGTTTTCTGATTTTCTTTCTGCTGATATAAAGTCCTGCCATGCCTCCGGCAGAGATAAGCAGAAGCAGAATCGGCAGCCAGATATTTGTGTTATCTCCTGTCTTCGGTGCATCTGATACCTTCGTCTCTTCATGGGACTGCGGCACATCTGGTGTGCTTGGTGTTTCCGGAACTTCCGGTTTCTCATTTGTCAGATTGAAAGTAACTTCTACAACCGGCGTACTGTCGTCTGCGTAGGCAAATGTCACTTCATGCTTGGTCTGATCCAGTGTGTATCCATCCAGTGTTTTTGTCTCCACCAGATAATACTTGATTGCTGTATCATATTTGCCGTTCTTGAATGCGGCAATCTCATACAGCTTACTCTCGGCATGACCGGCAGCATCTGTTTTTAAGGTTTCCAGGACCTTTCCTTTGCTGTCACGGAATTCAAATTCTACTCCTTTCAGCGGTTCCCCAGATGATTTATCTGTCTTATTGAGAATGACTTTTCCCTTGGCAGTATCATCTTTCATAACCACTTTCTGGATTTCTCCAGTATCCTTCACCTCAAATGTCACATCCGATGTCAGAAGATATCCTTTTGGTGCCTGTTCCTCTCGTAAGGTGTATCTACAATGCAGTTTTTCAATATATGTGCCTCCTCTGTGGAAGTCCAGCTCTCTACTACCTGATCGTCCTTATCAAGAATCGTTAGTTTTGCACCAGGAATCTCTGTATCTCCTGTGATATCTGTCTTACTGATCTGAACCTTGGTCACATCATCTTTCATCTCATGCTTCTGAATCTCAGCTGTATTCTCAACCGTAAAGGTAATGCTCTCTGCAGTAACATATCCGTCTGCCGGTTTGTTCCGTCATGGTATACTCATTACCTACAACAAGTTCTTTGATCACATGAGATTCTTCTGTAGAAGTCCATTCATCCACAACATTTCCATCTGCATCCGTCACTTTCAGGTGTGCACCTGGAAGTTCTTTGCCTGTGGTCAGGTCTGTTTTTGTCAGTTCCACTGTGGTCGGCTGATTTTCAAACGTAAAATCATAGCTTACTTCTGCCTGATCTTCTCCGGCATATTCAAAGGTAAACTCCTGCACTTCTTCCGTTGTCACAAATCCGTCCGGTGCACTGTTCTCTTTTACATAATATTTTTCCATCTACTGGAAGATCTGCCGCAAAGTGATCTGTCCTTTCTCATCGGTTGCTTTCTGCTCGATGAGGGAATCTTTCTCAAGCAACACATCTCCGTTTACATTTTTGATATCTTCACTGGTATAAAGGCCGAAGACGCCGCCTGCAAGAACACGGTCTGTATCTTTTTCTTTCTTCAGAACAGTACCTTTACTTTCTGACGGGTATTCTGCCATTTTTCATCATAAGTGATTACCGGTGTGTCCTGATCACGGTAGGAAAGATCAACATATCTCGGTTCTCCATCCAATACATAGCCATGGGCAGTTTTAACTTCTTTCACATAGTATTTGCCTGCCGGGAGATTATCCATCTGTGCAATACCATTGGAATCTGTAGTAATAGTTCCTACTTTTTCATCTGCTTTGTAATAATCTTTGCTGACACCATCTGCCGCTTTGATATCTTCCGCAGCAAATACATCGAAAGTCACATCTGTAAGGCTTCCGGTTACATATTCGAAGAGATGCTCACAGTGCCTTTTACATTGTCCAGAAGTGTCACTTTATCCAAAAATTCTCCATTTTTGTTGATGATTAAAAGTCCTGTCGGCACTTCATCTTTCATCTCTACCTTCTGAATCTCTGCGGTATCTTCCAGTGTGAACTTCACATCCGTTGCTTTCAGATATCCATACGGTGCGATTTCTTCACGAAGGGTATATTCCTCCCCAACGGTCAGTCGTTTAATCACATGTGGCTGGTCTTTTACAGAAGTCCACTGATCTACGACATTCCCCTCTCTATCAAGAACGGTGAGTTTTGCTCCATCCAGTTCCACACCTGTTGTCACATCTGATTTTGTAATTTCAACCGTTGTCGCTGATTCTTCTTCACTGTTTTCAGTTTTACTGTCTTCACGTCCTGTCCCTGATAAGAAGCATCCAGATTCAGAACTTCATCGGAAGAAACGAATCCTGCCGGTGCCTTTAACTCTTTTACATAATACTGTCCGAGTGGCAGATCCAGCGTACAGGAAGCAATTCCATCTTTATCAGAAGTCATTTCCTGTAACAGGGTATCAGCGTTGACAATGACTTTGCCTTCTGCTTTGATATCATCTTTGTTATAAATGCCAAAGACTGCACCTTCTACCGTTGCTCCGTTTTCTGCATCCTGTTTTTCTACCTGGATTGCAACTTTCTGTCTGTCATCACCAACAGTCACTTCCTGTTCGATCACAGGTGTATCCTGATCTGCATAGACAAATGCTACATCCGATCTGTCAAGGTTCAGAACAAATCCTTCCGGTGCTGTTTTTTCTACCACATAGTAAGAACCAAGCGGCAGGTTATCTGCAACTGCTTTTCCGTCTTCCCCGGTCGTTACCGTTGTTACCAGAGCATCTTTTGCATAAATCAGCTGTCTGTTTCCATTTTCATCTTTCTGATAATCCGGTGTGTAGATATTTTCCGCTGCATAGACGTTAAACTCTGCACCTTTCAGATATTTTTCTTCATAAACAAAATCCTTTTTGAATCCACTCAGCATCTCACCTTTTTTATAGATCGTCAGCTTTCCTTTTACCGGATGATTCTCGTAATCAACTGTGATAATGGCATCGCCGCTTTCTGAATCCATCTGATAAGCAGTGTTTGCATCAACAGCAATCTCCATATAATTCTTGTTGATTGTGTACTTCCGGTGCGTTGACTTCCTCAATCCGGTAATGTCCGATTTTCAGGTTCTTTGGCATGATCAGATAACCCTGACTGTCTGTAAAATAGGACTTGTGTGTGGTTGTCACAGGATAAGTAGTTACCTGCTCCACATATTTTTTGTTATCCAGGTCATATACCTTAAATTCTGTTCCTGCAATCAGGACGGATTTCTTTGTTTCATCGTCTTTTTTCACGATTTTCAGTTTTGCCTTAAACTCTTCATCCAGAAGCACTCGTCCAGATCTGTGGCTCATTTGGATGATGCTCTGTGATATTCACTTCAAAATCATCGACTGGCTTGTAATTGTGTGGTGTTGTTGTTTCACGGACAATATAGCTTCCAAATGGTAATGGAATACTGCAGGCATAACCTTTTTCATCTGTAAAAATCTCAGTAGCTCCGTTTTCTCCACTCACTACTGGTTTAGCAGAATCAAAATCATAGCTTCCATCTGCTTTCTTTGTAAGGGAAGATTTCAGATAAACTGTAAATCCGGCTCCGGATAACAGATCTGCATCGGTCTTTCCATTGTTGGCTGCTTTGATAATCTGGAACGGCTGCTTGATCACCTGTTCACTGGAAATGCATTCTCTTTTTACTTCTGCAGTCATATCACCTTCATAACTACATTCAAGATCATGTTCTTCTGTATCTGCCAGGTATCCGGTCGGTGGTGTGATCTCCTTGACGTAATATTTGCCAAGATATAAGCCATCTACAGAAGCCTGTCCTTTTTCATCCGTTGTAAGAGAAGCCACCTGTTCCCCTGCTTTATAAATCACACCGGTTGCTCCATCCGGATGCACGATATCTTCACGGGCATATAATCCGTAGACTGCACCTTTCAGTGTTGCATCGCCCTGCGGAACGGCTTTTCCTGTTTCTTTATCAACTTTGAATAAATTGATTTTTGCTGTCACACGGTCATTGCTGAAGGTATGGGCGAAAGATACGGTTGCTTCTTTATCATTGGTGTAAGAGAACTTGAACGTATACACGTCTTCTGTATTTCTTACATAGCCTTCTGGTGCCTGGTCTTCTTTTACGGAATAGGAATGATTGATAGGCAGATCTGCTGTGAATTTTGCCTTTCCATCCTCACCGGTAGTGGCTTTCTCAATCAGGGTGCCTTTCTTTACAACAACTACACCATCTGCATTTTTGATATCGTCTGCCGCATACAGGGCGAAAATACCACCTTCCAGCGGTTTCTTTGTATCTTTATCCTGTTTTACTACAGTGACTTCTGCTTTCTGACGCTCATTGTTGAAGGTGACATCCGCAAATACAACTTCTTTATTCTGTCCGGCATAAGTCAGCGTCACTGTCTTTTCTTCGCCGCCATTATAGAAGTTGTCCGGTGCTTTTGCTTCTTTTACCACATAAGTTCCTAGATGGAGATTCTTCAGGGTAACAGAGCCATTCTCACCTGTTGTCAGATTTTCTTTCACCAGATCACCTTTGCTGTACACTTTTGTACCATACGCAGTCACAATATCTGCTCCGGCATACACGTTGTAAACAGCATTTTTTTGTCTGCGGTTCTCATAATGGAATACGGTTCCACTCTCACTGACTTCTGCTCCGGTAAGCACCTGACCTTCTTTATAAACAGTAAGCTCTGCAAGCTGCTCCTTATTTTCCACGGTTACAGCTGAGGTCTTACTTGCTACCAGTTTTACATTTGTTGCCGTTGCATTTACTACATATCCCTGTGGTGCTGTGATTTCTTTCAGATAAACGGTATCCTGTGTCTTGATAATCGTAACAGAGATTTCCATTCTTATCTGTTGCAGGCATCTGAGTGATCAGCTTTGTACAAGCCTCATCGCTGTAAACGCCAAATACTGCACCTGCAAGATTGACATTCGCTGTATCGTCTTCTTTACGATTTCGATCGTAGCCTGTTCAATCCATGACACCTTTAAGCTTACATATTTTTCATCAGCAACACCTTCTCCAAATACAAATGCCAGATCCTGAACACTTGCATTCGTAGTCAATTTATATGCTGAATAATCTTTTGTAATACTTCCCTTCATTTTTGCAGAAAAAGTATCACTTACATCTCTTGTCTGTGTCAGAGGAGCTGAGAGATAAAACGTGGTTCCTCCTCCAATTGTTACGCTTGCACCTGCCGCACTTACGGTTCCAGTAGATACATTATGGAGCTTTACTCCTTTTGGTAAGTCCATTGTGATTTTCTGCTGGGAAGATGCGTTGAACTTAATGTTCTCCGTTCTCTGAACATTTCTATCTACATAAGCTTTTACATCCGGCTTTGAAAATGACATCGCTACATCTGGTATTTCCGGCTTATTCACACAATAATTATAGAGTTCTTTTGCCAAAGCCTCTCCTGTAGCATTGGTTCCGTAAAATGCATCACTGCTTCCGTTGGCATATGATGCAGCCATGTGAATGATGATGAATCTTTTTCCTTCTGAAAAATCCGTGTGTTTATTCGCAAAAAAGCTTTCGCTCCCTGCGGCATCTGTGCCGTAATAACACACTTTTGCTAACGCCTGATTGTCTCCAATCTTTGTAATTGTATAATTTCCAGATCCAGGTCCTGGCTTAGCTGGCTGTACACAATACGCAATTGCTCTGACGTTTCCGTAGCTGATATAGTACGGCTCTGTCAGATAGGTTCCAAGATTATAATCTGCATATCTATACAGTGGTCCTTTTTCAATTGTTACCTGCTGTGTACTTCTTGCTGAATAGCTGAAACTGCTTCAAATGTTGCAATCTCTCCCTCTTCCATAGAATCAAGATCCACACCTTCGTCTCCTGCCTGTTCCAAAACATCATGAAGCTCTAACCCTGATTCTTCATCATAGGTATCCTGATTCTGTGCCTGCTCTACTAAATCATCAAATTCATCAGCGTCAATATCGGTAATCTCCGAGTCTGCTTCTGAATCCTCCGCTTCCTCTGTCTGCTGTTCACTGCCAGCGGTTTCTGATTCGGTCACTGCTTCACTCCCTGCAGTTTCAGTCTGAGCTTCTGTTGCTTTCTCACGCACAATCAGTTTTCGGCTGATCTGGTACTTCGGATGCTCTTGATTTACCGGTTCCACATAATAGACCGCTTTGTAAGTGTCCGCATGATCTGTCGTAAAATCCTCATCCTTGTCATTCTTTGCTTCCTCAAATGTGACTTTGACCTTGTTATCATCCTTGATTTCCAGTCCCGTGTAATCTGATTTCACATCAAATACACTGCCTGTTTCAATTTCATAATCTTTGGCAGTCACCACCTCATCTTCATCCAGAAGGTCTTTCACTTCCTCATAAAGTGGAGGTTTTTCCTCTGGCTGGATCTCCGCTGCATATGCCGTCATCGGAGACAGCACTGTACTAAGCATTGTCATGCCTGCCAGCAAGCCAGATACTACTTTTCTAAAATTACCTTTTTTCTTCATGCTAAGGTCCTCTCTTTCATATATTTGTATTAAAACAGACAGTCCTTAGACTGCCTGCAATACACTACTTATCGTTGTGGAAAAATAAGATTGAACTGTACATTTCCCTCTCCGGGATCGACCATCTCCACAGTTGCTTCATACTGTCTCCCTGTTTTTCTTGATACCAGATCCTTATAATGGATTTTTCCTTTAGACAGGAACTTCTTTGCTGCCACCTTATCCATCTTTTTTCCCTGGCTTGCAAGAAATTTATCATTTTTCCATAAGGTAAAAGCACATTTCCGGTCAGAACAGTAAAAATTTACTTTTCCTTCCCTGACATCTGCTCCACAGCGGGGACATTTGCCAATGACTTCTCCTTTTGCCTTTCCCTGAAACTGATTTTTCTTCTCTTCTGAAATCCCCTGATACCTGGCAACCAGTTCCTGCATCAGCTCTGTAATCCCATTTAGGAATTCATCTGCTGTCTCTGTATTCTGGGCAATATGATTCAATGCCATTTCCCACTCTGCGGTCATCTTCGGAGATTTAATCTCATCCGGTAGAACCGTAATCAGCACATTTCCATCATCTGTCGGCACCAGATTTTTCTTTTCCCTTTTCACAAAGCCAGACTGAATCAGTTTTTCAATGATTGCTGCCCTTGTTGCAGGAGTACCAAGTCCTTTCTTTTCTGTATCTTCGGTCAGCTCTTCATTCCCTGCACGTTCCATCGCAGAAAGCAGGGTATCTTCTGTGTACTGTTTCGGTGGCTGTGTAAAATGCTCCGATACAAAAGAATCACAGGGACCATAATGCTTGCCTGCCCAGATATCCAACTCCGGCTCTTCTTTTTCTGCAATGATTCCAAAGAACTGTTTCAGTTTTTTCTCAATTGTCTTGAACCCTTCCTGTTTTGTTTTCTTTGCATTGAGATAAAACGTATGATAATTGCAGGTAATCTGACATTTATGACTCTCATAAATATAAGGATCTGCAGTTGCTGTCAGAACCCTGGCACTGATCAAATACAAAATCTTGCGGCTTCGTTCTTTCAGTTCACCAATATCTGCTTTGGCTACTTCCATGGTTGGGATAATCGCATGGTGATCGGATACTTTCTTTGAATTTAATACCTTACTCACGTCCGGTTGATATTCCAGACCTTCAGCATAAGGCATTTTCCCAAATAACATCTGAATCAGAGTTTCTGTACTTTCTCCCATCTCATCTGTCAGATACTGGCTGTCTGTTCTCGGATAAGTGACAAGCTTCTGCTCATACATCTCCTGCACAGCATCCAATGTCTGCTGTGCGGTATAGCCAAACATTCTGTTAGCTTCCCTCTGCAGGGTGGTCAGATCATAAAGCTTCGGAGGGCGGACCGTTTTCTCTTTCACATCATCCTTCTCCACTTCGCACATGCGCTCCTGACACTCTGCAGCCACTTTATCTGCATCTTCTTTTTTCTGAAAATTCTCTGTGACCGCATCCATATCGTCAAATTTGATATGAGCCATATAATATTTCTCTTTGGTAAATTCCTTGATCTTCTGATTTCGATCCACGATCATGGCAAGTGTTGGTGTCTGTACTCTTCCAACTTTCAGATTCTGGTTATACAGAACAGAAAAAAGACGGCTCGCATTGATTCCCACCAGCCAGTCAGCCTTTGCCCTGCAAAGAGCTGACTGATAGAGACTGTCATAACACGAACCGTCTTTTAATGACGCAAATCCATCTTTAATTGCCTGTTCTTCCATGGAAGAGATCCAGAGTCGCTTCATCGGCTTTTTACATCCTGCCTGCTCATACACCAGACGGAAGATCAGCTCACCTTCACGTCCTGCATCAGTGGCACAGATCACTTCATCTACTTTGGAATCTCTCATAAGTTTCTTTAAGATTCCAAACTGCTTTTTCGTACCTTCCAATACCTTATGTTTCCAACATTCTGGCACAATCGGCAGATCTTCATATCTCCATTTTTTATATTTTTCATCGTATTCCGATGCATCGCATAATCCAACCAGATGTCCTACGCACCAGGAAACGATATAACC
>ENA-OQCP01000741-OQCP01000741.1-human-gut-metagenome-genome-assembly--contig:-NODE-741-length-13883-cov-3.654551_pt1 | contig 13883 bp, 21 predicted proteins | sample MGYA00242760_ERZ504583 | MGnify/ENA primary metagenome ERZ504583 (study PRJEB26092, sample SAMD00036308) | human gut metagenome | host: Homo sapiens | study: EMG produced TPA metagenomics assembly of...
AGAAGGCCGGAAGCTCTTCAACGACAAAGAATACCAAAATTTCCGACTCACCGGAGAAGCCCTCACACAACCCGGCTCCGAAGCAGGCCTCCTCTTTCATACGGACGGCGAGTCCGGTTATGAGTGATATTCCGTAACGGAGACATCGACGGCACACGCAAGAGCGGCTCACTCGCTCGGTGCGCAACCTCTATCGCTCACTCGCAAAAGATGGAGAATGGTTTGACTTCGAGATAACCGTACGCGGACAAAACATCATTGTCTGCATTAACGGAACCGAAGTTGTTTGCTATACCGAACCCGGACACCCATATCGCACAGAGGAGCACGCCCGGCAACTGCTGAGTCAAGGTTCCATTGCCCTGCAAGGCATACACGGCGAAGTGTCATTCCGGAATCTCGCCATCGAACGGCTTGCCAAGGAAGCACGCAACGAAGCCGACACGCTTGCTCCGGTAGACGAGCGCACGGATGAGATAATCAGGCTACAGCAGCACGATTTCCCAGTTATAGACTATCACGTTCACTTGAAAGGAGGGCTGACGAAGGAAATGGCACACGCCATGTCCATGAATTACGGTATCAACTATGGTGTCGCCCCCAATGCTGGAGAAGGAGGCGTAGGACGTATGCTGGCCGATGACAAAGAAGTGTACGACTATTTTAATGAAGTAAAAGGGATGCCATTCCTGTGCGGTGTACAAGGTGAGGGACGCAAATGGACGGCAACTTTCTCGCAGGAAGCCTTGGGGATTTTCGATTACCTGTTTACCGACGCCATGACCATCATAGACCACAAGGGACGTAACTCGCGCATCTACCGGGCCGAAGAAGCACTCTTTGATGACATTACGCTTGAACAGTATATGGACCACCTTGTCGACCAAACAGTCTGATTCTGACCAACGAGCCTGCCGACATTTATGCCAACCCTACCTTCTTGCCCGATACTATGGCGCATGATTACGACAAGTACTGGACGGACGGACGCATTGAACGCGTATTGGATGTATTGCAACAACATGGAATCGCTCTGGAAATCAATGCACGCTACCGGATTCCCAGTTTCGAGATTATCCGTCGCGCCAAAGCACGTGGAATCAAATTCACATTCGGTACAAACAATGTCGATGCCGACTTCGGACGACTGGAATACTGCGCCGAAGCCATCAAGCAATGTGGCCTCACAGCCGACGATATATGGTTCCCGTCGATGAGCACACGCCGCTCCCGCCCCATTGTCATATACAACCGATTCGAGTAGCAGGGAACAACCGCTGTCATCTTCACCAACAGAAACGATACACCTATGGACATTCTTCTCATCATCTTGGGCATCCTCTGCCTGATTGTCGGATTGGCAGGCTGCATCCTGCCTATGATTCCGGGACCGCCCGTAGCCTATGCAGGCTTGTTGCTTCTACATTTCACGGACAAGGCGCAGTTTTCCACCACGCAGTTACTTTTATGGCTGGCAGCAGTCGTCCTTGTACAGATACTGGATTATTTCGTCCCGATGCTGGGCAGCAAATACAGCGGAGGCAGTCGGTGGGGAACGCGCGGCTGCCTCATAGGCACCATCGTAGGGTTGTTCTTCATGCCTTGGGGCATCATCCTCGGCCCCTTTCTCGGAGCCTTTGCCGGCGACTGATGGGAGGCAGCAAGACAGACCAGGCCTTGAAATCGGGGCTGGGCTCGCTGCTTGGATTCTTGCTGGGCACAGTAGTGAAATGTGTGATGTGTGCGTACTTCTGCTGGGAGTTCGTCAAAGCCTTGGTCTGACACCAGCTCCTCTCCTTCTGCCCGGGAACAACTTATCCCCCGACTATCTTCTACACGGTAGTCCATCTGCATGAGATGTACATCTCGAGCAACATGAGATGCACGTTTCAAACAACACGAGATGTACATCTCATGCAAGTAGAGAGAATAGTCCAAGCCAATGTCTTCCATTGTTTACAAATCTTAATCTTCTGCAAGCGAGACAAAAAATCAGCTTCATTTCAAGATAAATACGTATATTTGCCCACTAAACAGAGAAAGAACGCTTTACGCGCAATTTACAAGAAGAAAAACAGCGGTAAACGTCTGTGAGTTATTAACAAAACAGCCGACTTATCAACCGTTTTTGCAATCTTTCTCCAATTTGTAGGCGCTATCCGGAATTATCACTTATTTCGCTGCCAATAAATATTGAGATTATGGGAAAAATAATTGCTATGGCTAACCAAAAGGGTGGTGTAGGCAAGACTACGACGACAATCAACCTCGCAGCCTCACTCGCCACGCTTGAAAAGAAAGTGCTCGTTGTAGATGCCGACCCGCAGGCCAATGCCTCCTCAGGATTGGGTGTGGACATCAAGCAGTCGGAATGTACTATCTACGAGTGCATTATTGACCGTGCAGACGTACGCGAGGCCCTTCATGACACGGAGATAGACACACTGAAGGTAATCTCCTCCCACATCAATCTGGTAGGTGCCGAAATAGAGATGCTCAATCTGAAAAACCGCGAAAAGATACTGAAAGAAGTACTCGCTCCGCTGAAGAATGAGTTTGATTATATCTTGATAGACTGTTCCCCGTCTTTGGGTCTGATTACGGTCAACGCACTGACTGCCGCCGATTCGGTAATCATCCCCGTACAAGCGGAATATTTTGCACTGGAAGGCATCAGCAAATTGCTGAATACCATTAAAATCATCAAGTCCAAGCTGAACCCTGCCCTCGAAATCGAAGGCTTCCTGCTGACGATGTACGACTCGCGTCTGCGCCAGGCCAACCAGATTTACGATGAAGTGAAACGCCACTTCCAGGAATTGGTATTCAACACCGTCATCCAGCGCAATGTGAAACTGAGCGAAGCTCCCAGCTACGGCCTGCCCACCATTCTCTATGACGCAGACTCAACCGGAGCCAAAAACCACATGCACTTGCCAAGGAATTGATAAGCAGAAACGAAAAGAAGTGATTATAGTGGTTAGTGATTAATGATTAGTGATAAATACCATATTTACAATGCACAAACAAATCATCCCGTATGGTTAAATTGTAAATCGTCAAATAGTAAATAAACAGATGGCACAAAGAAATGCATTAGGACGCGGGCTAGACGCCCTCTTCTCCATGGATGAAGTAAAGACCGAAGGCTCCTCCTCTATCAATGAGATAGAGCTGTCGAAGATTACGGTCAATCCCAATCAGCCCCGTCATGAATTCGACCCGGTTGCGTTGCAGGAGTTAGCCGATTCCATCTCCGAAATCGGCATCATACAGCCCATCACCCTGCGCAAGCTTAGCGACGACGAATACCAGATTATCGCCGGCGAGCGTCGTTTCCGTGCTTCGCAGCTTGCCGGACTGACAAGCATCCCTGCCTATATCCGCACTGCAGATGACGAGAACGTCATGGAAATGGCGCTCATCGAAAACATACAGCGCGAAGACTTGAACTCCGTAGAAATAGCCCTCGCTTACCAGCATCTGTTGGAACAATACGGACTGACGCAGGAACGCCTCAGCGAACGCGTAGGTAAGAAGCGTACCACCATTGCCAACTACCTGCGCCTGCTCAAACTGCCCGCCCCCGTCCAGATGGGACTGCAGAACAAGCAGATAGACATGGGACATGCCCGCGCGTTGGTAACGCTTGGCGATCCCAAACTGCAAGTGAAGATTTTCGAAGAAATCCTGGAGCACGGGTATTCCGTACGCAAAGTGGAAGAAATCGTAAAGTCACTGAGTGAAGGCGAAAGCGTGAAGAGCGGTGGTCGTAAGATTGCCCCCAAGCGCGCCAAACTGCCCGAAGAATTCAATATGCTGAAACAACAGCTCTCGGGCTTTTTCAGTACCAAGGTGCAGCTAACCTGCTCGGAGAAAGGAAAAGGTAAAATCAGTATCCCGTTCAATAACGAAGAAGAATTGGAACGTATCATCGGCATTCTTGATACGCTGAAGAAATAAATGAGGAAAAAGGAAGAATATATCAGTTAGCCATTGCCCTGCTGCTCTGTTTTTACAGATGGCAGGGATTGCTATGTATGGTCAAGACCGTCCACGTGCCGCTTCCAAGCGTGCGCAGCGGCATCAGACCGATACACTCAACACCGTGGTGAACCGGGACAGCCTCACTGTTGCCGACAGTCTTGCAGCCGAAAACAAGCGGAAGATGCTGGAAATGACTGCCAGCCCCGACCTGAAGGAACAGCCCGTGCCTACAGACAGTCTGCAAAAGGCCATCGACCCCAAAAGGTGGTACCTAATCCCACAAAGCCACCTGGCTTGCCCTCGTCATTCCCGGCGGTGGACAAATTTACAACCGCAAGTATTGGAAACTGCCCATCTTCTATGGAGGATTTGCCGGTTGTGCCTATGCCCTTACATGGAACAGCAAGATGTACAAGGACTATTCGGCCGCCTACAAAGATGCCGTAAATGGTAATTTCAACTCCAGTACCATTACCGACTTGCTGCCTCCCAACTATAACTATACTGAGAGCCAGCTGACGGAGACACTGCGGAAGCGTAAGGACACCTTCCGGCGATACCGCGACTTGAGCATCTTCGCCTTTATCGGTGTATACCTGCTGTCCGTTGTCGACGCATACGTAGACGCAGAGCTGTCCAACTTCGACATCACCCCGACCTCAGCATGAAAGTGGAACCTGCCATAATCAACAGCCAGATGACCGGTTCCTCTAATAGGAACGTCGGCGTACAATGCAGTTTCCGATTCTAAAAACGAAAATTAAAGCATAAATTATTACCTATGATACACAAGGCCATATATATGAAAAGAATTATCCTCGGTTCCTCGCTTCTGTTTTGCGCCCTCTTCACCGCTCCGGCCATGCATGCGCAAGAAAGCGTGGAAGTGCTTATCCGCGAAAACGGTACAGAACGCCAGGAATCCATCGAGCTGCCCAAAAGCATGACCTATCCGCTGGACAGCTGCTCAATGACTGGAAAGCCAAGAATTACATAGACCTGGGAAAAGACTGCAGCACCTCTACCGTAAACCCGATGTTCAGTGACTCTGTATACATAGACCGGTTGTCGCGCATGCCGACCGTCATGGAAATGCCATACAACGAGATTGTGCGCAAGTTCATCGACATGTATGCCGGACGTCTGCGCAACCAGGTTGCCTTCATGCTGAGCGCCTGCAACTTCTATATGCCCATCTTCGAAGAAGCGCTGGATGCCTACGGCCTGCCGCTCGAGCTGAAATACCTGCCCATCATAGAATCCGCTCTCAACCCTTCTGCCGTATCCCGCGCGGGAGCCTGCGGACTATGGCAGTTTATGCTCGCCACCGGAAAGATATACGGACTGGAAAGCAACAGCCTCGTAGACGAACGCCGTGACCCGATAAAGGCGACCTGGGCGGCAGCACGCTACCTGAAGGACATGTATGACATTTACAAAGACTGGAACCTGGTGATTGCCGCCTACAACTGCGGTCCGGGCACCATCAACAAAGCCATCCGCCGCTCGGGAGGGAAAACCGATTATTGGGAAATCTACAACTATCTGCCCAAAGAGACACGCGGCTACGTGCCCGCCTTCATTGCCGCCAACTACGTAATGACCTACTACTGCAAGCACAACATCTGCCCCATGGAAACCGACATTCCGGAAACAACCGATACGGTGCAAGTAAGCCGTAACCTTCATTTCGAGCAGATTTCCGACCTATGCGGCATCAGCCTGAACCAGATAAAGAGCCTGAATCCCCAATTCAAGAAAAGCATCATCCCCGGAGAGAGCAAGCCGCAGACGCTACGCCTCCCCATCAACTACATCAGTGCCTTCATTGACAAGCAAGACACCATCTATGCCCACCGCAGTAACGAGCTGTTCAAGAACCGCAGAGTCGTGGCCGTTTCCAATACACGCTTGACGGCACGTAGCAGCAAAGGCAGTACCGCTACGGGGAATGTCACCTACCACAAGATACGCAGTGGCGAGAATCTCGGCAGCATTGCACGGAAATACGGCGTCACTGTCAATCAGTTAAAAAGTTGGAATGGATTGCGCAGTACCAGAATCTCCGCAGGAAAGCGCTTGAAGATTTATAAATAAAGACATAAACGCTTGCCCGGTGTTGAAAATTGCTTATTTTTGCAAAAGTGAAGTGAAGAAAGGAGAAAGCAGTATATGGAAGAAAATATAAGTCAGAAGGAAAAGGAAAAAGCCGAAGAGGAAATGATCGAACAGGCATTCCAAGAACTGTTGAACGACTATTTGGCCACCAAGCACCGCAAGCGCGTCGAAATAATAACCAAAGCATTCAACTTTGCCAACCAGGCGCATAAGGGCATCAAGCGTCGTTCCGGCGAGCCCTACATCATGCACCCCATTGCTGTGGCAAAGATTGTCTGTAATGAGATAGGACTGGGGTCTACTTCCATATGCTCGGCATTGCTGCATGATGTGGTGGAGGACACCGACTACACCGTAGAGGATATTGAAAACATCTTCGGTCCCAAAATCGCCCAGATTGTAGACGGGCTGACAAAGATTTCCGGCGGTATCTTCGGCGACCGTGCCTCGGCGCAGGCAGAGAACTTCAAGAAGCTGCTGCTCACCATGTCCGACGATATCCGGGTTATCCTCATCAAGATAGCCGACCGTCTGCATAACATGCGTACACTCGGCTCCATGCTACCCAACAAGCAGTTCAAGATTGCAGGCGAAACACTCTATATTTATGCCCCGCTCGCCAACCGCCTCGGCTTGTACAAAATCAAGACAGAACTGGAAAACCTGAGCTTCAAGTACGAACATCCGGAAGAGTACCACGAGATAGAAGAGAAACTGGAAGCCACCGCCGTGGAGCGCGACAAGGTATTCAATGAGTTCACCGCTCCGATACGGGCGCAACTGGACAAAATGGGACTGAAATACCGTATCCTTGCCCGTGTAAAGTCCATCTACTCCATCTGGAACAAAATGCAGACCAAGCATGTCCCCTTCGAGGAAATCTATGATTTGCTTGCTGTCCGCATCATCTTCGAGCCCCGCAATATAGAGGAAGAGCTAAACGACTGCTTCGACATTTACGTCTCCATATCCAAGATATACAAGCCCCACCCTGACCGCCTGCGCGACTGGGTGAGCCATCCCAAAGCCAACGGCTACCAACCCTGCACGTCACCCTTATGGGTAACAACGGGCAATGGATTGAAGTACAAATCCGCAGTGAACGCATGAATGACGTTGCCGAACAAGGCTTTGCCGCCCACTGGAAATACAAAGAAGGCGGAGGCAGCGAAGATGAAGGCGAACTGGAGAAATGGTTGCGTACCATCAAGGAAATTCTGGACGACCCACAACCGGACGCCATCGATTTTCTCGATACCATCAAACTGAACTTGTTTGCATCGGAAATTTTCGTCTTCACCCCGAAAGGCGACCTCAAGACCATGCCGCAGAACTCTACGGCACTGGACTTTGCCTTCTCCTTGCATACCGACATCGGCAGCCACTGCATCGGCGCCAAGGTAAACCACAAACTGGTTCCCCTAAGCCACAAACTGCAAAGCGGTGACCAGGTAGAGATATTGACCTCCAAATCGCAACGCGTACAGCCGGAGTGGGAAGTGTATGCCACCACTGCCCGCGCCCGCGCCAAGATTGCCGCCATCCTGCGCAAAGAGGCGAAAGCCTATCAGAAAGAAGGTGAAACCATACTGAACGAATTCTTCAAAAACGAGGATATACGTATGGATGATGCTGCTCTGGACAAGCTGACCAGGCTGCACGGCTTCCACACCCGCGACGAGCTGCTCGTTGCCATCGGCAACAAACGGGTTGTGCTGGGCGATGCCGACAAGAACGTGTTCAAGGAAAAGCAGAACAGCAACTGGAAGAAGTTCCTGACCTTCTCCTTCGGTAACAAGGACAACAAGGATGCCAAAGAACAACCGGAAGAGAAAACACCGCAAGAGAAAATCAACACTAAGCAGATTCTGAAGCTGACGGAAGAGACCATCTCAAAGAACTATATTATGGCCGACTGTTGCATCCCATTCCGGGTGACGACGTACTGGGATACATCGACGAGCAAAACCGTGTTGTCATCCACAAGCGCCAATGCCCCGTTGCCACCCGCCTTAAGAGTAGCTACGGAAACCGTATCATCGCCACCGAGTGGGACACTCACAAGGATTTGTCGTTCCTCGTCACCATATATATAAAAGGTATAGACAGCATGGGATTGCTGAACGAAGTAACTCAAGTCATCTCCCGCCAGCTCAACGTGAATATCCGTAAACTGACCATCGAAACCAACGACGGTATCTTCGAAGGAAAGATACAACTCTATGTACACGATGTGGACGACGTGCGCACTATCTGCAATAACCTGAAGCAGATACAGAATATAAAACAAGTGACGAGAGTAGAGGAATAAACGGAGTGGTATTTATTTTACTTCAGTCCTTGAATATTTTCCTTCAAGCTCTCCACATCCTCGTAAGTAAACTCATCCAATGCCAGTTTCATGCCTACCAGTTCTTCGCGGATAGCTCTCAGGCGATCTACGATTTCAAAGTTGCGTATCGTAGCTTCTTTATTGTCTTTCATCCGTTGGCGGGCGCCGGGCAAGGTCATTCCGCGCTCCTTCACCAGATGATAGATAAGTTTCACTGTCTCAATGTCCTCCTTACGGTACTGGCGTATTCCCCGCCCCCCCTTCTTCGGATTGAGTTGCGGAAACTCCTTTTCCCAGAAACGGAGCAGTGATTCGTTGACATCGAACATGGCAGCCACCTCGCTGATGGAGTAATATAACTTTAAATTCTTATCTGTATTCAGCATGATGTAATCCTTTCTCTATAAATCATCCGTCAATCAAGCACCTTACCATGGTTCGCCGCAATCTGTATCATGCGGTCATAATCCTCGGCACTGAGATCCATGAAGTAGTAGTTGACGGGATTCACAACTTTTCCCTTAACGTGTACTTCGTAGTGCAAGTGCGGACCAGTACTCTTGCCCGTACTGCCTACCCCGCCAATGACCTCACCACGTACCACTTTCTTGCCCAACTTCGTCCGGAAATCGCGCAAGTGTGCATACACCGTCTGATAACCGAAGCCGTGGTCTATCACAATTCTGTTGCCATAGCCCGATTGCCAGCCATCTGCACCACGGTGCCATCTCCCGTGGCATAGACATCCGTGCCCTGGGGAGCCGAAAAGTCCATACCCTCATGGAACTTGCTGGTACCATAAATGGGGTCGATACGCGTACCGTAACCGGAAGCGTCTTACGGAGGTCTTTATTGGAAACCGGCTGTATGGCAGGAATGCAGCGCAGCATTTCATCATGATTCTTGCACATCTCCACCACATCGTCAAAGGAGCGGGACTGGATATAGAGTTGCTTGCTAATCATGTCCATTTTCTGCGTGGTATTGATAACCAAGTCGGAGTTAGCCATATCCATCAGATGCTCATAGCGGTTGGTACCGCCGTATCCAGCCTGACGGATGGCAGAAGGAATAGGGTCGGCCATGAAAATCACCCGGTACAGATTGTCATCACGCTGCTGTATGTCTTGCAGCACTCCCATAGCCTCGTCCAGCCGGCGGGAGAGGACGTTGTACTGCGCCTGCAGTTTGCTGTTCTCCTTTCGCAACTCCTTCTCCGACGGAGAGCCGAAGATAAGCAGCAATACGATGAAACTGCCCGCACCCAGCCCCATACCGATGAACAAACGGCGGAGAATGCTCAGCGCCCGCTGCCTCACGGTAGGATAAATACGGTCGTACGTCTGCGTCTGGGGATTATAAATGTAGTAAACTTTGCGCATCTTAGGAAATATTTCGCTTGTCAATGCGACAAAAGTAATAAAAACAAGCTATCTTTGCACAGTTTTTTCAAGAATATTAAGACTAAGTAGCAAGTAGTTAGTAGTAAGAAACGGGCAAAAAACGACAAGAGAAGGTAAATCAAATTAGAATCAGATAAATCAATAGAGAGTATGTTGACTGCAAACGAAATCAGAGACTCTTTCAAGAGTTTCTTCGAAAGTAAAGGTCACCAGATAGTGCCTTCGGCCCCGATGGTGATTAAGGATGACCCCACGTTGATGTTCACCAATGCGGGAATGAACCAGTTTAAAGATATCATTTTGGGCAACCACCCGGCGAAATACAAAAGAGTTGCTGACTCGCAGAAATGCCTTCGCGTAAGCGGAAAGCACAACGACCTGGAGGAAGTGGGTCACGACACCTACCACCACACCATGTTCGAGATGCTGGGCAACTGGTCGTTTGGCGACTACTTCAAGAAGGAAGCCATCTCCTGGGCATGGGAGTATCTGGTGGATGTATTGAAACTCGACCCCAAAGACCTCTACGCCACCGTATTCGAAGGTAGCGCCGAAGAAGGACTGGAACGCGACAACGAAGCCGCTTCTTACTGGGAGCAGTTCTTGCCGAAAGACCACATTCTGAATGGCAACAAACACGATAACTTCTGGGAAATGGGTGATACGGGACCGTGCGGTCCGTGTTCGGAAATCCATGTGGACTCCCGTTCGGAAGAAGAGAAGGCCAAAGTACCCGGCAGCCAGCTGGTGAACAAAGACCACCCGCAGGTGATTGAAATCTGGAACCTCGTGTTCATGCAGTTCAACCGCAAGGCGGACGCAGCCTGGAAGGACTTCCCGCCAAGGTTATCGACACCGGCATGGGCTTCGAGCGACTGGTGCGCACACTGCAAGGAAAGACCTCCAACTACGACACCGACGTATTCCAACCGATACTGAAAGCCATCGGAGACATGGCAGGCAAGAAGTATGGCGAAGATGAGAAGTCGGACATCGCCATGCGTGTAATTGCCGACCACATCCGCACCATCGCCTTCTCCATCACCGACGGACAGCTGCCGAGCAATGCCAAGCAGGTTACGTCATCCGCCGCATCCTGCGCCGTGCCGTGCGCTACGGTTACACGTTCCTCGGACAGAAGCAGGCATTCATGTACAAGCTGCTCCCCGTGCTCATCGAGAATATGGGCGGCGCTTACCCCGAGCTGAATGCGCAGAAGGACTTGATTGCCAAAGTTATCAAAGAAGAAGAAGACTCCTTCCTCCGCACCTGGAGACGGGTATCCGCCTGCTGGAAAAGACCATGGCAGATGCCAAAGCCACCGGCAAGAACGAAATCAGCGGAAAGGATGCCTTTACCTTATATGACACCTTCGGTTTCCCACTCGACCTGACGGAACTGATTCTCCGCGAAAACGGCATGACTGCCGACATCAAGGAGTCGATGCCGAAATGCAACAGCAGAAACAGCGCGCCCGTAATGCCGCCGCCGTGGAGACCGGTGACTGGATTACACTGAAAGAAGGTACTACCGAATTCGTGGGATATGACTATACGGAATACGAGACATCCGTGCTGCGCTACCGCCAAGTGAAGCAGAAGAACCAGACCTTGTATCAGATTGTACTGGACAAGACTCCGTTCTACGCCGAAAGCGGCGGTCAGGTAGGCGACACCGGTGTATTGGTGAACGAGTTCGAAACCATCGAAGTGGTGGATACCAAGAAGGAGAACAATCTGCCCATCCACATCACCAAGAAGCTGCCCCAGCATCTGGAAGCTCCGATGATGGCGTGCGTGGATACCGACAAGCGCGCCGCTTGCGCCGCCAACCACTCTGCCACCCACTTGCTGGATGCCGCGCTGCGCGAAGTATTGGGCGAGCACGTAGAGCAGAAGGTTCTTTGGTTACGCCCGACTCCCTGCGTTTCGACTTCTCACACTTCCAGAAGGTGACGGACGAGGAAATCCGCCAGGTGGAACACATCGTTAATGCAAAGATTCGCGCCAACATACCTTTGAAGGAATACCGCAACATTCCTATCGAAGAAGCCAAGGAACTGGGCGCCATGCTCTGTTCGGCGAGAAGTACGGCGACCATGTACGCGTTATCCAGTTCGGTTCTTCCGTAGAGTTCTGTGGAGGTACGCACGTGGCCGCTACCGGAAACATCGGTATGGTGAAGATTATCTCCGAAAGTTCCGTGGCTGCCGGTGTGCGCCGTATCGAAGCCTACACGGGTGCACGCGTGGAGGAACTGATGAACACCATCGAAGACACGCTGCGCGACTTGAAGGCACTCTTCAACAACGCACCCGACCTTGCCGGAACCATCCGTAAGTATATTGACGAAAACACCGGACTGAAGAAGCAGGTAGAGGACTTCATGAAAGAGAAAGAAGCACAGCTGAAGGAAAGACTGCTGAAGAACGTGCAGGAAGTCAATGGCGTCAAAGTCATCAAGTTCTGTGCTCCCCTGCCGGCAGAAACAGTGAAGAACATCGCCTTCCAGCTGCGTGGCCAGATTACGGAAAACCTGTTCTTCGTGGCAGGAACTGAAGCCGAAGGCAAGCCTATGCTGACCGTCATGCTGAGCGACAACCTCGTGGCAGGCGGACTGAAAGCCGGAAACCTGGTGAAAGAGGCCGCCAAGCTTATCCAAGGCGGTGGCGGTGGCCAGCCCCACTTTGCAACTGCCGGCGGCAAGAATGCTGACGGACTGAACGCTGCCATTGACAAAGTTTTGGAGTTGGCTGGACTGTAATCGAAAATAATCGGCGAAACACTTGACATCGCCTCTGCGATGTTGTATATTTGTAATGTCATTTTTTAGATATTTCAAATTTAAACTACCGGAAAAGGAGAAGCATTGCTTCTCCTTTTCTTTTTACCCTCCACGGCATTCCATTTGAAATGCCACATGCCGGCTCCCCAAACTCCACACCTTACCATCCTAAATGCCACACCTTAGCAAGTGAAATGGCTGGCATTTACCCTCCAAAGCCCTGGGGTTTCCGTGAAAAGCCCTAAGGTTTGGGACAGTGAAGTGGAGGGAACGGATGATTAGTCCAGAACAAACAGACAATGCATTCGAAGCAAACGAATGATGCATACAGAACAGACAGATGATGCGCAACAGAAACAAAAACGGGAAGCCTAAGCCTCCCGTCTGTTAATCTTTCGTAAATCTGCTCTTGACAAGATTTCCACTAAAACCTTATTCCATCCGAAGTATAAACATTTCGCGATAAACACCAGTGCACCTTCGGGCAGCAAACCGGAAGGACAGAAAGGAGTTACATTTTCCGCAAGTACACATTTACCATTTCCCGAGACCGTCCGCGTAAAGAGCCTCTTCTCTCCATTATAAGTAAACTGCCACAATGCATATGTATCTCCGTTCTCATCTTCCACTGGAACTGTCTCGTATATCCCATTAGCGGTTCCTCCTCTTTTCCCGTCGGATAGATTTCCAATACACCTTTCCACATACTATTGGAGAAATCTTCGGGCACCAGCACATAATACCCGCCATCCTTCACCCAAGGACGCTCGGCAAGTGCCTTAGAAACATCACCCAGCAGTTCCGTCGGTGCACCACTACTGATACCATACTCGAAGCCCATTTTCGTCAACGTATATTGCCTACGACCTTTCACCGTGATGCGCAGTTGTGTTTCCTCACCGGAACCATCCATCACCTTCACAATCGTCTCCCCCTCTGCCAGCGGATGAATCTTGATACGCTGATACCCGTTGACATCATCGGTAAAAGTCACGGAAGCCACCGACTCGTGCTCGTTAATCACATTATAGGAACCGTCGCCGCCGTCAATGCCCAGCACTGTATCTTCGTTTGTTTCAGAAAGATAATAAGAAAGATTGGACACCAGATTGTCACATGTCCCAATCTGGTAGATAGGCTCCACACCTTCGAAAAGTACCATGCTTCGGTAATCGTCCTCGCAACCGGAAGCGGTAAACAGCAGTGCTATCAAAGCAAAGAGAGAGTATAGCTTCTTCATACTTGTTCAGTTATAGTTG
>ENA-OQCP01000742-OQCP01000742.1-human-gut-metagenome-genome-assembly--contig:-NODE-742-length-13866-cov-6.829609_pt1 | contig 13866 bp, 18 predicted proteins | sample MGYA00242760_ERZ504583 | MGnify/ENA primary metagenome ERZ504583 (study PRJEB26092, sample SAMD00036308) | human gut metagenome | host: Homo sapiens | study: EMG produced TPA metagenomics assembly of...
GCTGCGGCACGGGGCGCCCGACTTGATCTGGCCGGCGTTGACGCCCACGACCAGGTCGGCAATCGTGGAGTCCTCAGTCTCGCCGGAGCGGTGGCTCACGATGCAAGCATAGCCGGCCTCCTTGCGGTCTCGATGGCCTCGAGCGATTCGGTGAGTGTGCCGATCTGGTTGACCTTGACCAGGATCGCGTTGGCGGCACCCAGCTCGATGCCCTTCTTGAGGCGCTCGGTGTTGGTGACGAACAGGTCGTCGCCCACCAGCTGCACCTTGTTGCCAATGCGGCGGGTGAGCTCAACCCAGCCGTCCCAGTCCTCCTCGGCCATGCCGTCCTCGATGGAGATGATGGGATAGGTGTCGACGAGCTTCTCCCAGTAATCAACCATCTGGCGCTCGTGTACTCCACGCCCTCGCCCTTGAGCTCGTACATGCCGGTCTCGGCGTTGTAGAACTCGGTCGAGGCCGGGTCCATGGCGTACATGAAGTCGACGCCGGGCTTAAAGCCGGCCTTCTCCACGGCCTTGGTGATGTACTCGAACGGCTCGGCATTGGTCTTGAGGTTGGGCGCAAAGCCGCCCTCGTCGCCCACGCCGCCGCCCAGGCCGGCCTCGTGCAGCACGCCCTTGAGGGTGTGGTAGACCTCGGCGCACCAACGCAGACCCTCGGCAAAGCTCGGGGCGCCACTGGCATGATCATGAACTCCTGGAAGTCGACGTTATTGTCGGCATGCACGCCGCCGTTGAGGATGTTCATCATGGGCGTGGGCAGCAGATGGGCGTTGACGCCGCCCAGGTACTGGTACAGCGACAGGCCCGCCGACTCAGCAGCGGCGCGGGCGACGGCCAGCGACACGCCCAGGATGGCGTTGGCACCGAGCTTGGTCTTGTTGGGGGTACCGTCCGCGGCAATCAGCGCGGCATCGACGGCGCGCTGATCGAAGGCGTCGAGGCCCACGACGGCGTTGGCGCACTCGTTATTGACGTGCTCGACGGCCTGAGAGACGCCCTTGCCCAGGTAGCGGCCCTTGTCGCCATCGCGCAGCTCGCAGGCCTCAAAGGCGCCGGTCGAAGCACCCGAAGGCACCATCGCGCGGCCAAAGCTGCCGTCCTCGAGCACGACCTCGACCTCGACGGTGGGATTGCCGCGGCTGTCGAGCACCTCGCGACCGTAGACGTCCAAAATATCGCTCATGTTGTCTCCCTCTCACTTGGAAACGTAGTGGATGCAAGCGACCGGCTGACCGTGCACCGTCGGTGCGTCTCCGTAAGTTAGCCATGTCGCACTTTTTGCATTATGCCTAAGTTAGCCGAGGGATACACTTGATTTTCGAAAAATTTAGCGGGAACGATGAGGCGTGTCAGCCGTCGTTCCCGCAGCCTTACTCCTCCGCCTTTGCGGCATCCCACAGGTCGTTGAGGCCGTGGGTCGAAAGCTCGGCAAGATCACGTGAGCACCGGCCGCCATCTGCTCCATCGCAGCCCAGCGACGGCGGAACTTGGCCGTGCTCGCGCGCAGGGCGCTCTCGGCGTCAATCCCCTCTTTGCGCGCAACGTTGACTAGGGCAAAGAGCAGGTCGCCAAATTCCATCTCGCGCTCGGGCGAGCCGGGCGCCTCGGCCTCAAACTCGGCACGCTCCTCGGCGACCTCGTCCCACACATCCTGGACCGTCTCCCATTCAAAGCCCACGGCCGCCGCCTTGCGCGACACCTTCTGAGCTTGCATCAGCGCCGGCAGGTGCGTGGGCACGCCGTCGAGCAGGCCTTCGGGCGCAGCCTCGCCCGCCGCCACAGCCTTGTCCTTGGCAGCCTTCTCGGCAAGCTTGACCTCGTCCCAAATCTTGAGCACCTCGTCGGAGCTGTCGGCATCCGCATCGCCAAAGACGTGCGGATGGCGACGGATGAGCTTGGCGTCGATATCGCGCGCCACGTCGGCCAGCGTAAACTCACCGGCGTCCGCCGCAATCTGCGCATGCAGCACTACCTGCATGAGCACGTCGCCCAGCTCCTCGCGCAGATGCATGGCATCGTCGGCCTCGATGCAATCGAGCGCCTCGTAGGCCTCCTCAATCATGTTCTTGCCAATGCTGCGGTGCGTCTGCTCGCGGTCCCACGGGCAGCCATCGGGCTGACGCAGGCGCCAGATGGTCTGCACCAGATGCTGCAGCTCGGCCGACGCGTCGACCAGCGTGGACAGGTCGCGCGAACTCTCGGCATTTTGCTGAGCCATGTGCTGCGCCATGGTTATTCCTCCTCCAGGACCACGTGACGGAACGCGCCGTCCTCGTAGATGCCGTAGCTGTGCGTACCGTCCTTGGGGATGCTCACGCTGCCGGGGTTGAAGAGCCACAGGCCCAGGTGCGCGGCGCTTTCCTCGTTAACCTTGATGTGCGTATGGCCGTAGACGAGCGCGGAGCCCTCGGGCAGCGCGGGCGCGTGGTCGACGCTGTTGTGCATGCCAGCGCCAAAGACGTGGCCGTGCGTCAGGAACAACTCGCGGCCGGTCTCGTCAAACAGGGTGGCGTAGTCGGCCATGACGGGGAAGTCGAGCACCATCTGGTCAACCTCGGCGTCGCAGTTGCCGCGCACAGCGATGATGCGGTCGGCCAGGGCGTTGAGCAGCGGAATCACACGCTTGGGGGCGTAGTCGCGCGGCAGGTCGTTGCGCGGGCCGTGGTAGAGCAGGTCACCCAGCAGGACGATGCGGTCGGGCTGCTCGGATTCGATGGCGGCGACCAGACGCTCGGTCCAGTATGCCGAGCCGTGAATGTCGGAAGCGATGAGGTATTTCATGGGGAGTCCTTTCGGTGTGGGGTTGATGGGGCTGGGTGCGGGATGTCGCCGGGCGTGTTACTCAAATCGCAGTGCCGAGGCTTGTGCCGTCTGCATCACGCGTTGAAGCGGCACGCCATGTTCGCGGGCAAGACGGGCACAATCCTCGTACTCGGGTGCCGCGCGCTCGCTGCCGTCAGGCAGGGTGGCTACTTTGACGGCCACCTCGCCCCAAGGCGTCGCTACCTGCTCAAAACGACGCGGCAGGCAGACGCGTTCCATCACCTGGCGACGAACGGCGTTGGTCGTAGTCTCCAAAAAGATAATCGTCTGTAGGCGCTCGATATCCTCGTGCGAGCAGATCACCTGCAGCTGCCAGCCGGGGCGGCCTTTTTTGCAGTAGAGGGGCAGCCAGTGCACCTCGCGGGCGCCTGCCTCGCGCAGGCGGTCGGCGGCATAGGCGAGTACCTCGGGCGACGCATCATCGATGTCGCACTCCAGCTTGACGATGGTTTCGGGCGCATCGGTCTCGCGGGACAGCGGAGATGTACTTCCACGTTGCATACGGTCCGGATCCTTTCCGCACGGGCTCGTTTTATTCACCCAAACGCTAGCACATCGAACGTGGCACAGGCGTGACTTTCGTCCGTCGTCGCCCTTGCCCCTATCCAAACATGTACGTCAGCCTCCAAACATGTCATTTTTTGTCGGTTTTGGAAGCTGACGTACACGTTTTGGAGCGGGTCGCACACGATCAAAATTGCGCCCGCATTCCGTCCACCACAAAGTTCGCCGCACTCAACAATTTTGAACTTTCTACGCAGTTCATCGGCTAAAAATTACCCTCGGCATACTTACCCGCTGCACGATGTTACTCTAGTTGCATTTGGCTAACTAAGCGGCTGCCGAGGACCCAGCCCGGCACCGTTGCGGCATAGGAGGTTTCATGTTCGAGAAGCGGCTCTTCTCCCTGGTTCCGCAGGCAACGCCCTACATTATGGCAAGCGTCCTGTTTAAGTGGATCGCGCTCATGGCAAACATCACGGTGATGTGGATGCTTGCGCGCATCTTGGGCGGCATCGTCACGAACGGTCTTTCCGCCGCGCTCGCCGTCGATGCCCTCGCACAGGCGGCCCTGCCGCTCGCCGCCGTCATCATCGTGCGCGCCGCCTCCATCTACCTGGCCCAACGCGCCGGCGACAAGGCCGCGTTCGAGGCCGTCCGCCGCGTGCGCTCGCTCGTCTACGACAAGCTCACCGCACTCGGCCCCTCCTACACCGAAACCGTCCCCACCGCCGAGGCCGTCCAGACCAGCGTCGAGGGCGCCACGCAACTCCAGGTGTACTTTGGCGGTTACCTGCCGCAGCTCTTCTTTGCCGGCTTGGCACCCATCACGCTGTTTGTACTGCTCGTGGGCCAGGCGGGTCTTCCCGCCGCGCTGCTGCTCGCCTGCGTTCCGGTCATCCCCGTCTCCATCATGATGGTCATGCGCAACGCCAAAAAGATCGGTGCCGAGTACTGGGGCAGCTATGTCGATCTGGGCGGCATGTTCCTGGAGGCCGTGCAGGGTCTCACCACCCTTAAGGTCTACCAGCCGATCGCAGCTGGCACGAGCGCATCAACGCCGAGTCCGAGCGTTTCCGCACAGCGACCATGCGCCTGCTGGTGATGCAGCTGCGCTCCATTTGCGTTATGGACCTGGTCGTCTATATGGGCGCCGCGCTCGGCATTATCGTAGCCACGCTGCAGCTCGCCACGGGCAAGATTGGCTTTGAGGCTGCCTTCCTCATCGTCTTTCTGTCGCAGGAGTTCTTTTTGCCTATGCGCCGCCTGGGATCGCTGTTCCACACGGCCATGAACGGCATGGCCGCCTCGCGCCGCATGTTTGGCATTTTGGATACGCCCGAGCCCGAGCGCGGCGATGTTGAGCTTGACGGTCGCGGCGATATCGAGCTCGCGGGCGTGAGCTATGCATACGGCGACCGCACGGTGCTAGACAGCGCCAACGCGACCATTGCGCACGGCTCGCTCGTGGCACTCGTGGGCGAAAGCGGCGGCGGCAAGTCCACGATCGCGGGGATTATCGCGGGGCGCAAGGGTGCCTACCGTGGCAGCGTTCGCATTGGCGGCGTCGAGCTGCGCGATGCCACGGCCGCCTCACTCATGCGTGCCGTCACCCTGGTGCCCACCAACGGCTACCTGTTTGCCGGCACCCTGCGCGACAACCTGCTGCTCGCCCAGCCCAACGCCACCGACGCCGAGCTTTTGTGCGCGCTCGGCCGCACGCGCGTGGCGGCCTTTGTGCAGGCCAACGGCGGGCTCGACATGGTGATTAACGAGGGCGGCACCAACCTTTCGGGTGGCCAGCGCCAGCGCGTGTGCATGGCACGCGCCCTGCTGCACGACTCGCCGATCTATGTGTTTGACGAGGCTACGAGCAACGTCGATGCCGCAAGCGAAGCCGCAATCGGCGAGGTCATTGCATCGCTCGCCGGCGAGCACACCATAATCGTGGTGGCGCATCGCCTGTCGACAATCGTGGACGCCGATCAGATTCTGGTGCTGGAGCGCGGTCGCATTGCCGAGCGCGGCACCCATGATGAGCTCCTGTCGGGCGCGGGCGCTATGCGCGCATGTGGAACAGCCAGGAGCAGCTCTCGGCATATGCGTATGCGGAGGATGATGCCGAGGATGCCGGCGCGGTTGAGGCTGTTGGCGGCAGTACTGCCTGTACCGATGGCCTCAACGGTGCTGGCTCGTCTTCCGCTGCCGCGGCGCCTGACTCCGGCCGCGCCCGTCGCTCGGCGCCGTCCATCATGTGGCGCATGATGGGGCTCGTCCGACCGCTTGCCGGCTGGCTTGTGCTAGCCGTCGCGCTGGGCAGCATCGGCATGCTCACTGCGGCGTTCGTGCCGGCCTTTGGCGCCCTCGGCTTATGGCCGCGGCTGGGCCGCAACGCCTTGGGGCTTGGTCTGATCGCAGCATGCGCGGCCTGTGCCGCCTGCGGCATCGCACGCGGGCCGCTCCACTACGGCGAGCAGCTCTGCAACCATTACATCGCATTCCGTCTGCTCGCGCACATTCGCGACCTGGTGTTTGGCGCCCTGCGCCAGCTCGCCCCCGCCAAGCTCGAGGGCCGCGGCAAGGGCGAGCTCGTGAGCCTGGTCACCTCGGATATCGAGCTGCTCGAGGTCTTCTACGCGCACACCATCTCGCCCATTGCCATAGCTCTGGTCTGCACCGTTGTGTTTGAGGGCTTTTTGCTGGCTGTGAACCCCGAGCTCGCGGGCATCGCGCTCGTGGCCTACGCGGTCCTGGGCGTGCTGCTGCCCCTGACCTCGGCCAAGGCATGCGGCACCACCGGCCGCCAGAGCCGCGAGGGCGCCGGTAAGCTGGGTGCCTTTGTGCTCGACAGTCTGCGCGGCGCATCCGAGACTATCCAGTTTGCCGGTGGCGCCGATCGCAGCCGTGCCCTGGGCAAGCTGACCGAGCAAGTCGGCGCCGTGGACGCGCGCCTCAAGCGCCGCCAAGCGGCCAGCGAGGCCGTAGCCGATGCGCTTATTCTTGCGGCCAATCTGGTGATGCTCGGACGTGCGCTGCAGCTGGTGGCTGCGGGAACGATTAACTTTGCCGCAGCGTTTGTCGCCGTCTTTACCTTTGTGTCGTCGTTTGGCTCGGTGATGGCCGTGAGCCGCCTGGGTGCCTCACTGCAGGAGACGCTCGCCTCGGGCGCACGCGTGCTCGATTTGCTCGACGAGCAGCCCCAGTGCGCCGAGGTCGCCGACGGACAGGACGTTGAGTTTGCCGGCGCCGCAGCCGAGCATGTGAGCTTTAGTTATGCGGGCGGCGTGGACGCGGGCGGTGCGGGCGCCACGGAGCAGATCGCGAACGACACCGCTGCGAGTCTCATCCTCGACGACGTGACCTGCACCTTTGCGCCCGGTACCATGACCTGCATCATGGGGCGCTCGGGCTCGGGCAAGCCGACGCTGCTTAAGCTGCTCATGCGTTTTTGGGACCCCGCAGCTGGCACCATCACGGTAAGCGGCGTCGATGCCCGCCACATCAACACGGCGAGCCTACGCAGCCACGAGGCCTATATGACCCAGGACACACATCTGTTCTGCGGCACCGTACGCGAGAATCTGCTGGTTGCGCACGCCAGCGCCACCGATGCCGAGCTGCTCGACGCTTGCCGCTCCGCTTCGCTTACCGCCCTCATCGACCGCCTGCCGCAGGGTCTCGACACTCCGGTTGCCGAGCTGGGCGACTCGCTCTCGGGCGGCGAGCGCCAGCGCATCGGCCTTGCGCGCATCTTCCTCAACGACGCGCCTTTCATCTTGCTCGACGAGCCCACCAGCGCGCTCGACGCCCTCAACGAAGCAGCCGTGATGCAGGCCGTCGACGAGCTCAAGCGCCGCGGCAAGACCATCGTGCTCGTAAGCCACCGAGCCAGCACCTGCGCGTTTGCCGATTTCTCGCTTTCGGTCGAGCACGGGAGGCTGAGCTAATGGCGCGCACTGCCGACACGCCGGAGCTGGCGCGCAAACGTGCACGCGAGGCCCAGATGGTGTCGCAGATGATTGCGCTGTGGTGCCGCGGGCATCATGGCGGCGGGCATGCGGTCGAACAGGCTGGCGACGATGAGCCCGCGCGCGTGAAGCTCGGCCTTCGGACCATTACGCTCTGCCCCGAATGCGCCGAGCTGCAGAAATACGCCATCGCGCGCATTGAGCACTGCCCGCACATGGGCACCAAGACATTTTGCTCGGCCTGTCCTTCGCATTGTTACCGGCCTGCCATGCGCGAGAAGATCCGCGAGGTCATGCGCTGGTCGGGACCGCGTATGATCCGCTATCGCCCCATCACCGCCGTGAGGCACGCGATGGTAACAGTGCAGGCCAAACGCGTGGCGGCACGAAGCAAGTAGTCGCCGGCGCCGGCACGCGCCGCCTGCCCTTTCCAGTCGGTTTCGACTTGCAGCGTTCCCGCCGCGCCGAGGCTGTGCCATTACAATGAAGCGGATTCGCCAAATGCAAAGGAGCCGCCATGTCCGCTTGCCCGCTGGTCGATTGTCACACCCACACCTCGTTTTCGGATGGCCATGCCTCGTTTGAGGACAACGTCCGCGCTGCTGCCGCCGCCGGCTGCCGCGTTATGGTCTCGACTGACCACCTCACCCTGCCCGCCAGCATGGACGCCAACTGCGAAGTGCAGGTTGTCGAGGGCGACCTGACGGCGCATCGCCTGGCGTTTGAGGACGCCCGCAGGCTTGCCGCGCAAATCGCGCCGGAGCTTGAGCTTATCTATGGCTTTGAATGCGACTGGTACGAAGGTTGCGAGCCTTTGGTTGAGGCTGGTCCGCGGGTGCATAGTGCGCTTGGGCAGTGTGCACTGGATTGGCGACCCGGGCGATATCATGGCCGGCGCTGCGGGTACGGCGGGAACGGAGGCGTCGCTCGCCCTGATACGCCCGATTCGCTCTGCGGCTGGATCGACGACGACACCAACCTGCATGTTTGGGAAAACCTGGGCGTGCGCGGCGTGTGGGAGCGCTACGTCGACGACTGGTGCCGTGCTTGCGAAAGCTCACTCAACTTTGATGTAATGGCCCATCCCGACCTGGTCATGCGCTTTTCGAAGGAAGGCTTTGCGCCCGACTTTGACCCCGCGCCGTTTTGGCAGCAGATGGCCGAGTGCGCCCATGACACGGGCCGGCGCGTTGAGGTCTCGACCGCCGCACCGCGCAAGGGCTCGATGACTACTATCCCGCGACCGGATTGCTGCGTTGCTTCGCCCACGCCGAGGTGCCAATCACCTTTGGCTCGGACGCACACCGCGCCTGTGACATCTGTTGGAATATCCGCGAAGCGCAGGCCCACGCCTACGACTGCGGTTATCGAACCTTCGACATCCCCCACCCCACCGGAGAATGGGAGTCCACGCCCCTCGCCTAAGATTAGTCGTTGGGACGTTCTTAAACGACTAGTGGCGGCGGGCATTGAGTTCGCCGGCCAGTTCGTCGAGGGTGATGCCGTAGCGTTCGAGTGTCACGAGCAAGTGATAGATCAGGTCGCCGGCCTCGTAGCGAATGTGATCGTGGTCGTTATCCTTGCAAGCCATGATAACCTCGCTCGCCTCCTCGGCAAGCTTCTTGAGCAGCTCGTCCTCGACATCGGTCAGCAGACGGGCGGTATAGCTCTCCTGCGGCGACGCATCGCGACGGCCGTGAATCACCTCAGCAAGGCCGGTCAAGGTCTCGCCGATATTTCCCGGCTGCACGTTAGCGGTTCTGACTCCCATGGTTATTTCCTCTCGTTACTGCAGCGTAAAGTAGGTACCGGCCTCATCGAACCGAGGCTTTGCACCCTTCTTCCCAAAGAACCCATCGATGACGGCATGGGCCTCATCGAGCCTTTCTTTCTCGGTCTCGAGCCAAAGCGACTGTGCCCCGCAGGCATCGGTCAGATGCACGCGGCACGGCACGCCCGCACGGAGGAGCTCGGCGTTACAATCGGCGACTTCGAACGGCGTCACGACCCTCATCGCGCTCCCCCTTCCACGCGCTTAAAGAAGCAGGTACGGTTGCCGGTGTGGCAGGCCGGACCCGGCGAGTCGACCTTGACCAGCAGCGTATCGCTATCGCAGTCGGCCCAGAGTTCCTTGACCTCCTGCATATTGCCGCTCGTCGCGCCCTTGTTCCAGAGCTCTTGGCGGCTGCGGCTCCAAAACCACGTGGTGCCGGTCTTGAGCGTCAGCCCCACCGATTCCTCATTCATCCAAGCAACCATAAGCACCTCACCGGTGTCATGCTGCTGAACCACGCAAGGAATCAGCCCGCGGCGTCGTACGTAAGTTTTGAAGGATCGGTTATCTCTTCCATTTCTCTCCCCAAATTCAAACTTCGCAGGTCGGCGAGGGTTGTCCAGGTGCCCGAGATTCCGAGCGACAAGCCCGACGACGCGTACTTAAAGTACGCGAGGAGGGTTGGAGCCGGAAGGTCGGGCGCCTGGGCAAGCCGCAGCGCTAGAAGTCCAACCTGACAGGGATGCCTTGAGAGGCCATATATTCTTTGACTTCGCGAATGCTGAAAGTTCCAAAGTGAAAGACGCTGGCCGCCAGTACGGCGTCGGCTTCGCCCTCGATCACGCCCTCGGCAAAATGCTCGAGCGTGCCCACGCCGCCGCTCGCGATGACGGGGATTGCACCGCGCGCGCCACGGCGCGGGTGAGCGCCAGGTCAAAGCCAGCCTTGGTGCCGTCGCGATCCATACTGGTCAGCAGAATCTCGCCGGCGCCGCGACGAGCCGCCTCCTCGGCCCATGCCACTGCATCGATACCCGTGGCGTTGCGGCTCCTGCGGTAAAAACCTCCCACTTGTCGGCATCCGGCTGCCAGGCAGGCCGACGCGCTTGGCATCGATCGCCACGACCACGGCCTGGCTGCCAACGCCGCGGCAGCTTGGCTGATCAGCGACGGGTCACGCACGGCGGCAGAGTTGAGCGATACCTTGTCGGCACCGGCCGCACCATGGTTCGCATGCCCGCCAGGTCGCGGAAACCGCCGCCCACGGTATAGGGAATAGCGAGCTCCTCGGCCGCGTGCGCCGCCATCTCGATGGTCGTCGCGCGGTTGTCGCTCGTAGCGGTAATGTCCAGGAAGACGACCTCGTCTGCACCCTCGCGGTCGTAGGCACGGGCAAGCTCCACCGGATCGCCCGCATCGCGCAGGCTCACAAAGTTGACGCCCTTGACCACACGGCCGTCCTTGACGTCTAGACAGGGAATCACGCGCTTGGTAAGCATGGGCTACTCCTCCCCTCGGGCGGCGGCCAACGCCTGTACCAGCGTAAAGTTGCCCTCGTAGAGCGCACGGCCGGTGATGGCACCTTCAATCGCGCCCTCGCCCACCGCGGCGAGCGCGCGGATGTCGTCGAGCGTCGAGATGCCGCCCGAAGCCACGACAGGAAATCCCGCGACCTCGGCCACATGGCGATACGCCGCCACATCGATGCCCGTCTGCATGCCATCGCGCGCGATGTCGGTATACACCAGATGCTTAAAGCCCAGCTCGGAAAGCTGCGCCACGGCATCGTCGAGCGCCACGCCCGCGCCGTCGCGCCAGCCATTCACCTTGACCTGACCGTCGCGCGCGGCAATATCTGCCACCAACAGCTCGCCAAAGCCTTGGGCTGCCACCTCGGCAAAACCCGGCTCAGTCACCAGCACGGTGCCCAGTGCGATGCGGCGTGCACCGTAGCCGGCCAGCTCGTCGATGCGCGCGAGCGAGCGGACACCGCCGCCCACGTCCACGGACAGGCCGTCGACGCCGCAGATAGCCTTAATCGCCGCCGAGTTGGCAGCGCACGCGTCCTCGTCCTCGCCAAAGGCAGCGGACAGGTCGACGACATGCACCCAGTTCGCGCCCTGCTCGGCAAACGAGCGGGCGACGGCGACGGGGTCGTCGGAATATACCTTGCAGCGGCTGCGGTCGCCGCGCTCCAGGCGCACGACCTTGCCGCCGATCAGATCGATTGCGGGAAACAGGATCATCGGCCGGCCTCCTCGACGATGTTGACGAAGTTCTTAAGGATGCGCTGCCCCAGCGCGGAGGATTTCTCGGGATGGAACTGGCAGCCCCACACGTTGCCATGGCGCACGATGCACGGGAAGCTCCGCGTATAGTGCGTGCGCGCCAGCACACCGGCGGCATCGGCGTCGTCGGCCACCGCGTAGCTGTGGGTGAAGTACATGTTGGCACCCTCGGCAAAACCAGCAAGCAGCGGATCGGCCGCGCCGGCGGGCGTCATGTGCACCTGATCCCAGCCACGTGCGGCACCTTCAGGCGGCTCGACTCCAGGCGCGTGCACGAACCGCGCATAATACCCAGGCCATCGACCCAAGGACCGCCAGCCTGCTCGGAGGCGTTGCCGTCCACAGCCGCGCACTCGTCCGCAGGCACGCCCTCGTTGCCGCGCTCAAAAAACAGTTGAAGACCCAGGCAGACGCCGAGCAGCGGAGTTCCGGCGGCGACGGCATCGAGCACCGCGTCCGCCTCGCCGCTCTGGCGCATAAAGGCGATCGCGTCATAGAACGCGCCCACGCCCGGGATGACCAGGCCGTCGGCATTGCGGATCTGCTCCGGATCGTCCAACGTGCAGGCGGCGGCACCGGCGCGCGCAAGCCCGCGCACAACGCTCGACAAGTTGCCCTTGTGGTAGTCGACCACCACGACCTTCGGTTCGCCCACGCGATCCTCCCCTTCTCTTCGTCCAAAACCACCACGAAGGTGCCTGTCCCCTTTGTGGTGGTTTCTGCCTATGTGGCGGTTACAGCGAGCCCTTGGTGCTGGGAATGCCTTGCACGCGGGGATCGAGCTCGCAGCGCGGCGCATCGTGCGGCCCACGGCCTTAAAGGCGGCTCGATAATGTGATGCGAGTTGCCGCCCGCCAGCTCGCGCACGTGCAGCGTGAGCTTGGCGTCGCGCGCAAAAGCGTAGAAGAACTCGACGGCCAGCTCGGTATCAAAGCTGCCCACGCACTCGGTCGGCACGGGCAGCTCGCAGTAGGCCTGCCCGCGGCCCGAAATATCAACAGCAGCCATCACAAGCGTCTCGTCCATGGCAATCGCCGCGTCGGCAAAGCGCGCAATGCCCGCCTTGTCGCCCAGCGCCTGGCAAAACGCCTCGCCCAGCACGATACCCGTGTCCTCGACGGTATGGTGCGCATCGACCTCCACGTCGCCCACCGCGTGCACCGTCAGATCGAACAGACCATGGCGGCCAAAAGCGTTGAGCATGTGGTCGAAAAACGGCACGCCGGTCGAAATATCGCACACGCCGCTTCCGTCCAGGTCGAGCTTTACGACAATGTCGGTCTCGCCCGTCTTGCGGGTTACCTCGGCATAGCGGTCCATCTACATCTCCTCCTTCACCAGCGCGGCAAACGCTGCCAGCACCTCGTCATTTTCCTGCGGGGTACCCACGGTAATGCGCAGACAGTCCGCAAGCCCCGGCGCGTAGCTAAAGTCGCGCACTAAAATTGAATACTCGTCGCGCAGGCGCTCGCGCACGCGCGTGACGTGCGGTGTGCGCACGAGCACAAAGTTCGCTGCGCTCGGCCATGCCTCCACGGGCATGCCCTCGGCAGCCATTGCACGCAGGACGCGCAGCTCGCGCTCGCGCTCGGATGCAACCTGTGCCACCACGGGCGCGTACGCATCGCGGGCACGCACGCAGCAAGCGCGGCGGCCTGGCTCAGCACATTGACCGAATAGATCTGGCGAATCGCCGCGAACACGTCGATGACCTCGGGTGCCGCGATCACATAACCCAGACGCGTGCCGGCGGCGCCAAACGCCTTGGACAACGTATGCAAAATCACCAGGTTGGGATGCTTGGCGATAAGCCCCTGCGCCGTAGTGGCCGCGCCAAACGAATCGTCGGCAAACTCCACGTAGCCTCGTCGACCATCACCATGCCGGGGCACGCATCGCACAGGGCCGCGACAAAGTCGAGCGGCGCCACGTCGCCCGTGGGATTGTTGGGCGAGGTCACGATTGCCAGGTTGCACGCCGGCGCTGCCGCGAGCACGGCAGCCTGGTCGAGCTCAAAGGTCGACGGGTCGCGCCACACGTCGCGCACCTCGGTCTGGCAAAGCGACGCAAAGAACGCATACTCGCTAAAGCACGGCGGGCAGTTGAGCAGGGTTCGCCCCGCGCCGCCAAACGCCAGCAGGTAGTTATAGAGCAGCTCATCGCCACCGTTGCCCACGCAGATGTTCTCGCGTGCCACGCCATGCCAAGCGGCAAGCTCGTCGCGCAGGTCATTGGACATGGGGTCGGGATAGCGGTTGAGCGGCGTGGCAGCCAGGACTGCATCGATTGCCTCGCGCACGCCGGCCGGCACGGGATAGGTGTTCTCGTTGGCCGAAAGATTGATGCGTGTGGGCGTAAAGTTGGGATCGTAGGGCTCGATGCCGGTCAAGTAGGGCTGGACGAGCTCCTTCATGCGGGACGTGAGTTCGGCCATGTTAGGCCTCCCCGCCGGTCGCGTCAGCGGCACCGCCCGCAGCCGCCGCCAGGTCCACGCCCTCGCCGAAGATG
>ENA-OQCP01000743-OQCP01000743.1-human-gut-metagenome-genome-assembly--contig:-NODE-743-length-13852-cov-2.437013_pt1 | contig 13852 bp, 27 predicted proteins | sample MGYA00242760_ERZ504583 | MGnify/ENA primary metagenome ERZ504583 (study PRJEB26092, sample SAMD00036308) | human gut metagenome | host: Homo sapiens | study: EMG produced TPA metagenomics assembly of...
TTTGGAGACCGGCGCTCTGCCAGAATGAGCTAAGACGGCATGAAAAAAGCGCCCTGCCAGGTGGGCAAGACGCTTGCGATATTGGTTGTCAGATGCCGGGACGATTTCCTTAACACCCTTTGCAAATGCGGCGGCCTTTTCATCAGACTGTTTTCCTGAAGATATTCAAGCCCCTGCAAGGTGATATGCGGTTCCATGGGTGGTTCGATGCGCTCCGGCTGGCGGATATACTGGACGATGTTCAGGCCCTCAATGTAACCTGCTTTCTGCAGCTGAATCAAAAGTGCCTGAAACCGGTTCGGATTCGTACCGAAGCGCTCGGCAGTAAAGCCAGCGCAATCGAACTCCTCAAAGTCCATGCTCTGCTGCAGATGCTTCAAAATGCGGTAGATGACACGAAAATCTTCCATGATGACACCTCACTTCTTTTTGTTTAAGTCCATATACAGATACGCTTCCGGGTCGCCATACGCTTCCCGAGACCACTGTCGGTCTTGCTTGGCTGACAGGCGGGTCATGTGCAGCCAGACATCTCCATCTGTTCGCAATGCCGGATTCTTTTGCATTTCGTTCCAGATTGCAGAGGGTTCATCAAGCAGAAGCACTTCACTTTTTGTCATCTTTCAATCCCTCGATAAAATGATAGAGCTGCGGGTCTTTCTCTTTCAGGGCAGAGGCTCCTGATAAAAAGCGCGATACCCTTCACTGAAATATTCCTTCAGCATATCTTCATTGATCTGCATCGTTCCGGCTTTAAAAATTCCATCCGTGGGAGATTCATATAGCCGTCCCTGATACTCAGAAATGAATTTGCTGTTCTGAAGAAGATAAATCGCTTGTGTATAGGTACTGTCATCATACACGATTTTAGAAAAATCTTCAACATCAATCCCGGATTTTCGGATGCTGATGTATTTGGAGTTGTGCCGCAGGTCGAGGGAAATCTCCAATGCGTGGCCATACTCGTGAATAACATCACCGCTTTTGCGCTCAGGGTGAAGATAAAGCGTTTTGTCTGGATAATAATAGCCGCTTCCAGCGGCATCTTTCTCGGTCATTACGACCTTGTTGATGATGCTTTCAGCCTTATCGCGCTGCCATTGAGGAATGACGGAAAGCTCTTTTTCAATGCCTTCACGCTCAGACTGTGAAACACTATCAGAAAAATTGAGTTTTTGAAGAATGCCGCGTGGCTCTTGCTTCTTCGCCGCCCACGCGGCCTTACTGCTCTCGCTCCTGCCAAACCCGGCAACGCTGGTGCGGGCGCTGTCCGCCCTGCCGCCGGTGGCGCTGATAAGTCAGTCAGCTCCTGACGGGCCTGCCGGAGCTTCACGGCACTGGCGGTGGTGTCGGCCCCGGCGGCATCCTCGGCCAGATACCGGCGCTTGTACCTGCGCACGGTGCGCTCCCGGGCCCGCTGCATCTGGCTGATCTCGTACCGGGTGTATTTCTGGCCGTTGTACTCGATGTCCCGGGCGTGAGGCTTCCAAGCTCTCCTGCGTCCACGCAGGCGGTGCACCCAGCTCAGGGAAGATGGCAAAGAAGGTATGACGCAGTTCCAGCCGCAAAGCCCTGCGCCGGTGCCGTAGCCGGTGGCGGCCTCGAAGTCCGGGTAATGCTTGCCCATGTAGTCCACAGCGCCGCCCCGGTGGAACTGCCTGCCCTGCCACTCAGCGTGGGAAGGCCGGGCCCCGCCGTGGGCCGTGGTCTCGAAGAACTCAACCCCCATCTCATCGGCCCGGGCCACCTGCAGCTTTGCACCGGTCTGATTCACACCAGTCAGCACCGCCCGGCGGGCGGCAACTTCCAGCGTGTCGGTGTGGCCGGTGGGGTAGGTGACATACTTCATGGTGTCGGCCAGACTGTCCACCGCGCTCTTGACGGCGCTCTTGTAGTCGAACGCACCGCTGCTCACCTTGAGATGGGTGCGGTCGAGGGCGGCTTCAAACTGGCCGCTGACGGTGTTGGCCGTGGTGGCAGTCAGATTGTGAAAGGTTCCTGCCGTCTGCTGGTAGCCAGCGTTGAGCAGGGCCTGCAGGGTGGCATTGTCGGCAAATGGCGTGGGTTCCTTGCCGTAGTGGTAGTAGATCTCGTCCTCGGCCTCCATGGCCCGGGTGGCCGCTTCCTGCATGAGCCGCCGGATCTCAGCTTCGCTCTTGCCGGTGTAGCGGGCCAGCTTCTTCACCACGTCCTGCCGGAGGGCTTCGGTCTGTTCATACCGCCACAGCTGCCAGTTGGCCGTGGAGGTCATGGTGTCCATTTTGGAGATGCGCCGGGCCACATCCCGCAGGATATCATCCTCGACCTGCTGAAATAAAAGCACCAACCGGTCGGGTGCGTGGTCGAGATAGTCCGGGGCCAGCATCAGCCGCCCCCGCCGAAGCTCAACTCAGGCTGCTTGTTTTCGTCAGCGGCTTCCTGTGCCAGCTTGCGGGCATCCTCTTCACTGACCCCGTACCGGGCAGACAGATACTTGTACCGGGCAAAAGGCCGCTCAGGGCATCGTCCCGCATCTGGCTCATCCGGGTCTCGGCATCGGTGATGTAGCTGTCGTCCCAGTCCACAGAGATGGGGGTGTCGAGGTCCACCGCCGCTCCCTGCAGGTTCTTTGCCGCCCACAGGATGGCCCGCACGATGCCCACCAGCGCCCCCTCGATGGGGATCTGGTTCTTATTGGCGCTGGCCACCAGATCCTGACGGCTGCCGTTGTACTCGGTGGCTGTGGTCACGTTGCCCAGCTCGAAATTGTACCGGTGGCAGCCCAGGCCGCATTTGAAGCTGAACAGGTTCAGCATATCCTGCACAGCCTTGTGGTTCTGTTCCACCCGCAGGTCAGGGTTGTATTCGTGGTATTCGCTGGACTGGTCGAGGCTCCCTTCCTTTTGGGGCAGGGTGACGAATTGGCTCTGCACATCGTCATCGGGTGGAATAGAGTGCTCCACGCCCTCCTGGTCCACCACCTTGCGGCAGATGTCCGCAGAGTAGAAGATCTTCTTGTGGCCCAGCCGGATATCCTCCCGGTAGTTGTCAAAGGCAAGGTCGATGCCCTGGGCCTCTGCCAGTGCTTCGGCAAAGACGCTCATGCCCAGCCCTGTGCCGCCGTCAAGGTTCTTGACTGCGGCCGGCTGAACAGGGCAAACCACGGGGGAGAACCCTCCACCGTGATGCTTTCTGCCGTACCCGGCGGGGCCTGCAGGGCTTCAAACACCGGAGCGCCCGAAACTCCATCCGTTACCCGGAACCACTCGTTGCGATGGTGCGCCGGGTCTCATTGCCGGTGTGGGTCTGCAGATAGACTGCGGGTCTGCCCTCCATCATGCACTCGGAGACAAAGGCTGCTTCGGTCACGATGCCCCGTTCCACCCGCAGAGGCAGGATGCAGGAAGCCGGGTCATAGTCCAGCTTCAGGCGGGTATCCGGGCCGGGGACAGCTTTCCCTTTCACGACAGTCAGGTTTTCGGCACTCAGCACAAAGGCGCCGGTGCCGGACCAGTAGGCCTGTTCCACCAGAGCATTGGCATTGCGCCAGAAGTGCAGCTCCCGGAGCAGGCGCCCACCTGCTGCTCATCGTCACCCAGCAGATAGGACGCGGTGTCAGCGTCCTTGATCTGGAAGGTGGTGCGGTCGTTCAGCAGGAGATTCGCCCAGTCCTCGCAGACCCGTTTCGGCATCCGCAGGGAGGCAATAGGGCGCTTCTTTGTGCCGTTTGCGTATTCAGCGGCACGGGTGTGTACCTTGGGCACGCTGCCCTGCCACCACTGCCGCCAGGTCTCGATGTAGCCGTAGTAGTCGGCATCGATGGCCCACCCGCGCGTCTTGTTCAGGTAGTTCAGAAATGCGGTGATGTTCATGTGTTGGTCAACCTCTTGAAATCGCGCTCGATGGTGTACTCGTAAGCGTCCAATGTGTCGATATCGGTGCTGCCGTCATCCAGCCGCTCGTCCACGCCGGGGTGCTTGCCGCTGTACAGGGCCGTGGCAAGGGCATCCCGGAGGGTGGAAGCCTCTGGCAGCAGCCAGAACCGCCCGCCGCCCATCAGGATGCAGGTCAGGCGGATACGGTCATTGATGCGGATCTTGGCGCTGTTTTCCACCGGTCGGCCAGCCAGCTCAGTTTGCAGCGCCGGAGCCTTGCCCGGATGTGATTGATCAGCGTCTGCTCCGCAGAATCGCAGAAGATGTACTGGATCTCGCCCCAGCGGGCAAAGACAGCCATGCAGAACTCCAGCAGCCGGTCGGCCAGAAAGTCGGCATCCTGCGCCACAGTCGATGCGCTGGGATGCCAGCCTACCACGCCGGACCAGCCCGGTAGGATGGCCGTTGCCACAAAGGCGTGTTTGGAGCCGTTGCCGCCAAAGTCCACCCCGATGCGCACCCGCCACGGGTGCAGCGGCTTGTCCACAGGCCAGAAAAAACGCCCATCTCCGGCGGCAAGGCTGTCGGCCAGCAGGCGGTAGATCACGCCGTTGGCGGCCATCCACTGCCCCAAGATAAAGCGGTTATAGTAGACCGTGCCGGTGTATTCTTTTTTCAGATCGGCCACGAACTGGGCCGGAAGCGTAGGGTTATCGTCGATGGTATACGCCTGACAGTAGATGTCAGCGTCACTGTCCAGAAACTTCTTGAACCAGTGGGTGGGGCTTTCCGGGTTGCAGGTGCCGTCAAAATGGGAGTGGGGGCAGGAAAGGCGGCTTTTCAGCATCTGGAACACGCCCTCGTCCCATGTGGTGATCTCGTCACCGTAGACGTACTCAAAGGCAGCGCCCTGAATGCGGGCGATGTGTTTCTTGTTATCAGCGCCGAGGACATAGACCTTCTTGCCGAACAGCTGTACCACGTTGCCTGCTGCCGAGGTGCGGATCACGCCTACAAGGTCGGCCCCAGAGCTCCCGCATCAGGGACAGCACATTGCGCTCCAGCGTGCCCAGGGTGTTGCCCATGAGCACCAGCAGACCCTCGCCCCGGGCCGCGCAGATCCGCTTCGGGATGGTCACGGCACAGTCCAGGTAGGTCTTGCCGCTTCGGGTGGCTCCGGTCTTGACGTTCCACCGGTGGGAACAGTTGCGCAGGTACTCCTGCTGAAACTCAGTCAATGGCACTGTCCACACCTCCCAGCAGCTCCTTGGCCTTTGCCAGAGCATCCGCACCCGGGTCCTCCTGCACGGCTTCCTCCCCCAGCATCTTCAGCAGCACGGTGGCTGCCTGAGGGTTGCCCCTCTTGGCCTGCTCTGCAATGCCTACGATGACGGCCATCTGGTTGTCCACGTCCTCAGGCTCGATCTGATCCCGCAGCATGGCGTTTACCCGGCGGCGGTCGGTCTCCGGCAGGCTCAGGTAGTAGTCAGCCGCCTGACGCATGGATCGTTTGCGGCGGCGGGCCGCACCGGATGCAATGCCGCCCTTCTGGGCGATCTCTCTCTGTTCGCTCTCCGTTCGTTCATTGAACGGAATGAGATTCTTTTCATTCGACACGTCACCACCTCTCTCGTCGTCAGGGTACAAAAAAGCCGCCCTGAGCGGATGCTCAGAACGGCAGTTGTAATCAGGAAAAGCCCGGCCGGTGCAAAAAAGCTGTTAAGCAGCAAAAGGAGAAATCCGTATCAAGAGGAGGAAAACAAACCTCCGGTCGGGCCGCCAGCACGAAGGGAGTAAGGATGCCTTTCCTGCTGGGCTTTGCAGCATAGAGTATAGCACATTGAACTAGTGCTTTTTAGTGCGTCATGGGTCTGTGTCCAGAAGTTGCACCGCTTTTTTGTGTCGTCGGAGGACCCAACTGACATCGAGGGAGAGCCGGTCAGCGATCAGCTCCCACTTGTGCCCACAGATATATCTCCGGTACAGAATCGTGAAGTCAAGCTCATCATCCAGCTGCTGTAGCGCAAAGATGATTTCTTTGCGAATGCGGGTGCTTTCCTCACACTGGGCTTTGTAAGCGCCCCGGGCTTCGTCGATGCGTTCTACTGCACGGGGCAATGTTTGGCCGTCTCCTCCGCCGCCCGGCACAGCGGAAAGGCACTGGGTCATGTTGGAAGCGTCTGTTTTCAGCGTGTCCAGCTCATCCAGCCGCAGCTGTTCGAGCCGCTTCGCTTGCTGATACCTTCTCAACCAGGCCTTCTTCTCTTCGTAAGTCAAGCACCGTCACCTTCTTCCAGTTGTTTCAGTAGCCCTTCCACGTCATACCGCCAGTGAACGCGCAGCAGGCGCTGCTCCACCTCGATGCCGTTCAGGGCGGCCCACTGCCACGGGATGCTTTTGCGGGTCTGGGTCTGCATGTACTCCAGCACAGCGCTGGCCGGAACGGCAAAGGTGCGGTTGACCCTGCCCCGGTAATTGATGACCACATGGGCGGTCTGGCCCTTGAAGGATGCTGCGTGGGCCATATCGGTGATGTGTTTGAGCTTGTGGTACTTCTGCCGCTCCCGGTCGAATCGGCCCAGGATCTTTTCCAGTGGGATGCTGGGCGTTTCGATGGTCTTGAGCTCGAAGTAATGGTGCATAGGGTAGCGGTACACGTCGAAGTCGCAGATGTTATCAATAGAGAAGCTCAGGTTCTCGTTGCCGCCGTAATAGGTGGCCGCGCTGTCTTTCAGTCGATAGCACCAGGCATCCTTCGGCATGGAGCTTTTCCAGTCTGCCTCGAACTGTTTTCCGGTGTTCAATTGGTTCTCCTTTCGGCGGAGGCTGCCCAATGTCCGGCCAGCTGTCGGGTCGGGGTAGTGCTCATGGTTCCGGTACATTGGAATCCTCCTTTTTCTTGGTGAGCGGACGGCGGCGGGCTGCGTTTTTTAGAAAATCATTCCCGCTGGGCTCCGGTCTGTCCACCCGCTTATTGCGTCCCGCTCCAATGGGATTCGTCATGCGGTACTCCTCAGCAGATTTACAGCCCTGGGTTTCGGCCTCGATCAGAGCCTTCCGCACATAGGCCCAGCTATGTGCCCCGGCATCAATGCACTTGCGCAGGATCACCCGCGCCAGTTCCTCGCCCAGTCGGTCAGCGTATCCTGTCAGCTCTCTTTTCCCGGAGGCACTCAGCTTGCCGATATCCTGTTCAAACTCTGATACCAAGGGTGAGGTCGTCGGTCGTCCGGTCGGCTCCGGCGCAGCGTAGATGACGACTTGTTAGCTTGTTGGTTTGTTAGACTTGTTAAGTTGTTGTCGGCAGCCTGTCGGTTGCCTGTCGCTTGCCTGTCACTTTGCCTGTCACTGCCAACAAGCGAAGCATAGTTTTCTATCGTGACAATGCTGTATTTTGAGCCTGTTTTGACTGTCAGATAGCCTGTCGCCTGTAAATGTTCTAAGCTCGTCCGGATGTTCCGAACACTCAAATCAAGCTGTTTTGCCAGTTGAGATTGGCTTGTAACCAGCTGCCCGGGCCTGATGCTAATGCCCTGCCACTGCTTTTCCTGCCAGTTGGCGGTGAGTAGCAGATGGAAAACAGGCGGGCAGTGTTGGGCTCTGAATACCATTCCCAGTCAGTCAGACCGCGGGGAAAGGCAACAAAGCCACGGGATGGGTCAATGCCCACGGTCTGAACTCCTTTCTGGTGTGGTTAAAACGGCAGGTCATCCGCATCATCGTCGATGAGGGTATCTGCTTCCGGGGTGCCTGCGGCGGGCCCGGCAGGCGCTGCCGCCTGAAAGGCGCGGGGAGCATAGTCGGCCAGGTCTTCGCCGGGATACATCTGCCCACCGGAAAGGCTGGTCTGCACCGGGACAGGCTCATCAAAGGGCGTTGGCTCCTGAGTGAGCGCTGGTTCGGGCGGTGCCGGGGCCTCTGTGCAAAGGTCAATGAGGTTCTGCATCCACCGGAAGATCACCATGCCGCCAGGCTGAATGTCGTCGGCATCCACGTCGTAATAGGTCTTGCCGTTATACTCCCGGCTCTTGAGCTCCCGGGCAAAGACAGTGACGGCATCGCCCTTCAGCAGCAGCCCGTCCCACTTGTCCAGCCCGTGCCAGACGTTGACCTGAACATACAGGCCCTCCCAGTTGCCGGTGCCGGTCTTGACGCTGTGTGCCTTCACGTCAAACTTGAGTACCTGCTTCTGGCCCACGTCCTTGAGCACAGGGTCTTTGGCGAGAGTTCCGTGGAGAAGTACGCCGGTCTTGTGGGTCAGGATCACGATTCATCACCCCGGCAAAGGGGTCATCTGCGCTGTCCGCGTCCTCCACGGTCAGAGCATCGGCCTGTTCAACAGCTTCCTTGATGCGGGTCCAGCGTGGAGCCGGAACCTGTCCGGCCTCGTCCAGCTCCACGGCGGTGGACTCAGCATCCACATGGACCTCGCTCTCGTCATAGAGAGAGCCGAAGGTGGAGGGGAATGCTTCCCGCAGGCATGGACAAGGCAACCTTGCGATCATGGTAGCTTTTTTGCCCTTCCACAGAGATTTGCCGGTGTCGTATTCGGTCAGCTTCACTTCCTCGTAACTGGGGCGGGTGCGGTCCTTGCGATAGACTTTGGCCCAGCCGCCCAGAAGTTCCTCGCCCTCGTAGACGATGGAACCCTCCCGCTTCTGGTACTCCCCGGCCACCTTATCGAAGATGATGACCCCGGCCTCGAAGCCGTCATAGCTGGGGTGGCGCTCTGCCATTTGCAGGTAGCAGTTCTTGCCCAGAACGATGGTGCTGGGGGTGTCCTCGCTGTTGTTATCGTAGTGGATGAGGTAGGCTTCCTTGGTAAAGGGATTCAGGCGGTACTGCTTGCAGGTCTCGAGGAAAATCTTGCATTCGGCATCGGTGGCTTTCTGACAGATGAAGTTGCGCACATCGGAAAAGCTGACGGTCATGTGCTGGCCGTCGGCAGAAGTGATCTCCACGGGCTTGGCCGGGCTGGCAGCCTGCAGAGCGCCGCTCTGGGCGGCACGCTGCTGCATTGCAGTCATCCGGGCGGCGGTGGTGGTGCCAGTGGTGTTTGCGGACATGGTGGGCGCAGGTGCGCCGGGACGAGAAAAAGCCATAAGTAAAATCCTCCAATTATTTTACAGAACCATATGCGAAGCCACGCTTTTTAGCTTCGGCTTTGAACCATTCGATGTCTTCCGGGGTGAAATCTACCCAGAAGCGGTAGCGTTTGCGGCAGGTGCAAGGCCTGTGCCAGGCAGGGCGAACTGCTGCAATACCTCGCAGTCCAGCCGTCCGGAAGCTGTCACAAAAGCGCTGGTCTGCGCCGCCTGAGCCGCTTCTGCTCTGATCTGACGCTCTTCCTCGGTGGGCGGGATGATGACCGGTGCAGCAGCTCTGGCACGTTCTGCGGCCTGTCGCTGGGCCTCTGCCTCAGCCTGAGCTGCCCGGGCGTGCTCCCGGCGGCTGTGCTCATGCAGTGCATCATTGACGCTCAGGGCCCGCAGGTATTCGGTAATGCAGGGTTCAGCGTCTTCACCGCAGGTCTCCCGGATGAGGCGGAGTTCCTCCCGCCGGGTCTCCACAGCCTTGCGCAGTTCCTTTTCGGCCTGGGCGAGGTCAAAGGTTTTGTTGAGCCACTGGGGCACAAGCAGACGGTCAAAAGAAATCAGAGGTTCCAGCTCCCCGATGCAGTCCCGGTAGACCAGCCGCAGTGGATGCTTTTTCTTCCCGCTGGGCCTGTTCTACTGCTTTTACCTGCTGATCAATGGCCCCGGAGATCTTCTTACACTGGGCCTGCATCTCCCGGATACTCTTCTGGAAATCCTCCAGCGGGTCAGTGTAAAGCCGCTTGGCGGCGGTCAGAGCAGCAGCCAGCTGCTTGTCCCACTTGTTGACGGCAGCACGGTCGGCTTTGGCATCTTTGATGGATTCAGGTGTGTACACGCGGCCTGTATAGGAGGCCAGAAGTTCGTCAAGGTTCTTCTGCACCTCATCCTTGTTCCAGTTCATGGCCGGGATCACCGGGTGCTCTACCCGGACGGTCAATTCATTCGTCATCGGTCAGTTCCTCCTCTTTTGGCTCCCGGTCGGGGGCAAAGTAGTAATCATCGGGCGGCTCCATGGGCGGGCCGTAACGGTCAAGATCCAGACAGTACATCTCATTCATCCCTGTCACCTCCGTCATAATCAGGCGGCTGGCGGCAGAGCAGGGAGGCCTCCTCCATGATGCTGTTCAGGGTACCGCAGATGGTCTGAAAGGTGCTTTCCAGATCTTCGCCCACCAGCCGGGAATAGCTGGCCTTGCTGTTATCCCACGCCGCCCGCATCAGGCTGGCGCAGTAGTTGGCCTGCTCAAAATCTGCCTGGGCATCATCGTTGATGCGGGAGCGGAGTGCCGCAACCTGTTTCTTCAGGTTGGCGTTGTCCTTGGCCAGTTCGGCGTTCCGGGCATCGGCAAGGCCCCAGGCTTTTTCTGCGGCCCGGCGGTCGATCTCTTCCTCGTCGATGACCGCGTGATGGGCTGTTTTTTCAAAGCGTCTTCGGCATTTTTTGCTCTCTCTTCGGCCCTGTCGCGCTCACCTTCGGCCTTCTGGCGCTGGAGGTTGGCCGCAATGCGGCTCTCGTATTCATCGCGGTAGATCTGCTTGAGCTTGGTGTTCTGTTTTTTCAGGCCGTCAATATCGGCAATGTAGCACCTGCTGATCCAGCAGCGTTGCCCGCATGGCAGCGGCTTCCTCGTATTTTTCGTGGTACTCGTGTGCAGCTTTCCGGGCCTCTTCCTCACGGGTCTCGGCAGCATCGGCGCGGTCTTTCTCGGCTTTGATCTGGGCCATGGCTTCCTGATACTGCTTGTTGGTGGTGATATCACATTCTTGACCTGCTCCACCAGCTCTGCCGGGGCGCTGGGCTTTGCCACGGCGTACAGCAGGGTGGGCGGCAAGGCTTCCAGAATGGCCCGCTGGCGGGGGCTGCTGCCGTCCATCAGGGCAGAGACTTGCAGCAGGTTGTAGGCGGTTGACTTTGTGATGCCGATAGAGCAGCACCATGCCCGAAAAGAATCATCCCCGCGATTGCCATGCTTTGAGTTGTCCAATTGTTGGACAACTCCGCACAGCGCATCATGGGCGGCGGCAATGGCATTGCCCATGTGCACAAGGCCACGCTCGGCCATCTGCTTGCCGTGGCGGTATTCGTCCTCGGCAAAGTGCAGGTCCTCCACGGTCTGGCCGGTCAGGCCGGAATAATCAAACGCCGGGCGCATCGCATCCGGCACGGTGGTCAGGGGCTTGTCCTGCATGGCACCAGCTGTTGATACAGAAGAACCGCCAGCCGATGCGGCAGGGGCCGATTCGCAGTTCTGCAGGGATGTCGCGGGGGTCGATGCGCTTGCATCCGCCCCGCTCTCCGAGATGGTCGGCGTTGCCGCTGTGGCAGTCGGAACAGCATTCTCTGCCGTAGTCACAGCAGCATCCGCATTCTGGGCAGGTGCACATGAGAGAATCTCCTTTGCTTTTTTGATGTCGGCAAGAATCTTTTCCATTTCCTGCTGCGGTGTCATGTCCTTGCGGCTTCCATCCAGATTGAAAAACTGACCAAACAGCTCTCTTTTTGCGGCAACACCTTTCAGATTCTGAGTGCATGTGATTGTCAGGCAATAGCGCCCGTCAGACCCATAGTCCGATGCACGAATATCTTTGGAGAATGAGCTGAAAATCTCTCTGTCTGGATAAGTGTCTTTGATCCATGCAGAGACCTGAGACAGAAAGTCGAAGTCCAGACTATGCACTCGACAGGTGCATTTATCCTTGATAGAGCCAGCAAACTCTGACGCATAAGTGAGGGTCTTGCTCATCCGGCACTCGTAGCCCCGAGTCTCCCGGCTGACAGTTCTAGCACTTTCATCCCATTGAAAGTCTCCGTATGGCATGGCATAGGGGCATCCCCAGCACTCATGGCCGGGTGCGTAACCAGATAGGCGGTTTCCAGTGGTACTGGCATCGGTGGATTTCTTCACTCGCCGTCCGCATTTGCAGATATAGGTGGTCACACTTTCACCTCCGTGCCCTTCAGGCGGTCCAGCATCTCGGTCTGCACATCCTTGTTCATGGGCTGGATGTTGTTGCCCTTCCAGCCGTAGCAGAGGATGGGCCCGTAAAGCTGGCGGCCTCGGTACTTACGGTTGAGCAGGCTGGCGGGCTGGATGGGCCATCGTACCGGCCCACGAACAGCACCGCCGGGGTGCGGGGCAGCACGATCATCTCGCAGGGAGTGCCCAGCCGGTTCTCAATGGCCCACAGGCTGTCGGGCAGGGACGCGATCACAGGTGCCTTGCCCGGCTCTGCTAAAATACCTTTCATTTGTAAAATCCTTCCTGATATGATATCATCAAAGGTGATGGGGCTTGTGAATTCCATCACCCTTTGGGCTCGTCCGTGTTACCAGCACGGGCGGGCTCATTTTTGTTGATGTCCTCGGCATCCTCTTCTGCGTTTCCGAGTACAAAGCTTTCGATAAGCGGTAACCAGTCCGGCGTTAACTCGGAGATGTACCTTTTGGCATAATAGTAATAGAGTGCATTGCTGACCCGTGGGGAGCCGGTGGCCCGCTGGTCCTTGACCATGTGATTTGCCTGATTGCGGCTCAGGCCCATGCCCATCAGGAGCTTCTTCAGACGTTTTGTTTTCATGCGCCCCTCCGGTTCTGCCGGTAGTCCGGCTCTTCGGTACGGGCGTGGGTGCGGTCAACGCGGCCATAGCGGCGGGCGTTCTGTTCACGATCCTGGGCGGCAAAGCCAGCCGCAGGAACGCTACCGCTGCCAGAACCAGGCACAGGGCCGTAACGAGCTGGCTGTCAGAGATGGAGCTGCCCAGCTGTGCACCGCCCTCGATGCCCATGCCGTACAGCAGACTTACGGCACCGCTGGCAGCAGCCAGCCAGTACCAGACGCGGGATTTAATCTTCATTGGGAGATTCCCCCATTCTGTCCATGAGGTCTGCGGCAGTAGTCACTATGCTGAGCAATGCTGCCGGATTTCTTTAATCTATGCAAATCCCGGCAATCAGAGCGGCGCAAAGGGCTTTCTGTTCCGTCTCTGTACCGCAGGCATAAATCTTGGGGTTCCCATCCTTCCCCAGCTGGATTTTTAACTGAGCGTTCGGGCTGATATTCATGCTCCTACCTCCTGAAGACAATTGACTGCGGGTCTGCAGTCGTCCAATGCCATCCGATGACCGGGTGCCATTCGCCATCAGCAAAAATCTGCAGCCCGGTGTGGCTTTCATCCTTGATTTGTCCGCCCAGCTGGTAGCAGCCAGATGCCTGACTACCGCCCCAACGGAACCACTTGTTCCAAAACAGCGGTGCGATGTACGCGCATCCAGTGGGCGCTGCGGCCCGCTCGGATGCAAGGGTGTAAGGTTTCATGCGGTCTTTTCCTCCTTTGCGATTGCCGGGAAGAAATACTCCCCGATTTTTTCTTGCGGGATGTGCAGAGCTCTGCAGATGATGACAATCTCGTCACTCCTCCAAGGTTGTGTCCCCTTGAGCCGTGCGGTCATCGTGTTGGAGCTTACCCCAATCAGGCGCAAGTGCGCCCTGGTTGAGATCCTGGTCTTCTGCCAGACGACTGATTTTGAGATAAGGCTTCTTCATGGTGATTCACCTCCTTGTTGTGGTTGCATCCCTTCTGCGGTATAATCGAGCAGGAAAGGGGGTGATAAAATGATTTTTGAGAGCTTTTTAGAGATGCAAGGTTTGAATATGCAAATTGAGCGAAACGGTGAGATCGTTGCGACTGTTCCGGGTCTGCCAAATCGGGAAAAAGCAACGAATCGCCGGTATATTGGGTTTCGCCCGGGGACCGATATCAAAATAGATGATGTTGTTATCAATCCGGCAAAGGAACGGCTTTATATCACAGAAACACAGGCATCGTACTTCCAAAAGGAACAGGAGCAAATAAAAGCGTTCTATATGACCGAGGTCGAGAAAAAACGGAAAGAAACGGAAC
>ENA-OQCP01000744-OQCP01000744.1-human-gut-metagenome-genome-assembly--contig:-NODE-744-length-13840-cov-2.868884_pt1 | contig 13840 bp, 23 predicted proteins | sample MGYA00242760_ERZ504583 | MGnify/ENA primary metagenome ERZ504583 (study PRJEB26092, sample SAMD00036308) | human gut metagenome | host: Homo sapiens | study: EMG produced TPA metagenomics assembly of...
CAGCTTGGTACGCATGAAGGTATTACCTTTTCCCGGCTTTACATGCAGGAAGTCGATGCAGAAATACAGCTTGCCGTCCATGCGGATGCAAGTTCCGATTTAATGTCTTGGGCATTAATCATACTTATAGTCTTTAATATTATTATATTGGTATTTACTTCTTTAGTGCTGGTTTGCGGGTGCAAAAGTAATGGAATTCGGTAAAAAACACAAAAACTTTGAGAGAAAATGAGTTATCTCTTGGTTTATTTGAAAAAAGTACCTATTTTGCAGCCCGAATTCGTGAGAATAATAACATAAAACAAGATACAGTAATGAAAAGAACATTTCAACCCTCGAACAGAAAGAGAAAGAACAAACACGGTTTCCGTGAGAGAATGGCTACAGCAAACGGCCGCAGAGTATTGGCAGCACGTCGTGCTAAAGGCAGAAAGAAACTGACTGTTTCTGACGAATACAACGGAGTAAAGGCATAATAGTCGTTCTCGTTCGTATTAAAGAAATAAGGGAGCTGCAAAAGACTGATTCTGGTCTTTTGCAGCTTTTCTTATGTATTGTGCCCGCTTCTCCGGAAAAAACTATTGCCAACTCCGTGTACTATGTGGTGAAAATTGTATCTTTGTCCCAAATAATGCATTATCGATTATGACAATAAAAGATTTTTTCTCTTTCCGGCAGAACCGGTTCTTCTGGGCGAACATACTTGCGATGGCCGTTGTGGTAGTGGGATTGCTGTTCGGAGTGCTGAAAGGACTGGATATATATACCCGCCACGGCGAGGCTGTGATAGTGCCCGATGTGAAGGGCATGGGAGTGGAGGAAGCCGAGAAAATGTTCCGTAACCGCGGCTTGGTCTGCATCGTTTCGGATTCCAGTTATGTCAAGACTCTTCCTGCCGGCTGCATCCTCGAATATAATCCGGCAGCCGGACAAAAGGTAAAGGAAGGACGTACCATCTATCTTACAATCAATACGATTGAAGTCCCTCTGCACATAGTACCCGATGTGGCGGACAACAGTTCGCTGCGGCAGGCGGAAGCGCGTATTCTGGCTTCGGGCTTCAAGCTGGCCGAGATACAGTATATTCCGGGAGAGAAGGACTGGGTGTATGGCGTGAAGTATAAGGGCCGTCAGCTTTCCATCGGCGAGAAAGTGCCTGCCGGTGCAGTGCTGACGCTGATGGTGGGAGATGGAGGCGCCTTGCAGGCAGACTCCCTGGGAGTGGATTCTGTGGGAGGTACCGTTGAACCCATGTTGTCCGAAGACTCCGCGGCAGATGAGTCCTGGTTCTGATAAACATCTGACTCCAATCGTAAATTGTAAATAGTCAAATTGTAAATGCCGTGATGATAGAAGAATTGCCGGATGATATAGATAATGATGAGCTGGACGACGTAGAGCCGGTGGGTGACGAGGCGCAACTCTATGAACACTTCCGTGTGGTGGTGGACAAGGGGCAGGAGATGATGCGGGTGGACAAGTATCTGTTCGACCGCTTGACGAACTCCTCGCGCAATCGCATCCAGAAGGCTGCCGATGCAGGCTTCGTGATGGCGAACGGCAAGGCTGTGAAAAGCAGCTATAAGGTGAAGCCGATGGATGTAATCACTGTGATGATGGACCGTCCACGCTATGAGAATGAAGTCATCCCCGAAGACATCCCCCTTGATATAGTATATGAGGACAAGTATCTGATGGTAGTGAACAAACCTGCCGGTCTGGTGGTGCACCCCGGTCATGGCAACTATCACGGTACGCTTGTCAACGCCATAGCCTGGCATATGAAGGATAATCCCGATTATGATGCCAATGACCCGCATGTGGGACTGGTGCACCGCATCGACAAGGACACCTCCGGCCTGCTGGTGATAGCCAAGACTCCGGATGCCAAGACGAATCTCGGCAACCAGTTCTTCAACAAGACGACAAAACGCCGTTACTGGGCGCTGGTCTGGGGAAATGTAGAGCAGGATGAAGGGACCGTTGTCGGCAATATCGGTCGTAATCCCAGAGACCGCATGCAGATGACCGTCCTCCCCGACGACCAGGGAAAGCATGCCGTCACCCATTACCGGGTGCTCGAACGTTTGGGATACGTCACACTGGTGGAATGTATCCTTGAAACGGGACGCACCCATCAAATCCGTGTGCACATGAAGCACATCGGACACATACTTTTCAACGACGAACGTTACGGTGGACACGAAATCCTGAAAGGAACCCACTTCGCTAAATACAAACAATTTGTAAACAACTGCTTCGACACTTGTCCGCGGCAGGCATTGCATGCCATGACGCTGGGGTTTGTGCATCCCGTCACCGGAGAAGAAATGTACTTCACTTCGGAATTGCCCGATGACATGACCCGGCTGATAGACAAATGGAGAGGCTATATCAGTAACAGAGAATTAGAATGAAACGCACGATTGCTATTGTAGCCGGAGGAGATACCTCCGAATTCCACGTCTCCCTGCGTAGTGCACAGGGGATTTACTCCTTCATCGACAAGGAGAAGTATACCTTATATATTGTAGAAATGCACGGACTGGACTGGCATGTACAGCTGCCCGACGGCGCTAAGACTCCGGTAGACCGCAATGACTTCAGCTTCGTGCTGGATGGCGAGAAAGTGACATTCGACTTTGCCTATATCACCATCACGGAACTCCGGGTGAGGACGGCCGTCTGCAGGGCTATTTTGATATGCTCCACATCCCTTATTCGTGTTGCGGAGTACTGGCAGCGTCGCTCACGTACGATAAGTTTGCCTGCAACCAGTATCTGAAAGGTTTCGGTGTGCGCATTGCCGAATCGTTGTTGCTGCGCGGCGGACAGTCGGTAACGGATGAAGATGTGATGGAGAAAATCGGCCTGCCTTGTTTCATTAAGCCCAGCTTGGGAGGTTCCAGCTTCGGCGTGACCAAGGTGACGGCGAAAGAGCAGATACAGCCTGCCATAACCAAGGCATTTGCGGAAGCGCAGGAAGTAGTGGTGGAGGCCTTTATGGACGGAACCGAGATTACCTGCGGCTGTTACAAAACAAAAGACAAGTCCGTAGTGTTCCCCATTACGGAGGTGGTGAGCCACAACGAGTACTTCGATTATGAAGCTAAGTATAATGGTGCGTCTGACGAGATTACTCCCGCCCGCATCTCGGACGATTTGACCCGCCGGGTGCAGACGCTGACTTCTGCCATTTATGATATACTCGGGGCCTACGGCATTATCCGTGTGGACTATATCATTACCGAAGGGGAAAAAATCAATCTGCTGGAGGTGAATACCACCCCCGGAATGACTGCCACCAGCTTTATTCCCCAGCAGGTTCGTGCTGCCGGAATGGAGATGAAGGATGTAATGACAGATATTATAGAAAACAAGTTTAAGGATTAATCATTATTCATTATGAATGCGAACGTGGAATTTGATGAAATCCGTCCTTATCATGATGAGGAACTTCCTCAAGTCTATGAGGAACTGATTGCCGATGCGGCGTTCCGGCAGGCAGTGGATACTGTGATGCCTGGTGTACCTTTTGAAGTCTGGTCGCAGAAAATGCGCGCGTGTAAAACCAAGCTGGAATTTCAGAAGACTTCTGCTATGGGCTTCTGTGGAAATTGGCGAAGGAGGCTACGGATGGATTGACTTTGGACCATACCGCGTTGCCGGCAGACAAGTCGGCGGCGTATACCTATATCTCCAATCATCGCGACATTATTCTCGATTCCGGTTTCTTGTCCATTCTTTTGGTAGACCAGGGTATGGATACGGTAGAGATAGCCATTGGCGACAACCTGCTTGTCTATCCGTGGATTAAGAAATTCGTGCGTGTCAACAAGTCCTTCATTGTGCTGCGTGCGTTGACCATGCGCCAGATGCTGGAGGCTTCCGCACGCATGTCCCGCTATATGCATTATACCATCAGTGAGAAGAAACAGTCTATCTGGATTGCACAACGTGAAGGGCGTGCCAAGGATTCCAACGACCGCACGCAGGACAGTGTGCTGAAGATGCTGGCAATAGGCGGTGAAGGCGACGTCATTGACCGCTTAATGGAAATGAATATAGCTCCGCTTGCCATTTCCTATGAATACGACCCTTGCGACTTCCTGAAAGCGCAGGAGTTCCAACTGAAACGGGACATTGAAGGCTATAAGAAAACGACGGCTGACGACTTGCTGAATATGCAGACCGGACTGTTCGGCTATAAAGGGCGGGTACATTTCCAGACGGGTGCCTGCATGAATGATGAATTGGCGAAGATGGACCGTTCACTTCCGAAGCCCGAACTCTTTGCACGCATGTCTGCACTGATAGACAAACGCATTCATGCCAGCTACCGGATGTATCCCAATAATTATGTGGCACACGACCTTCTCGAGGGGAAGGAGGATTTTTCCGACCATTACACTGCCGGGGATAAGCAGCGCTTCACGGCCTATATAGAACAACAGTTGGAGCGTATCTCCATTCCTAATAAGGACGTGGACTTCTGCGCGGAAAAATGCTGCTGATGTATGCCAACCCGTTGAAGAATTATCTGGCGGCTATAAAAGAATGAATACATGAAGAAGTACTGTGATTGGTGGCTTTTGCCTTTGTTGGCCTGTCTGTTGGCTGGTTGTGGCGATGATGATTATCATTATCCTTCCGTGAAGTTGGAATTCTTGACTGCCTTTTCGGGGGCTGACGGCTATCTGCGGTCTGTTGTGACGGATGAAGGGGAAACCTTGCCGGTAGTGGAGGACAAGACAAAGACGAACATAGAGGCAAACGCCTCGGTACGTGTCATCAGTAATTATGCTTCGGAGGTAACTGCCGATGGAACTGCCGGTGCGGTGCTGTATGCCTTGAGCGGTGTTCTTTCTGTCGCTCCCCAAACGGCTGACAAGTTCGAGGAGGGCGTCAGGACAGACCCTACTGATGTGCTGGGTATCTGGATGGGACTCGACTATCTCAATATGACACTGATAGTCAAGGAGAATGGTGAGCATAAGTTCCATTTTGTTGAGGATGAAGTGATTGTGGATACTGCTATCGGGTGTAGTGAAGTATATCTGACGCTGTATCATGACGCAAAGGAGGAGGTAGTGTCTTATACCAGACGTGCCTACGCTTCCGTACCTTTGCGGCAGTATGCGGCAGTGGGTATACAGAAGGTTATGGTTCATTTCAGTGTGCACACTTATTCCGGTGACATCAAGACTTACGATTTTGTTTATAACCCTGACTAAAATGAAATATTCGATGAAGACATTGTTCGCGGGCCTTTGCCTCGTTTTTACCACCCTCTTTTCCTGCCAGCAGAAGGAGGGACAGTTCAAGTCTGTTTCGGTAGATGACTTTTCCACATTGATAGCCAATCCGGAGGTGCAGCTTCTGGATGTGCGTACTGTTGCCGAATACTCGGAAGGACACGTGCCCTACAGTATCAATATCAATGTGCTGGATGAGTCGTTTGAAACGATGGCCGACTCCACTCTGCAGAAGGACAAACCGGTTGCAGTATATTGTCGTAGTGGTAAGCGTAGTAAAAAGGCCGCTGCCATACTGAGCAAAAAAGGATATATAATCTATGACCTTGACAAAGGTTTCATCGGTTGGGAAGAAGCGGGCAAGGAAGTGGAAAAGTAATAGCGGTGCAGCTGAAATGCATTTGCTATAATTTCTTTTTAGGCGCGGATTACGCGGAAAACACGGATTCTTTTCTTAAATTTTTCCGTGAAATCCGCGTAATCCGCGCCTAAAAAGAATAAAGTAGTCTTGTCCTCTGGTTAGAGGCTTTCAAGCAGTCTCTTCAGCACCACTGTTGCTGAAATCTCCCGGTTGGCCGCTTCGGGGATTACGATGGACTGCGGGCTTTCTATCACATCATCCGTCACAATCATGTTGCGTCGAACCGGCAGGCAGTGCATGAAGTAGGCATTGTTGGTAACGGTCATTTGGCGCTCGCCTACTGTCCAGGTGCGGTCTTTGCTCAATATTTGTCCATAGTTGTCGCCCGTATAGGCAGCCCAGTTCTTGGCATAGACAAAATCGGCCCCTTCAAAAGCTTTCATCTGGTCATATTCTACGCGGGCATTTCCTACGAACTTGGGGTCGAGCTCATAACCTTCGGGATGTGTAATCACGAAGTCATAATCAGTTGCATTCATCCACTCGGCAAAGGAGTTGGGGACAGCCTGGGGCAATGGACGCGGATGTGGAGCCCATGTCATCACTACTTTGGGGCGTGCCGTCTTCTTATATTCCTCAATGGTTATCAGGTCGGCAAAACTCTGCAGCGGATGGCGTGTGGCAGCCTCCATGGAGAATACCGCGGCCGGAATGCTTGATGAACTGCTCCAGTATCACTTCGTTGTAATCGTCTTCCTTACTTTCGAAACGTGCAAAAGAACGTACGCCGATGACGTCGCAATAGCAGCCCATCACGGGAATGGCTTCCAGTAAGTGTTCCGGTTTGTCACCGTCCATGATGACGCCACGCTCTGTCTCCAGTTTCCAGGCTCCCTGGTTGATGTCCAGTACAATTACGTTCATGCCCAGATTCAGTGCCGCCTTCTGTGTACTGAGGCGGGTGCGCAGGCTGGAGTTGAAGAAAATCATCATCAGCGTTTTGTTACGTCCCAGTTCCACATATTTGAAACGGTCTTTTTTAATCTCGAATGCTTCGTCCAGTGCAGACTTCAGGTTACCGATGTCCTGCACGCAAGTAAAGTTCTTCATATTTACAGTCTTTTTAGTGTATCTATATCTTTGTTATTCGGCTGTCAAGGTCTGGTCTGTCCGGAACCTTCGACAATCCATTTGTATGTGGTGATTTCTTCCAGAGCCATCGGACCGCGGGCGTGTAGCTTCTGGGTGCTGATGCCAATCTCGGCACCGAGTCCGAATTGTGCGCCGTCGGTGAAAGAGGTCGGTGCATTGACGTATACGCAAGCGGCGTCCACTTCCCGGCAGAACCATTCGGCACGTGTCTTGTCGTCCGTAATGATGCATTCGCTATGTTTGGAACCGTACTTCCGGATATGTGCCAATGCTTCCTGGAAAGAATTCACGGTTTTAATGGCCATCTTGTAGTCCAGGAACTCTCTGCCGTAGCAGTCTTCAGTGGCAAGTCTCAACAGCTCGACGGGATATTTGTCACGCAGACTGTGGTAGGCGGGTTCATCGGCAAATATCTCTACATTGCTTGATTGCAGCGGCAGGCATAGGTCGGGCAAATTAGCCAGGCTGTCGGCTTCGATAATCAGGCAATCCAAAGCGTTGCATACACTGACCCGGCGTGTCTTTGCATTGGCAATGATAGATGGACCTATGCTTATATCGCCATAGCGGTCGAAGAACGTATGGCATACGCCGGCACCTGTCTCTATAACCGGTACTGTGGCATTCTGGCGTACGAAGTTTATCAGGCTGCTGCTGCCGCGCGGAATTATCAAATCTACATAATCGTTGGCATGCAGTAGTTCGGCAGTCGCCTCTCTGTCGGCAGGAAGCAGTTCCACGATATGTGTATCTACGTTGAAATGCTCCAGTACCTCGTGTATCACGCTGATTATGGCACGGTTGGAATAGTCTGCATCGCTTCCGCCTTTCAGAATACAGGCATTGCCGCTTTTAAGGCAGAGTGAGAATACATCGAAACTGACGTTGGGACGGGCTTCGTAGATAATGCCTATGACACCGAAAGGTACACTGACCCTTTTATCTTCAATCCGTTGGGTAATACGTTCTCTTTAAGGACTTTTCCCAAAGGAGAAGGGAGGGCGGCTACGTTGCGGATGTCCGCAGCGATGTCCTGCAAACGGCTTTTTGTCAGTTTCAGGCGGTCGTATTTAGGGTCGGTAGAAGGCATACGCTCCAAATCCTTCTGGTTTTCACTCAGAATGAAGTCTGTTTTGTTTATGGCAGCGTCTGCAACAGCCAGTAATATTTGATTGATTTCTTTGTCGCTCAACGCTAACATGTTACGGCTGGCATCTTGTACGGCGACAAAAGTTTTGTTTAAGTTCATTTTTTTATTGAATATAGAGTGATAAATATGCAAGTATATATATCGTGGGATAGTATCCGTCTGTGGCTTATTCTATATATAGGTAGTCGTAGTGCACTACGGGTTTCTTTCCATGTTTTCCCATCGTTTCCCGTGCCTGGCTGGAGTCACAGTTGGCTTTTCCCACACCGATGGGTTTACCGCCGAAGTCGATAATCCGTACGATGTCGTCCTTCTCGAACTCGCCTATAACGTCAGTGATACCTACCGGTAGGATGCTTACTGCTTTGTCCGAGAAGAGCAGTTCGGTGGCACAATGATTGATGTGCAGTTCCCCTTTGGCAAACCCTTCGCTGTGTGCAATCCATTTCTTGATGCTCGATACCGGTTCCGGAGACGGAATGAAACGGGTATAGTTTAATTCTTCATTCTTCATTATTTTCACGAGGATGTTGTCCCGCTTCCCGTTGGCTATGATTACTGTGATGCCTCATCCGCCACTTTGCGGGCAATGTTGGTTTTTGTCAGCATGCCGCCGCGTCCGAAGCTGGATTTGGAAGTTTGTATGTAGGAGGAGAGATCTTTGCCTTGTTCTATTTCACGGATGACTTGAGAATTCGGGTCGGCGGGTGAACCGTTGTAGATACCGTCTATATTGCTGAGAATGATTAGTGCTGGGCATCCATCATGGAGGCTATCAGGCCGGACAGCTCATCGTTGTCGGTGAACATCAGTTCACTCACGGAGATGGTGTCGTTCTCATTGACAATGGGAATGACGCCGTTCTCCAGCATTACGGTCATACAGTTTTTCTGGTTGAGGTAATGGCGGCGGGTGGAAAGTTCTCTTTCATTGTGAGCACTTGTCCCACGGGGATGCCATGCTCCCGGAACAGCTCGTAGTAACGGTTGATGAGTTTGGCCTGCCCTACAGCGGAAAAGAGCTGGCGCTGGTCTACGCTGTCCAACTTCTTGGTGGGGCGCACTTCGCTACGTCCCGAAGCAACGGCTCCGGAAGAAACAAGTATTATTTCTATGCCGGCCTTGTGCAGCTCGGCTATCTGGTCCACCAAAGCGGACATACGGGTGACGTCGAGAGTGCCGTCACGACGTGTCAAAACATTGCTGCCTACCTTGACAGCAATTCTATTGAAATCAATCTCCATTTTCTCTCTTTTCGTATTCACGGACTACTTCCATGGCGGCTTCGTAGTCCTTCTCATTGACGAGAACGGAAACATCTACCGCAGTGGCAGGCAGTACAACGTTTACTACCATTCCGTCTTTTGTTACAGCTTCAATATCACTATTTCCCAGCAGGCTCTTTACGAGTTCTGTTCCCACGGTGAACCGGTGAACACCTCAACGAGTTTGCTTTTGTCTTCTTCTTTCATGATGGTATGAATTTAGAGGTTTCTGTCTTACAAATATAACAAATGTTTTTGTTTTAATGTTTAATGCTGACGAATTTATAGTTCAATCCTCTCAACTCTTATCGATTCATTCAGGAAAGTAGAAGCCGATTCTGTGAATTTCTCCTCCGATTCCGTGGTGCGGTAGACGCATCTTCCACCTTTGGTGCATTTTCTGTCCATTTCCGGATGACGGTGAAGATAGTCTTTCAGACTGTCTGCCACCAGTTCCCCTTGGGTGACGGTAGTGATGCCGTCGGGCATGTATTGTTGTATCTTAGGCAGCAGCAACGGGAAGTGCGTGCAGCCAGAATGACGGTGTCTATCTGCGTGTCTTTGGCCAGCAGGTTGCCGATGTTCTTGCGTATGAAGTAGTCGGTACCCTCACCTTGTGCCTCATTGTTTTCTACGAGGGATACCCATAGAGGGCAGGCTTCACCGCTCACTTTGATGTCGGGGAAGAGTTTATGCACTTCCAGCGGATAGGATTCAGACTTGATGGTTCCTGCCGTGGCAAGCACTCCCACATGGCGGCTTTGGGTAATGTTCCCTATGCATTCTACGGTTGGGCGGATTACTCCCAACACACGACGCATTGGTCGAGGCGGGGCAAATCATTCATTTGTATGTTGCGCAGGGCTTTTGCCGAAGCTGTATTACATGCCAGAATGACGAGATGGCATCCCATCTCGAACAGTTTGGTGACTGCCTGTAAAGTGAACTCATAGACAATCTCGAATGAGCGGGTCCCGTAAGGTGCACGTGCGTTGTCGCCCAGGTAAATGTAGTCATATTGGGGAAGGGCTTCCCGTATCTTGCTCAGAATAGTCAGTCCACCATATCCGGAATCGAATATTCCGATGGGACCGGCTGCAGAAGGTAATGTCTGTTTCATGCGTTCTAAAGGCTATGTACCATGCAAAGATAATTCAAATTTCTCAGTAATGTATAAAAAATAAGCGCGGATAAAACTATCCGCGCTTGCTTTATCATAATAATTCTATTATTTAATGCCCAATTGCGTTTTGACTTTGGCAGTTACATCAACGCTCTGTGCTCCTACGAATGGTATCGGGGTACGGGCCAAGTCGAAAATGTAGACAACACCTTCAGTTTTGCCGACAGCTTGGATAGCTTCGTCCAGTTTCTTATAGATAGGAGCCATAGCATCCTGCTGTGCTTTCTGCATACTTTGATAAGCTTCTTGTTGGAATTGTTCTTGGCGTTGGGCCATATCGTTTAATTCTTTCTGGCGTCTTTCAGCGATGTTTTTGGGCAAAGAATCTTGTTGAACAAGATATTCCTGATACTTCTTTTGGAATTCTTCGTTAGTGCGCTGCATTTCATCCTGATATTTCTTAGACATAGCAGTCAAGGTCAGCTTGAGCTTGGTAAATTCAGGCATAACAGTGATTACTTCCTGAGATTCATGTGAGCGAATTTAGCTTGCGCCATAGCTCCCAGCGGGAGGGCGAACATAACTACGAGTAGTGCGATTTTTTTAAGCATAATGTTTATTATTTATTTGAATGATTATTCGTCGGGGACAAATATAGCGCAAACTGAACGCAATACAAAATAAGCAAGCTTATTTTTAATCCTGAATGCAGTCTATATTCTGAAACAAATGTATGAAATTAATTTGAATATCCCAGTTTTGCAAGTACTTCATTGCTGACGTCAATACTCGGCGAGGCAAAATGATACTTGATGCGGAAGCACGGTCTACAACTACCGCATATCCGTTCTGTGTCGCAATTTCCTTTACAGCATTGTATATTTCATCTTGAATGGGTTGCATCAGACTTTCACGTTTTTTATACAGTTCGCCTTCCGGACCGAAGTATTTGCGGCGCAGTTCGGCTGCTGATTTCTCTTTAGCGACAATCTCTTCTTCCTTTTACCTCTCTGTGTTTCAGAAAGGGAGGCAATCTGAGACTGATAGTTCTTGTACAGAGTCTTGGCTTCTTCGGAAATCTTTTCGACTTCACTCTGCCATTGTCTGGAGGCTTGCTCCAGTTGTTCATTGGCACGTTCGTAGGCAGGAATATTTTCCAGGATATATTCCATGTCAATCAAGGCGAACTTCTGTGCATTGGCTGTTATACTTACTGCAAACAGCGTAAAAAGGATCAATAAACTCTTCTTCATAACGATACTGCATTAATTGTCAATTATCAATTGTCCATTGCTTAGAATTCCTGTCCCAGGATGAAGTGGAACTGGCTGCCGCCATATTGCGAGGAACCCATTATTTTGTCGAAACCGTAAGCCCAGTCGATACCCATCATACCAATCATCGGGAGGAAGATGCGGACACCGACACCGGCTGAACGTTTCAATTCGAACGGGTTGAACTTATTGACATCATGCCATGCATTACCGGCTTCCACAAACGTTAACGCATAAATACTGGTACTTGTTTCGAGCATCAAAGGATATCTTAATTCCAGTCCGAGACGTGTATAGGCATAACCTTCAGAACCGTATGGAGTCAATGAGCTGTTCTCATAACCACGGAGGGCGATACTTTCTGTAGCATAGCTGGAGTAGCCGGTCATACCGTCACCACCCACGTCAAACGTTTCGAACGGAGACTTTTTGTATTTGTTGTAGTGTCCCAGCAAACCGAATTCTACACGTCCCATCAGCACCGGAGTACGTTTGACGGTAATCGGGTCCATCAACGGGATGTAGACTTTGGATTTGAATTTCCACTTGTGGTATTCAATCCACTTGTGCATCTTGTTCATGTCTTCCTGGCTGCTGGTGCTGTACTTGCTGTAATCGGTACCGTCGAACAGAGAGAAAGGCGGTGTGATTTGTGCAGACAACGAGAACTCGGAACCTTGGCGCGGATAAATCGGGTTGTCGATAGAGCTACGGGACAAGGTCAGGTTGAGGCTGAGGTTATTACACTTACCGTTGGTAACCGGGAAGTACTGCCAGTCACTCAGAACATAACGTTGGTAAGACAACTCGGCTGTGAACTGGAAGTAGTCATCCGGCCACTTCAAGCGCTTACCGAACATCACAGCAAGACCATACATCTGGATAGATTTGTCCGGGTCGTAATAATTCTCGTAGTTGTTGTAATTGCCGTCGTTGTACATACCGTAGCCATACATACCACTATAATAGCTGTTGTAATAGCTGTTCATGTAGGCCGAATTGTAATAACGGCTACTGATGTCGGTCTGGCGGGAATAGAAAGCCGATACGGAGAACGCATTCGGGCGTTTACCGCCAAACCACGGGTCGTAGAATGAAACGCTGTATGACTGATAGTATTTGGCATTGGTCTGTCCGCTGATGGTCAATGTCTGACCGTCACCTTGCGGGAGGATACCGCGGTAGTTCTCACCCGGATGCAGCAGGTTGGACAGAGAGAAATTGGTGAACTTCAGACTTAACTTACCGATAATACCCGTTTGTCCCCAACCGGCGGAGAACTCTACCTGGTCGTTGGCTTTGGATACAAGGTCATAACCGATGTCTACCGTGCCGTCTTCCGGTCTCGGCTGGATGTCGGGCTGGATTTGTTCGGGGTCGAAGTGTCCCATCTGCTGGATTTCACGCATGGAACGCATCAGGTCTTCACGGCTGAAGAGTTCGCCCGGACGGGTACGGAGTTCACGGCGTACTACGTTTTCATACAAACGGTCGTTACCGTTGATGCTGACTTTATTGATGGTAGCCTGGCGGCTTCGTAGATACGCATTTCCAAGTCGATGGAGTCGCCCACGATGTTTACTTCCACCGGTTCGAGGCTGTAGAACAGATAACCGTTGTTGTAGTAGAGGTTGCCGATGGCATCGTCATCGGTCATTGTACGTTCTTCAAGTAACTTTTGGTTGTAGACGTCACCCTTCTTCATCTGGAGGAGGAAGTTCAGTTGTTCGGAAGGATACAGTGTGTTACCTACCCAGGTTACATTGCGGAGGTAGTATTTCTGTCCTTCCTCAATCTGCATGAAGATGTCTACCGTGCGGTCATCGTAGGGCTTGATACTGTCTGTCACGATGATGGCGTCACGATAACCCAGTTCGTTGTATTTGTCGATAATCAGCTGTTTGTCCGCTTCGTAGTTGTCCTCAATGAATTTCTTGGTGCGGAACAGATTGAGCAGCTTGCCCTTTTCGTTGGTTTTCTTCATCACACGCTTCAGCTTCTTGGTCGTGAGGGCCTCGTTGCTACAATGGTGATTTGATGTACTTTCACTTTCTCCTTCTTGTCGATGTCGATGTTGACAATCACTTCATTCTTCTTTTCCGGATCATCACGTTGGGTGATGATTACATCTGCATTCTTGAAGCCCTTGTCGTCAAAATAGCGCTTTATCAAGGTCTTGGCGCGGTCCACCAGATTAGGTGTAATCTGACCGCCCTTTATCATGCCGATTCTGCTTTCCAGGTCTTCACGCTCTGACTTCT
>ENA-OQCP01000746-OQCP01000746.1-human-gut-metagenome-genome-assembly--contig:-NODE-746-length-13837-cov-5.722392_pt1 | contig 13837 bp, 17 predicted proteins | sample MGYA00242760_ERZ504583 | MGnify/ENA primary metagenome ERZ504583 (study PRJEB26092, sample SAMD00036308) | human gut metagenome | host: Homo sapiens | study: EMG produced TPA metagenomics assembly of...
CGCTGTTTTCTGCCTTTATTATATGTCAGGTTTTACGAATAATCCAGAACTATATGGAAGTTAGTCCTGCAAAAAGCCTTATTCTATCTGCAACAATACACGGTGGAAGTTACTTTTTCATTCAACCGCATATTCTCAGGAGTTCGTCAATTATCAAAGAAGATTGTAAATTTTATATTTGATAGTTGCTACGTTACTGTAAGGAACAAAAATAACGTTTGGCCATAAGTGAGAAAACTATTGTTGCTGTGGCATAAAACATATACTGCCAGTGAATGAAAAGCTGACAAGAGAAGGTTATAATGAGTGTAATAAAGGATGAGTGAATTATAATAATCCTCTAAATGAATTACTGAAGATTGTACATAAGCGAGGTGAAAACTATGGCAGCAATACTTATGATCGCTTACATAGCGGCAGCATACTGGGCGACTAATAAGATATGGTGGTCTAAGAAAGTGTATGTTTATTCCAATGCAACATATTTCTACATGACACGTTTTATTATCTGTATGATTGCAGGATTTGTGACAATACCCATTGCACTGCTGCAGACATTGATTGGCAAAAACTGAAATAAGAGGGGAAAGTAATATGGAAGCACTGGAAACTCAAGCACAGGCTACACAGGAAAAAGAAAATGCTGTGACAAAGCAGAATATGAAGTATACCATGAGTTCTTCAAGAGGAATTTATTTATCGTGGCTGACGGGAAGGATTTACAGCACAATTCTTGCTGATCATGAAAAGCTGACTATAGATATAAAGCCGGTAAAGAAGAATATGATTCCTGTGATTTATTATGAAGATATTACGGCAATACTTATGAACTACAAAATACCAGGATATTATATATTTTTCATTTGTCTGGCAGTGATTTCCTGTTTTTCTAATCCTGGAATGGTTGTATTAGCGGGCTGTAGGTTGATAATATTGATCAGGCAGAGTAAAATTTTATCAATGAAGTGAGTCTCCTGCTTTAATATTACAAATATTCGCCTGACTTATGAAAAGTGCTGATGAGATGAAAAGCTTCTCAGGGAGGGGGTTGCGAGAACAGAGAAAAAAGAATGGTTTCGGAAAAAATAATGACAAGTTAAACAAGAGCCGTAAGTGGGAATTTCCAGCTTTGCGGCTTTTGTGGTATCATGAATTGAAAGACATCTCAACAACTTTTCCATTGGTTACCTTAATGCACAGACCTAATCCATTCATGCTTCTCATGGTAGACATGAAAGCGGACTTTGAGCAATATTCGTTGGGAGCTTCACCTCCGGAAAAATAGTATTTGGTCTTTGGAAGTAAGTTTAAATGTATTGTTTTCCGTATTTTATATATGCTTTTTTGTTTTGGCTGTTTAATACTCCGTTTTTGGAAGTATTAAATGACGCATACATTGTCAGAGTGTTCCCCTTACATATAGCCTTTCTTGTGCCTGACATATAGTATTTTGTGCCATTGGTTGTTATTGTTCCGCCTTTTTTTCCATTTATGCAGGTATTATAGTAGGTTGTACCTGACTTTCCGGTAGCTGCCTGCACATTTGAGAATTCCATGCAGCCGGTAACGAGGCAGATGGCAAGTATCAGTGTTAACATTTTCTGGAACTTCTTTGTTCCATGTTTTCATATTGAAAACCTCCTTTTCGTTTTCTGAATTTATTATAATAGCCTGGAAAAGCAAAGTCAATAGAGAAGCGTAATGGAATAGTTGTATTGACAATAGATATCTGTATGTAGTATAATCAGACGCAGATAAAAGAAAATTCTTCGGGGTTGTGGTGATCAGCATCAGCTGAGATTCCCTACCGGCGGTTATAGTCCGCGACCCGCTTAGGCGGCTGATCTGGTGGAATTCCAGGACCGACAGTATAGTCTGGATGAGAGAAGAACACGCGATATTTACCATACGTGCTCATTACCCCGGATATGATCCGGGGTTTTTTATATGTTGAAGAAAATCTTCATTATATAGAAAGCTTGTGGAATTTTCTTTTAACAGGATATGAGACATATCCATAAAGAATAATTTCAAAGGAGAGAAACAGTATGAGTGAACAGGTATTAAGAAATGGAAATGTGGTAGCAAGGAGTAAGACGAGAACCGTTACACAGATAGCCATGCTTGGCGCTATCGCAGGAATTTTAATGAATCTGGAGTTTCCGCTTCCTTTCCTGGCACCGACTTTTTATCAGCTGGATTTTTCAGAAATCCCGGTACTGGTTGGCTCATTTGCAATGGGACCGATCGCAGGTGTACTGATCGAGCTGGTGAAGATTCTTGTGCATCTGGTAACAAAGGGCTCTATGACAGCAGGTGTAGGCGATGTGGCAAACTTCATCTTTGGATGTACATTTGCAGTTCCGGCAGGTCTGATCTACCGCTATAAATCTGTTAAGAGCAGAAAACATGCAGTGATCGGAATGGCAGTTGGAACCGTACTTACAGCAGTAGTTGCATGCTTTATCAATGCATTCGTGTTACTTCCGGCATACGGAAAGGCTTTTGGAATGCCGGTAGAAGCATTTATCGAAATGGGAAGTGCAGTACACAGTTCTGTAAATAATCTTCTTACATTTGCAGCAATGATCATTTTCCCATTCAATATCTTTAAATACACACTGACATCCCTGATCGTATTCTTTATTTATAAGAGAATCCGTGTAGTGCTTAAAGGTGACTGATGGCAGACATGTCCGACGGAAGGGGAGCAGTGAAGGTCATCTTCTGTCCTGTGATGGGATGGGGGAATTCCATGTGGTAGGAATGTAAGGCCTGGCGGGTGATGTGTTCCATGTCAGGGTTGTAGAGGTAATCTCCAATCAGGGGATAGCCCAGATATTTCATATGGATACGGATCTGATGGGTGCGGCCGGTTTCCAGCTGAAGGGAGACCAGGCTGTGCCCATTTTCTTTTTTTACCAGTTTATAATGGGTGATGGCTTCTTCTCCATGGTCAAAATCTACGGTGCGCTCAATGATGGAGCCTTCTTTGCGGGAAAGAGGTGCTGTGATGGTTCCTGTGGGTGGGGTGAGGTCACCCTTTACGATTGCCAGGTATTCCCTGTGTACCAGGCGTTTTTTTGTCATATCGGCCATAATGCTGGCGCTGACCAGGTGTTTGGAAATTACGGTAAGTCCGGAGGTATCCCGGTCCAGGCGGTTGCTGCAACGGAAGATAAAAGGCTTTCCCTGATCCTGGTAGTACCATGCCAGGGCATTGGCCAGGGAGTTATAGTAGTTTTTCATGGAGGGATGGATAGCATTCCGGCAGGTTTGTTGATCACCAGGATGTCTTCATCTTCATAAACAATGTTCAGGGGAAGCTTTACCGGTGGGATTTTCTCTGAGGATTCTGTCTCGCAGATACAGACCTGGAGATGGTCGCCTGCAGCCAGAGTCTGACGCATATAGTAGTGGATTCCGTTTACCAGGATACTTTGAGGCATCCGTTTGATTTCTGTGAAATTCTGCCGGGAGTATCCCTTTCTTCTGAGAAATTGTTCTACCCGAAGTCCGTTCTGGGATTCCGGGATTGTATATTCTATGGTTCGGTTCATAAGTTTCTCCTTTTGGGTGTGAAATATAGAAAGATATGGAGATTTCGGAATTATAGGAACAGCAGATCGTGATTAATGGTTTTATAAAATAATCTTCTGCATTCTGGGAGATCCTGTGTCTGGCCCAGCACCCACATCATTTTGGTAACAGAAGCTTCCAGAGTCATGTTATAGGATTCCAGTATGGGAAATTTCTCCTTGATCACTTTTCCAACCTGGTAGACTTCCATATCGCTGCCCTCATGGGTTACCTGAGTAGCCATGCATACCAGTTTACCGGCAGAGATCCAGTCTGAAAGTGCATTCAGAAAACTGTCATTGCCATAGTTTGGAAGAACGCCTACGCTAAAGGATTCGATGATAAGCCCGTCATAGGAGCCTGCCAGAGTGTCCAGGATCCGTCCGTCAGTTCCGGCAATTACTTTGCCGCCAAATACAATGGAGATACCGTGAGCCCTGTCGTGGGAGGCAAAACGCAGGCTGTCCAGCAGATTGGAGCGGGCATCTGTGATTGCCAGGTCAATGGACTGGAAATTACATTTTATTGCTTGATTCTTGGAACAGTAATTCATGACTGGACGGAAAAATAAAACAGGAGAATGTACATCAGCAATTCCCTGAGTGAAAATCCTTTTATCTCCTCATTATCCAGACGCCGGCAGGATAGCAGCTGGCAAGGAAGGTATCCGGACACAGTAAAGCCCATAGAGAAGCAGTCTCTTTCCTTCGCGGATTCCCTCCGGTTCCATGATCAGTCCCCAACGGAGCTGATCCATCAGATGGAGGTAGAGAGACACACATAGAACCAGATTGCTGTTACGGTTCCTGGAGAGAAAAACATCTTCCAGTGCAGAGGCCTTTTCAAAACAGACATTCCAGGTGTTGAAAAATGACTGGTGTTCTTTATAAAAATCCCACATGATACCTGGGGTGATTCCATATCTGGCAGTTCGGATAAGTACCTGGAACTGCCTTGCACCGCTGGCTGCGGTCTGTTTCAGAAGTGCCTGTGTGACTGCAGTGCTGACTGTTCTGCCGATAAGCTCTCCCAGTTTGGAATGTCCGGAGGCGTCTGTGAGGGTGGTTTTTCCATCCATACAGGCTGCGATCACAGTTCCGTCTGTGCCTGAGCCGGTAGCGATTTCCTCAGAATAGCAGCTTCCAAGTAAAAGATGGGAAACAGCAGCAGCTTTTGCTTCTGAACAGAGCATCAGTGCCCGGCCTATGGCCGCGTCTGTAAGGTTCTGGTTGATATATACAAAAATATTGATGGTTCCGGGAGGCAGCATTTCATAAAAACCATTGTGCTCACAATAGGAGGAAGGGTCTCCCGGACACATTCCATTGGAATCAATTCCTCCTGTGACAGCAGCAGTTACAGATAATTCCTGATGCCGGAGCGTTTCCACTGCGCAGAGCTCTGTCCAGGCGGCTGTGCTCAGTGCGGTGGCAGTCTGTGGGTTGATTTCCAGTCTTTGTGCATGTACCATCAGATCCTTCTCATAGGTATCTCCCAGCATTTCGCATTCATAATCACCGTTCATGCAGTTAATATTTAGTGCATGGGTAAGATGTGTGGTGATTCCGCCGTTCAGAGGACTGGTGCTGAGAACCTTTGTCCTTCCTGGAAAAGTAAAAATCGTACTTCCGTTTTTCTGACTGTAAGTAAATATATCATTCATTATAATGCCTCTCTAATATTCAAAGATATTCCACTTTAAGTCCGGACTCCTGACAATATCGGTCTGCTTTGGAGCCTTTATAGCAACGGATCGTAGCTGCACGGTTAATGATCCATTCTCCGATATACTCCGGATCATGGCGGATTTCCAGGTACTGCAGGCGGTTACATCCGTGAAAAACCCATTTTCCGATATAACGGACATTAGGCGGGAGAGTAACAGTAATCAGGTTATTACATTTGAAAAAAGCACTTTCATCCAGAATTTCCAGTGAATCGGGGAGCTCCAGGGAAGTCAGGCCACAGGAATAAAAAGCCTGATTACTGATTACCTTCAGATTTTCCGGAAAATGGACTTCACTCAGATTTTTGCATTTGTAAAAGCTGCCGTTACCTATCTCCTGAACCGAATCAGGAAAAGAGATTTCTCTTAATGCAGAGCATTCTGAAAAGGCGTCTGCCTGGATTTTAAGCAGCCTGCTTTCATTGGAAAAAAGAGTTTCTGATAATTTGTGGGCGTTGCGGAGCATGCCCTTTGAAATTGTGGAAATATATTGAGGGATATAGATAGAGGATAAAGTGGTACAGTCGGAAAATGCTTCCTTTCCAATCTGGCACAGACTTTCAGGAAGAAGCAGATGTTTCAGGCGGCTGCATCCCGAAAATGCGTTTGAGCCGATCTGTTTCAGACCATATGGAAATGAAACAGACTGGATCATGGATCTGTTCTGGAAGGTTTTTTCAGAAATAATGGTACAGTTTGCCGGAATGTCTATGTCTCTTTTTAAATATGGGGTACAGTTACAGCGTTGAAGTGTCAGGTTTTGTTTTCTGCCGGATATATTGTATGTCATAAAAAAACTCCTTTGCAATAGAATATTTGTTTTCTCTGCAACGGAGCAATGTAATACTTTCATAAACGGGCAGGTTGATGAAATGCATGAACAAAAACCGTCAGGTTGCCGATACTCTGTATTTCGGTAAGGAACAGAGAAAACATCTGGTAAAAAGGGATCTTTCTTTAGTACAAAAATGGGTACACTAAATAAGATCACCCTTCCACTTCCCATTGCGTGTAGTTGGTGGCGGCAGCTTAAGCAGGTATTCTGACTCACGCAGTGACGCTGTAATCTCTCCTTCTCACATGATAATATGCAATGGATATGAGACCCAGCTGCACGTATACAGCAGCACGACTGTCCAGGATTCTGACCTGATTCCCTCTTGGCTGAAGGTCCGACATCCTGTGCCGTGACCAGCAGAACTTAAAACCGGTAATTGTTTGTAAATATTTGGTTTGATTCTATTATATATGTTTTGTGAGAAGAATCAATTGGTTTTTTGAAAAAAAATGCAAATAAATGGTGGATTTTTCCAGACTGGGTACTGGATGTATGGAAATATATTATGGTTGGCATTGAAAATAGCTTTTCTGGGCTGAATATAGGATGTGAGAAAATAGGCCTTGCATTTTGGAACAATGTAATCTAAACTGTGATTGTAGTGAAAATTTATCACCTGCTGCCTGATCTGGCATTTCAAGGCAGGTTCATCTGGCGTTCGCCGACATTTTCATTAGGATATTTCAAACTTTATAATTCGGACAGGGATGAATGATTGTGAAAGAAGGGTATTCTGTTTTTTTGCCTTGTTTGAAGGAGAGGAGGCAGAAACGGTTAAAAGTGAATTATTTTTTTGCGGTCAGTAGTAGTTCGGGGGTTTTAGAAAACATATAGAAATGCTATAATGAAAGTGAGGGATTCAATGAATAATAATACGATCTTTGATGACGTATTCCGTACAATGATCGAGAAGATACCGCAGTTGGCGATACCGTTGATCAATGAAGTATTTCAGACTTCATATCCGGAGGATGTAGAGATTATACAGCTTCGAAATGAGCATCATCAGGAGAATGGTGAGATTATTACAGACTCCTGCCTGAGGATTGGAAGGAAGTTGTATCATATCAAATGTCAGAGTGTTGATGATACCACAATGGCAATCCGATGATCGAGTATGATTTTGCTATTGCTTTAGATTCGGCCAGAAAGTACGGACGCAGATACCGTATCCCTACTGTAAAACTTGATGAATATACGAAAGATAAAATTTTCGAGAAGAATCTGCGGATGTTTTTGCCGTTTTATATTATGCGGTATGAGAAAGAGATACATAGAATAAATCAAGATCCGGAAAAGCTGCAGTCTTTGTTGGATGAATACGAAGATATCCGAGTAATGCTGGAAAAAGAACTGACAGAAACAGGAAGGGCAGAGTTATACACGAATTTAAATAAACTGATTACAAAAATATCGGATTACATTTGCCGTGATGAGGAAGTAGTCCGGGAAAGGTTAGGTGAGACTATGGGTGGAAAAGTGTTAGAATTGGAATCTGAAAGATTACGTGCGGAAGGAAAGGTTCTGGGAGAGTCTATTGGAGAAGCACGTGGAGAGGCAAGAGGAAAAGTCATTGGAGAGCTTCAGGGCGAAACGCGTCTTGGTGTTTTGATCAATCGTCTGATCCTGGATGGAAGAAGTGCGGAAGTTCAGGGTGCTGCGACGGATGCTGAGAAGCGGAAAGAACTTTATAAAGAGTATAATATGTAACGCAAAGGAAACTTCCTCCTGCTGGTCGGAAAATAAGAATAACTGGCAGGAGGAAGTTTTTGGTCATCTTTGGATTTTCATTTATGTAAAATTGTGAAAAAGATTGACAAAGCACTGGGTGGGTGTTAAGATTAGTTTGTTAAAATAAATAGCGTTTAGCGCACACGTACAGCTTGTTATTACGGTAATAATTAAAGAATTGTTGGGTGAGAATCCCAAACAGGGTATAAGTCCCTTGCAGTATATTTAGTCTGCAGTTCACTGTATTCTTGTAATGGTATTCAAAGGGAATACTGTAATGCGAAGGATATGAGTGAAGTTCAATCTGTACATTACATTCCCTGCCATTTGGCGGGGATTTTTGCACTTTGATAACTGAATATCGGAAGTCGCTTTTTATCCCTTTAGTTTTCGGAAATCCGGTGAGATACCGGTACGGTTTATCCCCACTGTAATAAGGACGAACACTGCGGAACCATTGGAAAGATCCTTCCGAGAAGGGCAGCAAGTAGGTTGGAACTTTAAGTCAGGAGACGGACTTTAGTAAAAGAAAAAACAAACATCTGTAGGCATAACGGAGGTTTATTTTTTGTACCCTTTTTTATGTAAAACAGGTATCAAACGTGGTCTGAAAAGGCTGCGAAATGATATATTTTGCAGGATAACCTGCAAAAAAATAATACATTTAATTTAAGGAGGAAACAAAATGAACATGAAAGTAAGAAAAAGCGTGATTGCATTCTTAATGGCAACAACAATGGTAGGAAGCACAGCAGTACCGGCTATGGCAGGAACTATTACTGTAAAAATTCAGGCAACAGGATTGCAGGGAGAAAACTCTAAAAGTGTAGATACAATGCTTTCAGATTCAATAGAGATTGCTGACACGGGAAATGTAACTGCTATGGATGTATTAAAAGAATTAGCTGCACCAGGTGAAGGAAAACCTGTCGAAGATACCAGAGTTATTGATGAAGAAGGAACTAAAAGAACCTATTATAGAAAAGGATTACTGGAATGGTATGAAAGCAAATATGGCAATTATATTTCTGCAATTAAATTAGATGGACATAATAACAGCGCAGTCGGAAAATTCTTCGAGGATAATGGAACAGCAAGTACAAGTACATTAGCAGCAAATAGAGGTGCTTATTTTAAAACGTCAAAATTAAATGAAACTGAAAAAAAATATATGGAAGTAAAGGCCAATTCAACATGGAATAATACAGTTCATTTTGCAAATTACTTATCTGAAAAAGACTATAATAATTATTCCGGATGGATGTGTGTAATTGATAAAAGTACATATAACAACGGTGTAGATACTGTACTCTCTGATGGTAAAAATCACTCTCTCGAATTAGATTTTTCCATGATGATGGGCTTAGATTTAGGATATAGTAGTTATGTTGAAAACACAGACAATGAATGGGTTCCTGTACCAGGTTGGAATTAAATAAAATAGGGTTAAACGATTAAATATCAAAAGGAGAAGATTACAAAAATGTAGTCTTCTCCTTATATTAATATAGGAGGATGTTAGGAAAAAATGTATCTTCTTACTAAATTTTATTAATTGTTTTTGAATTGTGTATTTTAATCATATCAAATTAATTAAAAAAATTTATTTTATACAATAATTTGCTACACAATTTTTGAACACTTAGTACGATTTATAAACTCTAATATTTTTAATCCTAACATCATAGGAATAATAATATGAAAAAAGTAAAGATAAAAAAAATTGTAGAATCTATGTTGTTATGCATAACATTCATGATGATAGTCCTAAGTTGTCATACTGTAAAAGCAGCCGTAACAACTTTGAACCAAGATGATAAAGGACGTTATTGCATTAATACAGCAGATGATTATTATTTTTTTGTAGAAAACAATAATAAAAAGCCCTACAAAACAAGTACTATTATTTTAACTAACAATATTGAAATAACAAATCAAGTGCAGGGAGTAGGTATGTTCAAAGGAACGTTTGATGGACAGGGACATACAATTAGTTATTCTGCAACTGACAGAGAACTTAGTAAAGAAAATAATATTTCTGTTTTTGCATTTAATATAGGTTACGGAGGAGTATTAGAAAATACTAAAGTTCAAATAAATGATGCAAAACTATATGTGGGCGATAATGACTATGTATCCACAATATTTGATGGCAACGATGGAAGCATAAAAGGTCTTAGCGTTACAGGAAATATAACATTAGTATGTGACAAATCTACAAAAAAATGGGGAACGTCGGTAAGTATTGGCGGCGGTGATGGAAAATTAGAAGATTGCGAAATTTCTATTAATTACAATTTAGAAAGTCCGATGTCTTCTGATGAAATAGCTGAAAAAATCATTGACCAAACAACACTTTGGACATTATGTCAGTTCGGAAATAGAGATTCTACTTCAAATATAAAATATGTGAATTGTATAAGTCATGGAAGTTACAGTTCTAAAATATCTGATGTAGCGAAGTCTATGTCTGAAAAAATAGATTTGGAAGCAAATGTTGTGTCTGGAATATATGTAGTATATTCATTCCGTTATAAAAATGGTGATTCCACAATTTCCAATTGTTATTATGATAAAGACCTTCTAAAAGATATTCGTGTCGTTACGAAAAACACAGAGGAAATATTTGAAAGCAGTGAATTACCCAATTATTCAGAATTAGGCAAATCAACTGCTGAAATGAAGAATAAAGAAACCTATAAAGGTTTCGATTTTGAAAAAACGTGGTCCATTTCACCGGATATAAATGACGGTTATCCATACTATGATCCAAGAACAGTTGAAATAACTTTAGAGGTTCAGGCAGATGCAGAACCCAAAGTATGGAAAACCAATTATGCTCGTGATTATAACCGGTTCAAAGATTATTCCACAAATTATCATTTTCCATATCGTGTTGAAATAATCAATGGTACAAAAACTAATATCTACGACGATGGTGATAATAACAAAGTTACTATAAATGGTGCAAAAATTGTCAATCAGACAGAAGAAACAAAGGAATTGATTGATAAATATGGTATCAAAGCAGTATGTAATCCTGAAACAGATATTGAATCAGCTACTGTAGACACCAGCTTTTTAGGTCAGCGTCCTTTAACAGTGAAATGGATTAAAGAACCGGTTCTGCAGTTTGATAAAGGCCAGGAAGCACAGGCGGAAGAAGACGGATATACTTTCAAGATAAAAGTAATAAACGGTACTTGTGAAGTCAAAGATAATGAAGAAGCAAGCGCAGCAGATGATTCGGCTAACTGGGGAACATATCTGACCCAAGCGGAAAAAGCCATCAAAATTATTCTGGATTACTGTAAGGATAAAAATGCATTTGGACCTAAAGATTCACCTTCTTATGAAAACACAGATATCTGGGCAATCTTTACTGCAGCCAGATGTGGTTATGTTCCATATGACGATAGTACCTATTTTGACAGATGGTTTACAAATACTAAAGTTTATCTGCAGGAATTAAAAGATTCCGGATCAGATTTATCCAAATGGCAGGCAACAGATCTTTCAAAACTGATTCTTGCTATTGAAGCAATCGGATATGATCCAAGAGATATTTCTTCTGTAAATCTTCTGGATGCAGTAGGAAACAGAAATGGTGATAATTATCTTAATACGGAGTATGCGATTCATGCCATTAAATCAGGTGGCTATACCTCATCTACTTTTACTGATGATGCAATGGCAGAATGGGTACATAAAAGAGCTGAAAGTCTTCTGAATGCAGATAATGGTTCATTTTCAAATGCAGATAACACGATGAACTGGCAGCCGTTGGTTTACTGGTATGGTAAAGATGGTTTTGGAGATGTAAAGAAAGCTATTGATCAGGCATTACACAAACTTCCGGAAATTGCGCAGCGTGCAACAGGTTCTTTCTGTACCGCAGGGTTTGAAACAGGATGTATGTCCTATGGAAATAATGCATGGAATGATGCACAGGCATTGATTTTCGCATCCATCTATAATGTAAATGTATTAGACCGCAGTACAGGATTTACAAAAAATGGAAACAATCTCCTGGATGCATTCTTTGATTTGGTTGATGTGAATGGAGAAGTAGATGGAAGTATTCATGGATTTACTAACTATGACGTTCCACAGATTGCCCGCGGATTAAATGCGTTTGTCCGTCAGCGTAAAGGACAAAGTAACTTTTGGGATTTCTCAGACGTAAAAGTACCAACCAAGTCCGTCAACGACAAGATTCTTGCCCTTAACGATAACAGTACAAAAGAAGAAATTGAAGCAGCAAGAAACGCTTACAATGCATTAGACGAAAAACACAAAGCAATCTTTAACAAAGACACACTGAGAAAGCTTCTTGCAGCAGAGAACGGTAAAGGTGATTCTATTACAAAAGTAATCGCAGCTATTGATGCTCTGCCGGCAGCAGATAAGCTGACATTGGAGGATAAGGATGCTGTAGTAAAGGCAAGAAATCTTTACGATGCACTTGATGATGAAGCAAAATCTGTAATCTCCAATTATTCTAAGCTGACAGAAGCAGAAGCCAGGATAAAAGAACTGGAGAAGGGGCAGACACAGAAAGAAAAGGATAAAGCAGCTGCTGAGAAGGTGGTTGCGGCAATTAATGCACTTCCTTCTTCAGATGCATTAACCCTTGATCCCTATGTTCTGCAGCTTCTGGACAACATACAGGCAGAGTATAATGCACTGACTGAAGCCCAGAAAGCTTGGTAACTAACTACAGTACCTTACAGTATTTACGAAACCTGATTCCGGATTTGAAGGCTGCAGCCGCAGTTGTAGATAAGATCAAGGCAATCGGTGAAGTGACTTCCGATAATTATCAGAAGAAACAGGCTCTTGTAGTGGAAGCCAGAACGGCTTATGATGCCCTGACAGCAGATCAGAAGAAGCGTGTGACAAACTATGCAGAGCTTGAAAAAGCAGAATTGTTTATCAGACGCCAGAGTACAGATGCAAAAGTAGGATATGTGATCTCCTTTATTGATGAACTGAATATCACCACATCCTCTACAGGTGCTTTGTCTGACGGACCTCTGAAACTGACAGAAAAGAATAACAACGTACCGACAGAGAAGATCTGGAATAGCTGGAAAGATTATGTGGCAAATGCAAGAGTATTATACAATACTCTTGATGATCAGCAGAAAGCTCAGGTTACAAACTTAAGTTCTCTGGAAAAAGCAGAAGGTTATCTCTATCAGCTGAAATCTGATGCACTGAAAGCAATGCTCAAGGCACTCCCGGATGCAGAGACTGTCCGCGCTTATGAAGCACCTCAGCCGACTACAGTACCTGCAGCACAGGAAGCTGTACAGTCAGAAGAGCTCCCGGCACAGGAAGTTCCGGCAGAAGGTTCTGATTTCTCAGACGGAAGCGCAGATGCATTTACTTCTGATATCAGTGAGCAGCCTGCAGCGCAGATGGATATTCAGTCATCAGAAGACATTGCAGATGTTTCGAATGAAGAGACCCCTGACTCTGTAATTGCAGATGAAGCAGAAGTACCGGATGCAGATTTCTCCACAGAAGAGGAAATTCCTGCAGCAGGTGATACTGCGAAACGTGCACTTACCGAAACAGAGCTGAAACAGATTGCAGCAGCTAAGAACGCTTATGATCAGTTAACAGAAACAGAAGAAACGAAATTCAGAAGTGAAAACACCGCACTGGTAGAGAACATGGAGAAGCTGATCGCCATGGCTCTGACTTATGAAAAAGGTCAGAATGAATACCAGCAGCTTTTCGCAGATGAAGCAGCTTTAATTTACGCAACTGTAAAAGACCACCCTGTAGACAGAGATTCTTATCCACAGGTAAAAGCATTCCTTGACCGTTATGCGAAAGATTACCAGGGACAGGAAAATGCAATGGCAGGTCCGAAGGTCAAAAGTCGGAAATCAGGAAATGACTTTTGCAGAAGTGATCGCCGCACTGACAGCACAGGCTGACAAAGCTGGCAA
>ENA-OQCP01000748-OQCP01000748.1-human-gut-metagenome-genome-assembly--contig:-NODE-748-length-13830-cov-3.722543_pt1 | contig 13830 bp, 12 predicted proteins | sample MGYA00242760_ERZ504583 | MGnify/ENA primary metagenome ERZ504583 (study PRJEB26092, sample SAMD00036308) | human gut metagenome | host: Homo sapiens | study: EMG produced TPA metagenomics assembly of...
CCGACCTGCGCATCCATTTTGTCAACCGTCCGTTGCTACAGATGCTGGGACTTTCTTCCGAGACCTATACGTCCCGTTTCTATGAAGGCAGATGGCCGGCTCCATTTTCAGGATTTACATGAATGGAGAAACATCCTGCAGGACTTGTTGAAGAAAGTACGTACGGAAAGAGACCTATTTCTATTCCGGAGAAAGCCTTCATGCAGGAAAACCATCAGGGAACGTATTTCCCCGTTTCCGGCGAGGTGGTACCTATCTTTGCCAATGAAAAGATGACGGGAATGGCGATTGTATGCCGCAATATCTCCGAAGAAGAGATGCAGAGACGCTTCTTCAATATGGCGGTGGAGGAGAGCTCCATTTATCCGTGGCAGTACAACATGCGTATGAACCGTTTCCATTTCCCGGGTGGATTGCTGCGCCGTTTCGGGTATACCGGTGATACGGACTTGCTGACGCGTGATGAGATGGATGCCCTTATACATCCGGAAGACTTGCCGCATACGCGCAGGAATTTTGATGCCATTCTGTTGGGCAATGAAATCAATTCACGGATGAGTTTCCGGTTGAAGAGTGCGGATGGGAGCTATGAATGGTGGGAGTTCCGCAGTACCGCTTATGACGGACTGACGGTTGATACCCCATACATGGTATTGGGAGTATGCCAGAGCATCCAGCGTTACAAGGATACGGAAGAGGCCTTGATTGCCGCACGTGACCGTGCCTTGCAGGCCGACAAGCTCAAATCTGCGTTCCTTGCCAATATGAGCCATGAGATACGTACCCTTTGAATGCCATTGTCGGTTTCTCGGATTTGTTGAAGGACTTGGACGCTTTTTCTCCGGAAGAGGTAAAGCAGTTCGTCGAAACAATCAACATCAACTGTACGTTGCTGCTGGCGTTGATAAACGATATTCTGGACCTCTCGCGCATAGAATCGGGCACGATGGACTTTAAGTTCGGAGCATTCAACCTGGCGTTCATCATGCAGGAGGTCCATGAATCCCAGCGTCTGAGTATGCCTCGGGATGTAGAGCTGCGTATAGAGATTCCGGAAGGGGAAGACAAATTGGTCATCACCGATTCCGTCCGCTTGAAGCAGGTCGTGAACAACTTGATAAACAATGCCAAGAAATTCACGGTAACGGGCAGCATCACCTTCGGCTATGTCACGAACCGGGAAGGATATACCACCATCTTTGTCGAAGACACGGGAAGCGGTATCTCCGAAGACGCCCAGAAACATATCTTCGAACGCTTCTACAAAGAAGACAGCTTTACGCAGGCGCCGGTTTGGGGCTGAGCATTTGCCAGACCATCGTAGACCGCCTGCATGGTTCTATCTCGGTCTCCTCAGAGTTGGGAAAAGGAACGCGTTTCGAGGTGGTGATACCGGATGCGAACGAGTAATCATTCAATCCGTTTGCAGGCATTGGCTTGCAGGAACTCTTCCAATATATCCTCGTAATTGCCATACAGCATGATGTGGTGGTTGCCCAGCGGTGTCTTGAGGAAATAGTCGGCAGGGGAGTTCATTTTTATCCGCACTTGGGTGCGGCACATATTGATGTAGTTTGTATTCTCAACAAGCGTGCCGGTGCTCAGGTAATATTCGTCCAGGCTTTCGCTTCCGCATTTTACGATGGTTACATCTCCCGTCGGCAGGATTCCCTGAATACCGATGCCGCTTTCCGTCTCAAAATGGTTGCGTATGATGAACTGCTCCGTTTGTGCGATGCCGATGGTGCAGTGTGCCAATATGATTTCATTGGTACGGGCATTTATCATGGAAGGATTGGCCATGAAGGAGTTTTTCCCCGTCAGCACTTTTACGGCCAGCATGGTGAAGACGGATTGCAAATCGCCTTCACATCCGGCAATGATTCCTTCGTCGTTCAGCAAGGCAAGGGCAAGGCAGCCGGTGTTCCCGTTTGGTCTATCAGGCGGAAGCAGCTGAGGGTAATGGCGCTCAGTCGCTCTTCCTCTACAATCCTCTTGATGGCTCGATACAGCCGCATGGCTTTTATCATGTCTTCGGGGCTTGCCTCTCGGCAGGCAAGCGCTTTTCCTGCCAGTCCGGCGCATGCTTCGCCCACCTCGTCGTCCGTTATCTGTCCGTAGTATTCATAAATGCGGTCCAATGAGACGTCTGTGTACTCGATACCCCAGCGGCGTTTGGCAAGCAGATAATCCACATTGCTGGCAACGAGCCAGCTGGACGGAGTGCCCATTACGCCGATGCGCATGCCGAAAAGGCTGCGTTGTGCCACGAAATTGCTGTGCAGGACAAAAATACGCTTGATGGTCTCGGGGAGCTCTCCGTGAAGAATCTCGCTTTTCATTCCCCGGCCGCGCAGCCAGGAAGATATTTCGAGAGCGGCGGCCAGTGAGTTCTGCATGCCGTCTGCCAAGAGGATGGCGGGGCGGGGAAGGGATTCGAAATGCTGGATTACCAGCCGTTCCACACCTCCGGTGGCAATGAATATAATACTGAAGTCATCGGGTGATAACTTGTCTATGTCTTTGTAATCAATGAAGTTGACGGTAAAGTATTTTTCCAATTCAGTCAATATCACTTCGTGGGAGCTACGGACTGATGCTTGTTTATGCAGTATGGAAGAAAAAGTTATAAGGTTGATGACCATGGTGTTATTTACTATTTGACTATTTACTATTTACAATTGATTCTACTTGGCTCGTTTGCTTTTTCAAAGATACAAGTTTCTGTTTACATATCATAGAGTTTTTACGATAGATAAGTTTTTTAAAGTTTTTATGGTCTTGCCTTCCTTTTGGTTTCAAATAATTCGCTACATTTGCAACTTTAATGATAAAGTGATAGCAATATCACCTATAAATACTCTATTAAATAGTAAATCATCAATCGTCAAATAGTAAATAAACCTCATGCCAACAATATCTATTCGCGGAATGGAGATGCCCGCATCTCCTATCAGAAAACTGGCTCCTCTGGCAGATGCTGCCAAGCAGAGGGGTATACATGTATTTCACCTGAACATCGGTCAACCCGACCTGCCTACTCCGGAAGTCGCGATTGAAGCGATACGGAACATCGACCGGAAAGTTCTGGAATACAGTCCCAGTGCGGGATATCGCAGTTACCGCGAGAAGTTGGTGGGTTACTATGCAAAGTACAATATCAATCTGACTGCAGACGACATCATCATCACTTCCGGCGGCTCGGAGGCGGTGTTGTTCTCTTTCCTGGCTTGCCTCAATCCGGGGGATGAAATCATTGTTCCCGAGCCGGCCTATGCCAATTATATGGCGTTTGCCATCTCTGCCGGAGCCAAGATACGCACCATTGCCACGACCATCGAAGAGGGTTTCTCGTTGCCCAAGGTAGAGAAGTTCGAGGAGTTGATTAACGAGCGCACGCGTGCTATTTTGATTTGCAATCCCAACAATCCTACGGGTTACCTCTATACACGCCGTGAAATGAACCAGATTCGCGACCTTGTGAAGAAGTACGATTTGTTCCTCTTCTCGGACGAGGTGTACCGTGAATTTATTTATACGGGTTCTCCCTATATCTCTGCCTGCCACCTGGAGGGCATTGAGAACAATGTGGTGCTGATTGATTCCGTGTCCAAGCGCTATTCGGAGTGCGGCATCCGCATCGGTGCCCTGATAACGAAGAACAAGGAAATCCGGGATGCTGTCATGAAGTTCTGCCAGGCACGTCTCAGTCCTCCGTTGATTGGCCAGATTGCCGCAGAAGCATCGCTGGATGCCGGTGAGGATTATCTGCGCGACACATACGATGAATATGTAGAACGCCGTAAATGCCTGATTGACGGATTGAACCGTATACCGGGCGTATATTCGCCCATCCCGATGGGAGCATTCTATACGGTGGCAAAGCTTCCAGTAGATGATTCGGACAAGTTCTGTGCCTGGTGTCTGTCGGAGTTCGAATACGAGGGACAGACGGTATTCATGGCGCCTGCGTCCGGATTCTATACTACGCCGGGTTCCGGTCGCAACGAAGTGCGTATCGCATACGTACTGAAGAAAGACGACTTGAACCGCGCTCTCTTTGTGCTTCAAAAGGCACTGGAAGCCTATCCGGGACGAACCGAATAAAATGAAATAATTCATTAGGCGCGGATTACGCGGATTACACGGAAGATTTAAAACAAACGTCTTTTCTTAAGTTTTCTGCGTAATCCGCGTAATCCGCGCCTAAAAAATAATAGCCCATGAACTTATCTCGCTTTATAGCGTTGCGCATTTATCGCAACTCGGAGCCGGGCAAGCAAGTTTCCCGTCCGGCTGTCCTTATCGCCATGGTGGGCATTGCCCTCGGACTGGCGGTGATGATTATTGCCGTGTCCGTCATTGTCGGCTTCAAGAGCGAGGTAAGGGATAAAATCGTGGGTTTCGGTGCCCATATCCAGATAGGCAACCTGGATGCTGCACGCTCTTATGAGACGCGCCCGGTGGTGGTGGGCGACAGCATGATGGCTGCGCTTTCCGATTATCCCGAAGTGAAGCATGTACAACGCTACTCCACCAAGCCGGGGATGATAAAGACCGCCGATGCCTTTCAGGGAATGGTGCTGAAAGGTGTGGGGCAGGAGTATGACAGCACCTTTTTCCACCGCCATCTGCTGGAGGGGGAGTTTCCGCAATTCAGCGATTCCGCTTCGTCCAACCGCGTAGTCATCTCAAAGTCTCTTGCCAACAAGTTGCAATTGAAACTTGGTGACAAGATAGACACCTACTTCATCCAGGACGATGTGCGTGCTCGCCGCCTGAAGATTGTAGGTATCTACCAAACCAACTTCTCCGAATACGACAACCTATTCCTGCTTACCGACCTCTACCTGGTGAATCGCCTGAACAACTGGGAGCCGGACCAGGTGAGCGGTGTGGAGCTGGAAATACGCGATTATGACAAGCTGGAAGAAACCACCTATGAGATAGCTGTCGATACGGACGAGAATCCCGACCGCTATGGTGCCGAGTATTGCGTCCGCAATGTAGAGCAGCTCAATCCCCAAATCTTTGCCTGGCTGGGCATCTTGGATGTCAACATCTGGGTCATTCTCATTCTGATGATTGGAGTGGCGGGGTTCACCATGGTATCCGGCCTGCTGATTATCATCATAGAGCGTACCTCCATGATAGGCGTGCTGAAGTCTTTGGGAGCCAATAACTTTACCATCCGTAAAGTCTTCCTTTGGTTTTCGGTCTTCCTCATTGGGAAAGGCATGCTTTGGGGGAACATAATCGGCCTTGCGTTCTATTTCGTGCAGCGCTGGTCCGGCTTGTTCAAGCTCGACCCTGAAACCTATTACATGGCTACTGTTCCGGTATCTTTCAATATCTGGCTGTTCCTGCTGCTGAATGCCGGCACATTGCTGGCTTCGGTCCTGATGTTGCTGGCCCATCATTCCTGATTACACGCATCCATCCGGCAACTTCCATCCGTTACGAATAAGAGAATCACTTTCTCAGAAAACCGCTTTTCTTGCGGAACAGACAGTACCATTTCCAACGTAAAGACTGTATCGGCTGCAATAGGTCGAAAGCCGGTAGTGTGAAGTAATATCTGCGCTGTTCTTCCAGGTCGTGGGCTGTCTTGTTGACAATGACGGCCTGCATGGTGAAACGGAACAGGAACAAAAGAAAAGCGACGCCTGCTGCCAGCCAGTGGAAGTGCAGAATGCCGATGACCATCGCGGCTATCCAGGATGCGTGGAATGCCAGGCGGGTCAGGGTCTCAAAACCGGCCAGCCAGCGTTGCATTCCATGATACAGCCGTGCTGTGGAGGCGTAGCTATTTTCTCTTCTTTCCAGTCCTTGGCACGCAGAAGCGGCTGCATGCGCACAATGGCATTGGCATCCGTTTCCACCCGCGTGTTCTCCGGGGTAGCCACGTGGTTGATGAACAAATCGTCGTCTCCCCGTTGCAGGTTGAGGTGTGCGGAGAATCCTTCTGTTGGTAGAAGAGTTCCTTCCGGTAGGCCAGGTTACGCCCGATGCCCATGTAGGGGCTGCCTGCCAGGGCAAATCCCAGATAGCGCATGGAAGTGAACAGATTGTCGAATGCCGCCCGTTTGTGCAGCCAGCCTTTGCCGCGTTCGTAGCCGCTGTATCCCAGCACCACTTGGGTACGTGATGTGAAGTTGCGTGCCATCAGTCGCAGCCATTGGTTGCTTTGGGGCATGCAGTTGGCATTGGTGAACACCAGCCAGTCATATTTGCTGGCCTTGATTCCAAGCGTTACGGCCAGCTTCTTGCGGCTGATGTAACGGGAGGAATCGGGTACGAAGCTGTGGTAGAGATGGGGATATTTCTCCTCGAGGATGGTCAGGTAATCCTCGCTCTCATCGGTGTTGCCGTCGTTAATGACGATGACTTCAAATTGGGGATAGTCCTGCTCCAGCACGGCGCCCAGGTTGCGGCGCAGATTCTCGGATTCCTCGCGGGCGCAGATGATGACGGATATGGGGGCAGTTCCTGGGTGAAGTGCGTGTCTCCCTGCTTCACGGCACGGCTGCGCGCATGAATACGGTTGTAGAGACAGAGGTAGTAGATAATTTGAATAAGGAACAGACCACCCGCCGTAGCGAGTACGATAATTTCAGTTGAATCTAATGTAAATGCTTCCATGTGCAGTAGGACGTTTATAATAGGCAAAGTTACTACAAAAAAGTGAAATGCGGAAAGATATAGTGATAGAATTGAGTTACAAGGGTTTTAGTTGAAGTGGCGAAAATTCGTGAAGCCATTACAATCCCTGCCAAAGCCAAATCCTGACGCCGCAACGTTACTTGTTCGTAACCATGCCCGAAAATGCGACAAACGGGTACGGATGACGAAACAAGACGCTAAGGAATAGTGAGTTACCGACAACTCACGCGAAAAATTTGCTTACGGAAAAAGATTGCGCCGTTCCTCCCCGTTTTGCGTACCGACACCGGACTCTTCACCAACTAATTTGAAACCAAAAAAATTAAGGACGATGAAGAGTACATTTTCAGTAATCTACTATCTCAAGCGTCAGGTAGTGAAAAAAGACGGGACAGTTCCCGTCATGGGACGCATCACGGTGGACGGCAGCCAGACGCAGTTCAGCTGCAAGCTGACTGTCGATCCGAAACTGTGGGACACCAAAGGGGGACGTGTCACGGGCAGAAGCACGGCGGCACTCGAAGCGAACCGTATGCTTGACAAAATGCGGGTACGCATCAACAGACACTATCAGGAAATCATGGAGCGTGACAACTTCGTCACGGCGGAAAAGGTGAAAAACGCCTTTCTCGGACTGGAACACCGCTATCACACGCTGATGCAGGTGTTCCGCCAGCACAACGAGGACTATGAGAAACAGGTGGAGGCAGGCATGAAAGCCAAAGGCACACTGGAAAAGTACCGTATCGTTTACAAGCACCTGCAAGAGTTCCTCGACATCCGCTACCATGTGAAGGACATCGCCCTGAAAGAGCTTACCCCGGCTTTCATCTCCGACTTCGAGATGTTCCTGCGCACGGACAAGCACTGTTGCACCAATACCGTCTGGTTGTACGTCTGCCCGCTACGGACGATGGTATTCATCGCCATCAACAACGAGTGGCTGACGCGCGACCCGTTCCGCGAGTATGAAATCAAGAAGGAGGAAACGACACGCAGTTTCCTTACCAAAGAGGAAATCCGCCTGCTGATGGAGGGCAAACTGAAAAACGCCAAACAGGAACTGTACCGTGACCTCTACCTGTTCTGCGCTTTCACCGGATTGTCATTCTCGGATATGCGCAACCTCACGGAAGAGAATATCCGCACCTATTTCGATGAACACGAGTGGATAAACATCAACCGCCAGAAAACGGGCGTGGTGTCCAACATCCGCCTGCTTGACATCGCCAACCGCATAATCGGCAAATACCGTGGACTGTGCGAGAACGGCAGGATATTTCCCGTCCCGCATTACAACACGTGCCTTGCCGGTATCCGTGCCGTCGCCAAGCGTTGCGGCATCACCAAGCATATCACGTGGCATCAGAGCCGCCACACGGCGGCCACAACGGTATTTCTCTCCAACGGCGTACCCATCGAAACGGTCAGTTCTATGCTCGGACACAAGAGCATAAAGACAACGCAGATTTACGCGAGTGCGCCCAGAATGGTCGCTTAATAAATGCTTCTTTAGCAAGAAGTTAGGATTGGGTTCGATATAATCCTATCGTCAATCAGTTTATCCAAAGGGGAAACCCGATGGGGAGTGTAGCATACTGATTAAAGCTCCAAGTCCATTAATAGTCAAGTGGCGACTGAGGGGCAAGACGAAAAGACATACACAAGGATGAAGCCTTGATTGGTTGAACGACAGTTCAGTGGTACCAAATCTTGCAACAACGGAAGACTATTATACATACGTTGTTTCATAGTACCCTGCCTATTTTGAGCGTTAGTGCAGGGCATAAAGAACCGACTATGACACAGCCGCAATAAGCGGACAAGAACGAAAGTCGCATCCGACAGTATGTCGTGCTAATAGTTATTAAGAGAACTAACTGGGGATTACCTAAGTCGGAACGCTGGAAAAAACAGCTATAAAGAAAGCTTTTGAATATCCGATATGGTAACGGAACTTCCGTAGTAGTCCGAGCAGGGGAAAGCCTTGTACATGGCGAAGGGAAGTAGTCTGTAACTTTAATACAAACAACGGAAAACGTGAGAGACGTATGAGAAATCCAGAGCAAGTATTAAACATTTTAGCTGGACACAGCAACGAGCCCGCGTATAAATACGAAAGGCTCTACCGTATTCTATTCAATGAACAGATGTTCTTTGTCGCCTACCAACGCATGTATGCAAATCCGGGAAACATGACACCCGGCACAGATGGCAAAACAGAGGATGAAATGAGCATTGATAGGATAAACAAACTCATAGAGAGTATAAAGGACGAGACTTATAGTCCCAATCCTGCAAAGAGAATTTACATTCCGAAAAAGAATGGGAAGATGCGTCCGTTAGGAATACCGTCTTTTGAAGACAAATTGGTTCAAGAGGTAGTAAGAATGGTGCTTGAAGCCATATATAAGGGACACTTTGAGTGGACATCGCACGGTTTCAGACCAAACCGAAGCTGCCACACGGCACTGAAAAGTCTACAAAACAATTTCAATGGTGCAAAATGGTTCATCGAGGGAGATATAAAAGGCTTCTTTGACAACATAGACCATGATGTGCTGATAGAAATAATGAAAGGCAGAATAGCAGACGACAGATTTCTTCGTCTGATACGGAAATTCCTCAATGCAGGTACATGGAAGAGTGGCAATTCAACAAGACTTATTCAGGGACACCGCAAGGTGGTATCATAAGCCCTATTTTGGCAAACATATACCTTGACAAGTTCGATAAGTACATGGATGAATATGCCAACAAATTCAATAAAGGGACAATGAGAAGTCGTAACAAGGACATATGCAAACTCAACAGCAGAGTACACTACCTAAAACGTAGGATAAATGAAGTAGAGGATGTAAACGTAAGAACAAGGATGGTAGAAGAACTGCACGAAAAGCAGAAGCTGATACTTACAATGCCAAGTGGCAATGATATGGATGTAAACTTTCGCAGGCTGAAATATGTGCGCTATGCCGATGATTTCCTTATTGGAGTTATCGGAACGAAAAACGAATGCGAGAAAATCAAAGCTGACATCACTAAGTTTATGCAGGAAAAGTTAAGGCTGGAGATGTCACAGGAAAAGACTTTGATAACAAATGCACAAGACAGCGCAAAATTTTTGGGTTACGAAATATATGTCCGTAAAGACTATGCCACAAAGAGAAACAGTAAGGGAACAGTGCGCAGATACTTCAACGGGAATGTGATATTGCACGTTTCAAGAGAAGTAATCAAGAACAAGCTGCTCAGCCTTGAAGCCATGAAAGTTGTCACCAAACACGGCAAGGAAACATGGGTGTCAAAAGGCAGGACTTATATGATTGACAATGAAGCGCACGAGATTGTATCTCAGTTTAATACCGAAATACGAGGGTTCTACAACTATTACTCAATAGCAAACAATGCATCGGCTTTGGGACGCTCTTTCGGCTGTATTATGAAGTTCTCCATGTACAAAACTCTTGCTCAAAAACTGAATATGTCAGTGAGAAAAGTCATTGAAAGATACCGCAAGGACAATCTTTTTGCAGTGCCTTTTGTAAACAAGGGAGGAGAAACCAAGTACAGGGTATTCTATAATGAGGGATATGCCCGCAAAACAGATTGTGAAACAGCCCCAAGTGACAATCTGCCGTACATGTTCAAAACGCCATCGTTGAGTCTGATAGAAAGGCTTACAACAAAAACGTGCGAACTATGTGGCAAGCACGGAGAAGTGGTAATGCACCACGTCCGCACACTCAAAGAGTTAAAAGGTAAAAATGACTGGGAACGCAAAATGCTCTATATGCACAGAAAGACTTTGGTCGTATGTGCGGAGTGTAACGCAAAAATCCAGAGATGTGTCAAGTAAGATGATGTTACAGATGGAGAGCCGTATACATGGAGACGTGTAAGTACGGTTCGGGGGCAGGTAAACGAAAACCTACCGCTGTAAAGCGGAAAGGCGTTGTTTACCGAGCCTACGCATAACTAATGAGAAGATAAGAAAGGATATGGAGGTCCTTGCGGGAAAACTGGATGCCATGTTATGACCTCCATGCTGAGATTCCATATATAATGTATAAAAGCAACTATTATGGTGAGATTTGGCAATTTTGAAGTGGAATATAACGCAATGCACCTGATAAGGTGAGCGTAAGGATAGAAACGGACGACAAGGGTGAGGTGTGGTTGCCGAAATGCGACATCGCACGGGCGTATGGCGTGTTTGTACAGTCGGTAAATGCCGGACTGAAATCCCTTGCAAAAACCGGTGACTTTGATGAATACCGGGACGTGCGGTGGAACATTTCACCTATAACGGAAAAGATTGCAGTGTGGGCCTCTACAGTCTGGCAACCATCATTGCACTGGGATTCCGCATGAAGGGACTGAAATGCGAGGCATTCAGGAAATGGGCTGCAAGACGGCTGGCAGAATCATTTGAAAAGAAGAAAAGTACGGTAATTCTCTGCATGAGCGGCGAAAAGAGAAACAGCTGGAACTGAAAGCCGCAGGATATGGCGGATATACGTGTCGGGATAGTCTCCCCTGTTCGGGAGGCTGTCCCGACACGTGTTTTATATAAGTTAAAAAATATAAAACCGTAAACGCGCTTATCCGTAAACCGATAATAATGTGTAACTTAAATCCCTCTTAAACCTGTAATTAAAGACAGAAACGGTATGGTGGAAGAATTTGACCTGCTTGAAGAGGTGGAAGTGCAGTTCTGCGATGAGGAATGCACGGAGTCGGTATGGCACGGAGTGAATTACAGCGAGAGCCTGTTCTGCAGGGAGAAACCGAAGTCGGAACTGACGGTAGTCATCAGAGAGGAAGGCATGATGTACTTCCTGACTGCGGACATAAAGGAGTTTGCCGGCCTGTGCCGGAAACACGGGTGTACATCGTCTCGCACCAGCGGTTCAGCGAGGCGATGGAAATCGGCATGTGCCTGATGGAAGCCGGGAAACATGGGGGATGGTATTCGCTGGGCAGGTCGAAGGAATGGAATGCCATGATGAGGGATGTGCTGAACTTACGTTTGAAAGGGAGAAGAAAATGGACTTCTACCGTACGAAACGATGTTCAAGGGAGAAGTTCTTATAGACGGGTGCAGGTGTCACTACCTGCATGACTATTACCCAACGAAGATTGAAAAGACGAATGCACACCAAAAACGGGTAAGCAACCTGATATTCCGTTTTAAGGAAGGAGGACACTGTGGCGAGCTGGTCGCACGGATACTGGCACTGTGTCTGAAACATGCGGGATTCAACGGAACGAAGGAAGATACGGTACTGATACCTATACCGGCATCGACAAGGGAAAGACAGCGGAAACGCTTTCCGGTGGTGTGCTACTATCTGTCGGAATGGCTGGGCATTACGGACGGTTTCAAAGCCATCTGGATAGAGGAAGACCGTGAGCAGCTGAAAGGAAAAGGAAAGGATAAGGACATACTGCGGAACCTGCAATTCACACGGCGGTATATCAGAGGAAAGAATGTTGTCCTGCTGGATGATGTACTCACGACCGGGGAGAGCTTCAGGCAACTGCAACGAAAGATGAAACAACTGGGGGCATTGTCGGTTATCGGGGTGTTTTTGGGGAAGACGGTAAAATAAATGTTCCAGCTTTTTTAGTTTAATATAGTTTCTAATTATATTTGCATAAATAATTAAAAATCAATGTTATGAATCAACAGCAAAATTATATTTCGTGTTTCAGCCATATTATATTCTAATAATAATTATATTATATCACCCAAACAAATATACAGAAAAATAATTGAAGATGCTTTATTTTATCAACAGGAATGTATTTCTGTTGATGAGTTGAGTAAATATATTGAAGAAAACTATTCTTTAGTATTCTCGTCTCAAGAAATTGAGATGACATTAGATGATACTAAATTTCAAGGTTGTTTTCTTTGTATCAATGACAAACAAGAAAAAAAAATACACTCTGACAGAAAAAAGACGTTTAACACTTAAAACCAAGGGAGATAGAAAAACTTTAGAAGGGTATATTGATGATTATTTTACTTTACATAATATATCAAAAGATAAAAAGAATCTTATATATCTTTTTTTATATCATATGTTTACTTCTAATGTTAATGAGTTTATAAGATTATTCCAATTTAAAAAGAATGGGTTTGAAATTGAAAGTCAAAAAGATTTATCCTCAGAAGATATAGAAATTATCAATGGTTTTTTAAACTGGGAGAACGCGTCTAAAGATATTGAAATATTTAATTTAGCAAGCTATGCATTAGAGTATTGTTTAATAACGAATAATAGGAAAAACAATATAATATTAGACAATTTAAAAAATAAATGCTTTTATCTAGATACAAAATATAATTTATCGTGCTATTGGCATTAATGGTGAGGATAGAAAGCGAAGAACTTTGCAGTTTCTTTCTAAAATAAAATCAATATCAAATACTATTTTTATTACTCAAAAGACTAATGAAGAATTTGAGCAATCCATCAAGTTATATGTTAAAAGGCTAAAGAAATCAGAAGCACCTTCTGTTAATTCACAATTGTATACAGAATATGTGACATATGATGATATCTATAGGTTTTATCATGTATGGTGTTTAGGTAGGGCTAATACAAGCATTGATCTATTTAATGCATATCTTAAAAATGAATTTTATGCTCTATGTAAAAATTATGATATCGTTATAGATAAAAACAGTCCATATAATGAAAAAAATGAACAAGAAAACATAAAGGCATTAGCCGCACAAATAAAAGGGATGAGTGAAAAAAAGAATTTTGAAACATCATTATATGATGCTCATAATGTTTTGTGGGTTGAAAAAAAGAGAAGTTCTAAGGAATCTTCTATATTTTCAGCGAAACATTTCTTTTTGTCTTCCGATTGGAGTTTACATTCATGGGATATAAAATATCATTCAAAAAATAGTGTCCCTATTGTCATTCATCCTTCAGAATGGTTAAGCTTAATTTTAAGATACGTGGAAAGAACGAATGATGATTTTAAAAGTTTTGTTTCTTTTCTAAATATAAAGTCACAAGAACAAGTACTTAGTGATGAGCAAATTAATATTATTTTAGCTGGAATATCAGAATTAACTTCAGATATTGAAACACAGCGCTATCTTCTTGAAACAATTATAGAAGAAACTCCTACAACAAGATT
>ENA-OQCP01000749-OQCP01000749.1-human-gut-metagenome-genome-assembly--contig:-NODE-749-length-13807-cov-2.473099_pt1 | contig 13807 bp, 20 predicted proteins | sample MGYA00242760_ERZ504583 | MGnify/ENA primary metagenome ERZ504583 (study PRJEB26092, sample SAMD00036308) | human gut metagenome | host: Homo sapiens | study: EMG produced TPA metagenomics assembly of...
TATAAGTAGGCTTCGTTTCATGCTGCAAACTTACGGAAAAAACTAATATTATCCCAATTTGTGATTAGGAACTAAAGCGGTTATTCGCGTTGTTCCGGTCATCTGTGTCCGAAGAATCTTTTTTAATTATGAACTTGATACAATTCTTAATTCGCATTATTGGTTGTTTTGAATCAACTGTCGAGTACGAGTGGTAGGTATTTTCTATTTACAAACGATACGGGTGCAAGAAATAGTGGTATATTGAACCTGATTCAGTCGTATACAGAATGCCATTCAATCGTATACTGAATAGGGCTCAGTCGTATACTGAATGTAGCGCATTTAGCTGTATTGATAATCAGATGGTTGTGGTATGATGCTGTGGCTTTAATAAATTTCAACAGAATGTAGAAGTGGCATTGTGATTGTTTGGTGCGGATGTGAATAAGAATTCTTGTGCAGTTGTTCTTCTAATAAAGAGGTGGTTTCTGCTGAATTTCAATATTAATGTTATATCTTTGCGCCGCTAAATTTATGCAATACGGTGAATCTCATTATTGATATAGGAAATACAATCGCCAAGATGGCGGTGTTTGATGGTGGACGTATCGTGGAGGTGGTGTATGACTCCAATCTGACGTTGGAACGGTTGCCTGAAGTATGCCGTACATATACGATTGAAAAAGCGATAGTGGCTACTGTCATTGATTTGAGTAGAGAGGTGTTGTCGCAACTGGAAGGTATGGCTGTCCCTATTCTGTGCTCAATGAAAAGACTTCTCTTCCGGTAGAAAACCTCTATGAAACTCCCCGGACACTGGGGTATGATCGTATGGCGGCGGTGGTAGGAGCCAATGAACAATTTCCTGGCAGGGATATACTGGTGATTGATGCCGGTACCTGTATCACTTATGAGTTTATCGATGCTGCTGCCCGCTATCATGGCGGGAATATCTCTCCCGGCCTGCAGATGCGTTTCAAGGCGCTTCATCAGTTTACCGGACGGCTCCCAATGGTGGCTCTTGAGGGCGGATGGTGCCCATGGGGAAGGATACCGATACAGCTATCCGTGTCGGAGTACTGAAGGGTATTGAATATGAAATTTTAGGTTACGTTACGGCTATGAAGCATAAATATCCTGAACTTTTGGTTTTTTTAACGGGCGGGGATGATTTTTCTTTTGATACAAACTTAAAAAGTATCATCTTTGCAGACAGATTTTTAGTGTTGAAAGGATTAAATAGAATTTTAAACTATAATAATGACAGGCTATAGACAAACACTGTTAGTGCTCTTGCTCACGATATTATCAGGAGCGGCAGTCGCTCAAAATAATACAAATTCTCCCTATACACGATATGGATATGGACAGTTGTCTGAACAAGGCTCTAGTAACAGCAGGGCGATGGGTGGTATTGCCTATGGTTTACGAGACAAGTACCAGACTAACTTCGCTAATCCAGCATCCTATACGGCGGTAGATTCGTTGACTTTTATCTTTGATGGAGCAGTCTCTCTACAGAATACAAACCTCAGTAACGGTACTCTGAAACGAAATGCCAAGAATTCCAGTTTTGATTATATCACGATGCAGTTTCGTGCAAGTAAATGGCTGCCATAAGCTTGGGATTGTTGCCTTATTCAAATGTGGGATACAGCATGGGAGAGTACCGGGAAGATACGGAATTCCCAGACAAATCTACGACGGTAAGCTATTCGGGAGAAGGAGGTCTGCATCAGCTTTATTTAGGTGCAGGCTTTAAAATAATTAAAAATCTTTCTGTCGGTGCGAATTTTTCGTATCTTTGGGGAGATATAACAAGGACCGCTGCGGAAACCTTTCCGTCCAGTTCAAGTGTATTTCCTATTACAATACAGTCTAATGTGGCTGTAAAGAGTTATAAGTTGGATTTTGGAGCGCAGTACACCCACCAGTTTGGGAAAAAGCATGTTGCAACGTTGGGAGTCGTCTTTTCTCCGGGACATGATTTGAATAACGATGCGTACGAAGTTACGCAGACTGGTAATAGTAATACGGGAGCTACATCGGCAACGAGGGACACTATTGTTACTTGCGGCATTCCGACAACATTTGGTGCAGGTGTGACGTATGTGTACGACAATCGTCTGACGGTAGGAGCGGATGTGATGTTCCAGAATTGGAGCAAAGTGAGCTATATGAACAATGACGAGGCGTTTTGCGACCGTGGAAGAATATCCGTTGGTGCAGAGTATCTGCCGAATCCTATGGGAAGAAGTTATTTGTCTCATGTGAAGTATCGTTTGGGAGCTTATTATTCCAAACCTTATTATAAGATAGACGGTGTACGTGCCGCTGATGAATATGGTGTTACTGCCGGTTTTGGATTACCCATACCGAGAACCCGTTCTGTATTGAGCCTTTCTGCGCAATACGTGCGAACCAAAGGAACCCAAGCAGCGTTCTTGAACGAAAATACATTGCGCATTTGTATCGGAGTAACCTTTAACGAACGTTGGTTCTTCAAGCGTAAAGTGGATTAATGGAAATTGAATAGACAAAAATATAACAACTAAAATTTAAATACAATGAAAATTAAGACGCTTGTGGCTGTCTTGCTCCTTTCGGGTGGAGTGACCAGCACTTTCGCACAGACTGAAAATTGTAATTCGAACAGTAGTATCTCTCATGAAGCAGTGAGAGCTGGTAACTTTAAGGATGCATACGCTCCTTGTATGGCTGTATTGAAGGATTGTCCTACACTGCGGTATTACACATTTACAGATGCTCAGAAGATTTTAGTGGGTTTCTTGAGTCAGATTAAGGATAGAAATTCTACTGATTACAAGAAGTATTTTGATGAGTTGATGGATGTATATGATTTGAGAATGAAGTACATTCCTGAATTCATTGGTAAGGGAATGAAGGGCGTGCCGAGTGTGGCTGATGCCTTGGGTGCCAAAGCTGTGGATTATCTTCAGTTCGCTCCTGCTCCGGACCTTAATACGGCTTATAATTGGCTGAAAGAATCTGTTCATGCTGAAAAGGGTGGTTCCAAAGGTGCGGTGTTGCACTATTTCCTGGATACTTCCATGCAGAAGGTAAAGCTGATGATAATCATACCGACCAGTTCTTCCAGGATTATATTGATGCTTCCAAGTATGCAGATGACGCACTTGCTGCTGAAACCAAGGAAGCTAAGAAGGCTAACTTGCAAGCTATCAAGGATAACCTCGTGGCCATGTTCATTCAGAGTGGTGTAGCTGATTGTGAATCTTTGCAGAATATCTATGGTCCTAAGGTGGAAGCAAGCAAGACTGACTCCGCTTTCTTGAAGAAGGCATTGAACATCCTGAAATTGATGAAGTGCAACGAAAGCGAAGTTTACTTCAAGGCATCTGAGTACATGTATCAGATTGACCCGACTGCCGATGCAGCTGTAGGTGTAGCATACATGTACTATAAGAAAGGTGACTATGACAATGCCGTGAAGTATTTTGATGAAGCATTGGCTAAAGAAACAGATAATGACAAGAAGGCTGAAATGGCATACGCTACTGCCGCAGCCTTGATGCAGGCCAAGAAACTCTCTCAGGCAAGAAGCTACTGCCAAAAGGCTATGAGCTTTAAGGAGAACTATGGAGAGCCTTATATTTTACTGGCACAGCTTTACGGCTCCAATCCTAACTGGACCGATGAGCCTGCTCTGAATAAGTGTACTTACTTTGTAGTAATTGACAAGCTGCAGAGAGCTAAAGCTGTAGATCCTTCAGTTACAGAACGTGCTAACGAATTGATTAGTACTTATTCCCGCCACACTCCCCAGGCTAAAGACCTCTTTATGTTGGGTTACAAAGCTGGTGACCGTATCACTATCGGTGGATGGATAGGTGAATCTACAACTATCAGATAAAATCATGTTGCTACAACCCATCAACATTGTTTATCATAAAAATGCGAGCATAACCATTGTCCTTGGGGCAATGGTTATGCTTCTTTTATTTTCTTCGTGTTCCGGGAAGAAGAAGGAGCTGGGAGATGCCATTACCGAGCGTGACTCTATGGCAGTGATGGATACCCGCGGGGTGACTACACTGGTTTCTGATTCCGGTGTAACGCGTTACCGCATCAATACGGAAGAGTGGCTGGTCTTTGACCGGAAGAATCCTCCTTACTGGGCTTTTGAAAAGGGGGTCTATTTGGAGAAGTTCGACTCTATCTTCCAAGTGGAGGCAAGTATCAAGCTGATACAGCCTACTTCTTTAATAAGGAGGAGTTGTGGAAACTGATGGGGAATGTGCATATACAGAATTTGAAAGGTGAGCAGTTTGATACAGAGCTGCTGTATTGGGACCAGCGGCACAAAGAATTTATTCGGATGAGTTTATCCGTATCGAGCAGCCTGACCGTATCATTACGGGACATGGCTTTGAATCCAATCAGCAGATGACTGTTTACACGATTCGCAAGCCGGAGGGTATCTTCTATGTTGACGAGGAGACTGCCGCAGCAGACAGCTTGCAGACTGATACCATAAATTGATAAAATGGATACCGTTATTTTTTTATTGATAACCATGGCTTTCTCTGCTTTCTTTTCAGGAATGGAGATTGCCTTTGTTCCGTAGATAAACTGCGCTTTGAGATGGAAAGGAAGTCAGGCGTCACTTCCGGTATCATTTCCTATTTCCTTCGCAACCCGAATAACTTCATCTCGACCATGCTGGTGGGTAATAACATCGCGCTTGTCATTTATGGTATCTTGATGGCACAAATCATAGAGGTGAATCTTCTTGCCGGAATTATTTCCAATCATTTTGTAATGGTGTTGGTGCAGACTGTAATTTCCACTCTTATTATTTTGGTAACCGGTGAGTTCTTGCCGAAGACTTTGTTTAAAATCAATCCCAATCTGATGCTGAGGGTATGTGCCATTCCTTTATTCATATGTTATGTCATTCTGTTTCCTGTTTCAAAGTTTGCATCGGGATTGTCGTATCTGTTCCTTCGGATATTTGGGATGAAAGTAAACAAGGAGCGTCGGCCAAGGCTTTGGCAAAGTGGATTTGGATTACTTCATCCAGTCGAGCATAGAGAATGCGGAAAGTGAAGAAGAACTGGATGCAGAGGTAAAGATATTCCAAAATGCGCTTGACTTTTCGAATATAAAGATACGCGACTGTATTGTACCGCGTACAGAGGTGGTAGCTGTAGATCTGACCACTACATTGGAAGAATTGAAATGTCTTTTTGTGGAGTCGGGTATTTCCAAAATCATAGTATATGATGGAAATATAGATAATGTGGTGGGATATATTCACTCGTCGGAGATGTTCAGGAATCCGGTGGACTGGAGGAATAACGTGAAGGAAGTGCCTATTGTACCCGAAACGATGTCGGCCCACAAACTGATGAAACTGTTCATGCAACAGAAAAAAACGATTGCTGTAGTGGTGGACGAATTCGGTGGTACGGCGGGTATCGTCTCTTTAGAGGATTTGGTGGAAGAAATTTTTGGCGATATTGAGGATGAGCATGATAACACATCCTATGTGTGTAAGCAGTTGGGTGAACGTGAATATGTGCTTTCGGCCCGTCTGGAAATAGAAAAGGTAAATGAGACTTTCGGGCTCGACCTGCCGGAATCGGATGATTATCTGACAGTGGGCGGTCTGATTTTGAACCGTTATCAAGTTTCCCGAAACTGCATGAAGTGATTGAAGTGGATAATTATCAGTTTAAAATAATCAAGGTAACAGCCACTAAAATTGAGTTGGTAAGACTGAAAGTCATTGAATAATTTCATTTAGGCGTAATTTTTTAAAGAATAAATGGATGCGTATTAGCATTTTTTGTATCTTCGTGCGCTAAAATGAACATGTTAGGAAAATAATAATAAACAAATAAATCATATTAACTAAAATGGCAACATTACAAAACATTCGGTCTAAAGGACCTTTATTGGTGATTGTTATTGGTTTGGCGCTGTTTGCTTTCATCGCAGGTGACGCGTGGAAAGTGCTTCAGCCACACCAGTCACAAGACGTAGGTGAAGTGAACGGGGAATCAATTTCCGCTCAGGATTTTCAAGCATTGGTAGAAGAATATACAGAAGTCATCAAGTTCTCCAGTGGCAACAGTGCATTGAGCGATGAGCAGACAAACCAAATCAAAGATGAAGTATGGAGAACATACGTCAATAATAAGCTGATTGAAAAGGAAGCAAAGAAACTCGGTCTGGTTGTATCGAAGGCTGAGATTCAGGCTATCATTAATGCCGGTGTGCATCCGATGCTGCAACAGACTCCGTTCCGTAATCCTCAGACCGGTGCGTTTGATAAGGATATGTTGAAGAAGTTCTTGGTGGACTATTCAAAAATGAATAAGGCACAGATGCCTTCACAATATGCAGAATACTATGAATCCATGTACAAGTTCTGGTCTTTCCTCGAAAAGTCCCTTATCCAGCACGTCTTCAGGAGAAGTATCAAGCTTTGATTACAAAATCCCTTTTCTCCAACCCGGTAGAAGCTCAGGACGCTTTTGATGCAAGAGTAGAGCAGTCAGACCTGCTGCTTGCTGCAGTTCCCTATTCTTCTATCGTTGACTCTACCATCGTTATCAAGGATTCTGATTTGAAGGCTGCATACGACAAGAAGAAAGAACAGTTCAAGCAATATGTGGAAACTCGCAATATCAAGTTCATTGATGTGCAAGTTACTGCAAGTGCAGAAGACAGAGCTGCTCTCCAGAAGGAAATGGAAGAATACACTGAACAACTTACTGCCAATCCTTCTGACTATACTACCTTTATCCGTTCTACCGGTTCCGAAGCTCCTTATACAGACTTGTTCTACACTACTAAGTCTCTGCCTGCTGATGTGACAGCCCGTTTGGACTCTGTTGCGGTGGGTGGTGTATTCGGACCTTATTATAACGTATCGGACAATACTCTTAACTCTTTCAAGAAATTGGCTACTGCTGCTATGCCGGACTCTATCGAGTTCCGTCAGATTCAGGTAGTTGCCGAAGATGCTGAAAAGACGAAGACTTTAGCCGACAGCATCTACAATGCTATTAAGGGTGGTGCCAGCTTTGCTGAAATTGCGAAGAAGTACGGTCAGACCGGTGAGCCTACCTGGATCTCTTCAGCTAACTACGAAGGCGCACAGATTGACGGTGACAACTTGAAATATATTACTGCTGTCACTACTTTGGGACAGAACGAACTGACCAATCTGGCGTTGGGACAAGCAAATGTCATTTTGCAGGTAACCAACAAGAAGGCTGTCAAGGATAAATATAAGGTAGCCGTTATCAAGCGTCCGGTAGAATTCAGTAAGGAAACTTACAGCAAGGCATACAATGAATTCAGCCAGTTTATCGCTGCAAACAATACTTTAGAGAAAATGATTGCCAATGCGGAAGATGCCGGTTATAAGTTGTTGGATAGAGCCGACTTGTACAGCTCTGAACATGGTATCGGTGGTATCAGAGGTACCAAAGATGCTTTGAAATGGGCGTTTGAGGCAAAGGCCGGTGAAGTTTCCGGTTTGTACGAATGTGGCGAGAGCGACCGTATGCTGGTAGTAGGTGTTGCAAGTATTGTTCCTGAAGGTTATCGCCCACTGGCTTTGGTAAAGGACCAGTTGAGAGCTGAAATTCTCCGTGATAAGAAAGCAGAGAAGATTATGGCTGATATGAAGGCTGCCAATGCAACTTCGTTCGAGCAGTACAAGAATATGGCAAATGCTGTTAGTGATTCTGTAAAGCACGTTACTTTCTCTGCTCCTGCCTATATCCCGGCATTGCGTAGCAGCGAACCTCTGGTAGGCGCATACGCTTCTATTGCCGAAGTGAACAAGCTGAGTGCTCCTATCAAGGGTAATGGTGGTGTATTCGTTCTGCAACCTTATGCAAAAGAGAAACTGAACGAAACATTCAACAAGGAAACTGAAGAGGCTAACTTGGCTAACATGCACGCACGCATGGCAAGCCAGTTCATCAGTGACTTGTATCTGAAAGCAACGTAAAAGACCAACGTTATTTATTCTTCTAAGAATAAAAAAACATATTGAAAAGCCCGTCCGGTATTTCCGGGCGGCTTTTTCATTCTCTGTACATTTCATTTTCTATACTCTCCGTTGTCTTTGTGCAACTTTATTCCTACCTTTGCATTCTTGAAAGAGTTTTGTTTTAATGAAAAACGATATGCAGAAACGACCTCTATTGGGCTTGACGCTCTCTGAATTGCAGAATGTGGTGAAGAATCTGGGAATGCCCGGTTTCTCTGCCAAGCAGATAGCTTCCTGGCTGTATGACAAGAAGGTGACTTCTATAGACGAAATGAGCAATCTTTCGTTGAAGCATCGGGAATTGCTGAAAGAAATCTATGAGGTAGGTGCCGAAGCGCCGGTAGATGCCATGCGCTCTGTAGACGGTACGGTGAAATACTTGTACCGGGCAGGCGAGGGGCATTTCGTGGAAGCTGTCTATATACCCGACGAAGACCGGGCTACGCTTTGTGTCTCCTCTCAGGTGGGCTGTAAGATGAATTGCAAGTTCTGTATGACCGGCAAACAAGGTTTTACTGCCAATCTGACATCCAACCAGATTATTAATCAAATCAATTCGTTGCCCGAAAGGGACAAGCTTACCAATGTGGTAATGATGGGCATGGGTGAACCACTTGATAATCTGGACGAGGTATTGAAAGCGCTGGAAATAATGACCGCCTCTTATGGGTATGCGTGGAGTCCCAAGCGTGTTACACTTTCTTCTGTGGGATTGAAGAAGGGATTGCAGCGTTTTATTGAGGAATCGGACTGCATCTGGTATCAGCTTCATTCGCCGATACCTTTGCAACGCCGCGAGCTGATGCCGGCAGAGAAGGCGTTCTCCATCACGGAAATTGTAGAATTGTTAAGAAACTATGATTTAGCAAACAGCGCAGACTATCTTTGAATATATTGTTTTCAAAGGAGTGAATGACTCGTTACCGTATGCAAAGGAACTTCTGAAGCTGCTACGCGGCTGGACTGCCGGATTAACCTGATTCGTTTTCATGCCATACCTGGAGTGAATCTTGAAGGGGCTGATATGGAAACCATGACTGCGTTCCGTGATTATCTGACTTCGCACGGTCTGTTTACCACTATACGGTCATCGCGTGGAGAGGATATATTTGCCGCTTGTGGCATGTTGTCCACTGCCAAGCAGGAGGAGAATAAAGAAGAATTAATATAAATTATTAACTTAGGTAGGGAGGATATTACGCATTCTTCGTAGCTTTGTGAAAAACTAAAATGATAGAGATATGAGAAAGCACTTGTTTTATTTAAGTATGGTTCTCGTACTGACACTTTTTTCCGCTTGCGGTGGTGGTAAAAAGGGTGTGTTTACTCCGACCTCCAGTGGTCGTGCGTATGAAGTTCTGGTAGTGGTGGAGCCCGGCTTGTGGGAACGTCCTGCCGGTAGGGCGCTTTTCGATGTGCTTGATTCTGATGTTCCGGGGCTTCCCCAGTCAGAACGTTCATTCCGAATCATGTATACTGCCCCTTCCAATTATGATGCCACTTTAAAACTGATTCGCAATATCATTATTGTCGATGTGAACAAGGACCTCTATACCCAGCCTAAATTCAAGTATGCAAGGAATGTATATGCTGCTCCTCAGTCTATTCTCACTATTCAGGCACCGGACGAGGCTTCGTTCGAGAAATTTGTGGAGGAGAACAGGCAGGTAATCATCGATTTCTTTACCCATGCGGAAATGAATCGTCAGATTTCAGTATTGAAGGACAAGCATAGCGACTATATAGCAACGAAGGTGAAAAGCCAGTTCGATTGCGATGTATGGGTGCCGGGCGAACTGACATCTACCAAGGAGGGTGAGAACTTCTTCTGCAGGTACGAATGCAGCTACCGGCGACCAGAACTTTGTAATTTACTCTTATCCTTATACGGATAAGGATACGTTTACTAAAGAATATTTTGTTCATAAACGCGATTCCGTGATGAAGGTTAATATCCCTGGTGCCCGTGAAGGCATGTATATGTCGACGGATTCTCTGATGACCGATGTACGCCCCATCAGTGTGCAGGGAGACTATGCACTGGAGGCCCGCGGCTTGTGGCGCATAAAGGGTGACTTCATGGGCGGTCCGTTCGTATCGCATGTACGTTTGGACAAGGCCAATCAGCGTATTATCGTATCTGAAATATTTATTTATTCACCTGATAAAATGAAACGTAATCTGGTACGTCAGATGGAGCTTCGCTCTATACCTTGAAACTGCCCGGCAGCAAGCAGGAAGGTACGGAAATTCCGGTAGGCGTAACCTCAAAAGATACTACTAATAATAAGTAATAAAAATGGAAGACAACAAAATAAGAGTCGGCATTACACAAGGCGACATTAATGGTGTAGGGTATGAAGTGATTTTAAAGACGTTTGCAGACCCGGTGATGCTGGAATTGTGCACGCCGATTATCTACGGTTCGCCTAAGTGGCAGCTTATCATCGTAAATCATTGGACTTGCTACCAACTTCAGTATCGTCAACTCCGCCTCCGAAGCGTTCCCAATCGCTTGAGTGTAGTGAACTGTACGGATGATGAAGTAAAGGTTGAGTTCTCTAAACCTGACGTTGAAGCTGGTAAAGCTGCACTTGGTGCACTGGAAAAAGCCATTGAGGAATATAAGGAGGGAATGATAGACGTGATTGTCACAGCTCCCATCAACAAGCATACCATCCAGTCGGAGGAGTTTGCCTTCCCCGGACATACGGAGTATATAGAGCAAAAATTGGGAGATGGCGAGAAGGCCCTTATGATTCTGATGAAAGATGACTTCCGGGTAGCATTGGTGACCGGACATATTCCCGTTAAAGAGATAGCCGGAAGCATCACCAAAGAACTGATACAAGAAAAACTGAAGATATTCAACCGCTCCTTGAAGCAGGATTTTGCTATCAGCGCACCGCGTATTGCAGTGCTTTCGCTGAATCCGCATGCAGGAGACGGCGGATTGCTGGGAACTGAAGAGCAGGAGATTATCATTCCGGCCATCAACGAAATGGCTGCTAAGGGTATGCTTTGCTATGGTCCTTATCCGGCAGACGGTTTATGGGCTCAGATAACTTTACCCATTTTGATGGTATCCTGGCCATGTATCACGACCAGGGCTGGCACCGTTCAAGGCATTGGCTATGGACGAGGGCGTGAACTATACTGCCGGCTTGCCGGTGATACGCACTTCGCCTGCTCATGGCACGGCCTACGATATTGCCGGGAAAGGAATCGCCTCTGAAGATTCATTCCGGCAGGCTATCTATGTGGCAATAGATGTGTTCCGTAACCGCCAGCGTGAGAAAGAGGCACATGCAAATCCGCTGCGCAAGCAATATTACGAGAAACGTGACGATAGCGACAAACTGAAACTCGATAGTGTAGAAGAAGATTTGTAGAATGACAAAAGCGGAAATACAACAAGTAAAATTACGTTTCGGCATTATCGGCAACAATGAAGCGCTGATGCGTGCCATTGATATCGCTATCCAGGTAGCGCCCACCGACTTGTCTGTACTGATTACCGGAGAGAGTGGTGTGGGAAAGGAGAGCTTTCCGCAGATAATACACCAGTACAGCCGGCGCAAGCATGGACAGTACATTGCCGTGAACTGTGGAGCCATTCCCGAAGACGATTGACTCGGAACTGTTCGGTCATGAGAAGGGCGCATTTACCGGGGCTATCGGCGAACGGAAGGGGTATTTCGGTGAGGCCAACGGCGGAACAATCTTCCTTGATGAAGTCGGCGAATTGCCTTTGCCTACCAGGCACGCTTGTTGCGTGTGCTCGAGAGCGGTGAATTCATCAAAGTAGGTTCTTCTAAGGTGGAAAAGACCGATGTGCGTATTGTTGCCGCTACCAATGTAACTTGACACAAGCCATTGCTGACGGACGTTTTCGTGAAGACTTGTATTACCGTTTGAACACAGTTCCTATTCAGGTCCCTCCATTGCGCGAACGCGGTGAAGACGTGGTGCTGCTGTTCCGAAAGTTTGCTTCGGACTTTGCAGAAAAGTACCGTATGCCTGCCATTCAGCTGACGGAAGACGGCAAGCAAGTGTTGCTGGGCTACTCATGGCCGGGTAATGTGCGCCAGTTGAAGAATATCACCGAGCAGATATCCATCATTGAGACCAATCGTGAAATCAATGCATCCATACTGAAGGGCTATCTGCCTGAGCAGAACAATATGCAGCGCCTGCCTGCCTTGTTTGGAGTGAAGGAGGACAAGAGCTTTGGGAGTGAACGGGAAATTCTCTACCAGGTTCTGTTTGATATGCGCCAGGATGTAACGGACTTGAAAAAGTTGGTGCATGAGATTATGGCTGAAAGGGGAACGGTAGCCAATCCGGCGGTTGCCACATCGGCCTACTATACGCCGGCTACTCCGGCGGTGGTACCTCCGGTAACATCCAGTGTCCCCACCATTATACATCCTTCGGCAAAGCCGGTTACTCCGGTGGACGATGATTTCCAGGATACGGAAGAATATGTGGAGGAGTCACTCTCCCTGGATGAAGTGGAGAAAGAAATGATACGTAAGGCGCTTGAAAAACATCACGGCAAGCGTAAGAGTGCGGCTCAGGATTTGAATATCTCTGAGCGTACGTTATACAGAAAGATAAAAGAATATGGATTGGATTAAAAAAGCGGCATTTGCTTCCTTGTTGGTAAGCTTGTTATTTCTGGTGAATTCATGTAGTATGAAGTTGGGACTTGCTCCGATAAGCTCTATCGACTATACAAAGGTAAAAACGATTTCCATTGCCGATTTCCAGAACCGGGCAGAGTATGTATATGCACCGCTGGCAACAGAATTTAACCAGAAAATGAAGGATATGTTCATTCAGCAGACTCGCCTGCAACTGGTGAATTCCGGAGGAGACCTGGAAATAGACGGAGAAATAACCGGCTACAATCAATATAATGAATCGGTGGATGCCAGCGGCTACTCTTCGAAGGTGAAGGTGACGCTGACTGTCAACGTGCGTTACACCAATAACACGAACCATGAGGAGGACTTTGAACAGCAGTTCTCGGCTTTCCAGACCTATGATTCCTCAAAATTGCTGACCGAAGTGCAGGACCAGCTGATAACCTTGATGGTGAAAGACATTGCCGAACAGATTTTCAATGCAACTGTAGCTAACTGGTAAACTCATGACGCCTACCCATTTGCAACAATGGATTCAGCATCCCGAGACGCTGAATAGGGATACTTTGTACGAGCTTCGCACATTGGTGGCACGCTATCCTTATTTCCAGTCGCTCCGTTTGCTCTATCTGAAAAACCTCTATCTGCTGCACGACATCAACTTGGCGCGGAGTTGCGCAAGGCTGTGTTGTATGTGGCAGACCGTCGTGTGCTGTTTTACTTTATAGAGGGTGACCGCTATACTTTGAAATCCCGGAAGGTCTCGTCGCTGTTTTCCGGCGATTTGGAGAAAGAGCCGAGTGTGGACCGTACCCTTTCCTTGATTGACGCATTTCTGGCTACTGTTCCCGAAGAGCATTCACAGCATACGGAGCTGGATTATGCGGTGGATTATACGGCCTATTTAATGCAGGAAGAACCCGGTGTGGATGCAGAAGATGAGTCGGAAGTGCCTAAACTGCGCGGGCATGATTGATAGATGACTTTATCCAAAAGAGTGAGTCTTCGGATGCCTCGGATACGAGAAGGGAGTTTCTTGTAGAGAAGGAGGAAGAGACTGAAGAAGAGGAAGAACCCTCCGTATCGCCGGTAACGGAAGAGTTGGACGATAGCTGTTTTACGG
>ENA-OQCP01000750-OQCP01000750.1-human-gut-metagenome-genome-assembly--contig:-NODE-750-length-13806-cov-6.559398_pt1 | contig 13806 bp, 10 predicted proteins | sample MGYA00242760_ERZ504583 | MGnify/ENA primary metagenome ERZ504583 (study PRJEB26092, sample SAMD00036308) | human gut metagenome | host: Homo sapiens | study: EMG produced TPA metagenomics assembly of...
CACAGCGAACAGGCCGAAGCTCTCATAGTAGAACAGTTCATCCAAAATAGGAGAACATCACAGAGAGCAGTCAAGGCAACCGTCCAGCGGATGTGCCGGGCCAGCCATTGCCGGAACACCAGCACAAGGGCAACGGGCGGGACGATCAGCAGCGCCAGATTCAAAATCATGGTCGGGGTCAGTTCCATTGCAACGCCTCCTCACTTTTGTTGATAAGGTCATTGTAAAACCCAAATGTCCGCGAAATGTTACAGCGGCCAAAAAATTTCATCGAAAATCGGGGTGAAATGTTACAACGCTCGGACATTTCAAAATTATTATTCAACTACCCTTAATCGAGCTACAATACTTGTTTTTCTAAAATAGCGAAACGAAACATGAGGAACTATAATCGCCACAACGCAAATAACAATTCCCTCTAATATCAACGGGAAAATCGTAGGCTGTATTGTAAACAGCCATAAGTCAGGTTGATTAAAGAAAGTAGGAAGAATTGTATTTGCAACAATAAGAGAGAGAGGTAAACCCATTACACAAATCAGAAATGCGTAAAACAATCCCTCCAATACGGTCAATTTGTTAATTTGTTTTTTCGTCATTCCGATGCTCTCTAATGTAGCAAATTCCCGTTGCCGGTTTATAATGCCCGTTATAATGATGTTGGAAAAATTCACAAGCCCGATACTTCCTAACAGAAACCCAATAAGGCCACCTATGATAAAAATAGTTTGTTTTAATCCATTCATAGTTTGTGCCAATGTTTCAGACGATGCGTATTCAACGGTAGGCAAAGAATTGATGTACTCGGTCGCTGGCAAAAAGTGTTCTTTTTCCACATCAAACACATAACTCATTATGGCTGGATTGTTATACAATTCCACAAACATCTCATTACTCATATAGAAAATAGGACAATCGCCGCCAACATCAGTGTAGCCAACATTCTTACCCGGAGATTCTACCAATGAAAAATCAACCACTGCACGCGCAATTACCGAAACCGTTTTATAAGGCAATCCATCTTTGTAAATGGTAACTTCCTGATTGAGCGGACAAAGAAATTCAGGAGATTCATTTGGGTTGATCGCTGAAATTTCTATAACATAGTTTCCACTTTCCAAATATGAGGTTAGTTGCTGTATATCTGTTTCTCCCTCAATGAAATTCAATTTAGGAAGTATTGATTTTTCTACCCCGTAAATATTGCAAAGAGGTCGATAATCAACACCGAGTTTTACTGGATAAGTTCTGCCATCAACCATACCACTTCGTATAAGGTGATTATCTTCTGTGTATTCGTCTAATACTTCCGTGACCAAACTACCATAATCATAAGTAACACTGACATCATCCAAAGTGTTTTTATAAATTCGACTTCCGTTCAGCACAGGAATATTATTTTCAATATCAGATATGATTTCATTACTAACAGAATCATCTTTAAATCGAAAACCTTGCACATTAGAAAATGTGTTTGGGCTTGCCACAACAAAATCAAATGAGGTAACAGAAGATACATATTTTTTAACATCAACACTATTTCCGATTGCGATTGCACTGTTTAGGAGAATAATGCAGAGTATCATGGATAAGACGATAAATATGGTACGCTTTGAATTTCTTCTTAAATTTCTCCATGCCATTTCTGTTATTCTATCTTAAACGAAAGACGATTCTTGTTGGCACTATGATAATTGTCTTTTTCATAGTATCTAGTTGCCTCAATGGGCGAAATCGTAGCTGCAATTTTGAATGGTTTCTTTATGCTCACCCAAACAGTAATCGCACTAAATATCCCGGCAACGACAAAAATAATAGGATTAAAACTCAAGTTCACAGAAAGATTGTGATACTCGCCTTTCATAAAATTAAGAATCCACGGAAGCATAAGTATTCCTACTATATATCCCAAAATCAACCCAATAGATATACCAATTATAGACAGCCAAAATGCTTGCTTATAAACAATTCGCTTGATTTGCTTCTCCGTTGTTCCGATTGTTCTTAATAAGCCATATTTCTTTATTTCTTGAACAACAGAAATCTCAAAAATATTGCGAATGAGCAAATAGCCCGTTATTACAAAAATCATAATAAAAAACAGGGCTGCTATTATGGCAATCCAATTTACAGATGTACCAGTGGACGGGCTGGTTCCCCTAATTTGCAAAATAGTTGTCTGTATAGACTGGATCGCTCCAACACATAAAGTCGTTACAGAAGTAAAAAGCATTGATGTTAAAACGATTGCTATTACAGCAACAATATTTCGTAATTTGTTGGCTTTGAAGCTTCTTTGCGCCAGCTTCTTTGTAATGGCGCTGGTGTCATTTTCAAAAGGCCATGTCATAGTTGTATCACCTCCATATTTGATAAGGGTATTGTAAAACCCAAATGTCCGCGAAATGTTACAGCGGCCAAAAAATTTCATTGAAAATCGGGGTGAAATGTTACAACGCTCGGACATCTCAAAAAAATTTACGGCGGGCAGCCGGAAATGGCCGTCCGCCGCGTTCTATTTTGTCGGCAGCATAATGGAAAATTCTGAACCCTTGCCCGGCTCCGAAACCACTTTGATATAGCCGCCTTGCCGCGTTACGATCTCGCGGGCCAGATACAGGCCAATGCCCACGCCCTGCTGTTCGTGTACTTCTTCCTCACGATAGAAGCGCCGGAAGATGGCAGCCTGATTGCTTTCGGAAATGCCCTTGCCGGTGTCGGTCACTTTGATCTCCACATACATTTCCCACAGCACCACCGACACAGCGATTTTCCCTCCCGCCGGGGTGTACTTCACCGCATTGTCCAGCAGGTTAAAGAGGGCTTCGGATGTCCACTTGCTGTCATGGGAAACGGTCAAATCCTCCGGGCAGTCCACAGACACGGCGATTTCCTTTTTCTCCGCTGCATACACGATCCCACTCATGGCCTGCGCCACGGTATCAAAGAGGCGACCCGGTTTCTTGTCCAACTGGATCACGCCTGTTTCCAGACGGGAGGTTTTCACAAGGGCCTGAAAGAGAAAGTCCAGCTTATCCGTCTGGCTGCGGATTCCCCGGATAAAGTCGGTGCGCTCCGCCTCGGTCATAGGCTTTTCCAGCAGGGTGTCCGTCGCCATTTTCAGATTGCTTACCGGCGTTTTCACTTGATGGGAAATATCCGATACAAGGGTCTGCAACTCCTGCCGTTCCTCGTCCACCCGGCGGCGGTTCTCCTGCATGATCTGGTAAAGCCTTGCCAACCGGTGTCCGATTCTGGCAAGCTGGGTTTCGCTGTCCTCTGGCCGCTGGGGTGCTTCATTTCCGGCGATCATGTGGTCTAAAGTCTGGCACAGGTTAGCGGTAAACTGCGACAGCCGCTTTCCAAACGCCTGCGTCAGTACAAAAATCCCCACAAGGGCGCACAGTAGCAGCGCCCCGCCAGTCAGCAGCACCGCCGTCTGTTTTGTCACAAGAAACAGGGCTATGGTGATCCCGGACATGGAAAGGACAAGTCCTATTGCCACCCGGCTAAACAGCCGCTTTACCGATAGGTTTTGAAACTTCATTTTGCCTCGCCTCCCGTCCATTGATAACCCATGCCGTAAACGGTCTTGATGTAGGGCGCGCCGCCGTCGGATTCGATCTTGCTGCGAATTCGGCTAATGGAGGTTGTCAGGGTGTGTTCGTCTACAAACCTTTCGTCTATATCCCACAGCTTTTCCAAAAGCTGCCCACGGGTCAGCACTTGCCGGGGATTTTTACGGAACAGATTCAGCATTTTATATTCCATCAGGGATAGGGTCAGGGGCTTGCCGTTTAAGGAAGCCGTCTGCTCCGAGAAGTCCAGAAACAGCCGCCCGTCGTCGTAAATGTCCTTGGCCGGTTTGTGATGTTCCAGCATGGCGAACATGGCTTTGATTTTCCGCTGCAAGGCCCCGATCACAAAGGCTTTGTGATGTAGTCCACCGCGCCCACCTCATAGCCCCGTATCTGGTCACTCTCCTGATCGTTGGCGGTCAGGAAAATTACGATGGTGTCCGGGTACTGGGGCTTTATCAGCTTGCACAGCTCAAACCCATTCCCGTCCGGCAGGTTGATGTCCAGCAGCACCAGATCAAATTCCCGCTGGCGGATGGCGTCGGCTGCGGTTCTGGCATTTAGGCAGAAGTCACGCCGTAGCGTCTGCGGTCAGGTTATAGGCCAACATCTTATTCAAAAAACTGTCGTCCTCGACAATTAAAATCTGCTTCATATCCTCACTTCCTTTTCTTTTTGCAAATAGTATAACAGGCAAATGTCCGAGAATTGTTACAAGGACAAATATATTTATCATTTTACAGCTTTTTTCTGTGTACTGCAATTTTATAAAAGAAAGGACAGCAGTATCAAATTGCTGTCCTTGCGGTTTATTATAGCTGGTAGTGTATAAGCGTGGGTTCATCATATTTGGTGTGGTATCTTTAACTATGGGAAACTCCGGGTGGTGAGCCGGAAATCATCGCGCTGGCAAACCTTGAAAAAGAATACTATCGTCTGCAATTTCTGGTGGACACCGGCAGCGAACACCTCAAGCGCGAGATGGAGGTTTCCATTGCCGCCGGTGAAATTGTAGGGCTTTTGTATGACGCGCTTTACAAGCAGTATGCCAACCCGCAGGCCGAGCAATCGCTGAAAAGTCTGAACAAGCTGTGTGTGCGGCTGGTATTCTGCCTGTACGCCGAGGACGCGGGGATTTTTGGGCGGCACGGTATGTTCCACGACTATCTGGCCGCGTTCGACACGCGCGGTATGCGCAAGGCGTTGGTGGAGCTGTTTCGCGTGCTGGACACCAAGCTGCAAGACCGTGACCCCTATCTGCAGGACGATAACCCGGAGCTGGCCGCGTTCCCCTATGTCAACGGCGGCTTGTTCAGCGATGAGAATATCGAGATACCGCCCTTTACCGATGAAATCCGCAATTTGCTGCTGAACAAAGCAAGCGAGGATTTCAACTGGGCGGAAATCAGCCCCACGATTTTCGGCGCTGTGTTTGAAAGCACCTTGAATCCCGAAACGCGCCGCAGCGGCGGTATGCACTATACCAGCATCGAGAATATCCACAAGGTCATTGACCCGCTGTTTCTGGACGCACTGAAAGCGGAGCTAGACGAAATTTGTGAAAACCCCATAGAGCGCACAAAGAACGCCAAACTGCGGGCTTTTCAGCGCAAGCTGGCCGGGTTGAAATTTTTAGACCCCGCGTGCGGCAGCGGCAACTTTTTGACCGAAACATATCTAAGCCTGCGGCGGCTGGAAAATAAAATCCTGCTGGAACTTTCCCACGGGCAGGTGACGATGTACACCGCCAGCGAAAGCCCGATACAGGTTTCCATCAGCCAGTTTTACGGCATCGAAATCAACGATTTTGCAGTGACGGTTGCCAAGACCGCACTCTGGATTGCCGAAAGCCAGATGATGAAGGAAACCGAAAAAATCCTGCTTGTTCCGCTGGACTTTCTGCCGCTGAAAACCAACGCTTATATTGTAGAGGGCAACGCCCTGCGCACTGATTGGGAAAGTGTTGTACCCAAAAGCGAACTGAATTATATTATGGGCAACCCGCCGTTTGTGGGTGCGCGTTTGATGGACAAGGCGCAAAAAGATGATATTAACCACATTTTTGCGGGCTGGAAAAACGCGGGCAATCTGGATTATGTATGCTGTTGGTACAAGAAAGCCGCTGATATAATGCAGAGCACGGCAATCCGTACCGCGTTGGTTTCTACTAATTCCGTTTCACAAGGCGAAAGTGTAGCCAACCTCTGGAAACCCTTGTTTGCGGACGGTGTGCATATTGATTTTGCTTACCGCACTTTCCGCTGGGACAGCGAAGCCAAGAGCAAGGCTCATGTTCATTGTGTCATTATCGGATTCAGTACAGCAGTCAATCCTGCGGAACGCCGCATATACAGTAGCGAACGCTATCAAGTTGCAAAGAATATCAATGGGTATCTGCTGGACGGTGACAATGTTTTTATTGAGAGCCGTAATAAGCCGCTTTGCAATGTGCCGGAAATTGGAATCGGTAATAAGCCGATTGACGGCGGGTTCTATCTCTTTGAAAAAGAGGAAATGGAAGATTTCATCAAGAAAGAACCAGCGTCAAAAAAGTATTTTCGTCCTTGGTATGGTGCAAGAGAATTTATCAATCGCAAACCGCGTTACTGCTTGTGGCTGGGCGATTGCAGCCCTTTTGAATTGAGAACCATGCCAATGTGCTTAGAGCGCGTGAAAGCAGTAAAAGAGTATCGCTTGAATAGTCCCAGTGCAGGAACCGTAAAACTTGCTGATAAGCCAACTCGATTCCATGTAGAGAATATGCCAAAAGACTGCTATATAGTCATTCCAGAGGCTTCCTCTGAAAAGCGCAGATATATTCCGATTGGTTTTATGACTCCCGATATTCTTTGTAGCAATCTCGTAAAAATAATACCAAACGCGTCATTATATCATTTTGGCATATTGACTTCAAATATCCATATGGCGTGGGTTCGTGCAGTCTGTGGAAGATTAAAGAGCGATTACCGCTATTCCAAAGATGTTGTTTACAACAACTTCCCGTGGCCTGCTCCTACCGAACAGCAAAAGGCCAAAATTGAGCAGACTGCACAAGCCATTCTGGATGCACGCGCCCTCTACCCGGATTGCAGTCTGGCTGACCTGTACGATGAACTGACCATGCCGCCGGAACTGCGCAAAGCCCACCAGGACAACGACCGCGCTGTGATGGACGCTTACGGCTTTACCAAAGGCACCGCCGCCCGCACCAGCGAGAGTGCCTGTGTGGCCGAACTGATGAAACTGTATCAGAAGATGGTTTCCGGTCAACAATAAAATTGAACAATTACCATCAAAAAACCCCGGGGGCGTTTGCTCCCGGAGTTTGCTTTTATTGGGGCTGCATTGGCTTGCTGCGATCCATACACAGGATGCGGCTTTCACGCAGCACTTCTTTCTGCAAAGTGTGGTACGATTGCGGTACACAGCAGGGGTAAAAGAAAAAGTCCTTAGTTTCTAACGAATCTTCGTCAAAAAATCAAGGACTACATTTGGTGACCCTCCCGTCCATCTCCCGCGCCCTAAAAACAGTCCGCAGGACTGTTTTTGCCCCGCGGGACGCTGACGCGGGGCTGCGACTTGCGGTTACCGCATCAGGCTGCGCCCCTTGGGCGGGGCTTGCCTTCTGCGACCGCTGCGCCTGCTTCGGCTTCCTGTTTCCGCCGCAGGCGGCGGTCGCCTCCGCAGCAGGCTGTTCGATTCCCGTACGGTCACCATTTACGCCCGACACCTATTGAAAAGTAAATATAAAGAAAAAAGCACTACCTCAAATGAAGTAGTGCTTTTGGTGACCCGAAGGTTTTAATATCCGAACCATTTTCTTTAGAAAGCGCGATGGGCTTGTCCCCATCGCGGAGGTTAGGTTTACAATTATTTTGTCCTCAAAGACATATACCGTGTTTACGAAACACTCAATTACCTGCCGCTGTACCTTGGTATCGCGCAGGTCGCGCTGCTTGAACGATTCCAACCACTGCACAACGTACTCTTTCGTCAGCTTCGGATGCGAGGTTTCTTCCTCAAAGATGCTGATTTGCAGTTCATCGCGCTGGGCTTCCAACGCAGTCAGGCGTTCTTTTGTCGTTTGAGTGATGATGCCCTCTTCTATCGCTGCGGCAATGTTGTCAATTTTCTTATTGACCTTTTTCAATTCTTCTTGCAGCGCGGGCAGGTGCGTGTTTTCTCTCTTTTGATTTTCAACAAGGGCATCCGCCAGCATCGCAATAACGCTGTCTTGCAGCACATATCCCAGCGCACGCTTGACTACAAACGCTTCAATCAGTTCTTTGCGGAACGCTTTCATGCGGCATCGCTCTCCTTCTTTGCGCTTGCGATGCCCACATTTATAATAGTAGTAGGTCGCCCCGGTATGGCTTGTACCGCTGTCACCCACCATCAGCGCACCACAGTTACCACATACCAACTTACCTGTCAGAATGAAGTCTTCATCGCTCTTCGATCTGGCAGGCGCTTTTTTGTTCGCTTTCATACGAGCCTGCACCTTGTCAAATGTCTCTTGGTCGATCAGTGCCGGGAATGCGTTTTCCGTGACAATATCCCGGTAGCGGTACTCACCCAGATAACGGCGGTTCCGCAGCATATTTTGAAAGCTACTCTTTACAAACTTCTGCCGTAGCCGGTCCGTATGCCACGAGCATTCATGTCCGCGCAAAGTTCCTTGATTGAGTCTCCCCCCGCGTAGCGCTCGAAGACTTCTTTAACAATGGGGCTCATCACCGGGTCAGGCTCATAGTGGCGTTCCTCATTGATGCGGTAGCCCAGCGGCACAGAACCGCCGTTGAACTTGCATTTCAGCGCATTGTCCGTATGGCCGCGCGTCACTTTCTCCGCCAGTTCAGCCGAATAGTACTCGGCCATGCCTCCAGCATACTTTCCAACATGATGCCCTCTGGCGTATTAGAGATTGGTTCTGTCGCAGAAATCACTTTAACATTGTTCTTGGAAAGTGCGCGCTTGTAGTATGCTGAGTCAAAGCGGTTGCGGGAGAAGCGATCCAGCTTCCACACAAGGACAAATTGAAATCTGTGGGCATTGCTGTCTTGAATCATCTTCTGGAACTGCGGTCTCGCGTCTGTCTTGGCTGACAATGCACGGTCAATGTAACTGCCGATGATTTTCATATCGTTGCGTTCGGCATACGCCCTGCACTCTCGCAGCTGGCCCTCGATGGATTCCTCACGCTGGTTATCGCTGCTGTATCGGGCGTATATCACAACATTACTGGTTTGCATTCTTGCGCCTCCTCTCATGCCATTTTATTACTTTATACGCTTTGAATATGGAAAATCCCAACAGCAAAAAGTAAATTTTTCGTTACATCAAAATGTACTATAATGTCCACTTAATAGCAACATCATAAAGTAACCGTATTGTCACTTTATGATGTTACTATTAAATCGGGGGCATTTTGCGCTTTTTTAGTTTGATTATATTTCTCTAGATATAGGTAATCGTATAATTTTTGTCTGTATTTCTTTTGAAAGTTCTTCAGATACAAGTAAAGATATCATAGAATATGTCTCATGCACTACTTATTACAATCAGCCCTAATTTGTAGCATTTGTGTAAAATTTCGGACGTTTCTCGTTGTAAATTGTCTTCCAACGCAGACAAAGCTCTATTCCTTTCGAGCTACATCTTCCCCTTAAGTAGCAATATTCTTCATTGCTGCTTAAGAGGAAAATTTTTATAGGCATTTTTTTTAGTTGCTGCAACATATAAATAATTATTGTGCGATAGTAGACATGCATAATGGAGGGTGCTATAATTATGCCATGCTTTTATGGAAGAAGGTCAAAAGTCATGAAAATCTTCATCAGTTGGTCTGGGACTAAAAGTCAAGAAGTCGCAAAAATCTTAAAGCAGTGGATTCCTTGTGTAATTCAAAGTGTTGAGCCTTATTTTTCGTCAGCTGACATTGATAAAGGTGCCAGATGGAGTACTGACATTGCAAAAGAATTGCAAGATGCCTCTTTTGGGATTCTCTGTGTAACTAAGGACAATCTTTCCTCATCATGGCTGAACTTTGAGGCCGGCGCTTTGTCCAAATCTATTGAGCAGTCAAAGGTATGCCCGTTCTTGGTTGATTTAAAGCCTTCTGACATCCAAAACAGTCCCATCCTTCAGTTCCAAATGGCAAGTGCTTCAAAGGATGACGTTTTCAAGTTATTTAACAGTATCAATTCTAATCTTGGAGACGGCAAGCTTGCTGAAGCCGTTTTGGAGACAACTTTTGAAACATTTTGGCCCAAGATAGAGGATGCGTTAAAATCAGTTTCTTCTACACCCGAAGTATCAAAACCCACCTCAAAACCCAGCCAGATTACGCAGGACCCAATAGAAGAAATTCTTGAATTAGTTCGTTACCAGCACAAATTATTGAAATCTCCTGAAGAACTTTTTCCACCGTCTTACTTAATTGATATTTTTCGGCGCTCTAGCAAAATGCTCCAAAGGGTTTTTTAATGGAGTTAGATGAACAGCTTCATATGATTGATATGGTAACTTCGGATCTTTTAGAAGACTACAAAGTCAAACCTTCTTTCGATTTAGAAACATCCCGGTTCCATACAGAAAAGTTGCAAGAACTTCAAAGGCTTGTTCATCGAATTTCTATATCCTCTCGAAGATATCTCAAGAATCAAGATTTTATGCTTTGATTTTTAAAATATATTGCCATAATTTTCGTTCCTGAAACCTAAAAAGACCTCTCGGCATAGGATTTTATTATTCCAGAACCGAGAAGTCTTTTTATTTTTTTCAATTTTAATTCTATTTCCTTACGCCGTTTTCTGCCCATCGAGAGCCTTTACATCATCAACAGAAAGACCAACAACAGCTGCAATTTCTTCATAAGTCAACCGGTTGAGGGTAAGCAGATTCCTCGCAGTAGAAAGTGCTTTTTCTCTGATTGTCTCGTTTCTCATATCTTCCATCACTTTGCACATAATCGCAACTCCTTTCTGATCTTCTTTAAAGTATTGTACGCGCTTCGCAAGCACCTTATAATACATATCTTCTGCATCAGTACAGGCAAAATCATGCATCAGCTTTTCAAGAGCTGTCTCGTCTTTAATTTGAGAATTCACATAAATTATATGCGAGTCATCCCCAAACGGTCTATCCAGTTCTTGGATCATACGCTCAACATGGTAAATTGGCTTTCCACCACCCAAAACATCATTCTCCGTAATAAAGATAACATAGGTTTCTGCCAATTGTTCATACTTGTCGCCCGGTTCGGTAACATTAGAATCCAAAAGGCTGCTATTGTAGCACGCTCGCTTCACGCCTGCGCCACGATCATTCCTCTGAATTTCGATGTTATAGGGTCTACCTGAAACATCAGTAGCCAGAATGTCCAAACGAACAGAACGTCCCTGCAAATTCTTTATTTCATATTGCGGACGGACACTCTGCACTTTCAAGTCACTACGATTCAAGATAATCTGTAACAGGAACTCTGTACAAGCAACATCTTCAAAAACTTTGCTCATAAAATCGTCATCCAGCAAACGAAAACCTCTTAAGCGCTGTAAATCCTCTGCATGCTTACGTTCAAAATCGAGTTCTCGATCAGTTTTTTGCGCCACCATACAGATCACCTTCTTTCTTGATTTTATGATACCACAAATTTTACGTTCTTACAGGTAACCGCAATCTTATCCATTGTGAATTTTCTTTTACGGCATCTGAGCTTTCCTTTTTCATGATTATAATACATTTGCATTTTTTTCTACACAACATCCGCACAGCTTTTGTATCGACCTCGTAAATCTCATATGTTAGAATTAGTATGCACAAAATAGGGTTCTACCGTAGAGGTTGAACTCATCCAAGAGTCGTGCCTGATTTTTTCAGGCACGGCTCTTTTTGTTTGTGCGAGATTTTGACAGCGGGAGGTGTCCGCAGATGTTCGTAATACGTCCGCCCTGACGTAACATTTGCGCTATGCGCATTGTATCGCCCTAATGCGCGCCTTATGCGTATTATCCGTCTCTCCGTTTTGAGAGAAGTAACCTACTGCGTAATGTGTACGTCACTTATGCGTATAATCGGAGGTTTCTATTGAACACTGACACACTTTTAACGCGCATCCGTTTGGAGCAGCGCAGTCTAATTGACATAAACAAGAAGCTGTACGAGCTGGAGCATCTTCTGCCCTCTCCTGCGCCAGAGCAATTTATCGAGACAAGCAAAAGTGCGGCTCTTTTGAGCGAGCTCAGCACCGCCCAGCTCCGCAATTTTCTGTTTACTGTTTGCGGCGGTATGCCGCAGGAATACTATCTGCAAGCTGCCGAGATGCAGGGCATCCGCATTGATGTGACGGACGGCATCTTGTCTGTTCGGCTGCCTGCGCTACTACCCAAAAAGACCCGCACCGAGGCTTCAAATTTTTGCAGCCCGCACTTCATGCAGCATTAAAGCAGTATGCCGAACAGCAACGTCTCCCCCACTTTCACGAATGCACCGTCTGCATCGAACATGTCTATGACAGATCCCTACCCATCAAAGCCGTGCGGGATTACGACAATCTGGAAATGAAAGAGGTTCTGGACATCGTCGCTCTGTACTGTATGACCGATGACACCGGCGCTTTGTGCGATCAGTTCCAGACAACACGTTTTGCGGATTCGTCCTGCACCATCATTTCCGTCATGCAAAAAGAGAAATTTTCTGCATGGCTGGACATGAGAAATCCGGCAAAATCCGTAAAAAACTGACCTCCATTTCGTCTGAAAATTCTTCAAAAAATCTCTACTTGCACATTTTGGCGGCTTTTCCGCGTCACAATCACCTTTTTGACATTCCAAGCGGAAACGCTGCACCGAAGATAATGTGCTTACGGTAGGAAAACGAGGTGATTCCTATTTCTTCACAGTCTCCCACTTTACCGTCCCACAACAGCCTTAATTATGAGCTGTTGTCGCTCACAGCCATCTGCGGCGAGGTTCCTTGCGCCTGTTCTGCCCGCCTTACCGCGAGTGAAAGTTACCGTAAAAAAGTCGTCACGTCCTTGACGCATGACAAACTCCTGCGTATCTTTTCCAGTCACCATCTTCGCGGCTATCGGCTCGGTGTCCGCGGTAAACGGCTGTTATTGCAGCAAGAACCTGAACGCTTTGCATTTTACTTATCCGGATGCAGCGACACGAACGCCATCAAGTCGGAAGTTCCTCGCCGTATTCGACTGCACCGTATTGCGCAAACCTATGTAACGATGCTGAATGCAGGCGCAATGATTTACCGCGATGAAAAGCCGCCGATTTTCTCCCCAGCCGCAAGTGGCCCGTTCCTCATTGAACAACCCTGCTTTTATGATTCCCGCGAAATGAAAGAGGCCGAACTCGAAATGCTAAAGATTCGTGGTTCACGAATGGCAGGCGCGTTGTTCACGTCCAACCGCGTTTTCGTTGTGTACAACAGCATGGAGTTTCTGCCGGTCTTTGATCCGCAAGTCGAGATGCGTGCCAAGGTCATGCTGGAGCAAGTATGCCGCACAAAAATCTCTTTTAATCTAAAGGCAAGTGGTCTTTTGCTGTCTGACAACATGGATATTCTTCACACCCTGTTAGAACGCTCCCAGACTCACAGGCGCGACCACTTTTTGCTTAATGACGGCTACGAACATTTTTACTTTTTGACGAATAATTCCTATGGAGAAACGCTCTTGCAGCTACTCTGCCGCCCAGAAATCACCATGCAGGTGAACGCTGCACTTCTGCAAGAATTTCAGCCGTCCCTGCCGAACAGCCGCTTTGAATGTGATGCCGTCAATGATTCAGACGCGCCGGTTCTTTTCTGCTATCTGCCCGACATTCCCCGATTGTACCGATTTGTCTCTGGCCTGAACCTGCTGAACAACACCGGCATCTTGGTCTGCTTTGATTTTCAGGCAGACGCGCTGCGGCCCCTCTGCGGGGATAACATCGAGTTACAGATCATCGACTTCCAAAACTTCAAGGCTCGTTTCCTACCGTTCATTTAACACATAACACACAAAACGGCGGGCAGTCTCGTCGGCTGCCCGCTCTCTTATATGAGGATTATAAATGCCTGTTTTTCGTGTTGAACGTACCAAAAACTTTACTGTTATGAGCAACCATCATCTGCGGGATAAGACTATCTCGTTAAAGGCCAAGGGGTTACTCTCGCAAATGTTGTCGCTTCCCGATGATTGGGATTATACGCTGCGCGCTGCGTCATC
>ENA-OQCP01000752-OQCP01000752.1-human-gut-metagenome-genome-assembly--contig:-NODE-752-length-13783-cov-2.530316_pt1 | contig 13783 bp, 21 predicted proteins | sample MGYA00242760_ERZ504583 | MGnify/ENA primary metagenome ERZ504583 (study PRJEB26092, sample SAMD00036308) | human gut metagenome | host: Homo sapiens | study: EMG produced TPA metagenomics assembly of...
CCCAGCCCATCGGGGCTGCGGCCGCGGGTGAAGTGGTCAATGAGATATAGATCAGGTAGACAAAGCCGCTTGCTGCAAACAGCGTGCCGAAATAGGTGGCGATGCGAAGCGGCTTGACCGAAAACGAGGTAAAGCGTTCATCCAGAGGTTCAGCAGCTTCCGCAGCGTATAGCCGGAGCTGCCCTCTTCGCGGGCGCGGTGATGCACCGGCACATTGCAGATATGCTTGGTGGAGCGCAGCACAAGGCCGATCACATACGGGTAGCAATGCTCATACCGCAGCATCTCGTCCACCACAAAGCGGCGGGCGGCAAGTAGCTGTTGACGACCAGCTCCGGCGGCTTGCCCAGCATGATCTCGGTCATTTTGCTGTTGACCCAGCTGCCCAGATTGCGCCAGCCGGCCTGCCTTTTCGTGTCGTAGCTGGCGTAGACCACATCGTAGCCGGCATCGATCTTCTTCAGCAGCTTGCCCACCTCATCGGCGGGAGTCTGGCCGTCATCGTCCAGACAGACAATGATGTCCCCGCTGCATTTGTGGAAGCCTGCCATCAGCGCGGCATGCTGCCCGAAGTTTTTCGCCAGATCCACCCCGGTCACATGATCATCCGCGGCCACCAGCGCACGGATCGTGCCGATGGTATCATCGGGCGAGCAATCGTTGACCAGAATGACCTCATAGTCATACTGCGGCATCGTCTTCATGGTGGCGGTGATCTCCGCCACCACCTCCCCCACCGTATGCTGGGAACGGTAGCAGGGGATCACATAAGAAATTTTCTGCATAGCTTCGTTATCCTTCCAGATGTGTTCAACTGCGCTTATAGATGACCAGATCCTCGGTGGAGACAAGCTCCTGCCAGCTTTCGGCCAGCAGGCGTTCCTCCACGCGGGTACCGTGGCCGCACATCACATAGCGGGAGTAGATGGGGTTCTCGGCATCCCACAGGTAGGAGTTCTTGTCAAACTCAATACCCATGCCATCCGGCACAGCATACAGATAACCGTGGAATACCGTATCATCGTAGGCGTAGGCCAGGGTGCTGTTCCAAGGATCGCTTCCCGCGTCGGCCGCGTCCTCACGCAGGACCTGCTCCACGATTTCCATCTGAGCAGCCATCTCTGTGTTGATTTCAGGCAGACTGCCGCGGGAAAAGTTCATCGGGAAAAGCAGCACCAGCAGCACAGGCATATAGACCGCTGCTGGTGCGGCATCCTCCGCCACAAAAGCGGCGATCAGTAAGATTGCCAGCAGCATCAGATGGCGGGGGTCAATGCTGTACATCGTCAGCAGCACCAGCACCACAATTCCCGCACAGAACGCAGCGCAGGATTTCAGCGCAGTGGGGCGGCCTCTGCGCTTATCCCAGACCAGACAAGCCGCTGCCACCAGAGCAACCGCCAAAAAGGTCAGCACACCGCCGCCGATGTAGGTCACATCGCCCTGCAGTGTAGGCACAATATCATACTGCCACGCTGCAGCCAGCAGTTTGACAGCCCGCTCCCATTCATAGCGCACAGCCGCTATCGGATGGCCCTGCAAAAGCAGCTGCACACCGGCAAAATCCATGCCGCCGCCGAAATACGCTGCCGCCATCTTTGTCATCGAAAAAATCGACAGGACAAACGAGGCCGCCGCTGCTGCAAGGCAGACACAGCGGCGCTTTTTGTGCTGCCACACCGCCACCAGCGGAAACACCCAGAACAGCAGCGCATAGGGGCGAAAAATCGTTTCGAGCGCGCAGGCCGCTGCCCCGATGACCAGCCAGCCGGTCTTGCCGGTGCGGCGCACCGCAGCCGCCGAGCCTACGATGACAAAGGCCATCAGATACTGCATGGCCTCCGATGCACCGCTGACCGAGGATTGCAGCGGTCGCAGCACACCCAGCAGCACCCCGCACAGGCAAGGCACTGCCAGACATTCAGCCGCGCACTGCGGGCGTAATATGCGATTCCCAGTGTGATCAGCAGCAGATTACACCAAAACACCACATTGACACTGGGGCCGAAGAAAAATGCCGGGACGGCATAGGCCCAGATCAGAAACGGCCCCCAAGTGCTGTAGCGTCCGATGTCGGCCGTATTCTCATTATAGCCAAAGTATCCCTGCGGCCCGCCGTGGGTGATGACACTGACGACCTCGCGGTTGTAGATAGCCTCATCGTTGTTCATTGTGCTGGGCAGCCAGACCTCCCACGGTGCGGTACGGTAGCTGATAAAGTAGACCCCCGCAAGGAACACAACTGCCCCCAACAGGCAAAACAGCGCGCTGGGGGTCTTTTTGAACAGCTTTTGGATTTTTTGCAGTCGATTTCCCATCGTTATTTCTCCGCCAGCCGGGCCATGAACACTACATCGCGGTATTGGCCGTCCAGCAGCTCCATATCGCGGAAAATGCCCTCCTGCACAAAGCCGGCCTTTTCATAGCTGCGGCGGGCGGCGGTGTTTTCCGCCAGCACCCGCAGACTGATGCGGTGCAGCTGCAATTCAGCAAAGCCAAAATCGGTAAAGAGCTTTGCCGTCTCGGTGCCGAGGCCTTTGCCGCGCGCGCTTTCCTCGCCGATAAAAATACCGTACTCGGCGCTGCGGTTATGGTTGTCTATATCGCGGTAATAGACCGACCCAACGGCTTATCATCAGCCTTGTCGATGATGATATACTGCACGACCTGCCCGGTGGCGACTTTGGTAGCCAACCAGCTGCGGTGCATTTCCGGCGTGAAGGTCTGGCGGAAGATAAAATTCTGCACGACCGACGGCGTATTGCGCCATTTCACGATCAGATCGGTGTCCGCATCGGCAATGGGCCGCAGCCGGACAGCCGCACCCTCCAGAACCGGGAGATTTTTTACATCCATAGTGTGTCCTTTATCCTGCTATCTTGTGCGCTCATACAGCACGCACTTTTCACTTTCATACAAAACCGACCAGCGTCTGCAGTCAGGCGGGCGGCTGTATTGCTGCCCGCGCTTGTAAAGACATACCGGGCATAGACCGGATTGGCTGCATTCTCCAGATAGCTGTTCTCGTCAAACTGGATTCCCATGCCGTCCGGCACGCCGTACAGCAGTCCGCAGTGAACCTCATCGAGAAAGGCGTATGCCGCCGTATGGTCCAGGGATCCTCGCTATCGACTGCAGCCTGACTCTTTTCCAGTGCCGCCTGCACCTGCTGCACCTCATTGTCCCAAACCTCGCTGTAGCGCGGCAGGCCATAGCCCTTGGCCAAACTGAGCACACCGGTCAGCGCCAGCAGCACCGACACCGCGGCCGTGGCTGCGGCAGGGCGGCGGTTCTCCAGCAAAAGGCTTGCCAACAGCAGCAGATCCAGAATCAGCGTATGGCGCGAGCCCTCGCCCGGGCGGTACATCAGCATCAACGCCAGAAAAACGATGCCCGAGTCGCAGCGGCGCACCCCTTCCAGAACACAGGGCGCTGCCGCCGGACATCCCATGCCAGACAGGCCAGCACAATGCAGAGCAGCAGAAAGAACAGCAGATAATATCCGCCGCTGCGCTGGGAAAAATCCGTAAGGATCGTCTGCCCAACGGTCTGCAGCGCCCTATCAGCTATGGACAACATCCTTCAGCGCTTCGATCGGGTGACCGTGGAGAAGCTCCTGCACGGGGGTCATATCCACATTCGTGAAGAAGTAGGGCGCGTAAAATTTCGACATCAGCACCAGTGTGCCGCCCAGCGAGACTGCACCGCCCGCAACGCACACCGCGATGCGGTGCCGGTCATGCCACGCCAGCGCCAATGGTAGAGCCAAAGCACGGCTCATAAGGGCGCACCAAAGTGGCGACGGCACAAAGCAGGCAGAGCGCACCCCATGCGGCGCGGCTTTTATCCCGCCGGGCCAGAATACCGCAGCCCAGCACCGCCAGCACAAGCGCATAGTGAAGCGGCTCCTGCATGGCGGAGAACACATAGCGTATCGGTGCGTTGAAGGCGGCCAGCGCGGCAGCAAAGACTGCCTGCTGCTTGCCGTTCAGCCGTGCAGCCCGCGCGAAAAAGGTCCACCCTGCAACCACAAACAGCAGATTGCACCACAAAAAAGCATTCTGCCCGCGCAGGAAAAGCCCCGGCAGCGCGTAGACAAAAAAGACAGCCGGCCCCCATGCGGCAAAGGTGCCGCTGGCGGCATGCGATTCATTAAAGCCGAAATATCCCTGCGGCGCACCACAGCGCACCACAGCGGCCAGCTGCTTGCTGTAGATGACCTCATCACTCCAATAGCTGCACGGCAGAAAGATCTGCTGCAGCGGTACGCGGTAGACTGCCAGCTCATACACAAGCAGAAAAGCCAGCGCCGCAGCGGCGGTGCCCAGCACCTGCGCCCAGCCCGGTATACGCTTACTGCGCATAAAATTCCAGAACTTTTTCGATGACCTGCTTGCGGTCGGACTCGGTCAGGCCGTAATACATGGGCAGGCGGACAAGGCGCTCGCTCTCGGCGGTGGTGTAGACATCCGTGCCGTCAAAGCGGCCGAACTTCTCGCCTGCCGGGGCGGAGTGCAGCGGGATATAGTGGAATACCGCCAGAATATCGTTGTTTTTCAGGTGACGGATCAGTGCCGTGCGCTCATCAAGGTCCTTGCACTTGAGGTAGAACATGTGCGCATTGTGTACACAGTCTGCCGGAATCACAGGCAGCTCGACCTTACCGGCATCGGCCAGCGGCTGGAAGGCGGCGCGGTAGGCGTTCCATGTGTTCATGCGGTCGTTGTTGATCTCGTCCGCGTGGAGCAGCTGCGCCCACAGGTAGGCTGCATTCAGCTCACTGCAGATAGCTGTCGCCGAAGTCCACCCATGTGTACTTATCGACCTGACCGCGGAAGAATTTCGCGCGGTTCGTGCCTTTTTCGCGCAGGATCTCGGCGCGTTCATTGTAGGCCGGGTTGTTGATGACCAGCGCACCGCCCTCGCCCATCGAGTAGTTCTTCGTCTCATGGAAGGAGTAGCAGCCGAAATCACCGATGGTGCCAAGCGCACGGCCCTTGTAGCTGCTCATGACGCCCTGCGCCGCATCCTCCACGACCTTGAGGCCGTGGCGGTGCGCGATCTCCATGATCGTGTCCATCTCGCAGGCAACACCGGCGTAGTGCATCGCCACGATGACCTTTGTCTTGTCGGTGATGGCCTGTTCGATCTTCGTCTCATCAATGTTCATCGTGTCGGGGCGGATGTCCACAAACACCAGCCGGGCCCCCGCCAGCACCGCAGAGGTCGCCGTGCTGGAGAAGGTATAGCTGGGCAGGATGACCTCATCACCGGGCTGCAGGTCGCACAGCAGCATGGCCATATCCAGCGCCGTGGTGCCGCTGGTGGTCAGCAGCACCTTCTGGGCATGGAAGCGCTCCTCCAGCCATGCGTTGCACTGCTTGGTAAAGGCACCGTCACCGCAGATCTTGTGGGATGCAATGGCCTGCTTTACATATTCGATTTCTTCACCCACGCAGGGGGGCACATTAAACGGGATCATAAGAATCCTTCTTTCACGGCTTGATTTTTATCAGATACTACAGTATACCACAGTTTTCGGATTTTGTCACTTTTTTACGCGCGCATCGTTGTAAGCGCGGATCATGACCGCTGCAAACCAGAGCATCAGGACGCTGAACGCCACAAAGGCCACAGCAGCCAGTGTGGTCAGCGCGGGCAGAAAGTGCGCCACGCTGTAGACGGCCAGCGGCAGCGCCGCAAGGTACGGCACCCTGCCGCCCTGCCGCCCTGCCAGCCGGAGCAGCACACCGATGCGCCCCAGAACAGCCAGAGATCCGCCACACGCAGCGCGGGAATCAGCCAGACCGATGCACCGCCTGCAGGCACACCGCTGAGGATCAGCTCCAACACAAGGCCCGCCGCACCGAAAAGCACCGGCAGCCTGCTTTTGGAGGCCAGCAGCAGGTAGCCCACCAGCGCCAGCACGGTCAGCGAGACCTCCTGAATGGCGGCGTTTTCCGGCACAGAGAGCAGTGCCCGGCCTGCCGCCGCCACACCGATGAGCAGATAGGCCAGCGCGGTTTTATTGCGTTTATCCATGATCGGGGTTCTCCTGTAAATCGAATAGAATCTGCGCAGTATAGGCATACTGCTTAATTTTTAATTATACTGCTTTTATATCAGCCTTGCAAGCACACCGCAGGCAAAAGGGATGCAAAAAAATACCGCCGCCCGATACGGGCAGCGGTGCTTTTTTGAACGAATCTAATTTCTCTGGCATCTGCGCACGATCCATGCGCTGCGGTTTGCTTTACTGCGTATTTTCGCGCAGGGCGGCCCGCATTTCCTTCTGGATCGCAGGGGTCGTTTCCATCTTCTGCATCAACGCGGCGAGCAGCTCCGGCAGCTGCTTTGCGGGCAGCTGCTCTGCCACTACAGCAGCCAGATATTCGGCATGGGACATTGCCGGCTCAAAGGTGCGGGCATAGGTCTTGCCGCTGCGGACAAAGCCGACCTCACGCAGGACGCCCTTTTCCATCAGGCTGTTCAGCATCGAAAAAATCGAGCGTTCCTTCCATTTGCGCTCCACGCAGGTGGAAACGACCTCCGTCTGGGCCATCGCATGATCGGCCTTCCAGAAAATCTCCATGATCTGTTGTTCGCTTTTTGTCAGGTGCACTTGGTATACCTCTCTCCCTAAGGTACTGCCGCACGGCGTCTGCCCTGCGGGCCTGTGCGCCGCCCGGCGGCTGCGCACCCTCCGCCCAAAACGCTGCAGCACTGCAGACATTTTGATCTTTGCAGAGGGTACACCTCGCCTCTTTCAGCGGTGCATAGAGCCATGCGGTGTAGCCCAGAATTTCGTTTATACTTTTATACTATCCGGTTGTGAGTAAAATGTCAATGATTTTTGCGAAATATTTTCTGGATCATAGTTACTTTGTAACATTTTCACAACTTTTCTACATTTTGCGGTGCAACTGCCTGTTTTTTCTATTTCCTACATAGATTCGATGCTTCATCAAGGTGTGGCACATGTGCGGCACAATTTGCCACACCTTGCCACACATGCGCCTCGCGCAGGTATATTACACCGGCCAAATTCAACATCATCTTGATTCTTTCCAGCGATCGCGCAGCAGCTTCAGCGCCCGTTTTTCCAGCCGGGAAACATTCCGCCGCGCCTATTGTAAACGATTGGCCCTAAGAAATCGCTTCCAACTCACGGAAGCGGAATTTGATGATGATCTGTTTGTTTTCGGTCAGTTCCACACGCTCGATGAGGCTGACCAGAAGCTCCCGGCTGGTGTAGGCAGAATCCAAAAACTGCTGCACCAGCTCTCTTGCTCGGTCTTCTGTGCTGACCGGGCTTTCTTTTTGTGATTCCAGCTCTTTCAGCTTCTCTTCCAGAGAAGTTCTGTCCATCTTTACTCGCTGATAGATGCGCTCGAAGTCCGCTTCGGCAAGAAGTCCGGTCAGCCGGTCCATATACATCTTATCCAGGTTGGCTGTCAGACTGTCGATCTTATTCTGAATGGACTGGATTTCTGCTTCATGGTTTTCCGCCTTGCGGGCTTTCTCTACTGCATCGGCAGCAATTGGCTGAAGCTTATTTGGATCAAGATAGGCTTCACAGACTTCTCTTACTTTAGCCAGAACTGCTTCGGTAACGACCTGCTCTTTGATGGAGTGGCAGGAACAGACACCTGCTTTGGTGAAACGCTGGTAGGTTCGACACACGAAAAACAGTCGATCTTCACCGGATACCGGCGGACGATTTAGCACCGCCATTGGATAACCGCACTCATGGCAGAAAATCAAGCCTTTTAATAAGAAGTCATAGGTTCTGCTTCGGGTGTGCCTGCGGCTGTTGACCAGCATCCGCACCTTCTGAAAGGTTTCTTTGTCAATCAGCGGTTCGTGGGTGTTTTCAACTACAACCCAGTTTTCCCGATCTTGTTTCAGACATTTCTTGGACTTGTAGCTGATTTTCACCGTTCGTCCTTGAACCATATTGCCCAGGTAGGTTTCGTTCTGCAGCATTTCAGAAATGCGTTCGCTGGACCAAAGTCCGGCATAAGGACCTTTGCGTCCCATATTCCAGCCACAGTAAGTTGCAGGCGTCGGAACACCTTCTTCGTTGAGAGTCGCCGCAATCTTTCGGCAGCTCATACCATCCAATGCCATGGCGAAGATTCTGCGCACACAGGAGCCACTTCCTCGTCGATGACAATTTCGTTTTTCTCCGTCGGATGCATCTTATAGCCATACATGGGCTTTCCGCCAATGAACTGACCTTTCCGCTGTTTATCCCGCTTGACGGATTTGATCTTCTTGGAAATGTCTTTGGCATACATATCGTTCATAATGGCACGGAACGGGGTAATGTCATTGGCGGTGGATTCTACACCGGTGTCAATACCGTCCAACAACGAAATGTAGCGCACTCTCTTTTCGGGGAAGTATCTCTCCATATAATGACCGGTCATGATATAGTCACGGCCCAGACGGGATAGATCTTTGGTAATAACCATGTTGACCTTCTTGGCTTCGATATCCTCAATCATGCGCTGAAAGTCAGGGCGGTCAAAACTGGTACCGCTCCAACCATCATCGACATAGGTATCGTAAACGGAAAGGCGATGCTGCTGAACAAATTCATTGAGCAGGGATTTCTGGTTGGTTACACTTTGGGATGGTCCTTCGGTCTCATCCTCCTTTGATAAACGGATGTACAATGCGACATGGTAATCCATAGGGTTGCTTATTTCTAAGTACATAGTTTCCTCCTTGAAATAAGCGACCACTCATCGCAAACATTATACAACGGGTTTCTCAGATGTCGCAAGGATGCGGACAAGATAAAGCCGAAAAGACTCCTCCAGCAACTCACCGAGACTCTTTTCGGCTTCGGTATATATGCAGTGCACAACAGGCAAGGTTTGTTTCATACGTTCTACCTCCTTTGTTCATCGTATGTAAAGGGGCAAATTTTCTTGCCTGTCCATGTTGTGAAATCGATCCATTCCGTGACAGGAATGGAATTGTCTATGGGAAACTCGAAATTGTCCTTGGATTCCATGTACAGTGTTTAGAAAAAATCCCTCTATACCAAGTTCTGTGTTGGTGTAGAGGGATTGCCTATTTAACTAAGTGACGTTGACTATGGCCTCGGCTGGCTTCTTGCAGCTCGTTGTTACTGCGGCTTTCGGATCTCCCTACTCTCCGTCTGCAAAATCTCCCCGAGTAGGAACAAGAACTTTCCTCCCATGTAACCGCCACATGATATTGTCAATATCACTTCCTACTGCCAAGCGCGTAGTGGTCTCTCACCACTTAGTTGTTGCCCATGCCTGGCACACTACGCCAGAAACCCGGCTCATACTTGACGTATAGCCGGGTTTCTTGAGAGGCTAATATCAATGACTGTTTTATAGATTGTGACCAAGTTTGTCATTACCTATATTTCAGAATATCCAGCATACTATGTTTATTTAGCTTGAACTATCACTTCTCCCTGACAATGAAGCAACTGAATCTCTAATGTGCCTGGGATTCGCTGCGCAAATTGCGCTGGCTCTCCATCAATAGTAACGGAGTAGTCCGAATATTCCTCATTCATCACGGCTAGAAGTAAGCTCCCACTCGACTGGTTTTATACCGAATTCTAGCGCTGGAATAATCGTCAGAAAAGTGCCACTCCTCTAACCAGGTGTCAAGCCCAACCGTTACGTTACCCGGCTTATAGTATGAATGATACCACACCACAAGTGGAGAGGATAAGCCACTGACTGATGGAACCATCCTCCTCGCTCACTTTCAATTTGGATCAGTTCAAAGGTGTTATAGCTGAAATCCGTCTCCTGGCTCCAGGCATGCAAGGCTGTTTTGGCAATTTTCTCTGCAAATTCCCCATATCCCAAATCAAGCATGGATTTCCAAAGGAAATACTGATACGGAAGCCACACACTTCCGTTCCAGTATCCATTGTCATAGTAATATCCAGCACTCTGGTCCACAGTAGATATACCTACCGGGGTAAACAGCTCTTGCTGACTTGTCAGGTGTGCAAGTAGCCGCTGAGTCTGTTCCGGGGTTGTGATCCCCGCAATCAGCGGGGTAACGCCGTCTACACCCTTGTTATAGTTTTCTCCCGTTTCCGTTCTCAGAATACCTGCAGCGTAGAGATTTTCGTCATGTACCACATAGCCGAAATATCCGCTTTCCTCGTCCCAGGCATGGTTGACAATGGCATCTCCCACCTGCTTTGCGTCATCGTCATATTGCTGGACATCCTGCTCGTACCCAAAATACTCCGCAATAGCCTTCATGAATTTTGCGATGCGCACCAGATGCACGCTGCTGCAAAGGGGAGCCACAGAATGCTCCAACTTCTGCTTATGCAGTTCCACCTGGGCCGGATAGTCGTCCATGCCGCTGGCGTTGTAGAAGTAATCGTACACAGTAAGCAGGCCGCTCTTATACCGGGCAGTGGTAGACCCCTCGCTTTTCCCCGCGAAAAACTGATAATACCTCCGGAGCATGGGATAGTACTGCTTGAGCCGGGCCTTGCCCTCTGGCGGCAGCTTCTGTAGCAGTTCGTAGAACAGATAAAATTGTGTGGGCACCATAGATCCGTGGAACAAAAAGGCAAAATCCTGGTTGTCTTTTTCTGACAAGTAGGTATCCAGCACATACTCCGCTTTTTGCGTGGAATACTCCAGCATACCAATCCCGATCATTCCGGAATCCCATGTATAGAGACTGTCCCACCGCTTTCCCGGAGTGTAGTGGATAATCTGACAACCGTGCCTGCAAATGGGGTAGACCACATTTGAGAATATGGCCGATTTCATCAGCCGAACAGCAAAGGCAAAGGCTCTCCCGCCCGGTTGCAGCATTTTTGCTGCTGTTCCACATAAAGCAGCCGCTTTTTCTCCAGCTGTTCCTGAGTATACTGAGCACCAGTGCTGCTGACATATAAATACTCTGTCTTTGAAGTGTTAGGCGCAAGGAAGATCGCCTCCACCACATTGATGTGATAAAAGCCATCATCGAGTGCTTCTGCTGAAACGAGTTGGAGAAGCTTCGGGTCAAGTCGTCATAGGTGTGGTCGGAGTTACTCATTCTTGTAACCAAGGCATCCTCAATGCAGCCGGAATGCAAGGCTCTCTTGCGTACGCGGGGATTGAAAATGGTCAAACCAATCTCTTTCTCGTGATAATGATAGCGGTATTTTGTAGTGTGTCCAGTTTCTTCTATATCCGGAATGACATTTCGCTTTGTCTGCGTCACGGTTATTTCGTGGATATCCTCCTGCTCCACAATACAGAAAAAGTCCAGCTTCACTCCATTTCCGTTGGTACCTTTGGATACCAGATCCAACTGAAACACGCCTGGCTCCAGCTGCCCCAATTCCAGGAAGGCTATTCTGGTTGTGCTTGTTTTTTCAAAAGTAATGTCTCCGTATGCAGTGGCAAATACCACATCCTCGGACTCATTCACCGTCTGGTAACGCACACACAGTACTCCATTCCGGTACTGATTCTTAATCTCCTGCCGAAATGAGATTGTGTCATCAGAATCACCGCCAAAAGCTTCAACTTCAGGTGGGCAGCCATGAATGCATAGAAGGTTTCCCCCACGCCCACACCGTCCACAAAGTCTTTCTGTTGTACTTCCCCTTTTTTCAATCCATCCGGATTGAGTCGGTCCCACGGTCTCTTTCTGGCAAATTGCAGGTTCTGGTAGTCGATGGCCTTCCAGTAATCATGCTTTTCGGGCAGCACAGGGGTGTTGACAGTTATCTGTGGGTATTCAATGGCTGAAAGTAGATTGAGCAGGCAATTTTGCGGTCGTCCGTGTGGTTGTGATACTCCACCGGACGCCCCAGGTCTCCTCATCCAGTTCAAAAAATTCCACATCCGCATACAACTGATCCTTCCAAATCAGCTCATACCGATATTGGAAATATCGCCCCTCCGGGTCCGCCTGCCAAGGATGATAATTGGACGGCACCGTAACATTGGGCGCTGGCACTGAGCTATTGGCATAGGTGGGATATATCACCAGGTCAAATCTGGCACCGGGAATCGCGCTCTCCTTCATCACACGTGAGAGCCCATGTATTTCTTGGAATACGGTCCCCATACCGGCATCTGTTTTTGCTTCTCAAGATCCATATATCCACATTCCTTTCTTGGGCGGCTTGGCTGACGGAGAAGAAACCGGCGCATAGCATAACGCCATAACTTGGCTAAATATCGTTATACGTGCGCCGATTTTATCCAACGTTTTATTCTTTTGTCTGCTTCAGTTGCAGTTTAGCGATTTGATCTTCGATCTCAATCATCTTTTTGCCAGTAAGCGGGTAGAACTTCATGGCGATTACGGAGATAATCCAGCCAGCAATGGGCATGCCATTGTACAGGATCATAATAACAAAAAACAACTCCGGGGTCAAGGAGTCAGTTAAGCCCATGCTAACAGACACATAGAATATCTCGCTTTGGCAGGGATAAAAAAACAGCACGAGCGTCTCCCCCAAACGGCAGACGCTCGTGCTGATAATGCTATGTGGTTTTAACTGCCATCAAGCACGATTCGCTGATCAAGGCTTATCGATGGGAAACTTTGAAATTATCTGAATGAACGCCATAACGATAATATCATGCAGATTCTCATCTTTGCGGTTAGCACTGCGGCTCGCATTCTCTATCATGGGACGAAAAAGGTCAAACATTTCCATCAAGGCTTTTTCATCACCGTTTTTAGCGTTAATCAACAGTTCGCGAAAAGAAATCATATCAATCATCCTCCAGCATTTCTTTCTTCAGCTTATCGAGAGCATTCTTCTTATGAGACCGAATTGTAGAACTGGTAACACCCAACTTCCGGGCAGCCTGCTCGGGGGTAAGTTCGTCCTTATAGAGCAGCTTGATAACCACGCGCTCCGGTTCCGACAGAACGGAAAGACTCTTGCGGAGCTTTTCCCGCAACCATTTTTCGCCGAGGATCTCCTCAACCGTGAAAGGGCTGCCCTGACAGCGTTTTTTATCTGCCGCTGAGAGATCTTCATAGAGATGCTCATGATCCAAAATGGGTTTTAACTTTCTATAATACTCCGCCCTCTTGTTAGCTAAGGTGTGCTTAGCGTATGTTCTCTTTCGAAGGCTTTAGGCTACGTTAGAGATAATCAAATCAATCGTAGAAGATGCAGATCGTAACTAATAATTTGATGAGTGGCCGCTAAAGTTAATAATCAAAACACTGATGCCCGGGGAGCCTTTCGGCCCTCCGGGCATCGTTTACATTATTGGCGGCGCTATACATAGCTGCGGCTGATGTGCAGCGTCTGCGCCGTCTGCTGCTGGGTCTGTGCCGCACCGCCGAAGCCGTACCGCAGCCGCATGATCTGCCGCTCCCGCCCAGGCAGCTGCTCCACCATGCTGCGCAGCCGGGCCGCATCGGCACGCTGCTCGCAGTCTGCCTCCATGTCAGTCTCATCGGGCAAGGTGTCTGCCAGCGTCAGCTGACCGCCCGCCTCCAGCGGCTCCTGCAGTGAAAGCTGCGGCCCCGCCCTGCGCGTGCGGCGCAGTTCCATCCGCAGCTCATTCTCAATGCACCTGCTTGCATAGCTGGCGAACTTTTTGCCTTGTCGGGGTCGAAGGTATCCACAGCCTTGATGAGCCGATGGTCCCGATCGAGATGTATCGTCCTGCGCGGCATCCCCAGCGTAGTATTTTTTGCAGATATGGGCCACCAGCCGCAGGTTGTGGCGTATCAGCGTGTCGCGCGCAGCGGCGGCGGCCGACCCGCCCCGGCGCAAGTCGGCAAAGGC